>Ga0100397_1002192_pt1 | contig 11393 bp, 7 predicted proteins | sample CryGeymeta201521_FD_81550 | JGI IMG/M metagenome (GOLD analysis project Ga0100397, IMG submission 81550) | Groundwater microbial communities from Crystal Geyser aquifers in Utah, USA - Crystal Geyser metaG 2015-21 | ecosystem: Environmental > Aquatic > Deep subsurface > Groundwater | place: USA... | reverse complement strand
GTTGAGCACAGAACGACCTTGGGGTGAGTTTAAAAAATCTTCCACATCTTGGGAGATGACCGTTAAGCCAAGGTAGTATTTGCGCGCGCGCTTGGCGAGCATATGGACAAATTTAGCGCTGTCTTCGTGTTGCATCAGGACCCACGCTTCGTCAATAAGAAGCAGTCGGCGTCTCATCGTCCGTCTGATTTTCGCCCAAATGTAAGATAAAATTGTGTACATCACAATCGGGCGTAGCCCTTCCTCCAAATCGCGAATGGAAAAAACCACTAAGCCACTTTCCAAATCAAAATTGGTTGGTTTGGTGAAAAGTCCGGCGTATGACCCGCTTACATACTTTTGCAATCTTTTGATCAGGTTTTCCGCGCCAGTGATGTTTTGCAGAACTTGGACTAAATCGGAAAATAGGGGAGGCGGGTTTTTGAAGCTAGATGGATCGGCGGTGATGTCTTTTAGCGCGTAGGTCTCAAATAGCGCTTTATCCAGAATGTTACTTTCATCAGCTGACAGTCCGCCTACCATTAAACTGATTAGACCAGTCAGCATCGCGATATTGGATCTTAAAATATCCTCTCCCTTTTCGTCAGTGGCTCTGGGCAGATCAAACGGGTTTATTCTTTTGTCAGAATTTAACGAGATATTGATAAAATTTCCGCCCATAGCTTCTGCCAAGGGCTTGTATTCGTTTTCAGGGTCAATAATCAGGACATCAGTGCCGAGCATCAAATAGCGTAAAACTTCCAGCTTGGCAAAAAAACTTTTACCCGAACCAGAGGAAGCGAAAATAGTGCAATTAGCGTTTTCCAGATCAAAGCGGTCGTATAAAATTAAAGAGTTGTTGTGGCGGTTGATGCCGTAAAGCACCCCGCGGTTTGAAGTAAGGGTGGCGCTATTAAATGGAAACGAGGTTGACAGCGAAGCAGTGTCTAAATTGCGCAGAACTTGGAGTTCGTCCAAATAGAGTGGCAAACCAGAATTAAAGCCCTGTTCCATTTGTAAAAAAGATTGTTTGGTGTAAATAAGGAGTCCTCCGAGCGATGATTCCAGCTGGTTGGTCAGAGTTTCCATTTCTTCTTTGGTGCGGGAGTAAAGCGTGAAATACAAAGAATAATGAAAAATTTTAGTTTGACCTTTTTGCAGGGTGTCGCGCATCGCGTCAATATCGGAAATTGCGGTTTCCAGCTCCGGGTCGCGCACCATACCTTTCTCGCGACTAATTGAGAGCGACGATTCTAGATTGGTTTGGCGACGGCGGAGTTGTTTCATTATATCAGAACTGGAAATCGGGTAGATGTTCATTGAAATATCTAAAATCACATCAAGATTGATAAGGGGCGTCAGCCAGTTGGTATTTAAAAACCGTGGATAGGTAAACACAAAAAATGTTTTCACAAAATAATTATTCAGCTGGAGGTAGTTGGGCGTGGCAACAAAAGCGGACGGCGCGATAATATCCAAAAAACTGGTTTTGCCTTCTGCGACAAAAGGATCCCCTATGGCTGGTGTTGTCTGATTTTTGGGTTTTTTACCAAACATAATTTTTCAGTTTGAATTCATATTAAAGAAACAAGACGCAAGAAACAAGGATACAAACAAGACACAACACTCAAAACTCAATTTTCAAATAAACTACCAACACTTTTTAATAATGGCTGATAAAATGTTTCTTATTTCCTGCCCCTCATTAATTAATTCTGCTATTTCGCCCGTGGATTGTTCGTTTGCTTCTCCGATCAAAATTAGCCAATGGATCGCTTCCTTGCATTCTTTTCTTGAAATTTTTAATTTGTGGGCAAAATCTTTTTTCCCGAGCGCGTCATTAGCCTCGCGGTAATTGGCGCCAACCGAGCCAGATGATGAAACCGCTTGGCTTACAATCCTATCGTTAATGGGGTTACAATCAAGTTTTTTACATAGTTTTATTACCTGAATAGCAAAACGAGTTATGCTATCCTCTAAGTCAAAAACTGTTGTGTGTTCTTGTTTTGAATTTGGGGTTTGTAATGTGTCTGTATCTTGCGTCTTGTTTCTTGTGTCTTTTATATTTAGTTATTTAATTGGCTCAAAATCGCGTCTAAATCTTTTTGTAAATTGGGATCAATACTTGTACTGGCGGTGGCTGGCTTGACAGCCGGGATAGTGGCTGAAGTTAGCTGGTCGTCGGGACTGGCGGTCGGCGCAGGAGATTGAGGTTGAGGTAATGCGGTTTTTGCCGGCGCGTTAGCGGTCGAAGTTGGCGCGGGTTCGCCTAGTTTTTCGCTTTTTATCTCTGGCTTGATTGCTTTTGGCTCAACCGTTTTTTCCTCTTTGGAAGTTTCTGATTTGGGGGCGATTGGAGACGGGTTATTTTGGGTGTTAACTAGTGGTTTTTCTTTTTTAATATCAGGGTTAAGCTTGTAGGCAACATTGTCAACTGGTTTTTCCAGCGCCTCCGAAGCGCGAGCGTGGGTGGCGTCAATATGAGGCATTTTTGACGAGATAATCGGCGAGCTGATTTTCTCTAAATCGCCCAGCCGTTCCTCTTGCGCTTCTTCCGGGTTGTAAATGTAATAAAGCTCTTCAATTATTGCTTGGGTGTCCAGCCTCTTAACAGCCAATCCCATTCCCGAAAGCCCGCCCGTTATTATTTGAACCCGTTGCTCTAACTCTTGACAATATTTGGCAAATTGTTCTTGGGAAATTGAGATTTTGGCGCGATGGGAAAATAATTTTTTTATCACTGACGGATTTTCGGTTGGGCTAGCTTCATACGGCACCACGCAATAAAATTTTTTCTCCATCACATTGGCTAGCTCGGTAAGCTTGCCCACAAAATTGATATAATCATAAGCGTGCACTCGCAGTAGTTCAACTGTGATTCCTTGGGCAAAGTTAGCCAAAGATTTTAGATAAGGGAACACATCAAGCCGCCTGGATTGCACTACCAATTGAATCGGGAAAGTGAGCGAATTGAGAAAATTTTGGAATTGACCAAACAGCACCGCCTGATCTTGCTGGCTTTTCAGGGCAAAATTGACCGGAGACACTTGGCAAATAGCGCGCAATCCGCCGTTTTTTAAAATCGCCACACTGCGCTTGATCTGCGCGATGGGGATAAATTGTTGGGTTGATGCGATGGTGGTGGGCATAATTTAGATTATGTGGGTTAGTGGGGCTTAAAATTGGTTAGGTGAGGATGCGAACGATGTGAATAAATCTCAAAGTTACATCTCAAATTTTAAAGTTTTAAAACTATAGTATTTGATTTTTGTGCTTATATTCCAAGGTTTATTTGATATCTGTGAGATTTGTGTTATTTGTGTATCTGCGTAGTTTTTTTTCATTCATCCAATATGTGGCTGACTCTTGTTAAATTCCCTTGGTTTAAACTTTTATGAATTACTTTGGCTTTGGTGGTGGCAATTTGGTTTGTATCAATTTTCACTGTTGCATTGGTATTGCCCTTGTGCCAGACGCGGGTTTTTGGGTTGATGGCGAATAAAATAAAATTGAAAACAAATTTGCCAAACGGTTGATTTTGGACTTTGACAAAAGCCACCCCAAGGGTCAAAATCAAAATAGGCAGAGCAATTAAAATCGTTAAGATAAGGTTGCCAATCCGATAAATAGAGTAGGCGATCATTCCGCCAATCAAAAGATAGCCCAGCTGGATTAGTGTCAGCGGTCCTAAAATCTTGTCAGGCAGATCCAGATTTTGCGGAACTTTGTATTGAGGCATTATAAATAATAATTTAAAACGTAGAATGAATAAATTAAATTAAAATTGATTTTTTTACCCTTATTGGTTAAATATTTGATGTAACCATTTTATTATTCGGATTTTGTATTTATTACTCGCGAAATTTAATAGTCAAAATCGTAAAATCAAAACATTTATTTTTTAAATTTTTTAGGTTTTTAATTTAAATTTTTCATTATTATTTCTTAGTTAAATTCATTGTATCATTCCCTCGTCAATTATTAAAGTTTGACCGCGGGAAATTTTATTGGTCAAGATTAAATTTGCCAGCAGATTTTCAATCTTGTCTTGCATCGCGCGCTCGAGCGCCCGCGCGCCGTATTCTACATCCTGTCCAATGAGCGCCATTTTGACGATCGCCCCGTCGGTTAATTGAGCCACGATATTTTTATCCGCTAACCGCTTGTTTAAATCTCGGACTTGAATTTTTACCACTTCTTTTAATTCGTCAAGGGTTAAACTGCGAAAGGCGATTACTCCGTCAAAGCGGTTGAGAAATTCGGGCGCAAAGATATTTTGATTTTGAATTTCGTTGAGTAAATCTTTTTGTATTTCCGCCATTTGCTTGCCATCAGCTAGCGCTTGGCGAATAAAATTACTGCCTGCGTTTGAGGTGGCGATGATAAGCGCGCTTTTAAAACTGGCTTTTTGCCCAAAGCTGTCGGTCAGCTCGCCTTCATCTAAAAGTTGCAAAAATAAATTCAGGATATTTTTATTGGCTTTTTCGATTTCATCAAACAAAACCAAGGTGTAAGGATGTTCAGCGATTTGGCTGGTCAAAAGTCCGGGCGCGCCTGCAGTTTCCGATCCAATCAGCCGTTCAATGTCGTCAATCTCCTGATATTCGCTCATATCAAAACGGAGCATATTTTTGGGCGAGCCAAAAAAACTTTTTGCCAGCGCTTTTGACAAAGCGGTTTTTCCCACTCCGGTTGGACCCATAAAAAGAAAATTTCCCATCGGACGATTTTGTCGGCTTACCCCGGAGGAGGCGCGACGCAAACTACTGGCAACTTGGCTGACAGCACTGTCTTGGTTGATGATTTCTTGGTGTATGATTTTTTCCAGATTCAAAAGCATCACTTTTTGATTCTCTTCAGTGGCGCCCACCGGTATTTTGGTTTTTTTACTCAAGTATTGGTCAACTATTTCACGGGTGACAACGCGCAAACCCGCCTGAGAGCAATACGCGCCAATTTCATCCATCAGATCAATGCCTTTTTGCGGAAAATTTTTATTTGGAATAAGGCGATCGCCTTGGCGGATGATTTCGCGGATTGCGTTGAAAGTAATCATCATATTGTAGCGAATTTCCATTTCAGTGGCGGTTTCCTCTAAAATCCGGAGGATTTGCTGGGCGCTGGGCTCTGCCACTTCAATTTTTTCAAACGCGTCAGTCAATTCAGGGTGATTGATGGTAAAGTGGTGATACGCGCCGGGCGAGGTGGTGGCTACCAGTTGCAGGCGATTTGAGCTTAAAAATGGCAAGAGCACTTGGCTGGCATTAACCGCGCCAGCTTCTCCTTTGCCAGCATCGAGGAGCCGTTCTATCTGATCTAGAAAAATGATTACATTGCCAGCGTTGATGGCTTGGGAAAAAATTTGAACCAGTCTTTCTTCTAGAGCCCCCGGACCTTGCGGACCAGCTAAAATTCGGTTGATATCCAGTTCCACCACTCGTTTGTGCGCCAAAGGGCGAAGAGTTTTGCCGATTAAAACTTCGCGCGAAAATCCCAGTATAGTATTCCTTTTACCAACTCCGGGAGCGCCCAGCAATAGGACATTGTGTCGCCCGTTTCTGGCTAAAATTGTTTCAATTTTTTGGATAACATCTTTGTGGGCTTTAAAAACCATATCCATATCTTGCCGATTCACTAGGTCAGTGAGATCGTTGGAATATTCGTCCATAAATGGCGTATAGCCCGAAGCCCAATCTTTGGCTATACCGCCAGTGGTTTTAATTTGGTTGGGGTTAAGCAAGGGGGAGGGAGGGTTTATCCGTTTCCATAGATTGGTTTGCCAGAAAACAATGTCTTGCAAGTCCTCAATGGTTAATCCGCTTTTGGTGAGGCGCGCTTGGAGCAGTCGGTCAAAGCGCGTCATAGCTAGAATTAAATCGCCGATTTCAATCTGATTATGTTTTTCTATCACAGCGAATTCGCCGGCTGTCAGTAAAAATTCTTGGGAACGGATGGGTTGGTTAGAACTTTCAGCTAGATTGTTTAAATTGATTTGCGCGCGCGAAAAAATAAAACGCGCCTTGACGCTTGATAACAAATGTTTGCGCAAAATAGTAAAATTATTGCTTTGGCTAAAAATCTTGCGCGCTTCAAAAGTTAAAAACGGCGCTAGATTAACCCTTTCTTCGCGGTGGAGCCGAGCTAATGCGTTTTCGAGCGTTTCCGGCAGGGGCGGGTTTTCGATAAAACCTTTTTGATAAATCAGCCAGGTGAGATAGATAATTCCAGTGCTGGTTGATAAAATTAGGTAGCCCCAAATAGACAGGGGATTGTGGGCAATTAAAAGGACGGTTGCGATGATACAAATTGGTAAAGAAATTGGTAAAATTATCATAATAACCAGCGCTAACGCGACCAGCAGAACGGTTACAGTAGTGATGATTAGCCCAGCTAAAAGAGTGAAAAAGCGAACGATAAAGCCAAAAAAGCGCGCGGCAAGATTGAGCGCTATCACTTGAAAAATTATTTGCAGAGTGGGGTGGATTGGTCGGACAACATCGCGTCTCCAAGGGTAGAGCAGGGTGCGCGCCAGTTCCAGCAGACTAAAATTTTCCACCATTAAAATTATCACTGACAAACCAATCTTTGCCACCTGCAAAAATCCGGTGAAATAGTACCAAGCAAAAAAACTCAATCACACCTCCTTTTAATACATTATAGCACAAAATAGCACAAACAAATTTCTAATTTCACAACTTACGCAAAATATCATTCCACCCCTTTGTCATCCTCAACCGACTGCCCCCTTGTCATCCTCAACCGAAAGCGAAGCGCTTTGGATTGGGGATCCATTCGGACTGGATTCCCGTTTTCACGGGAATGACAGAAGGGGGGCGGGATCCATTCGGACTGGATTCCCGTTTTCATGGGAATGATAAAAAAAACGCGGGGATGACCCCTCCCGTCATCCCGCACTTGATGCGGGATCCAGTCCCTCCCGTCATCCCGCACTTGATGCGGGATCCAGTCCTGCCTGGATTCCCGTTTTCACGGGAATGACGGAAGGGTGCGGGAATAACGGAAGGGGTGCGGGAATGACAAGCGGAACAAGAATAACGACCGACGAATCAAGCATAACAATAAAGAATCCGACGGGGCAAGCCCCGCGGTATTCTTTATTTTGCTATTTGAAATGGCTTCATCCTTGTGGCAAGCCACAAGGTATGCGCCGTCTTGAAATAAGCGGAAGTTTTGCGTAAGTCGTGGAACTAGGAATCAGTCATTCTCTTTACCCTAATTAGTCCTGAGGTTGGGATTATTTCAATGCCCTTTTTTTCTAGTTGGTCTAAAAATAAGTTCATTCCCAGCGAGTCTGAAGCAATATGCCCGGCGCAAACAACATTGATGTGGTTTTTTTCTGCTTGTTCTCGGTTACCCTCTTTCATATGCATTGAAATAATGGTGCCGAGCCCGGCGTTGGCTAGCGCTTGGTAGATGAGTTTTCCGCCATCAGTGCCACCAGTGAACTCGGTCGCAGCCACGCGCCCAGCTCGATTCGTCCTCGCGCCGGCAATTATTTGCGGACCAGCTCCGCGTTTTTTGGCTTCTTGGTATTCGGGGATAGTAAGGAGCGCTTCCATAACATTTTTTACTCTTACACTCTGAAACCCTGAAACCCTGAAACTTTTTTGCAGGTGATTTTCTACAAAATCCCACGCCAGATTATCGCAAACAGTGTGCAGACACATAAAATTAACTTTGCTATGTCGCGCCATATCAACCGCTTGATAATGGTTGATGGGCGAAATTTGCCGTTTGACAATGGCGATTTGTTTTTTGAGCACGCCTTCCGCGATATTGATCGGCACGCCGATTTGTCTATGCATAAGATCTGCTTGCAAGGACATTATTTTATCAAGGCTGGCTAGCGCTTTGCCGTGGGGGTGGTGCCCGATGGCTAAATCGCATTTTAAAAAATGCGCCAGCATAATTTCCGCGCTGTCCATATCAATCCCAGCAAGAATTTTTTTAACGCCTTGATACCCCGAAACTTTTGAGCCCGATTCGTTTAATATCGCCGAATCCGGATACGGGTTTTGTGGAAGATCTTTTCGCGGATCAACCTTTTTTGCCATTTTAACCGCCAGGTTGTAGATTTGATTGATTGTCATAAGAGCTCATTTTAACATTTTTGCCCCTAATTGCAAGCACTTTAATTTTTATACTTTTTAAACCCTTATACTCTGAAACCTTTAAACCTTTACACCCTTAAACTCCAAAACCCTTATACTTTGAAAAATTGTTTTAATTTGTGTTGCCTAGCGATATTTTTTCATAAGAAAAAGCCCGCCGTCCTTTCGGACAAGCGGGCAGAGACAGGCAGGGGCGGGTTAGGCGGGGAGGGTTCGGAGGCAAGTTGTCGCCTCCGGGAAATCCTTCCCGAACTCCGCTAACGCCCCTGCCAGCCAACGGCTGGCTTCCCGCAGAAGCTCTGCGGGAAGCTCGACCTCGACGATAAGCCGTCGGGTCGGGGGGGTGGCTGGGTCGGGGGGCATCCTCGGGCTCGTGCCCGAGGTCTTCCTCCTCCCGTTGGAGGAAGATCCCGACGAACCGCTGTGGCGCGTCGGAATTGTTGTTGGGGGTCATACCATATTCTAACGTATTTGTCAACCCTGCTAGAAAAATACTTAACAGGTTTGGTTCGTTAGTGATAATATACGAGCTATTATTTGCGATTGATTAGCGATAATTTTTTAATAATGAAAAAGCCCGCCAGGCACTAGGTGCGATGGCGGGCTGGGTTCCTCTGGGTTGGGCTTCCCCGGAGGTTGAGTTGTGTGGGGTCGCCCCGACCGACAATCGGTCGGGGCTAGATAGTCAGGGGGCGCATTATGTAGCGCCTCCTTTCGTGATCTTTACTTTAACCCAAGTAGGCGGGGCTGATTTTGGGTGCCTCCCCAGCCAGCGAATCAGCGCGCTGGCTGGGGAGTAGTGGCTCCTTTCGGGGGGGGGCGAGGAGCGAGCGGGGGTTAGGAGCGACGGAGGAAGTCGGGGGCTCCGACGACGGTGGTATCGCCGTTCCCTTCCTCCTCCTCCTTCTCCTTGGCGGTGGCGATGGCGTGGGAGTCTATGTTGAACCCCCACTGTGCCCCGACCATTATCATGGTCTCGTTCGCTTGTCGGGCGCGGATAGCGTACGCATACTGGCGAATGAGACGTTCTCGCCAGTCTTGCACCGACTCTGCTTCGCCGGCTGTGTGGAAAATGGTTGTTTTCGTCTTGTCGTGCCAGATGTTCAGCCATTTAAGCCCTTCGGGCTCTTCGGCTTTCATCTGACTAACAAGCGTCATTCCGTAGGCGAGTTGCCTCGCCTTGTTCCATTCCCTGGGCTTGCCAGTTGGTAGCCATTCGCTACCGTCCTGGTTTTGCCCCAAGATGACACGGAACGCTTCGTCGGCATCCGCGCCGGCACGGATAAGTGCCTTAATGTTGGCAATCTGGTCCGCGGTCGGGGGGGCGATCTGGGTCTGGGTCGGGGTGGGGGCGCTAGTAGAGGCGAGGAACGCGGGAATGGTTGCTCCCGCACCAGTCTTCAGTTTTGTCTCGACCACTTCGCACCACGCGCTAAGCGTGGTGTACTCGACCTCGAGGGCGGTGCGGAGCACCGCCATGACCTTTTCCGGTTCCTGCCCGGTCTTTTGGGCAAGAGCGTTGCAGATCCCGTCGAAGTTGGCTTTCGCCAACTCGAGGATCTGCTTGACCGACTCCTCGCCCCGCTGGGCGAAGAGGAAACGAATGACCGCCTGAAAGGCGGCAACGACGGGATTCATGGTGGTTTTCCCTCCTCTGGGGAATTGGGTCTCTGATTTTTTGAGTAAGGAAATCAGGAACCTTTTTTGCCCATTGAAAGCCGAAAATCAAGGAGCTCTGGGCAATGCTCCAAGATTGTAGCCGACATTCCGCTGTATGCCTCGGGCGTTTCAGTGTCTGGCTGGGTAGCCGGAGCTGAAACGCGAAGCCACATAGGCAGGGGTGGCGGGGCTGGGGTTGGACGCCAACGCGGTGTTGACTTCCCCTCATACTTGTGGTGGAGCTCTGGGCAAGTCCAGATTTCCTTAGCTTCTTGCAAAGCCAGGAGGTAGTCCTGACCAGCAAGTTGCTCGCGGTGAACTTCAACCGCTCCCCGTTGACCGGGGATATAGTTGCGGAACACCACCACACCCTCAGTTGCCTGAGAGCGAGAGGGGGAACGATCCCCTTTGTTGCCCCCGCTACTACGACGCCTGATTGGAGCAAGTCCAAACAGAACATCGAGCGAAAGGGTTCGAGGGTTGAGCGTTGACTTTCCCCAACCGGGGTTGCCTTTGAAGACCGCGCGGAAAACTGACTCCGCTGATCCAGTGAAGCGAACCGGTTTGGTTTGTTTGGGGGGGGGCTGAGGCGCGCGGGCAGTGGGGTGAGGCTGGATTTGGCGAGAACGGATCTCGCTTTCAACCTCCCTTTGCCTTTGCGCTTTTACCACCTCCCCAAAACCGACCCTTTGAAGGAACGCGAGGTTTGCCACTTTGGCTCACCTCACATCCCGCAGGAAGTCGGGCAGGTCGGGGGCGGGGCGGGATTCGGGCTGGGTCAGGCTCGGTGCCGTGTCTGCGGGCACCTGGGTCGGGTTGGGTTCGGGCTGGGTCGGGGTGGGCCGGAGCTCTTGAAGCACCTTGCGGGCTTCGAGGATCCGCGCCAAATTCTGCGCTACCCCTTTCCATAGATCGATTTGCTCGTTGAGGTACTTCATACCCTCGCAGAGCTCTGCGATCTCCTGACGCAACCTTTGCTCTGCCCGTACCAGCTCTGCCCGGAGTTCGGGCACGCTGGATTGGGCCATGGCTACTCTATTGCCGAGATCGTTAACGATACTGGTTGCGCCAGCGACAACCTCGGCCTCAGACGCTTCGCGTCCGGTTCGGATTTCGACGAGGAGCGCTTGACGCGCTTCATCCATCTGCACAACTTTCTTGTCGATGTCTGTCCCAAAGCTCGCAAGGGCTTCGAGAGCGACATTGCTTGCGACTTCACGGATGAGCGCGCGGAGCGCTTCCTCCGTGAGATCGGCAAGGGGGGTTGAGGTGGGCGTTTCCTGGGCGGATTTGCTGCTCCCTTCCTCGTCGCCTTGCTCGGTATCGGTCTCGGGCGTCTGGCTTGCGCCAACGTCCTTGACTTCGACCTTTGTGTCCTCACCACCCTCTTGGGTGGCTTCTTCTGTGCCTGTTGATTCGTCTGCCATTGAATTTCCTCCTTTGTTGTTGGCAGATTTTGCGAAGCTGAATAGTTACGGAATTACAACCTCCTTGGTTTTGCTGTCAAGTTGTCAATGTAAGAAACAAATATCTAGCTTGATTATATGGATTCCCGATCAGGTCGGGAATGACAGCTTGCGAGATTGCTTCGCCTGCTGGCTCGCAAAGACGGAAAGATTGTAG
>Ga0100397_1002187_pt1 | contig 11407 bp, 10 predicted proteins | sample CryGeymeta201521_FD_81550 | JGI IMG/M metagenome (GOLD analysis project Ga0100397, IMG submission 81550) | Groundwater microbial communities from Crystal Geyser aquifers in Utah, USA - Crystal Geyser metaG 2015-21 | ecosystem: Environmental > Aquatic > Deep subsurface > Groundwater | place: USA... | reverse complement strand
TTAAATAAGGCGCTTATTGCCTGAGCGGAGGCCGTCAGGCCGAAGTCGAAGGATTATTTAGACCCTTCGGCGTCCCGCTAAGCGGGACTTGTTCAGGGAATAAAATAGAGCTGAATTTCACATCACACGTAAATCTATCAGATATATGAATGTAACAAAAATAATAGGCAAAATTCCCTTTTTTAAAGAATGCGACCAATATAACATATCCTTATGGCAATGCCCCAGCTTTTTGTTTTTTATTTTGGGTTTGCTTAATATCGGAGCAATGATCAGCACTTATATAATTTCAACGCGATTAACCGAAGAGCCGGAAATAACGGCTTTAATTACCATTTTAGTTTCTTTAGTTATTTTTATTATAGGCACGGTTATTGTTCAGGGCTTTGATAAGTTGCTGCAGGCAAATAAAATGAAAACCGAATTTATCAGGATTGCTTCGCATCAGTTGCGCACGCCTCTTTCTTCGCTTCGCTGGGCAAACGATCTTTTAATGCAGGGAGGAGGGTTATCAAAGCCGACCCATGAACAAGAAGAATATCTTGAAATCATCAGAGACAGCAACCAGAGGATGTTGAAGTTAATAAATGATTTGCTTGACGTGACAAAAATTGAAATGGGCAATTTGCCGATGGAGCTTAAACCGGCTGATATAAAAAGTGTTGCCCAAGAAGTAGTTTTTGATTTAAACCCTTTGGCAAAAGCCAATAACGTTGTTCTCAATTTAAAAATTAAAGATGGGCTTCCTTTAGTTCTGTCCGATCAGGAAAAATGCAAAATGGTTTTTACCAATTTAATTGATAATGCAATAAAATACAACAAGGGCAAGGGAAGTGTTGATATAGCTGCAGAAAAAAGAGGCGATTTTATCCGAGTCTCTATTCAAGACGAAGGGGTAGGTATCCCAAAAGCCCAGCAGAAAAATATTTTTCAAAAATTTTTCCGTTCAGACAATATTATGAAGCATCAAACCGTCGGGACGGGCCTGGGACTTTTTATTGTCAAGGCGATTATTGATGCGAATAAAGGACGGGTTTGGTTTGAATCCCAAGAAGACGAAGGCACGACTTTTTATTTTGAAATTCCAATAGCTAAATAACGGCGCTCGGGAATCATTAATAAAAAACCGCAGTCGGCCATAATTTGTGTGATAATGTCTCATCTGGCCGCTGCTCAGCGCTCGCCGCTAAACATTATTTTATAAAAAATAAAAAAGTATTTTCAAAAGCGGCTCCGCGATGTTTTTTATTAACAATTTCCTCGCTAGAAAATATATGCCTAAACTTATTCTATTTATTGAAGATGAACCGACTCTTCAAAAAACACTCGGCAGAGCCCTGGAACAGGAGGGCTACGAAGTCCAAAGCGCTTTGGACGGCCAAAGCGGCCTGGCTTTGGTCAAAAGAATCAAGCCCAATTTAATTCTGCTTGATTTGATTTTGCCAAAAATGGATGGCTTTGCGGTTTTAAAGGAGTTAAAAAAAGATGCGGATACAAAAGAAATTCCGGTGATTGTGTTGACTAATCTTGAAAGCCCGCAGGATATAGAAAGGGCACTGTCTGAAGGCGCGACCAATTATTTGGTCAAGGCAAATTATGAACTAAATGATGTGGTCAAGAAGATAAAAGAGCTTGTCTAACAATAAACACGGATAGAACGGAGATAGACACAGAGGGAGCGGAAATGATCAGTTAATTTCCGTGTATATATCTGTTAAAATCCGTGTATAACAAATGCAGGTGGTGCAATCCCAACTTAAAGCTTTATTGATAGACAGCGGTTTGGTGACGGAAACTCAGGTGAAAAAAGCTGAAAAAGAGGCAGAAAGGTCAAAAGAGAAATTGGCCGATGTTTTGATTAAGCAGGGGATGGTAAAGCAAGAAGATATAATCCGTCTGCAGGCATATATTTTAGGCATTCCGTTTGTAAATTTAGAAGAAGAAAATATTCCCAAAGAAGTGCTTTCAATAATTCCTGAGCCCATTGCCAAAAAGCATAATATTGTTGCCTTCCGTAAAATAGGCAAAAACCTGGAAGTGGCGATGCTTGATCCCGGAGACCTTCAAACAATTGAATTTATAAAGAAAAAAGCTGGTTTAAAAATTCTTCCAAGACTTACTTCGCAGGAAAGCATTAAAAATGTTTTAAAGCAATATCAAAAAAGTTTACAAGCTGAGTTTGGAGAATTGATTGAAAAAGAAGCCAGAATTATTCCTGTGCCGGAGGAAGGTCAGGAAGAAATGGCCAAAGAGGATTTGGAAAAAGCGGCCGAAGAACTGCCGATTGTTAAAATTGTTGATACGCTTTTGAAACACGCAATTTTGCAAAAAGCTTCCGATATTCATATTGAGCCGTTAGAGAAAGAAGTTATTGTCAGATACAGAATAGACGGAATTTTGCATGATGCCATGGTTTTGCCATCTCAAGTGCAGGCAGGAATTGTTGCCAGAATCAAAGTGTTGGCTAATTTAAAATTGGACGAACATCGGCTTCCTCAAGACGGCCGTTTTAAAATTGAGACAGAAGAATATAAGATTTCTTTCCGTGTCTCTATTTTGCCGGTTTATAGCGGAGAAAAAATTGTGATGAGGCTTTTGCCGGAAGGTTCAAAGGGCTTGACGCTTGAGATTTTGGGGTTTCGCGGCGAAGCGCTTGAGCGAATACACCAAAATATTAAAAAAGCCAACGGCATGATCCTTGTTACCGGGCCCACGGGTTCCGGCAAGACGACTACGCTTTATGCGGTAATGGATATCTTAAACACGCCCGAGGTCAATATTTCAACCGTAGAGGACCCGATTGAATACAGGATGCCAAGAATCAATCAGACGCAAGTCAATCCAAAAATCGGCTTAACCTTTGCCAACGGCCTCCGTTCTTTGGTCAGGCAAGACCCCGACATTATTATGGTAGGGGAGATAAGAGATACGGAAACCGCTTCTCTGGCGGTCAACGCCGCTTTGACCGGGCATCTCGTGCTCTCAACTTTGCATACCAATTCAGCGGCCGCTTCTTTTGTCAGATTGATTGACATGAAGGTTGAGCCGTTTTTAATTTCTTCCACCACCAATTGCGTTATCGCTCAAAGATTGGTCAGATTGCTGCATCAGGATTCAAAAGAAAAATATAAATTATCCAGCGATGAAATTAAGAGTCTGGGAGGCCAATTTAATCTTGATGAAATCTTAAAAATTTTGCAGCGGGAAAAAGTAATCGGTCCCAAAGACAGCTGGGGCGATATTACTTTTTTTAAGCCAAAGCCGACGGTCGACTGCCCGGATGGTTATAAAGGCCGAATTGGCATATATGAAGCCCTTGAAGTGACCGAAAGCATAAAACAGATGATTGTGGCCCGCGCGACTTCAAGCGAAATAGAGTTAGAAGCCAGAAAAGAAGGAATGGTTACAATGCTGCAGGACGGTTTTATTCTGGCGGTCGAAGGCCGGACTTCTATAGAAGAAATTTTGAGAGTAACTAAAGAGTAGTTTGTAATTTCCAATTTCCAATAACCCTCGATTTGCCATTGGCAAATCGAGGATCCACGATGGCTTCGCCATCGGGACAATTTCCAATAAAGTCCCGCCGCAGGCGGGACTGGATTAGAAATTAGAAATTAGGAATTAGGAATTGTTGGATTGCCTCTATTTTATTACACGGCTGTTTCTCAGGCTGGGCAAAGAAAAAGCGGGGCTCAAGAAGCAAAAGACAATTCGGAATTAGCCAAGGCACTTCGCGAGGAGGGTTTTATTTTGACATCGGCAAAAATCGTAGAACAGCAAAAGACAGCTCGCTCAAGTTTTAGAAAAATTTTGGAAGCTTTCAGAATTTTTGGGGGAGTGCCGCTGGTTGAAAAAATGCTTTTTTCCAGGCATTTGAGCGTGATGATTAAAGCCGGCTTTTCTTTGAATAAGGCTTTGCAGGTTTTAATACTTCAGACGAAAAATAGACGATTTGTAAAAGTTATTACAGAAATTGAACAGGATGTAAGAAAAGGGACTGCTTTTGGCGACGCGCTGGCAAAATATCCTGATATTTTTTCCGACCTTTTTGTAAATATGGTAAAAGTGGGCGAAGCCTCCGGAAACATAGAGGGCAATTTAAAACTTCTAGCGGTGCAAATGAAAAAAGACCACGATCTGCGTTCAGGAGTTAAAAGCGCCATGATGTATCCGGCAGTTATTTTAATAGCGATGCTGGCAATCGGTACCGGCATGATGATTTTTGTCGTACCAAACTTAATATCGGTTTTTGAAGAACTGAATGCCGAGCTTCCTTTTGCGACAAGGATGGTCATCTTTATCAGTAAATTCTTAAGCGCCCAATGGTGGCTTGTTATTTTGGTTTTAGTCTTTTTGATAATCGGCTTCAGGCTGATTTTGCGAACCAAAGAAGGAATTAGGATGCTTGATAATATGATTTTAAAAATGCCAATTTTTGGCAATATTTCAAAAGAAATTAATTCAGCCAGAATGGCAAGGACTTTAAGCTCTTTGATTGAAAGCGGAGTATCAATAGTTAAGGCTTTGGAAGTATCCGCCGGTACTTTGACTAACAGCCTTTTTTCTGAATCACTTATCTTGGCGTCAAAAGAAGTCCAGAAAGGCCAGCCGCTCAGCCAGTCTTTAGCCGCCTCTCCAAATTTATTTTTGCCGATTGTCACCCAGATGATTCAGGTCGGAGAAGAAACGGGGACTTTGGGAGAGATTACAAAAAGATTAGCAGAATTTTACGAAGAAGAAGTGGCTAATGTGACCAAGGGCCTGTCAACTATAATTGAGCCGATTTTGATGGTTATTATCGGCGCGGCGGTTGGCTTTTTCGCGATTTCAATGATTCAGCCGATGTATTCAATGATGAATTCTATATAAAGGGCTTTCTCTAAATTTTCAAGCGCGCAGCGCGCCGAAAATTTAGCCAGAAAACCTTTACCCCGCCCCAATTCCAGCCACGATCGTGGCATACCAATAAAAAAAAGGCGAAGCCGCTTCGCTCTCCAGACTCGGCGATAAAATAGTTTATGGTTGGAATTGGAGCGGGGTGCTCAGTTTTAATAACAAAATTTTCTACGGCTGCTGCCTTGAAAATTTTGATAAAATTGGCATGTGTAAAAAAGGATTCACTCTGATAGAAGTTTTGATAGGCATATCTTTGTTGCTGCTGATTTTTGTCGGCATTTATGGTCTTATTCAGCTGGGGTTTAAAATGGTCGGCCAGTCCAAGGCCAGAGTGACCGCAACCTCTCTTGCCAATGAAAAAATAGAACTGGCCAGGAACCTTTCTGATGCCAACGTCGGGACTCTGGGAGGCATTCCTCCAGGTTCAATTCCGGAAACCGAAACTGTGCTTTTCAACCGCCTAAACTACACGGTTAAAACTACGGTTATTTATATTGATGATCCGTTTGACGGTTCGGGTGAGGCTGACCCTTTGCCTTTTGATTACAAAAGAATCAAAATTAAAGTTTCCTGGGAAGGATTTCTTGGCGGAGAAGTTTCTTTGCAGACCGATGTAGCGCCGCAAGGCATTGAAACGACCGGCCAGGGCGGCATTATTTCTGTTTTGGTTTTTAATGCCAGCGGCGAGGCGGTGCCTCAAGCCGATGTTCATATTGAAAACACAGTTGTCGCGCCGCCGATTGACGCACACTATCAGACAGATGACAACGGCCGGCTTTTTTTGCCGGGAGCCCCGGTCTGCGGCAGTTGTTATAAAATTACTGCGACCAAAACCGGTTTCAGCACCGATAGAACTTATGCGGCTGGCGAACTGATTAGGGGAGTGCCACTGACATCGCCGTTACCTGAAAAGCAGTTTATTTCGGTAATGTTGAATAAAACAAGTGATGCCAGCTTTGCCATTGATAAGCTTTCAATTAAGACGGTGCAGACCATAAGATACGCCGAGGAAAAAATATGGAGTGATTCTTTTGACGACGAAAGCAAAATCAGCGAAAAAGATCAGGTAGTAGCCAGTACTACTCTGTCGGCCGTAATTTTGCAGGAGCAAGACGGTCAATATTTATCGCCCGGCTATGTTATTTCTTCTGCCATTGTCCCAACCAGTCTTGTGGAGTGGGGAAGGTTAAATTGGACTGATGAAAAACCGGCCTCAACGGATATCAAGTATCAGCTGTTGTATTCAAGCAGCAGTGAATGGCAGCTAATTCCCGATTCTGATTTGACGATTGGCGGAGTTAAAAATTCAGATGGATTTTTCAACACGCCCATTGATCTTTCGGATTTGGATACGACAAAATATCATTCGGTCAAAATTAAAGCCAATTTTTCAACAGACGATCCTTCAGAGACGCCGATTCTTTCGGATTGGCAAATTACTTGGTTTTCTTCCGATACAGCCACCCCTGTTGCCAATGTCGCTTTTTCAATGAGAGGAGGAAAGATTCTGGGAACGGATGAGAGCGGAAATCCAGTTTATAAGTATCAAGAAAATTTGAGCACTGGCGGCACCGGTCAAATGATAATCTCTAATTTGGAATGGGATAGTTACAGGATTACCATAAACGGGGCAGCTACCGGCTATGACATTGCCAATTCTTCGCCTGCCCAGCCCCTCAGCGTTAATCCGGATGTTTCGCAGACGACTATTTTAAAATTAGCCAATCATCAGATCAATACTCTTTTGGTAACAGTTGAAGATTCTGGCGGTGCATCTTTGGCAGGCGCAACTGTCAGGGCTTATAAAACAGGCTACGATAAGCAAAAAATTACATCGGATTCTGGCCAGTCATTTTTTAGCCCTTTGAGCGCGACAACTTATAATTTAGAAATTAAGCTATCTGGCTATGAGGATTGGACGGGCACAGTTGATATTTCAGGGCAGAGCGAACAAATTGTTGTTCTGACCCCGCCATAATTTACCTTCATGGGTTTTATTAATTTTTTACATTCCAAACGTGAATATAAAAAATAAAAAAGGAGCTTCCATTATTGAAGCAATTGTCCTGATTTTTGTTTTTGCAATGGCGATGACTGTTTTGACAGCTTTTCTTATAAATACTTATCGCGCTTACTCTTTCAATTTTCAGCAGGTAGCAGCCATTAATGAAGGTCGTAGAAGCATTGAAACAATGGTCAAAGAAATAAGAGAAGCGACTTTTGGCGACGACGGTTCTTATCCGATTGTAGAAGCGGGCGACGACCATTTCATTTTTTTTAGCGACATAGACCAAGATGCGGCAGTGGAAAGAGTCCGATATTTTTTGGACGGGGCTGATTTTAAAAAAGGAATTGTCAAACCAACCGGTGACCCGCCTCAATACGTATTGAGTAATGAAACAATTTCTGTTCTTTCCGCATACGTGCGTAATTCAAGCTCCACCCCGGTTTTTAGATATTACAATGGCGATTGGCCGCAAGATACAGTTAATAATCCGTTGCCGACCTTGACCCGCTTATCAGATACAAAACTCATGCATGTTTTTTTGAAAATTAATGTTGATCCCAGTCGCCCGCCCGATGACTTTGATTTGGAAAGCGACACTCAAATAAGAAATTTGAAGACAAACCTGTGAAGAAATCACCAATCACCAATCACCAATCACCAATTAACGAAAAAGGGGCAATCTTAACCCTGGTTCTTGTTTTTGGCACAATTTTTGTTTTGCTTTTTGGCGGGCTGTCGGGATTTATTTACACGCAGTACAAACAAACCAAACAGAAAGTCGCCTATAACGAGGCATTGGCAGTAGCTGAAGCAGGGGCCAACTATGCAAGATGGCATCTGGCTCACGCGCCAAATGATTATAGTTTTTCAGGAATTAAAAATTACGTCGATCCTGAGGGCGGCGTTATCGGCCAGTATTCTTTGACAATTACAGGAGGAGGTGCCTGCTCTACCATGGTTTCAATTGAAGCCACGGGTTGGTCAAATGATTATCCAAATGTCAAAAGAACAGTTTTGGCAAGATATGGCAAGTCGTCATTGGCCCAATATGCCTTTTTGACTAATTCAGATATCTGGTTCGGAGTGGGGGAAGATGTTAAAGGACCGCTTCATTCCAATGGCGGTATCCGCATGGACGGCACCCAGAACGCGCTTTTTACTTCAGCCACCAGTACTTATCGCTGTCTGCCGGTGCATGGCTGCTCAAGTCCGTATGAAACAAAGCCGGGTATCTGGGGAAGCGGAGCTGGCGGAGCTCAGGGTCTTTGGTCATTTCCCGAACCTTCAGTAGATTTTAACGCCATTACCCTTGATCTGGATAAGTTGAGAAAAGAAGCCAGGGATCACGGCGGGTATTATTTTGGTCCGTCGGGCGCATTTGGCTACCATATAAATTTTAAAAATGACGGCAGCTTCAATTTATATAAAGTGACAAAAGTTGACCATCCGATCACGGTTAAAGATACGGTCTCGGGGCAGAACATAACCGAATCGCTGGATATTTCCAAAGAGACAAAATTAGGAAGTTATTGGCTGGGTGAGGCGGGAACTTGCAGCAGTCAAAACCTCATTTTTGTAGAAGACAAAAAAGTCTGGGTTGACGGCGTGCTGAAACGAAAAGCCACAATAGCCGCCGGCCAGTTTCCCGATGACGTCACGACTAATTCCAGTATTATAATTAATGGGAACATGACCCGCGCCGACCCCAAAGACACCATGTTGGCTTTGATTGCCCAAAAAAATATTTTGCTCCCCTATGATTCGCCAAATGTTCTTGAAATTCAGGCAGTGATGATGGCGCAAAAAGGTGCGGTTGAAAGATACCCATACAGTAACACCAAAAACAGGATAATGGTCCGTGGTTCTATCATTACCAATAAAATCTGGACATGGAGTTATGTTGATTCGCATGGAAATGTGGTTTCAGGATACGAAAACACCGAATCTTATTATGAGCCGGCTCTGATTTATAATCCGCCGCCATATTTTCCTACCTCAGGCGATCTTGAATTTATTTCCTGGGAAGAAGTGCAGTGATTGTCCAATTGATAATTTATGCTAAAATTAAATTAACATGCCAGGTAGTGAAAATTCGACAAGGAGCTGTCTAGACTAAGGAAAAATAAATTTAATCATTATTTCTGGCAAATAAAATAAATACCAAAAAGTAGTAATCAATTAGAATCTGAATTTAGCAAGCTAAATTCAGATTCAGTCGAATTTCTACTAACCTGGTATGTTTTTCTCAAAATTTTCAGCTTTTGGTTTAGACCTGAGTGATCTGTCAATTAAAATAGCTTTATTAAAAGAAGCCGGTGGGCATTTGGAGCTGGTTAGTTTTGGCCGGCAGGAAATACCGGAAAATGTCATTGAACGCGGCGTTATAAAAAAAGAAGACGAATTAATCGCTCTTATAAAAAGAGCGGTGGATGAAGTACAAGGGCAAAAAATAAAGACTCAGCATTGCATTGTTTCTTTGCCGGAAACAGAATCTTATATTCGCATGGTGCAGCTGCCGAAGATAAAGAATGAAGAAATTCCAGAAGCAATAAAATGGGAGCTGGAAGCAAATATTCCGATAGCCCTAGATGATATTTATTTTGACTGGCAGGTGATAGATAAAACATCCGTTTCAGAAAATCAGCTGAACATTTTGGTTGGCGCATTGCCCAAAGCCTTGGTTGACCCGTATTTAAGCGTTATAAAAAAGGCGGGTTTAAAGCCATTGGCTTTTGAAATTGAATCGGTAGCGACTGTCCAAGCTTTAATTAAAGATGGGACCAGCCAAGAAGCAATAATGATTATTGATCTTGGCGCCAAAAAAACAACCCTTGTGATTTTTGCCCAAAATTCGATTTGGTTGACGACCGGCCTGTCAGTTTCCAGCGCCGAATTAATTTATGATATTGCAAAATTCTTAAAAATAGACCAAAAAAAAGCAAAAAATTTAAAATTTAAAGTTGGTTTGGACCAAGAAGAGGAACAAGGTAAAGTTTATCAAGCGATGGAGCCCAGGCTCGTTGAGTTAGTCAATGAAATAAATAAATATATCGACTATTATCAGGCCAGCAAAATTGCCAAGCCGGGTTCAAGGCAAAATATTTCAAAGATTTTGCTTTGCGGCGGAGGAGCCAACATGAAAGGGCTGTCGGCTTTCCTTTCTGCCCGACTTAAAGTTCAGGTTTCTGTTGGCAATCCCTGGGTTAATATCTTTACTTCCTCTTCGGACGAACTGCCGGAGATTGCTTTTGGCGATTCATTATCTTTCACAACGGCCTTGGGCCTTGCGCTCAGAGGCATAAGCGAATCAAAAAAATGATCGAATTTAATCTTTTGCCGCCGGAAGAAAAAGCGGAGATTAATAGCCAGAAAGACTTTAAAAAGGTGCTTGTTTGGGGTTCTTTTAGTCTAATTTTTGTTCTGATATTTTTGGCAATGCTTTCCTCAATCTGGTTATATTTATTAATTCAGCTTAACTCAATCCAGAGCATTGTAAATGAAATGGAAGCGAGTTCTCAAAACAAAACTTTTAACGATATTAAAAAAGAAATTGATGACGCAAACCAAAGGATGCAGTCTTTTGATAAATTGCAAATCCAAGGAAAACAATACTCTTTTTATTGGCAGAAATTAACGGAATCAGCAATTTCGGGCATAACGTTAAAGCACGTTCTGATTAATGACACCAAAGTTGTCATTGAAGGCCGAGCAGCCACTCGGGAAATTCTTCTTTCTTTTAAGGATGCTCTTAAAAATTCTGCTTATTTTCAAAACCTTAACATTCCGCTTTCAAATTTTTTAAAACAAAATAATATTGATTTTTCTCTCACTTTTGAATTAAAACAGCAGCAACTAAAATGAACCGGACCATTTATAAAAAAGAAACCGTGGCAACTGTCGGATTCCTAATCCTGAATTTGGCGATTCTTTTGGCCGGCGGCTGGTTTGTAACCTCCAAAATTATAAGCTCAAGCGCGCAATTGGCAGAAAAAAAGGGGGCCTTGGAGGCGACTCAGAAAAATTGGGAGCAAATAAGCCGTAGCCAGAAAGAACTGCAAGCGATTAAACCGCAGCTTGAAAAAATAGATGAATCATTTGTTTTAATTAATCAGCCGATTGAGTTTATTAATTTGCTTGAAAGCCTGGCACAAAAAACAAACAGCCTTTTTGAAATTGATTTAATGAGCTTGGGAGCTGACAGTAATAAAAAAGAGGACGTTATATCGTTTCAAATTCGCCTAACCGGGACTTTTGCTAATTTAATGCACTTCTTAAATTATTTGGAAAATATGAAATATCTTGCTCAGGTCCAGTCGCTTGATGTAAGTCAAGTTGCCGCCGGTGCTAGCCGGACAAACGAAGGGCAAGAAATTCCTACGGGCAGCGTTTATAGCACGGTTAATTTAAAAGCCTATACTAAATAATTATGCCAGGTAGTAGAAATTCGACCGTCCCGCGAAGCCCAGCTAAGCTGGGCGAAGCGGGACAAAAAACAGCATGGAT
>Ga0100397_1002184_pt1 | contig 11414 bp, 10 predicted proteins | sample CryGeymeta201521_FD_81550 | JGI IMG/M metagenome (GOLD analysis project Ga0100397, IMG submission 81550) | Groundwater microbial communities from Crystal Geyser aquifers in Utah, USA - Crystal Geyser metaG 2015-21 | ecosystem: Environmental > Aquatic > Deep subsurface > Groundwater | place: USA... | reverse complement strand
TCCTCAATATGCTTTAGATTTAGCCACCGCTTTCCATCAATTTTATCGGGATTGCCGAGTTTTGACCGAGGTCCGACCTATGTCAACGGCTCGTTTAGCTTTAGTTTTAGCTACAAAACAAGTTATCAAAAACACCTTAGATTTAATGGGAATTTCCGCTCCCGAGAGAATGTAGCATGCGAAAAGCGCAACCCTCGCCTTCGGCTCGGGGTATGCGAATGCGCCCATGCGAATAATTTAATAAGAATGTTCAAAGTCGCTTTTTAAGCAATCAAAAAGATATTTTTCAAATTTTTATTTTTGGTATAATGATCTAACATGGCCTATATATTTATCACAAAAAAGGAAAAAACTAATTGGAAGTATATTTTAATCATAGTGATTCTGGCTTTAATTGTGGTTGGCGAAACTCTTTATTTAGCAAAACAAGAAGTAAAACTCCCCGAAACAAAATTACCTCAAAAATTCATTCAAGACGAAACCGCTGATTGGAAAACTTATAGAAATGATGAGTATGGATTTGAATTTAAATATCCTAATCAGTGGGGAAATGTTTCTAATTCACCCGATGCAATTTTATATCAATCGGATTCTACAGTTATCTTCAATCCGCCAGAATTTGAAGAACAATTCTTAGCCACGGGCTATCCTTTCTTGGAAATACGAATAAAAGAAAACCCTCGAAAATTAGATGTAGAGGATTTCTATTACCCCCTTGTTAAAGAATATGAAACGAAAGAAAAGTTCAAAGAAAATCTCATGACTCGGCAAATTCGAGACATTACCTATTATCAGACTCCCACATCATGGGGAGCTTTACTAACAATATTTCCCTTAAATTCAGCTTTTTTAGAATTTTCTCACCATACCATAACCCTTGAAGCAGAAAAAATTTTCAACCAAATGCTTTCTACTTTTCGGTTCATTGAATAAAATTTGATTTTGAAATAAGTTTGTTAAAATAAATGATGGATTTAAAGATAAAATTCTCTCAGCATGCCCTAAAGAGAATGAAAGAGAGAGGAATTTCTCGCCAATTAGTTAAAGGAACTGTTAGGTTCCCAGATAAGATCGAAAAATCTTTGATTGATCCTGCGCGATTTCTAATTAAGAAACTTTACTTTAATGAAAAACTAAACAAAGACCATTTGCTTTTAGTAATCCTCGAGATAAAACGAAATTTAATACATATTATCACTATTATTGATACATCTAAAATTAGTAAATACTTTTAAAAAATATGAAGCCCCAAGTAAAATACAACAAAAATTCAAATATCCTTTCCATTAAACTTAGCAAAAAGAAAAGCGTTGATTCCGAGATAAAAGGAAATATAGTAATTGACTTCGACGAGAATGGAGAAATTGTGAATATTGAAATAATGAAGATTAACCTAAATGAGTTTGCCAGAATTCAAAAACTCGCTTCTTTAAGAGACCTTGTTAAGGTTTAAATTTTTATGCTTTCTACCTTTAGGTTTTCCCCACACTAACCCGCGCCCTCTAAGCCCCGTGTTTCCGGTCATAAAGTTTTTACCGTCTTTCGTCTTAAGTCTATATCAAACAAATTTCAGAAAGCATAAAGGGCTGAGTAGTACAGGGCAAGGGTTTTTGGAGTAAAATTTTAATTTTTAAAAATAAACTATGTATAATTGGTCTGTTGATGAAAAAAAATTTAAGAAGGAAAACCCAGAAGATTATAAGATTTGGAGGTTAGAGCAAATGATAAATTATGGAGAAACCGGAGAGAAAATTAGCGAGAAATTAATCAGAAAATATTGGAAAAAAATAAAAGACAGAATAGATCCCTATAAAAAACGTTTAATAGAGTATTTACTATGGGGAAAGATTTACTCACTTCCAAACAATTTGACTTTTTGGAACTTGCCGCTCAAAAAAAGGAGATAATCAAGAGATTTTATTTAACTGGTGGTAGCGCTCTAGCTGCTTTTTATCTTAACCACCGTGTATCAAAAGACCTTGACTTCTTTTCTGAAAAAGAAGAGGTTCCTCCAAAGATCATTGAGGTTTTTTTAAGAAAAATCTCTTCCCAATTGGGCATTGTAAAAATTGAAAGAAGCCAGTTTTTAGGCCTTTTTAGTTACTATTTAATTTATTCCGATAGGGCGAGTTTGAAAGTTGATTTTAATTATTATCCATTTCCTCGTATCGAAAAAGGGGAAATTTATAAAGGATTAGAAATAGCTAGTATTTATGACATCGCCGTAGATAAACTTCACACTCTCTTTATGAAACCCAGAGGCAGAGATTATGTTGATCTTTATTTCATTTTAAAAGAAAAAAATTATCCATTAAAAAAACTTATTTTAGATGCGAAAGCAAAATTTGATTGGAACATAGACAGATTAAATTTAGCTGCTCAATTTTTAAGAGTAAAAGATTTTGAGGAAATTTTAAAGATGCGAAAACCTTTTAAAAGAAAGGAGATGGAAAAGTTCTTTTTAAACGAGGCAAAAAAACTAAAAAAAGAAATTTTTAAAGATTAATGAAACAAATTTAAAAACTTCAACCAAATGCTTTCTACTTTTCGCTTTTTGGAATGAAAAGGTTGAAAAATTTTTGAGATTATGGTAGAAAGGAAGTGGAATTGCTCTTTGTAAATAAGGTGGAGAAGAAAATGGAGAAAGACTATGGTTGGAGCAGAGGAGAAGAGTCGGAAGAGAAAGTTTGCCAGGTGTTAGAAGAATTAAAAACCGAAGGGAAGATTAAAAATTTCGGACGAAATCTTAAGTTCTATCAAGAGGATTTGTCAGGAAGAGATGTTTTAATCACTACCAATAATGACAAAGTAATTTGGCTTCAGATCAAAAGCAGTTTAAACCCAATCGAGAAAGAAAAATATCGACGGAAAGGCATTCATTATTTAGGTGGAGTGAGAGAAAAAACTCCGGAAGAGATAAAAAAAGAGATTTTAGGATTCTTAGCAACGGAAAAACAAAAAAACTAAAAAACTAAAAAGAAGATTAAATTACAAATTTAATAGGCCGCCCGCGGGCGGTTTTTTTTGTTGAAATTCTAATTCGGAAATGATATTCTGAAAATATGGAATTAAATTTTCCGAAAATCGAAGAAAAGGTATTAAAATTTTGGAAGAAGAACAAGATTTTTGAAAAGAGTATATTGCAACGGAAGAAAGCGAAGAATTTTGTATTTTATGATGGTCCGATTACGGTTAATGCTAAACCGGGGGTTCATCATGTTTTAGCTAGGATTTATAAAGACATAATCCCCCGATTTAAAACCATGCAGGGATTTTGTGTTGAAAGAAAAAACGGTTGGGATACTCATGGTCTTCCGGTTGAGTTGGAAGTGGAGAAAGAGCTGAGCTTCAAGACCAAAAAAGATATCGAGAAATATGGGATAGCTAAGTTTAACCGGGCTTGCAAAAAAAATGTCCAAAAATATCTTCCTTTTTTTAGAGATTTGACTGAAAAGATTGGTTACTGGGTCGATATGGAAAATTCCTACATTACTTATGAGAACGATTATATCGAAACTGTCTGGTGGATTATAAAACAAATTTACAAAAAAGGACTTTTATATAAAGATTACAAAGTTATTCCATATTGTCCTCGCTGTGGGACGAGTTTATCAACCCATGAAGTGGCTCAAGGTTATGAAAGAATTAAAGAGCCCGCGATTTATATAAAATTTAAAGTTAAACCGAAAATTCCTGAATGGCAAAATACTTCAATTTTGGTCTGGACAACTACGCCTTGGACATTACCGGGAAATGTGGCTTTGGCAGTTAATCCAAAGATGGAATACATTTGTATCCCTGATTATGAAAAGGAAAATCATTGGTTAGTTTTAGGATTTGAAAACTTTAAGAATCTTTTGGCTAAAGGACTGTTTTCAGGAAAATATAAAGAAAGATTCCTTGATAATCCTCAACCGTGGGAGGGCAAAGACGTTGATGTTTTTAAAGGGTCAGAAATGGTTGGCGTGGAATATGAACCCTTATTTGAATTCGTCAAAATTAATACACCTGCTTATAGAGTAATCCCAGCTGATTTTGTTTTAGCCGAAGAAGGTACCGGCGTTGTTCACATTGCCCCGGCTTTTGGAGAAGAAGATATGGAACTAATAAAAAATCAAAATGCAAAAGTCAAAAATCAAAATGAGGAATTCCCGATTTTGCTAAATGTTGATGAGGAGGGAAAATTTAAAAAGGAAGTTAAACAGTGGGCGGGAATGTATGTTAAAGACGCCGATCCATTAATTATTGGAGATTTAAAAAAGCGAAACTTACTTTTCAAAGAAGAGCTATACGAACACGATTATCCTTTCTGTTGGCGATGCGACTCTCCGCTTTTATACTATGCCAAAGAGAGTTGGTTTATAAATATGCAAAAAGTGAAAAATGACTTAATAAAGGAAAATAAAAAAATAAATTGGATCCCAGCCCACTTGAAAGAAGGAAGATTTGGAGAATGGCTAAGAGAAATTAAGGATTGGGCATTGTCTCGAGAAAGGTATTGGGGGACTCCCTTACCGGTTTGGCAATGCAAAAAATGTGGTGCTACAGAAGTCATAGGTTCAAAAGAAGATTTATTAAGAAAAATTTTTAGTCAAAATAAATATTTCATTTTGAGACACGGCGAAACCGCTTACCAGGCGAAAAAGAAAAAGATTTTTTATGATTGGCCAGGGCTTTCCTCTTTTCCTTTAACCGAGAAAGGGAAAAAGAAAGTAAAAAAAGTAGCAAAGAAACTTAAAAATAAAAAGATCGACGTGATTTATGCTTCCGATACTTTAAGAGCTCGCCAAACGGCTGAAATTGTGGCAAAAGAATTTGGTTTAAAAATTAATTTTGATCAAAGATTGAGAGATATAAACTTGGGGATTTATCATGGCAGAGAAAAAAAAGAATTTCTGAAAGATTTTCCGTTGGGCTTGGCAAGATTTGAAAAAAAAGTTCCGGGAGGAGAAAGCTGGTCAGATATCAAAAAGAGAGTAATTGATTTTATAAAAGATGTGGAAAGTAAAAACAAAGGGAAAACTATTTTGATTGTCAGCCATGGCGATCCTCTTTGGCTTTTAGAAGGAGCGATGAGAGGATTTTCTAATCAAGAACTTTTAGAAGAACATAAAAAGAACTTCATCAAGGCGGCTAAACTTCGAACAGTTGAATTTAAAGATTTCCCATATAATGGACAGAAGGAATTAGATTTCCATCGGCCCTTTATCGACGAAATAAAATTTTATTGCCAAAAGTGTGGCATGCGAAAAGCACTCGCTCAGCCTTCGGCTTCGCGAAATGCGAATGTGCCCATGCGAATAAGAGAGGGAATAATGGAAAGAGTTCCAGAAGTGATTGATTGCTGGTTTGATTCCGGAAGCATGCCCTTTGCTCAATATCATTACCCCTTTGAAAATAAAAAATTGATAAATAAAAAGAAGCAATTTCCGGCAGACTTTATTTCAGAAGCAATCGATCAAACGAGGGGATGGTTTTATACATTATTAGCCATTTCAACATTACTTGGTTTTAAATCGCCATACAAAAATGTAGTTTGCGTAGGTCATGTTTTAGATGAAAAAGGCGAAAAGATGTCAAAATCCAAGGGCAATGTGGTTGATCCCTGGTATATCGTTGACAAATATGGAGCCGATTCTCTTCGCTGGTATCTATATACAGTTAATCAACCCGGCGATGCCAAACTTTTTTCCGAAAAAGAAGTTGAGGGAAAATTAAAAAAATTTATTTTAATTTTTTGGAATTGCTATCTCTTTTTTGAAACCTATGGAATTAAATTTTCAAAATTTAAGAAAAATAAAAATGTTTTGGATCGATGGGTTATTTCAAGATTAAATGAATTAATTCAAAAAGTCACCGAGAATCTGGAAACTTATGATATTACTTCAGCTACCAGGGCGATTGAAAACTTTGTCGTTGAAGATTTATCCCAGTGGTACATTCGTAGATCGAGAGAAAGATTTCAGAGACCGGAAAGTAAAAAGGAGCTGGAAAATGCCTCAAAGACCTTGGGTTTCATGCTTTTCACCCTGAGCAAACTGAGTGCACCATTTACACCATTTTTAAGTGAAGAAATTTATCAAAGTCTAAAGTCTAAAGTTTATAGTTTAAAGTCCTCTCAAAGTGTTCATCTTGAGGATTGGCCAAAAGTAAAAAAGGAATGGATTAAAAAAGATTTAAATGAAAAAATGGATTTAGTTAGAAAAATTGTTAGTTTGGGATTAGAATTGCGAGCTAAAGCAAAAATTAAGGTTAGACAGCCCCTTCAAAAATTAAAAATTAAAAATGAAAAACTAAAAATTGATAAAGAGTTGTTGAATTTAATTAAAGATGAACTTAATGTAAAAGAAGTTGAGTTAGTAAAAGAAATTAAAGAAGAAGAAAATTGGATTTTAGGTAGCGAAGGCGAAATAAAAATGGCTTTAAATACGAAAATTACCCCAAAATTAAAAGAGGAAGGGAAAGTACGAGAATTTTTAAGACAAGTTCAAGAAATGAGAAAAGAAGCCGGTTTGAAACCAAAAGACCAGATTTTGGTTAAGGTTTCAGGGGAAACTGGGTTGATTAAGCTTTTGAAGAAAAATAAAAAATCAATTCTAAAAGAGATTAAAGCCAAAAATCTTCAATTTGCTGAAAAATTAGAAAATGATTTTATACTAAAAAAGGAGATTGAAATTGAAAATGAGAAATTGGAGTTAGGAATTAAAATTTTTAAATCTCGCTAATTCTTATGGGACTATTCGAAAAAAAAGAAAAAATTTCAAGAAAAGAGTTTAGAGATGTTTTCAGAAAGAAAAATCCGCTTTTACCTGCTTTAGGTCGGCGACTTATTGAAATGGAAGAAAGAACAAAAATTGAAGAGAGGTTGTTTGGTAAAAAGCCAATGGCTGTTGCCTCGAAAGACCAATATAAAAAATTTATTTCCCAAATGCAAGTGGAAAAATATAAGGCGAAATACTTGAGCCAAAAGCAACTCATTGATAAAAAGGTAAGATTTTTGAAGAAATTAGGCGGCATCTAAGGATTATGGCAATTCATTATCGAACCCAAGGTTTTATTTTAAAGAAGAAAGATTTGGGAGAGGCCGATAGAATTTTTACCATTTTCACTAGGGATTTTGGCAAATTGGAAATTTTAGCTAAAGCCATTAGAAAAATTGGCTCAAAATTGAGAGGAGGGATAGAACTCTTTTATTTATCCGATATTGAATTTATCCAAGGGAAAACCCACAAAACCCTAACTGATACCATTTTGATTGAAAGTTTTTTAAATTTACGGAAGGACCTAAAAAGATTAAAAATTGCCTTTGATATTTCCGAAATGATTGATAGTTTGATTAGAGGGGAGGAAAGAGATGAAAAAATCTGGAAGCTTTTGCTGGAAACCTTTGAAAGATTAAATAAGATTTATCTCTCAATCAAAGAGTGTTGGCTCATTTATTATTATTTTCTCTGGAATTTTCTTTCAATTTTGGGTTACAAGCCCCAATTAAATTTTTGTTCAATCTGCCAAAAGAAATTGGTTCCTCAGGATCTTTATTTCAGTTTTCAAGAGGGGGGAGTGATTTGTGCAAATTGTAGTAAAAAATTAAAAGAGAAAAAAAAGATTAGCCCCGAGGCGGTAAAAATTTTGCGATTGGTTTTTGGGAAAGATTTCGATTTTTTGAAAAAATTAAAAGTTGAAAAGGAACAGCAAAAAGAGATTAAAGAGATATCAGAAAGTTATCTTTCCCATATTAAGGAAAGCCAAGCCAAATTTTGAGAATTACGAAAAGATGCTAAAATAAACCGTAGCATATAACAAGATTATGTGCTCGGTAAACCGTAGCACATAACGAGATTATGTGCTCGGTAAAATTATGAAAAACAAATTTTTGATTTTTTCGATTTTTCTAACTCTAATTTTGGGAGTGGCCGGATTTTGGTATTATCAGAAAAATATTTATTCAAAAGAAATATTAAAATTGGAGATTTTAGGACCCGGTGAAGCGAAATTGGCAGAAGAAATTGAATACACTGTTAAATATAAAAATAATGGTAATGTCAGATTGGAAGAGGCAAAACTTTTTTTTGAATATCCTAAATATTCTCTCACTCCCGAAAATAAATCAAGGGAAGAAAAACCTCTCGATGATATTTACCCCGGCCAAGAGAGAACTCTTTCATTTAAAGCCAGATTAATTGGCAAGGAGGAGGAAATGAAATCAGCCGAAGCCACCTTAAGATATCGGCCAAAAAATTTATCGGCTTATTATGAATCAGAAACTACCTTCACTACCCAAATTAAAGATGTTCCTTTGACCTTCGAATTTGATCTTCCTTCCAAAATTGAATCGGGAAAAGAAATTCGTTTAAGATTGAACTATTTTTCCAATGTTAACTATCCTCTTTCTGACTTGGGAATAAAATTAAATTATCCTTCTGACTTCGAATTTTTAGAATCCACCCCCAAAACTTTAGAGAAAACCGAATGGGATGTTGGGCTTTTAAATTTGGCTGAAGGAGGAAGAATTGAAGTTTTAGGTAAGATTCAGGGCACAGCAGGACAAATAAAAATTTTTCAGGCAGACCTTGGCCAGTGGCGGGATGGAGAATTTGTTGTTTTGAAAACGGCAAACAAAGGAGTAGAAATCATTAAACCTCTTTTATACATTATTCAAGAAATTAACGGAAATCCAAAATATGTAGCAAATCTTGGCGACTTGTTGGATTATGAGATTACTTTCAAGAATATCGGCGAGCGAATCTTGGAAAATATGTTTTTAATAATGAAATTGGAAGGGGAAATTTTCGATTTCGACACTTTAAAAACCGACGTCGGCCGTTTCAGTAAAGATGAAAATAAAATCATTTTTGACTATACGATGGTGCCGGAATTAAAAAAACTTTTACCAATGTCTGAAGGAAAAATCGAATTTTGGGTTAAGATTAAAGACGAATTTGAAAACAAAAATCCGGAAATTACAAATACTGTTTCTTTGGACGGCTTTGAAGAAATATTTAGCAATAAAATAAATTCAAAAATAGAGATTTCTCAAAAGGGATATTTTTCCGATGAGATTTTTGGTAATTCTGGTCCTCTTCCTCCAAGAGTGGGGGAGACAACAACCTATACGATAATGTGGCAGGTGAAAAACTGGAATAACGATTTAAAAAATGTCAAAGTCAAAGCCACCTTGCCCCCGGAGGTAAAATTGACTGGGAAAATTTTCCCTGAGACCGAGGCATCGAAATTTGCTTTTGATCCGGAATCTCGAGAAATTGTCTGGGAAATTGGAGATTTATCTGCTGGAAAGGGTCCCTCTGAGCCTGGACCAAACATTGCTTTTCAAATTGCCCTAATTCCAACTTTAGAGCAGAGAGGAAAAAGCCCAATTTTAATTGGCGAGGCAAAAGTTTCAGCCGAGGATTTATGGACTGAAGCCACTTTGGAAAGAATTTCAAACCCAGTTGATACCACTCTACCCGATGACCCAACAGTCACCGAAGAAATGGGTAAAGTTCAATAAAATGCAAAATTAAAAAAATTTAAGTTATAATTAAATAATTATGAATTTCCTTAAAGAAGGTAAAACCAATTGGAAATATATTTTGATTGTATTGATTTTAGCCGTGGTAGTTGGCGGAGGAATTTTGGGTTGGAAATATTTACGTTTACCAAAAGAAGAAAAGATTGTACCACAAGAAAAAGCTGCAGTCCCCGTGGGAACTTCAATGAAATTGGCAACTATTGGTGAAGGATTTGAAGTGGATATCAAATTTAGCCCGGATAAAAATCGAGTGGCTTATAAAGCAAAAAAAGATGGAAAATGGTTTATGATAGTTAATGATCGGATAAGTGAGGCTTACGATTATGTAGGATCATTTGATTTCAGTCCTGATAGTAAACAGTTAGCTTATGCAGCAAAAAAAGATGGGAAATGGTTTTTGGTGGTAAACGGGCAAAAAGACAAAAATTATTATGATGGAGTTAGCCTTATTACTTTTAGCCCGGATAGCAAAAAGTTAGTTTATGTGGCAAAGAAAGGAACAAAAGAATTTGTAGTAATTAATGGAAAAGAAGGAAAGGAGTACGATGATATTTTTTGGGATCCTACTTTCAGCCCAGATAGTAAACAATTAGCATACGGTGCAAGAAAAGGAAAAAAGATGTTCATTGTAGTTAATAATCAAGAAGGTAAGCCGTATGATAGAGTTCGTTACATTATTTTTGGTCCCGATAGCAAGAAATTGGCTTATATAGCAGACAAAGAAGGGAAAGAATTGGTAGTAACAAATGGAAAAGAAAGTAAAGCCTATGAAAGTGTTGAGAATCTTACTTTTAGCCCAGATAGTAAAAGATTAGCTTATGTGACACGGAAAGAAGAAAAGGAAGGAATGAATCCATGGTTAAGAGAATATGTAGTAGTTGTTAATGATCAGGAAGGTAAAGTTTATAATGCAATTGAGAATCTCGTTTTTAGTCCTGACAGCGAAAAGTTAGCTTATGCAGCAGGCTACCTTGAAGAAAACGAAATATTGGTGAAAAAATTCTTTGTAGTAGTTGATGGTCATGAAGGGAAGATTTATAGCAAGATAGTTTTATTCGGGCCAACAGTTGAAAAACCTCTTTTTAGTCCTGATAGTAAGCAATTAGTTTTTGTAGCATGGGATGAATATGAAACTCCGGATGGTTTCCACGAAACTAGACGATTCATAGTAATTGATGGAAAAGAAGAAGAAGTAAGTTATACTATCGATTCTTCTACTCTTACTTTTAGCCCGGATAGCAAAAAATTAGCTTATGTTGCAAGTCAAAGAGAAAAAAGTTTCGTAGTAGTTACCGGTCAAAAGGGCAAAGAGTATGACAAGATTTGGGGTATTAGTTTTAGCTCCGATGGAAAATATATAATTTATGGAGCTAAAATTGGAAATGAGTTGTGGCGGATAGTAGATAAAATAGAATAAAATACTTTCGACTTTTACCCTATACTGAATTTTGCAAGAAATGCCCTGGCGATGGTCTCTCCTTCGGAAAGCCCTATTCGGGCCCGACCATCGCAAAGAGACTCCCAAGATTAATTTTTAAGTCAAGCCCTTATGATTTTTAGCTGGCAAAATTAATACAGGGCAAGAGTTTTTGGAGTAAAAATATGAATTTTAAACAATTTTTAAAACCAGACCGGAGAAAGATTGGTTTATCTATAATATTGTTCATCTTATTAAGAGATTTTTTTATATTTCTTGAGAATCCTTTTGTTTTCCACGGAGATGGTTTTCCATTCCCTTACCGCTATTATCCACAGCCACCAATCCCTAGAAATACACATCAGATTATTATGCCTTTTCTACCCATATTTATTTGGGGTTATTTCATTTTAGACATTTTTATCTGCGGACTCATTTCTTATTTTCTTTCTTGTTTTTTCTTTTGGA
>Ga0100397_1002167_pt1 | contig 11463 bp, 13 predicted proteins | sample CryGeymeta201521_FD_81550 | JGI IMG/M metagenome (GOLD analysis project Ga0100397, IMG submission 81550) | Groundwater microbial communities from Crystal Geyser aquifers in Utah, USA - Crystal Geyser metaG 2015-21 | ecosystem: Environmental > Aquatic > Deep subsurface > Groundwater | place: USA... | reverse complement strand
TGATCAAACAGGGAAGTCGACCAAAGGTCGTCGATCGCCCTCTGGGCGGAAAAATAAATGCTTATTCTGTGAGGACAATGAATCATCAAGCCCTTCGGAGGTATTTCGTATTGGAAAGGGGGAAATAAATAAACCAGGGTGGAAGGTACGCGTTGTCACCAACAAATTTCCTATTACCGATTTTCACGAAGTCATAATCCATTCTCCTGATCATATGAGGAATCTAGAGGAACTTCCTGAAAAGCAGATAGGCCTTGTTCTGCGCGCATATAAAGCGCGGTTCAACTATTATCGAAAGATGGGGCAAGTCCTTATCTTTTGTAACAACGGAGAGCATGCGGGAGCCTCAATTAAACATCCTCACTCGCAATTGGTAGTAATTCCAGGCCAAATTAATCTAGACACGCTTGGAAAGGAGCCGTTTAATAATGTTGTACAGGATACGAAGTTTTTCACAACCTATTGCCCTGATTTTTCACAGTGGCCCTACGAAGTGTGGGTTGCGCCCAAAGATAATAAGGGGAGGTTCGGAGATTTATCAGATGAAGCGCTTGATGAGATGGCGATGATCCTGCGCCAAACTCTCAAACAACTAAAAAAAATATTTGATAGCCATAAACTTACCAATATGGACTTTGCGTATAATTACTATATTTATCCTGGACACGATTGGTATTTGCGCATTATTCCTCGATTTATCCATCGCGCAGGATTTGAGTTGGGGACGGGTTTGAACGTGAATATCGTCGATCCGGCGGAGGCATCCCTAGAACTGCGAGGAATCGAAAGCAAGATTGTCGGCATCCTCAATAGACTCAAGCAGAAATCGAAAAGCTAATCTATTTCTCCAGTTGGACTTCAGAAATTGGCGTAGATGTCTTGGAGAACTGTATGGAGTAAAACGCATCTCTATTTTTGTCAAATCCTCGTATCGTGCCTACGTGAATTTTTTTTGGTTCGGATGAAATACTGTATCTTCCCGTTTCCTTTCTTTCTGGAGTAGCATCATAAAAAACAATAGTTGATGTTTCAGATACCTGCGTTTTGAAACTGACTGAAAGAAGAAAACCAGATGTGGAAAGATACACTTTTCCTATAACTTTTTCTGCCCTTGTATTCGTGGAAAAGCTTCCCGTATTCAAAAGAACCGCAATAGTCAAGACAGCAAACGACGCCAACATAAAGAGCGATTTAGGTGCGGGTAATAATTTGAAAGCACCTGAGGCGAGTGGTTGAGGAGCCTTAATACCTTTATATTTCAATAAATCATCAGGGTAGGTAAATATCCCCTCACAGGAAGGACATTCCAAGAGAATCGTGTTTTTGGGGAGCGATAAATCAACTTTTTCAAGGAGAATGCTCTTATCTTTGGGGCATATTTTTTGGTTTCCCAATACATACTGTCCCTGTGCTTCTTCGGTGAGAAGACGGGCTGAACTTGCTGTTATTCTATTAATACCATTCTTGTCGAAGAAACTGGATCCGCAGGTGGAACAATGAAGCACGATTTCGTTATCGACATTGCGAACATTCATTTGTTGTCCACAGTTTGGGCAGAGCATATAGTATTACAATAGCACAATTAAATTCAAATGCCAAATTCAAATTCAAGGAGGGGTTAAGCCGGCGGAGCGCTCAAGGCTCTATTGAGAAGACCCATAACTCCCACGACCGCCGCTCCAATAATGGCTCCTCCCGCAAGAAAGTTTGCGGTAGCGAGAGAAAAAAGGGAAAGACTTGCGATACGCAAGCCCGCAATAATTCCTCCCCATACTCCACCTCGTACAACGTCTTGCAATAATGTTGATTTTTCTGATGCAGCCATGGAACGCATTATATCATATTGCAACGGGCTAATACTTGTCCTTCATCATTCTGGTAAGCCCTTCGACAAGCTCAGGGCGCATCCAGAATCAAAAAATCAGATCCTGGAGTCGTTTTACTCCCCAGGATGACGGTCACAACTCATTGACAAAGTCGTTAGTAAGTGGTACTATGTAACTATATGTTAACTCAAAAAGTCCAAATCACCCTAACCCCAGAAGAAGTCGCAGCTCTTTCAATCAAAAGTAAGGCCCTTGGTTATAATGTGACCAAATACATAAAATTTATCGTAAGCAGTAAAGCTCAAGAAGTAGTGGAGCATTATCCCACGTATAAAATGCCAACAAAAATGGAGAAAAAAGTGTTACAAGCCATTGCCGATCGTAAGGTGGGGAAAACAGTAAAGCTTAACAAGGTTGAAGATCTTCTTGCTATTTAGACTATGGAAATAGAATATTCAGAAAAGTTTTTAGTGCAACTCAAGAAGCTATAGAAGAAAAATAAAACTATCCGTGAAGTTGTTGTGAAGAGAATCAATCAATATGTAAATAATTCGAAACATCCATCACTGAGACTCCATAAACTCCAGGGAAAACTCAAAGAAGCTTGGAGCATATCAGTAGATAGGAGCATCCGCATACTATTTTATCAGAAAAATAATATGGTGACATTTATCGATATCGGTTCACATGATGAGGTACCCCCTACAACCTAACTTCTGACGGACGAAAAAAATACAACTGAACTATATTTCGATAAGCTCAATAAAAAAACACAATAAAAAAACCTCTTGACAACACTCATTATATAGTACATAATCTTACTGTAGGTTACATAAATTGTAATCTGCAGTACGAAAATGAATAAAAATATAATTTTACATCTCTACAGCCGCCCTCAAACTGTCTTTTCAATGCGTGAGTTAGCCCTCATTTTTCCTTCTATACCATACCCACTCCTTAAGAAAAGATTAAGTTATTCCATTTCAACGGGTAAGCTTATAAAATTACGAAGAGGAATTTATGCAAAACCCGCATTTGAACCAGATGAGCTTGTTCAAAAGATATATGCACCATCATATATAAGTCTCCAAACGGTGCTCTTGCGGGAAGGGATTCTCTTCCAGCCCTATACCACGCTCTTTGCAATCTCCTATCTTACGAGAGAAATATTTGTTAATCATACCATTCGTATTTCTTATCACAAGATACCAAGCGAAATACTGTTATGCAAAAAGGGACTTATTGAAGTTAACGGCTACCTAATTGCCTCAAAAGAGCGCGCATTATTAGATTTGATATATATCTATAAGAATTACCATATAGACAATCTCACCTCAATCAACTGGGATATCATCGCAGAAATTCGTACACTATATGAAAATAAATCGTTTCAAAAACAGGTAGATAGCTATTATGCATTATATAAAAATGAGAAATAATATGTTTGATACAAACACACATAAAACAATGATGGTAAAGCTATTAAAAAGTATCTATACTGATCCTGTATTACGTACTGCACTTGGATTTAAAGGGGGAACTGCAGCATATCTCTTTTACAATTTGCCCCGTATGTCGGTTGACCTTGATTTCGATCTCCTTGATGAGAAAAAAAAGGACGCAGTGTTTATTCGGATAAAAAATATAGTATCTGCATTAAACATCGTGGAAGAAGCTGTGGAGAAGCGACATACTCTTTTTTTTCTATTGAGATACAAAAAAGGAGTGAAGAACATAAAGATAGAAATTTCAAAAAGGTCTAGTAAAACTGCATATAGTGAGCAAAGCTATTATGGTATTTCGATGCTCGTGCCCAAAAAAGAAGATATGGCGGCACACAAGCTTCTCGCTCTTCTTAATCGGAAGAAATTCGCTTCGCGCGATATGTTTGATATATGGTTTTTTTTGCAGGAAGAATGGCCCATTAACGGAAAAATTGTACAGGAAGGGACGGGTGCTTCATTATTTGAAGCATTGCAAAAAGCTATAAATCTTGTTCAGAAGAAAAACTCATCTGAACTTCTTCAAGGGCTCGGAGAATTGGTTAACGAAAAGCAAAAAGTATTTGTCCGCAAAAAGCTCAAAGATGACCTCATTTTTCTTCTGCGACTTGCGAGAGACCAGGCAAATCAGACTGTAAAACAATAAAGTCAACCTATCAATCAACGGACGAAATAAATACAATCAAAATACCTCTTGACAGCATATATGATGTATTGTACTATCATATACAGAATGAAGTCAAATAGATCTGATTATAAAAAAATTGAAGGGTTTGAATGGGATGAGGGAAATAGCGATAAAAACTGGATAAAGCACAACGTCCACTACAAAGAAGCTGAGGAAGTTTTTTTGAATTCACCGAGAGTTTTGTTACCCGATACTGAGCATTCCCTGATTGAAAAAAGGTTAACTTTATTAGGTTTTACAGATAAAGGCAGGAAATTAATAATTATTTTCACAGTGAGGAATAATAAATTTAGAGTCATATCTGCAAGAGATATGAACAAAAAAGAAAGGAGCACTTATGAAAAAACAACTAAAAACTATACCGCAGTTTAAAAATGAAGATGAAGAGCGAGACTTCTGGGCTACCGCCGATACAACAGAATATTTTGATTTGAGCAAGGCAATCATCAATCCTATATTCCCCAATCTCAAGCTCTCAACAAAAATAATTACCGTGAGAGTTACCCAGTCATTATATGACAACCTCAAGATGCTTGCTATAAAAAAAGATGTGCCATATCAGTCTCTTCTGAAGGTCTATTTATCGGAAAGAGTGCAGAAAGAGATGAAGAATACCTCTCGCTAACTATCCGCCACACCCTACCCCTTTGCATCTGTTGCAACGGACGAAAAAAGTACAAGTGAAATACAAGTGAAATACCTCTTGACAGCATGACAATATAACTATATATTTATTCTGAAAGACTGAATAAATAAGATATTTAGTTCATTTATATCATAAACCAATGGAAAACAATATCCTTTTAAATCTATACAAAAGGCCAGAAACAGTATTTACATTAAATGACGTTATTATGCTTTTTCCTTCTCTTTCATATAAGCGAATACAAAATAGTCTATACTACTACACAAAAATAGGGAAACTACTTAGCCCATATCATGGAATCTACACAAAAAATAGCTATAAGGAATATGAGTTGGCAAATAAGATACACAGTCCTTCGTATGTAAGTTTTGAGACAGTTCTTGAATCAAAAAGAGTGCTATTTCAGCACTATAAAACTGTTTATATGGCCTCATACATTACCCGTACTATTCAAGTAGAAAATTGCACGATACAGTATCGTCGGATGAAGAAAACAATGCTTACCTGTATAGATGGAATTGAAAAGAAAGAAGGATACTTTATTGCAACTGCAGAGCGTGCTTTTTTAGATGCAATTTATGTTTATAAAAACTATCACTTTGACAATTTGGGAGCAATCGACTGGGAAAAGGCATTTCTACTTCTTCCTCTATATAATAATGCAACCCTTGAAAGGAGAATAAAAAACTATTATAAATTATATAAAGAAGAATATGCTTCACACTAATATTCACAAAGCAACATGTATTGGTATTTTACGTTCATTTTTTTCAGATACACTTCTACGCACCACATTAGGATTCAAAGGGGGGACAGCTGCGTATTTATTTTATTCACTTCCTCGATTTTCGGTTGACCTGGACTTTGATTTATTGAACGAAGAGAAAAAACAACAGGTATTTAAAAAATTACCAAAACTTCTTTCTCCGTATGGAACAGTAATAGAGTGTATTGAAAAAAAATACACGCTTTTTTCATTGATAAGCTATAAGAAGGGGGAACATGCAATAAAAGTAGAAATTTCAAAACGACCTATTCACTCTACCTACAGTATTCAGACGTACTTGGGTATTAGTATGAACATTATACAAAAAACAGATATGGCGGCAAACAAAATAGCAGCACTCCTCACACGAAAGCATTTTGCAGCACGAGACATGTTTGATGTGTGGTATTTTTTGCATGAAGGGTGGGATATAAACAATGAACTGTTACAAAAACAAACAGGATTTAGTATAGAAGAGGCATTACTAAAGGCTGAGAATATCGTACAAAATATAAAAAAAAATGAGTTATTGTCTGGCCTGGGAGAATTGCTGTATGACGAAAAACAAAAGGCATTTGTCCGCGAAAAGCTGAAAGATGACCTCATTTTTCTTCTGCGACTTGTGAGAGATCAGGCAAATCAGAATCAACCCAACAAACAACGGACGAAAAAAATACATAATTGAATTCCTGTTGACAAAATACGAAATACGTACTAATATGTAAATATGCAGACAATACTCTTTGAAGATATGGTAAAAGTAATGGAACGGGGACAAGTAACAATTCCTCTTAAGTTGAGGGAGTTTTTTAATATGCAAAAGGGATTAAGGCTCTGGATTCGGGTTGATCAGGATAATAAAATAACGCTTGAGCCGGTACAAGAAGATAAAAAAGCAAAACTAAAATCTTTTTTGGAAAAAGCGACAAAAGATACATATGCTTATTGGAATAAAGAGGATGATAAAAATTTAACCATGGTAAGAAAAAAAACCATGGAACGGGTTAAATCTTTACAATGGTAATCCTCACAGATACAAATATCCTTATCGACTACTTGAGAAGCGCTAATAAACAAAAAACCCTTTTTCACACACTATTTTATAAAGATGAAAATCTCCCCGCTGTTACTCTTAGCATTATTACAGAAATTTGGCAGGGGAAGAGTATGAATGAAAAAAAACAAGTAGATTTTGTGGAAAAATTATTCGAGAACTTTACTATTTGCTCCTCAAATGTTGAGATTGCAAAAAAAGCAGGGGAGTTGATACGGAAATCAAACTATCGTATTTCATTCCAAGATGCTGAAATCGCTTCGTGCGCCCTGTATTATCACCTTCCTCTTCTTACACTCAATACGAAAGATTTTAAGGAAGTAGTAGGGATAAAACTATTTCCCACAACCTAACAAACAACGGACGAAATAAATACAATCAAAATACCTCTTGCATCTAGAAATTCAATCGTGCTATGATGAATGACAATATGGCTACGGATGTTTCTGTGAAGAAAGACTTTATTGAACAACTTAAGAAAAGGGCGGCAGAATTGCTTTTTGATGCTCTGATTGCAGGATTAGACAATGGATCACTTAGTTTTGAAGACTCAAAAAAATCTGCAAGAAAAATAGAGATGCACATTGACCAACTTGAATCTCTGGAGGAGCTCTTGGTATTCTTGCGTTCCCTTGATCAAAAATATCCTTCATTTAGGTCAGTATTTATCAAATTTAAAGCAGAAGAAACGCTCATTGAGGACAAAATCAAATTAGAAAGTGTCCAACAACGATTAAAAAATTTAACAGCTAATTATGCCGGTTAATTTTTCTGTGGCAGCTGAAGTAGCGCCGCAACCGCAACCAAAAGCTGTGGAACGAGTAGCCGCAGTAATTAGAGCGGATGCAGTTCTGCCAAACTCATTAATAGAGCTCCAGAAAGCTCAAAGTGAAGCAAAAGATCTCAAGAAATATAAGGCGGAACACGGGAATCCCAGAGATGCACTTGGCCAAGCTGGCAAAATAGAAACCCCACCCTTGACCCCAACAGAACAAAAGCAGTTGGAACGAGTAAATCCAACTCTTGCTAAGGAAGTCTCTGATTTTGATGTAGTGAGCTCAGTACGAGCAGAGATGGCCGCAACAAAAAAAACAGAAGCAGAGGTATTAGCCACAAGAGGTGTGCCTCCCCCTGCCGAGTTTAAGGCAATGGCCGATGGAGTTGCAGATCGCCTCATAGCAATGAAATATGTGCGAGAACTTATCCCTGATTTTGACAAAATCACAAAACCTAATGTTAGAAGAGCTGTTATTGATGCGCTTTTTGTATCCAATGATTTAGTCCGCGAAAAGTATTTAGCAAAGATACGAACAGTTGTTTCAGAAGCGGCTAAACTGCCTATTGATCCAGAAACGGCTCACGGTGAGAAAACTACGGTGGAAGGAAGAGTTGCGCAAGCTCAAAAAGATAAAACACTTGAATCGATTCAAAAACGACTTGGAGCAGTGGGTAAGGACGAGAAACAAATTGAAACTACCGAAATTGACGCACTCTTTGAGGGGGACAAGTCTCCTGAGGAGGCGGCTGATGCTCTTTTTAATAGATTATTAGATGAAAAAGGAGTAAACCCAGTTGAGTATCGCACTCATCGGAGTAACCAGTCAGAACTTACAAAACTTGCCGAAGAGCAAAAAAATGCAAAAGGTGAGAGAAAAAATGAGATTGGTGAGCGAATTAAAACATTGAAGAGTAAAATCGAAGCATCAAAAATTAATGCGAATAGTATACGGATAGGCGAAGCACGAGAAGCGGTATATGGACACGAAGATGAACGGGGCAGGCAAATAGGCGGAGTTGAGGCTCAATTGAGGGAGCTATCCACTCAACGTAAGCAGGTTGAGGGAGCGACTTCAAAAATAGAACTTACTCCAGAGCAACAACAAGCACAAGAATCTCTGAAAGTAGAGAAGGAACGTCTTGGAAGAGAGCTTTCAGAAGCACTCGAAGACAGTATAGAAGCTACTGTACTTGAACAATGCGATGAACTATCAGACATTAACGGCCAAAAATTTCTAGCAGATGCAGAGAAACAAAAAAAGCAAGGCCAAGTGGAGCTTGCAAAAGATGCAGAACATATAAATAAAGTCATGGTAGAAGATGGCTCGCATTTGGAAAATGGCAAACGCGTTTATAATTTTAAAAAATTAAAAGAAAAACTCACCTATATTGTTGATCACGGAAAAGATGATGGAGGGAGTCGATCTATGCTCCATGATGTTCTGACAAGAGATGGAAGGACGATTACTGTGTTTGATAAATCTGGGAGTGAGGTAACACTTCATCAAAAAGCCGATGGAAAACTATATAGAGAAGATGATTCCGTTTATGTAGTTGATGTTCAAGTAAAAAATGTTGGAAGTGAGGGATATACATCAAAAACATTCGATGCATCAACTGATACTATTTCGCTTGGTTCGCTCGTCGGCGAATCAAAACAACTTCTCGATCATATCAATAGCCAACGCGATGTGTATCTTCATCAGCTTCGACTCGACTATCAACTTGCCACAAGCAGCTTGCACATTTGGGATCTTGGTCAGGCGCGAGAAATGTCATTTACAAATGATCAGCGAGCGAAACTAGTACAGGAATTTGGAATAGAAGATATTAAAGAAGTGCAAAAAGAGGCAAAAAGGATTGCAAATTGGAAACAAATGTTGGAAGATAGAGGAGTCGATAGTATTGAGGGATTTAGTGGGACTGCTTTACTAATGTTATTGTCGCTATTGGGTGTTAAAAAGAAAGAAGATTGACATCTTGTTGACGAACGTATTATTTTCTAGTACATTAATCATATGGTTATAAATATCACAGAAGATCTTCGCAAAAAAATTTATGATGACTTAGCCGATTTGATGATTGTTGCGTTGGAGCGGCAAGAACTAGAAGTGAGCGAGATGAAAAAGAGCGCCTCTTTTATTTTGGGAACATTGGATACCATCGCAAATGAAGACCAACTTATTGATTTTCTAAAGACATTAGGGGAAAGATGGCGAGCATACGGGGTAGAATTGGCCCGTTATCAAGGAGAAAAAACACAACAAGCAGATAAACAGAAAATTGAGGAAATTCAAGGGAGATTAGCACAATTTATTAACACCCAAAAGACATAATGGCACTACAAACAGCAGAACCGCCACAGTTGGATAGATTAACGTTACTTCGAAGTGGGGGGGAAATAGCTGCTACCATTGATAATAAATTCAATGTAGACAAAGGGCAGAAATCCATAGAAGTAGCAAAAGATTTACGTAAAGTCCAACCAGCGGGTGGAAAAGAGACAATACGTGCTGGTCTTGCGATGAAAGAGGGGGAGACGAAGTTTAATGTACGAAATGCAACAGATTTTAAAGAGCGGTTCGGTGCTGGAAGGAAAGGAGTTACACCTCCTTCCACTCCTTCAGAAGTGGCCTCATATAAAAAAGCAGAGCAGTCCTTAAGAGAAAACTCTACAATAGCTCTCTTCCTTGAACTTAAGTCTCTTTCTCCTGCTGAACAAACGAAAATGCTAGCTGACGTCACAGTTACAGCAGAACTCGGAGGACTTCACACATATTCCACTATCAGGAAAGAAGCTCTTTCTTTAATTGTAAAAAGTGATTCAATAAAAGGACTTTTCCCCGAGTTAGATCATAATGGGTTAGGTCAAGAAGAAAAGATAAGATTCATAGAGTATACCTTATTTCCCTCAGATGATGCTCGATTTGCGGCAAGATTTGGTACTCGTATGCGAGAGGCATACAAAAAAGCCGTTGGACTCCCTCCTGTGGGCTCTGACGAAGAAAGAGTTGATATAGAGAAACAAATCAAACTTGGAAAGGAGACAATCAAAATAAAAAGAAAACAAATAGAAGACATACTAAAAGCAAAGAATATAAAAAAAATAGGAGGCGCTAACTTTAATTCAGCAGATATTGATGCAATCATAGCAACTGGAGGAACTCCAGACATGACTGGCAACACGTTAATCCAACAGGCGTACTTACAAAGCACCCCAAGTGCGCTACTTGCAGATTTCGACGGAATGAAAACATTTGCAGATCTTCCAAGACAGATAAGCGAAGCAAATGCCAGAATAACAGCAAAACTTACAGGAACAAATACTTTGGCTTCTTATAAAGTTACACATCCAGGTGATCCTGACGTAAAGGACGAGAAGGCATGTACTATGAGTCGATTGGGGTACCTTTCAAAATATGGCCCATCAGGAACGAAGAATGTGCAATATGTAAATTTTAGTAAAAATTTTCTTCCTCTCCTTGAGCAAAATTCACTTTCTGCCGTAGGAAGAGAAATGCGACAAGCCCAAATCGGGCTTGAAGATGCAAAAATAAAGGAAAACACACTACCTCCCACTACGGTGGACATAGAGAGAACGAGAGATTTACGAATTCTTGCAGAAGAGGACGTATTAGGAGAAATCGATGGAATTTTAGGTCAAAGCATAGCAGACGTGTTAGAAGAACGGTATGATGTGATGGAAGAGAGGATGGGAAGGCTCAGCGAACAGCAGGAAAAAGAGAAAGACCAGGAGGTTAAACAGAATATTCTCGCATTGAAGAAAAAAATGAGTAGAAATTGGATTAAATACGACGGAACTACTCGTAAAAAAACTATTGATAAAAAGCAGATTAAAAATGATGTCACACACCTTGCTTATCATTTCGATAAAGATGTTGCGCTTAAACAACTTATTGCACGTGACTTATTTGGAATGACAAATAATTATCAATCTTTAAATCTTATAGATGGTAAAGACGGGACTGGGAATGTAGTATTGGATGAAAGAAAGCTTGAAATCATCGAGAAAGTATTTGAGTCAAATGGTACAGAATATCGTGATAAGCTTTTTGCCGATATGTTTGCAGCGAGGGGATTTATGGATAGATCCTTTAATATTTTAGGTTTGGAAAAAACATGGGGAGAGCTAGGATTTAAGCGTGATGAGTGGAAATATATGATGCAACGATATGAACCAGAT
>Ga0100397_1002108_pt1 | contig 11673 bp, 10 predicted proteins | sample CryGeymeta201521_FD_81550 | JGI IMG/M metagenome (GOLD analysis project Ga0100397, IMG submission 81550) | Groundwater microbial communities from Crystal Geyser aquifers in Utah, USA - Crystal Geyser metaG 2015-21 | ecosystem: Environmental > Aquatic > Deep subsurface > Groundwater | place: USA... | reverse complement strand
GCGGCGATTCCCTTTCCCCTTAAACCCCTTTTCCTCGCCGCAGCCGCCGACGCTATGATTTGTCAGTGATTTTTGATAAAATAAGTTCGAGCTTTTTCATAAAAGGAGCTCCAATTGGAGCGGGATACGAGAATCGAACTCGCGCCTCTACCTTGGCAAGGTAGCATACTACCACTGTACTAATCCCGCAACATTAATATTCTACCAAAGCTTTCGCTAAAATCTCAATCGATCTTTCTAGGTCGTGAGTATTAATAACATAGGCGATCCGGACTTCATTCTTGCCAAGACCTGGTGTCGCGTAAAATCCAGCCGCAGGCGCCAACATCACCGTCGTATTATTGTGTCTAAACTTGGTCAAAAGCCATTCGCAGAAGTTTTCACTATCGGTAACCGGTAACTTAACAATGGTGTAAAAAGCGCCTTCAGGTTTTTCCAGGTAGACACCGGGAATTTTTCTTAATCCTTCATAGAGAACATCCCGCCTCTTTTGATACTCTTTATGAACGGCTTGATAATAACTTTTCGGTACCTCGGTTAATTTAGCAGCAATCTGTTGATCTACTAAGCCAGACGATAATCTTCCCTGTCCTATTCTTAGAACGCCTGATGTCACCTCTCCATTTAAAGATATAAGCATTCCCAGCCTGACTCCGCAGAGACTATAACGTTTGGACATCGAGTCTAAAAGAATCATCTTTTGAGGATTTTGTTTCATATAGTTTAGTATTGAGATATGGCGACGACCGTCATAGATAAACTCGCGGTAGACTTCATCGCTTATTAAAAAAAGATTATATTTTTTAGCGATATTAACTAAGATATTCATTTCTTCTTTGGTATAAACTGTTCCGGTTGGATTAGAAGGATTACATATTAAAATGGCTTTAGTTTTTTTAGTAATTTTTTTTTCAATCTCTTCTTGAGATGGCAGATGAAAGCCTGTCTTTCCTTCTGTTTTCACCGGCACTAACTTTATCTGATTAACCGCCGCGTAAGAGTTGTAATTAGTGTAGAAAGGTTCAAAAACAACTATCTCATCGCCTTTCTCACAAACAGCAAAAAAAACCATGGAAATCGCCTCGCTGCCACCGGTAGTCACCTGAATATTTTTTTCGTTAATAAACGAATAGCCAAGACGATTATAATAACTGACCAAAGATTTTAAAAATTCTGGCTCTCCTTGAGATTGACCGTAACCAATTGGGTTAATCGTCCATTTTTTTAAGACGTCAATCATCACATCTGGAGTCTTGATATCTGGATCGCCGATATTCAGATGGTAGATTTTCACTCCTTGCCTTTTGGCTTCATTAGCATAAGGAACAAGTTTTCTTATTGGAGAGGACGGAACATTAAGAAGTCTTTTAGAAACTAGAGTTTTTCTCATTGGTTTTATTAATGATAACATTTTCCCAAGTTTTGCAAGGAAAATTTTATTAATGTCTAAGCTACATTATTGTTATAATATTAACAAAGCTGTCTCCGTAGTTCAACCCCGAAGAACACTTACTTGCTCGCGAGGTTTACATCCTCGCCTCGCAAGAGCGCGTCTACGGGGCAAGTGGATAGAAGCGTCTGTAGTTCAACGGATAGAATGTGGGTTTCCGGAACCCATGATACAGGTTCAATTCCTGTCAGACGCACATCGGGCCTATGGTTCAACGGCAGAATATGGCATTCGCATTGCCAAGATCCGAGTTCAATTCTCGGTAGGTCCACTTTAGAATCTGTTAACGAGTTTACAGATTCTTAAGTCCACCGATAAACGCTCTTTGAGACGTCGAGCGAATAGTGAAGAGTTAAGTCGAAAAGTAAGTTATGGCGGACAGAAATACTATGAAAACCTATACAAAATATTTAACTCTTAAAACGACGAAAAAAATCGAGATTGTCAACATTACTTCTCAGGTGGAAGAGGCGGTTAAAGAAAGCCAAATAATAGAAGGCTTATGCCTTGTTAATCCGATGCATATTACTGCCTCGGTCTTTATCAATGATGAAGAGGAAGGATTAAAAGAAGATTTTTTAAAATGGCTGGAAAAATTAGTGCCGGACGACATTGAAAAGTACAAGCATAATCTGACCGGTGAAGACAATGCCTATGCTCATCTAAGACGAACAGTGATGGGACGAGAAGTTGTCGTTGCGGTTACAAGCGGAAACTTGGATTTTGGACCATGGGAACAAATATTTTATGGAGAATTTGACGGGCAAAGACAAAAAAGAGTTTTGATAAAAATTATCGGAGAATAATAAAAATTCCAAAAATTTGCTATACTTTAGGATAAAATTAAAGGATCTGTAGTTCAACGGCAGAACGATACTCTTATAAAGTATAAGAGAAGGTTCGACTCCTTCCAGATCCACAGGAGCCGAGGTAGCCAAGGCGGTCACGGCGGAGGTCTGAAAAACCCCAGATGTCAGTTCGATTCTGACCCTCGGCACTTTTTATAACAAAAACATCAAAAGAAAAATTGCAAGAATAAGTCGATAAACGCCAAAAACTACCAAAGAATTTTTCTGCAAGAAACCGATAAACCATCTAACTACAAGATAAGCTGTGACTAAAGAAATAAAAAATCCTACTCCTAAAAACAATAAATTATTGGCTACAGTAATGACTTTAAAATCAGTTTTAATTATCTCCAGTCCTGACGCCGCCAAGATCGTCGGCACTGCCAGTAAAAAAGAATAGATGGCTGACTGGTCGCGTTTAAATCTCTGCCCCATCATCGTCAAAATGACAATCCCCGCTCTTGACACTCCTGGAACAACTGCTAAAGATTGTCCTAAACCAATAATTAAAGCTTCTAAATATGACATCTTGTTAATTGATTTATCCAATTTAACTTTTTTATTTTTCACCAATAACTCAAAAATAATAAACAGCAAACCGATTAAAAACATCGAACTAATAATAAGTGGCATTGAGTTAAAAAAAACTTTTTTAATTATTTTTTCCAGAACCAAACCAACGATCGCCGTCGGAATAAAAGAAGCAATAATTTTTCCCCATAACTCTTTATGTTCTAAAACATAAAAAAAATATAAAAATAAAACTGCCAGAATTGCGCCGGACTGGATAAAAATCTCAAAAAAAGCCTGAAACTCTGACTGAGAAATATGCAAGAATTTACTGGCAATAATCAGATGGGCAGTCGAGGAAACCGGCAGAAATTCCGTCAATCCTTCAACTATCCCTAATATAAAAGCATGAATTAAGTTCATTTATCAATTATAATTGATATCGCTTTATAAACTTTATAAACTCGTTTATGAAAGTCGCTTTAGTTCATGATCAACTAAGGGAGTTTGGCGGTGCGGAAAGGGTCCTGGTTGCCTTAAAAAAAATCTTTCCTCAGGCTGATATTTATACGACGACTTTTGATTTAAACTCACTTGGTTCTCATAAAAAATTAATCAAAGACTGGAAAGTCCATCTGAGCTGGTTCGGAAAAATTCCTTTACTTAATAGATTCTACTCCCCTTTTAGATTTTTAACGCCTGTGATCTGGGAAAGTTTTGATTTTTCAAAATATGATTTGGTAATTTCTTCATCAGGCAGCTGGATGAGCAAAGGAATAAAAACCAATAAACCAACTATCCATATTTCTTATATTCATCACCCGCCTCGTTATCTTTACGGCTATGAAACAGCGATCGAGTGGCAGAAGTTCTGGTTGGTAAAAATCTATGGGCATTTGATTAATCACTCTCTTCGTCAATGGGACTTTATTGCTTCTCAAAGACCTGATTACTTAATCGCTAACTCTGAAGAAACAAAAAAGCGGATTGAAAAATTCTACCGGCGCTCTTCAACTGTCATCTATCCGCCAGTTACTATAGCACACCCCCGAGGTGTGCAAGAGATAAGCCAAAAGATTCACCTCGGGGGTGAAAGTTATTTCATAACCGTTTCTCGCCTAGCCAAAGCCAAGCACATTGACGTTCTCATCAAAGCCGCCAACAAAATGAGGTTTAATCTAAAAATCGTCGGCACTGGCCGAGATGAAAAATACTTAAAATCAATCGCTGGTCCGACAGTTGAATTTTTAGAAGAAGTTTCTGATTCGCAGATGAAAAAAATCTATCAAAATGCTAAAGTTTTTCTTTTTGCTTCTCGTGATGAAGAGTTTGGCATTGCCGTTGTTGAAGCAATGGGCTACGGACTACCAGTAATCGCTTATAACTCAGGCGGGATACCAGAATATGTTATTGATGAAAAAAACGGATTCCTGTTTGACCAATTAGACGAAAGTTCACTAGTTAAGAAAGTTAACGAATTAACGAATTTAAGCAATGAAAAATATTTAGAAATGAGAAAAGAGACGAGAAAAACTGCGGAAAGGTTTAGTGAGGAAAATTTTAAAAAAAACATTCTTGATTTTATAAAAAAACATGTTAGAACTTCCTGAGGTTGAAACTATCAAATGTATTAAACACTCAGGCCGCAGCTCCTTTTTCTGCCCCAAATGCCAACAGAATTAGAGTATAATTAGTAACTTCATTTTATATATTTATGGAAATCAGAAATATCGCCATTATTGCTCATGTTGATCATGGTAAAACCACTCTGGTGGACGCCATGCTTAAACAGACAAAAACCTTCCGCGAAAACCAGAAAGAGATGGATGAGATTCTCATTATGGACTCCAATGATCTCGAACGGGAAAAAGGCATCACCATCCTTGCCAAAAACACGGCGGTTTTTTATAAAAATACCAAAATTAATATTATCGATACGCCCGGCCATGCTGACTTTGCCGGAGAGGTGGAGCGGACAATTAATATGGCCTCAGGGGCAATTCTTTTGGTCGACTCGGCCGAAGGACCACTGCCTCAGACGAAATTTGTTTTAAAAAAAGCCCTAGAAACTCATCTGAAAATCATCTTAATTATTAATAAAATTGATAAAAAAGACTCGCGGTCAAAAGAAGTTTTAACTCAGATAGAGAACTTGTTTTTGGAGCTTGCCCATAATGAAAAATCTCTTCACTTTATCACTCTTTATGCGGTTGGCCGCGACGGCAAAGTCTTTCATAAGCTACCCCATCATTACACCAAAGAAACCCCGGGAGACCTCGTCCCTTTATTTGAAACCATTTTAAAAGAAGTTCCCAATGCGGCTGTCAATAAAGATAAACCGTTTCAGATGCTTATTTCCACCCTAGACTATGACAACTATGTTGGAAAACTTTGTATCGGAAAAATCAATCAGGGAAAACTGGAAAAAAATAATAATATTACCTTAGTCGATGAAGAACGCACCATAGGAACATACAAGGTACAAAAACTTTACACATTTGAAGGCCTGCAGAAAAAAGAGGTTGATCGAGTTTCTTCTGGTGATGTCGTCGCTATTGCCGGTATCGCCAAGTTAACCATCGGCCAGACTGTTGCCGATCCGCAATACCCTCTTAGTCTGCCGAAAATTTATATTGAAGAACCCACTATCAAAGTGACCATCGGTCCCAACACCAGTCCTTTTTCCGGACATGAAGGAAAGCTCGGCAGCTCAAGACAGATAAAAGAAAGATTATTAAAGGAAAAAGAAACCAATCTCGGGTTAAAGATTGAGATGGATCCGCAGGGTGCCAACTTTATCGTTGCCGGCCGGGGCGAACTTCATCTGTCAATTCTAATTGAGACGATGCGGCGCGAAGGATTTGAACTTCAGGTTTCCAAACCCCAGGTAATCTATAAAAACATAAAAGGCAAAGTCCAAGAACCGTACGAAGAAGTACTCATCTCCGCTAATAAAGAATTTTTAGGCATACTAACCGAAGAGCTTGGCAAAAGAAAAGCTGAGCTTTTGGATATGAAAACCAGTGACAATACAGTTAGTTTAAAATATAAAATTTCCGAAAACAATCTTCTGGGAATAAGAAGTACTCTTTTGACGAAGACCAGTGGAACATCGGTCATCAATACCTACTTCCTGGGATATTTTGACAAGGGAGAAAAGCTTGACTCGATAAGAAACGGCGATCTAATTGCCGTCAAACCGGGAGAGGCTACCATTTTTGGACTGGTTAACTCCCAAGAGCGCGGCGTTTTATTTGTCAGGCCGGGCGAAAAGATCTACGAAGGAATGGTAGTTGGCTCCAACGCCCGTGATATTGATATTGAAGTCAATGTCTGTAAAGAAAAAAAACTAACCAATAACCGTTCGGTCCGTGAAGGCACCTTTGTTCCCCTTACTCCTCTGATTAAGCTTTCTTTGGAACAGGCGCTCGACTTTATTAATGAAGATGAATATCTTGAAGTAACACCACTTTCACTCCGCATCCGCAAAAAAGTTCTTTCTTTTGTCCAAAGACGGGTCTCTAAAAGACAGGAAAAATTACTTGAAAATAATTAAGAAGTCTTATTCATAACGGATGGCTTCAACCGGCTCAAGGTTGGCGGCTTTGCGGGCCGGGAAAACGCCGAAGCTAATCCCGATTGCTGAAGATATCCCGAGAGCTAATACAACCGAAGTTAAATCTATATAGGCCGGAAATAGATTATGAACAGCTAAAACAGATAAATACGCAAAACCCAAACCCAAAATTCCTCCAATTGATGACAAAAGAACTGCCTCGGCTAGAAACTGGGAAAGAATATCTGATTTTCTCGCGCCGATCGCCCGCCTGATACCGATTTCTTTGATTCTGTCAGAAACCGTCACATACATAATATTCATAATCCCGATTCCGCCTACGAGAAGAGAAATGGCAGCGATCGCCACCAAAATCAAATTCAATACAGAGAAAATCGACGTGATCGCCGACATTAATTCTGTGGGTTCAACAATACTGAACTCTTCATCTTTATGTCTTTTCAAAAACTCTTTTTTTATATCTTCTTTTACTTGGGAAACGTAATTTTCGTTTTCTACTTTGACGGAGAGTCTAAAAAACTTTTTATCTGGATTAAAAATAAATCCTGTTGTGTAAGGAGCAAAAAGATAACTATCATAGTCAAATCCTCCCATTCCCCCTCCTCCTTTTGATTTAGTCACTCCGATAATGGTAAATTTAACATCATCTATGGTAATTTTTTTTCCGATTGCTCCTTCATCAGATCCATAATAGTCTTCTGCGATCTTGCTTCCCACCACCACCACTTTAGCTTTTTTGGAAACGTCAGACTTGTCAAAAAATCTACCTCTATCAACCTCAAGCCCCATAATATCGGAAAATGTTTCCGAAGAAAACATAATGTCGCCAAAATCTTCCTTTAACAATCCTTTAATTTTTGTTGATTTAAAGGCAAGTGGGGCAACACCGATAACGTTATTTATTTTTTTTAGAGTCTGTAAATCTCGATCGTCAAATCGACCGGCAATAGATGAAACACCACCAGTAAAACTACCACCTGACAAAACTCTCCCTGGTACTAAAAAAAGAGAGTTCTTACCCATGGCTTCAAACTGGTCAGAGATATATTTTTTCAGACCCAACCCTAAAGCAATGAGAACCACTACGGCAAAGACACCGATTAAAATTCCTAAGGAAGTTAAGAATGTTCTTAGTTTATTTCTGGAAAAGTCATCAATGGCTGATCTGAAAATAAAAATTAAATTTTTCATATAATCTCTCCGTCTTTAATGTTAATAATTCTTTTTGCATAAGCAGCAATGTCTTTTTCATGAGTAACTAGAATAACGGTAATTTTTTCTTCCTTATTTAATTTTTCCAATAGCATCATGATTTCATGACCGGTTTTGCTATCTAAATTTCCAGTTGGTTCATCAGCTAAAATTAACTTCGGTTTCATCATCAAGGCTCGGGTAATAGCAACTCGCTGTTGTTGACCTCCTGAAAGTTTATTTGGATATGAATTCCGTTTTTCTGACAGTCCAAAATCATTTAAGATGGATTCAGCTCGATCATTGGGATCAAAATCTAGTTCTTTCCGGCAGTAAATCGAAGGCAACATGACGTTTTCCAAAACCGTCAGCTTATTAATTAAATTAAACTGCTGAAAAACAAAGCCGACGAATTCGTTGCGAAGTTTCGAAAGGTCGTCGTCGGAAATTCTGGAGATTTCTTTATTGTCAACGTAGACTTTACCTGTTGTTGGTTTATCCAAAAGTCCTACAATATGCATCAAGGTTGATTTACCTGATCCTGAAGGTCCCATTATCGACACGAATTCTTTTTCCTTTATCTCGAGACTGGCTTTTTTTAAAGCGTAGAAAGTATATTCGCTATCAATAATATATTCTTTTGAGACATTAACCAATTTAATCATAAACAACGTCTCCAACCTCTAAGCCATTTTTAATCTCTACCTTGCTGTTAAATTCTTCTCCGCGCTTGACATAGATTTTTTCCTTATTGCCTTTTTTTTCTCTTGTTACATAGTTGCCTTTACTGTCCTTTTTAACAAACTGTATTGGCACAGATAAAACGTTTTTCTTTTCACTCAAAACAAAACTAACGTCTCCTGTCATTGCTAATTTAAGAGGCAACTTTTGGGTTTCTTTATCCAGGGTTAATCTAACTTCATAGACCGTTCCTGTCTCACCTGTCTTTGGAGAAAATGATATATAATCGATAACGCCGGTAAAGGTTTTATCTGGATAAGCGTCGAAAATTATCTCTCCTTCTATTCCTTTTTTAAGTAAAACTACGTCCGACTGCTCAGCGGTAACCGATAGATAGATAGTTTTTGGGTTAACTATGTCAAATTCTGCTCCAGCCGGAGTGATATTAACGCCCGGATAAAGAATGTCAATATGAGTCACTACTCCTTCAATCGGCGTCCAAAGATTAGCGTACTCAATAGTAATATTTTGATACTCGACATCCAAAACAGCATTGTTAAGATTGTACTGATTACTTTCCAAAACCCGCTTTACCTCGTCTCTTATGCTTTGGCTTAGAGCATATTGGTCGTTCCAATTATCGTCTTTAGTCTGCTCAAAAGTATTTCTTTGAATTGCGTAACTATTCAAGTATTTAGTCAAACGATTTTTTAAATCACGTTGGTCTAAAGAAGCAATCGTCTGATATTTTTTAACATAGTCCCCTTCTTTCACTCCCATCCAAGCCAACCGCCCCGAAGTTTGAAATTTCAAGGCGACTTTTTCATCGGCATCGATTTCTCCTGATAAGGTAAGAGTTTCTTGTAAGGTTTCTTTTTTTATTTTATATGTTTGGGGTCTTTTATCTTTGTTAGCTGGAGCTGATTGATTACGAATAAGAATAACCGCTAAAACTATAATCACACCCAAAACTAAATACCAACGTTTTTTAAAAAACTTTATCATAGGTATGGTTTCCAGTCAGCGATCGGCATCACATTGTAAATCATAAAGTTCCAGGCATAGAGATAAACCGCCAAGAGAATGATTATACCAACTATCAAAAACTTTTTCGAAGTAAAAAACTTTTCATAAGCGATTAACGCCATTGGCCATAGGGGTAAAGAGTAGCGGCTGATATCTCTATGCTGGATAAACAAGGCAGCGATATAAAAAACCAGAGAAAAATAAAACAGGCTTCTTTGTTTGATATTTTTTAGAGAAAAAATTGTTAACCCATAAAGGAAAAAGTAAAAAACTACATCTTCAAGCCAGGCTGTTCCCACCCAAGGTTTTTGGAAGTTAAAAACTGAAAAGGGGAAAACCAGATGGAGGTTGTCTCCCGAATGAAAGTAGGCAAAAAAATCACCATACTGCTTCCAAAATATCCCAAATGCCCCTAACAACCCTAAGGGAATAAGAATGATCCCTAGCCACTGCCAATTGGTTTTTTTCTCTTTAATTAATCTTTCGACAAACACCAAACAGTAAGCGCCAAAAAGTAATATTCCTGGCGTTTTTGTTATTGCTGCCAATCCGCCAAACAACCCAGCCAATAGATATCTTTCCTTTTCAAAAAAATAAAGCGAGCCTAAGATTAAGAGAATAAACAGGCTTTCTGGAGCACCAACAGACCTAACCACCAAAAACCGGGGAAGAAAAAGGAAAACTGCCGTTAGTAATAAAGGTTTTTTCGTCAACTTAAACTTTTTCAGAAAAAAGTAAAAAAATAGGGTTAACCCAACTGTCGCCAAAAGATTGGCGATAAGCATAGACTTCAAATATCCCCCAAAAACCCTAATCTCCCTAACTACCCTAATTAACATCGGATAGCCGGGTAAATGAGCCGCAAAATACTTTGGAGGAATGCCAATCTCTAAAGATTTAGGATTGTATAAAGTCTTGGCAGGGATAATATATAACGGCCCGTCATAATGGCGATAAACATAGTCAAAACTCGGCTGGCTGATTTTTAGTCCAAACCAACTGTTGGCCTTAAGAAGAAAAGGTGACCAGAGCACTAAAGTGGAGAGAAAAACTACCAGAGTTAAGGTAAAATAAGGATATATGCGCCGCATACTAAATATTGTAGCAAAGAATTGGCTCTTGGTGCTAATGTTTTTTTGCGGAATTTTTTTAAGATTTTATCGCTTTTCCGATTTTGCCACCTTTTTAGGAGATCAGGGACGAGACGCCATCGTCATAAAAAGAATGCTTACCTTCGAACACCTGCCGGCCATTGGCGCTCCTACCTCAGTTGGTCAAGTCTATCTTGGTCCTTTTTACTACTATTTTATCGCTCCCTGGCTTTTACTTTTTAAATTTAATCCTTTAGGATTAACATTCGGCGTCGCTTTATTTTCCAATCTGTTTATTCTCATTAATTATTTTATTGTCAAAGAACTTTTCGACAAAAAAGTTGCCCTGATTGCTGCCTTTTTAACCAGTTTTTCTTATGTCTTAATCGATCTTTCCCGTTTTTCCTGGAATCCCAATCTCCTGCCTTTGTTTTCTCTTCTGACGATTTATTTTTTTATCAAAGCCTTAAAAACCAAGAAAAAACTTTTCTATCTTTTATTTGGTGCTTTTCTTTCTTTTTCTTTCCAGCTTCATTACTTGGCTCTGGCTCTTTTTTTACCGATTATAATCCTTGCTCTTCCTAAATTAATTTCTAAATTTCCTTATTTCCTTATTTCTTTATTTTCTTTTATTTTCTTCTCTTTTCCTCTTATAATCTTTGATCTTCGCCATCAATTCTTAAATAGTAAAAACCTGATCTCTCTTTTTAAAACCTCTTCCTCAATCAAAACCAACCTGTTGAAAAATATTCTCGATACTTTTTCTACTTTAAACCGTTATCTTTTTAATACCAACTTTAGTAATTTAATAAATATTATTCTTCTAATAGCGATAATTATTTTCCTCTTTACTTATCTAAAAAGAAAAAAAGACCAGATCTTTAACTTTCAGCTGATTTTTCTTCTTTCTCTTTTTGTTCTATCACTTTATAGCGGAGAAAAGCATCCTCATTATCTAGCAGTTCTCTATCCTTTTTATATTATTGTTATTAGTGTCTTTTTGTCTACTTTATTGAATAGTTTCTGGGAGAAAATCCTTGTTATTATTTTTTTAATTACCTTTGTTATCTTAAACTTCCAAAAATATAACTTTCTTTTCTATCAAGGAAGTAATCAACTGAAAACTGCTCAAGAAGTTGCCCGAACTATCTTTGATAATGTAAAAAAAAAGGGCTTTACTGTCACTGCTCTTCCCGAAAAGTATTCTGACTCGACTTACAGATACTTTCTCGAGATCTGGAAAAAACGGCCGATTGAAAAAGACTCGCTGGAAAAAGCTGAAGAACTTTTTGTTGTCTG
>Ga0100397_1002084_pt1 | contig 11739 bp, 11 predicted proteins | sample CryGeymeta201521_FD_81550 | JGI IMG/M metagenome (GOLD analysis project Ga0100397, IMG submission 81550) | Groundwater microbial communities from Crystal Geyser aquifers in Utah, USA - Crystal Geyser metaG 2015-21 | ecosystem: Environmental > Aquatic > Deep subsurface > Groundwater | place: USA... | reverse complement strand
TCTGACCATTTTCGGACCGATTCCCTCCACTGCGGTTAATTCTTCAATATTTACCGGCATTTTCTTTTTGAGTTCTTGATGCTCTTTGATTTTCCCGGTTTTTATATATTCAACAATTTTTTCCGCCATACTCTGGCCTACTCCAGGAATCTTTTTTAGACTTTCGAGCCCCTCTCTTTTATAGATTTCTTCAACATCCTCGGATAAAGTTTCTAAATTCATCGCTGCCTTCTCATAAGCCTGAGGTTTGAAATCAATATCCTGCATCTCCAGATAACTTGCTATTTCATAAAAAATTTTTGCTATTTCTTGGTTAGTCATAATTTCGGAGCTGGTGGCCGAAATACTCTAGGCTTCATTTCTCTTAATATTAACAGTGGCAGAAAAGCGCCCAAAAGAATAAAAATTTCTACACCAACAAAAAGAATATTAAAACCAAAATTATGAGCAATGATTCCTCCTAAAGCTCCGGCTAAGCCAGCTCCAATACCAACCAAAGCTGCCCTCACACTCCAATCAAAAGCCTCCTTGTTTTTATCGATGTGTCTGGTAAAGATAGCCGTATAGCCTGGGATATTCATTCCCATACCCAAGGCATAGATTCCTTGCAAAAAATAGATATGCCAAGGCAAGCGGGCAAAAACATAGCTAAAAACAACTAAGGCTGCTAAAAGATTGCCAACAATTATAAACCAAAGATCATCTTTTTCACCGTAATTTTTATCTAGATATCGACCAAAGGGAATGATGACTACTGATTGAACTATCCAGTAAATCGCGGCTGCAAAACCAGCGACTTCAATATTGCCGCCCTTAATGTTCTCGGTTAAAAAAATAGCAAAAATTGGGGCAACAAAACCAAGGCCGCTTAATAAAGCCACATCAGAAAGAATTAAAAATTTTATGACTTTATTAATTGAAAAAATCATAAAAACTTAAGCTCTCCATTCTCCAAAGTGATTTTCACGTTGCCGCCTTTGACAACTTCACCTTTCAAAATTTTTTCCGCCAAGGGGCTGCGGATTTTTTCCGAAATCACGCCTCTTAAAGGTCGGGCGCCAAAAACTGGGTCAAAGCCTAATTCAGCCAGTTTTTTAATTACCGGCTCTTCAAAAATCAAATTAATCCCCTGGACTTCAGAGACGGTCTCAGCCAAATCTTGAAGCTGAAGCTTGGTAATGGCTTCAATATCCGAAGGAGAAAGAGTTTTAAAAACAATAATGTCGGAAAACCGATTAAGTAGTTCCGGCTTGAAATAATCGGTTAATTTTTTCTTTAATTCTTCGGTAATTGTTTCAAATGGCGTGTGGGCCTCAATATGGGTTTTAATAAAATCCGAATGAGCATTAGAGGTGGCAATAATAATGGTATTGGTAAAATCAACTGTTCGGCCCAAGTTATCAGTTAATCGGCCTTCGTCAAAAACCTGCAAAAACAGATTTAAAATATCCGGATGGGCTTTCTCAAATTCGTCCAGTAAAATCAAACAATAAGGTTTTTGAATAACTGCCTCGGTCAGATTGCCGGCAATCCGGCCATCCGGCGAGCCGATAAACCTAAAAATACTCTGCTTGTCCTGATATTCACTCATATCAAAGCGGAGCATCATATTTTCCGAGCCAAACTGAATTTTAGTTAAAATTTTAGAAAGTTCGGTCTTACCCACCCCGGTTGGTCCGACAAAAAGAAAAACCGCAATCGGTCCGCCTTTTCGAGAAAGGCCGCTTCGATATTCTCGCAGAGCCCGGCTAACTGTTTTTACCGCCTCTTCCTGGTTAATTAATCTTTGGTGAATTATTTTTTCCAGATTTAACAATTTTTCCGCCTCCTCTTTGCCGGCTCGATGAATAGGAATATTAGTTTTTCTTTCAGTAATGGAAATAATGTCATTGGGGGATAAAACTTTGGCGCCTTTTTGAGTGGCATCAGCCAAGGATTCTTTTAAAAGCTCTTCGGCGCTGGAAGGCAATAATTTATGCCGAAAATATTTATGAGCCAAAATTACGGCCTGTTTTATGGCTCCGAAACTAATAATAATTTTATATTGATTCTCCAAAATAATACTGTCATAAGTTAAGAGTTTAATCGCTTCGTCTTCAGTGATTTCATTAACCCGAATAATTTCAAAAGCATTGGCAAAATCACTCTGAGATTCAATTATTTGTTTAAATTCTTTAGGATAAGTGGCGCCAACAACCGGAAAAGCATCACTGACAAGGACCGGAATAAGAATATCAGCCGCGCTTAAATATTGGAGCCCTGAGGTTTTGGATAAATTATGAATGTCAGGAACATATAAAATAATGTTATCAGCTAAAATAACTTCTTCAATTATTTTATTGACCCGAGCCGAAACTTCTTCGCTTGAAGCGCCGGAAATCAAATTACCGACTGACAATGCCACCAATCTTTTATCAAAAAGAGAATTCGGCACTTTGTCTTTAATTATTTCAAAAGCCAGGTGAGCCACTAAAGTTTCTTTGCCGCTGCCCGGCTCACCGACTAAAAGCGCATTAGCCTTGGTTTGTCGGGACAAAATATCAACCATTCGGTCGTATTCAACTTCGTGGCCAATTAAAAACCCAGCTTTTTGTTCCCGGGTCAAATCAGTAAGGTCAACAGAATATTTGTCAAGAGTCGGCGTTGGTCTGGCAGTCCAAGCCCGGTTCATAAAGCGGTGCCGGATTTTATAAGGTCGGTGAGCAAATCCGCCTAAGCTAGGAGGTAAACGCTTTAACCACCTGAATTTCTTCCGAAAGCGGCCAAAAATTAAGGCATTTTCTAAGTCACCGCTGGCAATCGAAAATAAATTAAAAAGCCGGTTAATTTTTTCACTACCTACAAAACTTAAAGCTGAGAAAAGGTTTCGTGGCTCAATAAATCGTTCCTGGCTGGCTAAACTTAATTGGAAAGCGATTTTTGACAGATTTTCAATTTCGTTAATCAAATCCTGCTTAGTTTCTTTAAGTAAGTCATCAATTTTTTGTTCGAATTCTTTTAAAGGCACGTCCATCCGGAGCAGTCCCTCTTCAATATCACGATTCTCAAGCAAGAATTTCATTAAATAAAGGAAAAAATCATTATTTGTTATTAATGCTTTTTCCAGGGCCCGTTCTAAAATCCCCAAACTGGCCGGAGTAAAATATTTCGCAACATTAATTTTCTGGTTAGGTTGTATTTTTAAATCAGTCAGCGACCTCTCGGCCTGGTTAAAATGAATCAATCGGTCAATTAAAAATAACAAACCTAAGACTCCTAACCAGAAAAGCCATTTGATATCAGACATTAAAAGGGTAGCCACGGCCGCGATTAGAATTATATAGAGGCAGTAGATAATTAACCGCGTTAATAATCGTTCGATGACATTCATTTTTAAACGCGGCTCGGAAAAATAAAAATTAGTCATAGAGAATCTTATAAATTATATACGGCAAGACTGCTAACCAGGCCAAATAAATAAAAATCGCAACGGCTATTATTATGATATAAATAATTCCTCCGCTCATTAATCTCGCGGTTCGGAAAAAAAATCCTAAAGTATAACCAATCAGTGTTTGGTCCTGATAAAGAGGATGAAAAAGATGTTTGACGGTAACTTTAAAAGCTAATTTTCGGTCAAATTTTTCCAAGAGAGAAATAATAAAGTGGCTATAGATTTTAAAACTGTTAAAATACCAATGCCGGAGAAACTCGATGAGCCGATAAAAAAAACGATTGATAAGATAGGTAACAAGATTCATTGTGGGCGCGGAAGGAATCGAACCTTCGACCCCATTCTTATCAGGAATGTGCTCTACCACTGAGCCACGCGCCCAAATTATTTAATTATTCCCAACTTTTTTAATCCTTCCAAATTAAATCTGGTGGTTTCTTTGGCTTTTAGCGATTCCTGATCTAAAGCGCTTCTGGTATTTTTCACCAAAAAATTTATTGAATAAATAATAAATCCAACTATTATCAATAGTAACAGAACACCGGTTATTATAAATATTAATTCTCGATGTTTACGCATTAAAATGAAAATACCTGGCCAGTCAGTAGTGCCTTAAAACTGCCATCTTGCCGGGTAAAATCAAGCATTCTCAGTTTAATAAGATACCGGGCGGTTTCAAAAGATTTCAGAAAATTTATGAAATTATCCAAAGAGCCCTGACCAGTTATAGAAAAACTAGTTTGTCTTAGTCCGGTACCGTTTTCGGAAATTTCTTCTCCAAGAGTTGAATTTATATCAACCTGGGCCTGCCTGGCAATCATACTCAAGTCGCGGGGAAAACTCACCAATTGATCCCGCTTGGGTAAAATGCCTTCTAACTGAACAGTATAATTTTGAGCCTGTTCCGCCTCCTTGCTTAATGCAGCTAAAGATTCGGTTGATTGAAGACGGAAAAGCAATTCTGCTCTGAGCCGTCCAATTTGCTCGGTTTTTCCGGTAATATCCGAACCTACAAAAAACAAAGTCATTACTAAAATCAAACAAATTCCCAAAGGAATGCCGATATTAATTAACAAGCGTTTTTTGAAATTCATACGCTTCGCTTTATCTACGAAATTACGAATTTGATACGAATTTACGAATATTTTAAAATTCGTATATTCGTAAAGGATTCGTACATTCGTAGATGTTATTATATAATAAAATCCAATGCAACTCAATACATTAAAGATAAAAACTATCTTAAAGGAAAGCAGACAATACCCCTCTTTATTAAAAGAAATTCCCATCCCAGCTTCAAGAATTTATGTTTTGGGAGAGTTGCCGGATGATCCGCCAGCCGCTGGGCCCAAAATAGCCATTGTCGGCACTCGTAAAGCGACTAGTCAGGGTCGTTCAATCGCTAAAGAAATGGCTAAAAAATTGTCCGAGAGAGGAATGATAATTGTCAGTGGTCTAGCAATGGGAATTGACACAGCCAGCCATGAAGGGGCAGTAGCGGTCGGCAATAAAACAATCGCGGTCTTGGCCTGCGGCCTTGATACTATTTATCCCTACCAGAATGAAAGTCTGGCTAGAAAAATTCTGGAACTCGGTGGCGCCATTATTTCCGAATACCCGGTTGGCACCCCAGCTTTCCCGAATCAGTTTTTGGAACGCAACCGGATTATCAGCGGTTTGAGCGTTGCTACTATTATTATAGAAGCGCCGAAAGAATCCGGCGCCTTGGTAACTGCCCGCTTAGCCGCGGAACAAGGTCGGGAAGTTTTTGTTATACCCGGCCCGATAAATAACCCAAACTATTACGGTTCGCACAAATTAATCAGAGACGGAGCAAGGTTAGTTGCTTCAATAGACGACATTTTGGAAGATTTGGGGATTAATATCGGCATAAATCAGCTTCCATATCAGCATAAATCAGCGTTTATAAAAGACGAAAACCAGCTGCTTATTTTAAAAACGATTCAGGAGGCTGGTCAGCCGCTGAATATTGACAAAATTATTGAACTCACCAAACTTAAACCTCAAGTTGTTAATCAGGCAATAGCGATTTTGATAATTAATGGTCTGATTAAAGAGACCGAAAAAGGATACACAATTTAGCGAGAATTTAGTAAATAGAAAATAGAATCTAGAATTCTACTTTCTACTTTCTACTTTCTACTTTCTATCGTGAATCTCATTATTGTAGAGTCGCCAACCAAAGCTAAAACTATCAGCGGCTTTCTCGGCAAGGAATACAAAATTGAGTCTTCTTACGGTCATATTCGGGATTTGCCGAAAAGCAAACTGGGTATTGATATTGAAAACAATTTTGAACCGCAATATATAATTCCGGTTAAAGCCCGGAAAAGAGTAAATCAACTTAAAAAAGAAGCAGAGAAAGCTGAAATTACCATTTTGGCGACAGATTCGGATAGAGAAGGCGAAGCGATTGCTTGGCACTTGACTGAAGCCTTAGGCCTCGGAATTTCCAAACAAATTCCAAAAGTTCAACGTATTATTTTTCACGAAATTACCAAGTCCGCTATTGAGGAAGCCCTGAAAAATCCCCGGGGCGTTGATATGGATTTAGTTGCTAGCCAGCAGGCGCGCCGGATTTTAGACCGCTTAGTCGGTTATAAACTTTCTCCCTTTTTATGGGAAAAGATAATGAAACGGCTTTCAGCTGGCCGGGTGCAGTCAGTGGCTTTGCGATTAATTGTTGAAAGAGAAGAAGAAATCAGGAATTTTAAACCGGAAGAATACTTCACGATTTCTGCAGTACTGCAGAAATCGCAAATCCTAAATCCTAAATCCGAAATCCTAAACACTATTGAGGCGAATTTATATAAAATCAACAACGAAGTAATTCCCAAATTAGGTATCAAAACCGGAGAAGAGGCAGAAAAAATTGTAAAAGACCTTGAAAAATGCGAATATAAAGTTTTAAAAATTGAAAAAAAAGAAGTAAGGAAAAATCCTTTGCCGCCTTTTACGACCAGCACTTTACAGCAGGAGGCCTCAAAAAGACTACGCTATTCAGCCAAACAAACAATGCGTTTAGCTCAAAATCTTTACGAAAACGGGCTGATTACTTATCACCGAACAGATTCACTTAATTTATCTAAAGAATCAATCCGCCAGGCAGCAGGATGGATTGAAAAAAATCTCGGCAAAGAATATGCCATTCAGGCGCCTCGGTTTTTTAAAACCCAATCCCGCCTAGCCCAGGAAGCGCATGAAGCAATCAGGCCCGCCCAGCCGGATTTAATTCCGGAAAAAATTAAAGTAAAACTTTTTCAGGAGAAAAATTTATACGATTTAATCTGGCGCCGCTTTATTGCCTCGCAACTGCCGCAAGCCCGCTTCGATTCTACCCGCATAGAAATCGCCGCCAAAAACTCCCTAATTACTAATTACTATTTACTAATTACTAATGGCAATATTCTCCGCTTTGACGGCTTCTTAAAAATCTGGCCAATTCAATTTGAAGAAACCGAACTGCCGTTGCTTGAAGAAAATGAAGAGCTAAAACTAATCAAGGTCAGTCCTTTTCAGCATTTTACTGAGCCAGCGGCCCGATATAACGAAGCCAGCTTAATTAAAACCTTGGAAAAATACGGCATTGGCCGGCCCTCAACTTATGCGCCAATTATTTCAGTCATTCAGGAACGAAATTATGTTTATAGAAATGAACAGCGCCGGTTTCAGCCAACAGAAATTGGTGAGTTAGTTAATAAAATTTTGGTTGAGCATTTTCCGGAAATCGTTGATATTCAATTCACTGCCCAGATGGAGGAAGAACTTGATGAAATCGCTCAAGGTAAAGAGAAGTGGCAAAAAGTAATAGGGGATTTCTATCAGCCATTTGCCGAGAATCTTGAGAGAAAATATCAAGAAGTGGAAAAGCAAAAACCGGTTGAAGAAAAAACAGAAGAAGTTTGCGAAAAATGCGGCAAACCAATGGTTATTAGATATGGTAAGTTTGGAAAATTCTTGGCTTGCTCCAGCTTTCCCGAATGCCGGAATACGAAAACAATAACCATGACGATGACTAATGACAAAGGCGAAAATTTAAAATGCCCCAAATGCCAAGAAGGAGAAATTATCAAGCGCCGAACCAAAAAGGGCCGCTTCTTCTACGGCTGCTCAAGATATCCTGATTGCGATTACGCGAGTTGGAGCAGGCCTAAATAAATATTAATTTACAAAGATGGATATCAAGGAGATTTTAGATGAAGTCCAAAAAACAAGAGAATTAGCAGAAGACGACGTTAATTTGCTTCGTCGGGCTTTTGATTTTAGCCAAAAAGTTCATTCCGGCCAAAAAAGAAAATCCGGCGAACCCTATTTTAATCACGCTTATCAAACTGCCTTAAAATTGGCCGAGTGGCAGTTGGACGTTCCAACGATCGCCGCTGGCTTACTTCACGATGCTGCTGAAAATGCCGGAATCAGCCCTGATGAACTTAAAAAAGAATTTGGTGAAGAAATTGCTTTTTTAGTTGACGGTGTCAGTAAATTGGGCCGGTTAAAATATCGGGGAATTGAATCTCAGGCGGAAAATTTAAGAAAAATGATTTTGGCTTTAAGCCAGGACTTAAGAGTTGTTCTTATTAAATTAGCTGACCGGCTTCATAATATGAAAACTCTTTCCAGCCTTCCGGCCCAAAAACAGAAAAGAGTGGCTTTGGAAACTTCGGAAATTTATGCTCCCTTGGCTTATCGTTTGGGAATGGCCAATTTGGCTGGTGAACTTGAAGATTTAGCCTTTCCCTATCTTTGCTCCAAGGAATATCAATGGCTTTTGGAAAACGTCAAAGAACATTACGAAGAGCGCAAAAATTATTTAGAAAAAGTTAAGCCGATTATTGAAAAATCCTTGAAAGAGCAGGGGATTGAACCAATAAAAATTGACCTCCGGGCAAAACGCTACAGTTCTCTTTATAAAAAACTTTTGCGCTATGATATGAATTTAGAACAGATTTACGATTTAGTGGCTTTAAGAATTATTGTTAAAACGGTTGAAGAGTGTTACGCGGCTTTGGGAATTATTCACCAGTTCTGGCCGCCTTTACCCGGCCGAATTAAAGATTACATTGCTCTGCCAAAACTCAATGGTTATCGCAGTTTACATACCACGGTTTTTTGTCTGGAAAATAAACCAACTGAAATTCAAATTAGAACTTTAGAGATGCATGAAGAAGTGGAAAACGGTATCGCTGCTCACTGGGCTTATGAACAGAAAAAGGGGACAAAAGAGTATTTAGAGGAAAAACCGATTTTTGCCGATAAAAAAGAATTGCTCTGGGTTCAGCAATTAAAAAATTGGCAAAAGGATTTTTCTGAATCTGAAGAATTCTTACAGTCGCTAAAATTTAATTTCTTTAAAGACCGGATTTTTACCATTACTCCTAAAGGAGAAGTAATTGATTTGCCGGCTGGCGCCACACCAATTGATTTTGCTTACGCGATTCACAGCGATATCGGCGATAGATGTATTGGCGCTAAAGTTAATAATAAAATTATGTCCTTGGATTACCAACTTCAGTCCGGCGACCTGGTGGAAATCCTTACCCAAAAAAGCAAAAAACCCTCGGAATCATGGCTGAATTTTGTCAAAACCAGCCAAGCCCGAAAAAAAATTAAGTCCGGCCTCAGGCAATCAGCTGGCCCTTATCAAAAAAAATTACAGACCGAATTTAAAATCACAGTGGCTGACCGCATTGGAATTCTAAAAGATATCACTGCTGTTATTTCCCGGTCTCATATTAATATCGTCAAAGTCAATGTTCCCCAAACCGGCCATTTCCCGAGTTTGAGGATTCGTTGCGATTTAAACGACAAAAAAAGGATTGAAAAATTAATCTTAAAGTTAAAGAAAATAAAAGGAGTGAGGAAAATAAGTTATAAGATGATATAGTGTTAGTCATTTAGTCATTAAGTCGTTGTCATTACTCGTCGTCAATTTCTCAATAATTCCCTGAATTTCTTCAGGGGAGTAAAAAGTAATAATGATTTTTCCTCCTTTTTCAGCGGGTTCGATTTTAACTTTGGCGCCTAAAAGTTCGGTAAGTTTTTCTTGGAGATTAAGGATTTCCGGGTCAACGATAATTGACTGTTGATTATTGACCATTGACTTTTGACTGTCGGTTTTTTTAATTCGGTTGCGGAGCTCTCTGACGCTTAAATTATTCGCCAATAATTCTTTGAAAAGATTTTGCTGTTGGGTCAAATCTTCAATGATTAAAAGTAGTCGGGCCTGGCTTTCGTTAATTTGATTTTTAGCCACTGCTTCCTGAATTTCGCTGGCTAGATTTAAAAGCCGCAAAGTATTGGCAATGGTTTCCCGGCTTTTGCCGATTTTAGCGGCAATTTCTCTCTGAGTCAGGCCGAATTCATCCTGGAGTTTGGCGTAAGCCCGAGCAGTTTCAATGGGATTAAGGTCAGTCCGCTGAAGATTTTCAATAATCGCCATTGCCAATTGTTCGGATTTTTTGGAAATATTTTTAATAATTGCCGGCACTCTTTCCCAGCCCAGCATTTTGGCGGCCATTAGCCGCCTTTCGCCGGCAATCAACTGGTATTCCACTTTAGTGCCGAACTCCACTTCTTTTTCAATTTTTGAAATCACGAGCGGTTGGAGAATGCCGAATTCCCGAATTGAAGCTGCCAATTCTTTTAGAGATTCCTCGTTAAAATCCCGGCGCGGCTGATGAGGATTGGGTTTGATTTTGTCGGTTTCAATATAAAAGATGGCTTCGGTCGCAGCCGATGCCTTTCTACCGGAACCGGCTGTCTCCGACCTCCAGCGGGTTGGAGCAGCCTTGACTCTCGCTCCGCCGACTCCGACTTCGTCGGAGACCGAGCTCGGCGGAGCTCCGAGACATTCCGTACGAAAGACATCGGCTGCTTCCTTGGGCGGAGTTGTTTGTGCAGGCTTCGGAGAAGAAAAATTTTTTTCCCGTGGTTGGGGTTGTTGGTCGTCCGATTGTTGATTTTTTTTGGGAATCAGCGATTCCAGTCCTTTGCCTAACATTATTCTAGAATCTAGAAAATAGAAAATAGAATCTAGAATTTTATTTATTCTACTTTCTACTCTCTAATCTCTAATTTCTATTTTCTCTTTCTATTATTTCCCTTGCTAATTTTTCATAGGCTTTGGCGCCTGAAGAGTTGGGATTATATAAAATAATCGGCTTGCCAAAACTTGGGGCCTCGGCCAGGGCCACGCAGCGGGGGATTTCAGTCTCAAAAACATAGTGCGGAAAATGCTGTCTGACTTCTTTGGTAACTTCCCGGGAAAGTTTCTCCCGTTTATCATACATTGTTAACAAGGCTCCGGCAACTTTAATTTGTCGGCCTAAATTGTTATTGATTAAATCAATTATTTCCAAAAGCTGACCCAGACCTTCTAAACTGTAATATTCGCACTGAATAGGAATTAAAACTTCGTCAGCCGCCACCAAGCCGTTGACAGTTAATAAATTTAAACTGGGCGGCAAATCAATAAATACATAATCATACTGGTGCCGGAGCCGGTTGATAAACCGACGCAAATAATATTCTCTTTCCGGTAAATTAACTAATTCCACCAAGGCGCCAGCCAAATGCTGATTAGCCGGAATCAAATGATGATTGAAAATTATTGTGTTCTTAATTAAATTTTCAATCTGGCTATAGCCCAAAATTCCGTGATAGATGGTGTCGGCAATGTTTTTGGGGTCTATGCCTAATCCAGAAGTGGCATTAGCCTGAGGGTCAAAATCAATCAGCAAAACTTTTTTGCCCAAAACCGCCAGATAGGATGAAAGCGAAACACAGGTTGTTGTTTTTCCAACTCCGCCTTTAGCATTACAAATTGTGATTACTTTTGCCATACTCCTTTACTATAGTAGTTAAAAATTGTAATATTATCAATAAAAATTAAATGCAGAATTTTGCCCGGGTGTCGGAATTGGCAGACGATCACGACTCAAAATCGTGTGGGAGTAATCCCGTGTGGGTTCAAGTCCCACCCCGGGCACATAAAAATCTCAGCCTCGAATTAAGGCGATTTATCGCTATTTTTTTGGTTTTTCTGGAGCGTGGACTTATATCTGGAGTGCACTATAATTATAAATGAATAAGATTGTTACTATGACTTACCACACTCCTGAAAAAATTTATCTGACCGCAGCTGGGTTGGAGAAATTTAAGAAAGAACACAAAGGGTTGCAGAAAATTAGAAATTCCAAAATTATTGACCAAGAGGAATTGATTCGGCTCAATAAAAGAATAGAGGAACTCGAGCTAATATTTAAAAGCTATGAGTTGATTAAAGT
>Ga0100397_1002072_pt1 | contig 11761 bp, 11 predicted proteins | sample CryGeymeta201521_FD_81550 | JGI IMG/M metagenome (GOLD analysis project Ga0100397, IMG submission 81550) | Groundwater microbial communities from Crystal Geyser aquifers in Utah, USA - Crystal Geyser metaG 2015-21 | ecosystem: Environmental > Aquatic > Deep subsurface > Groundwater | place: USA... | reverse complement strand
TTTATTTTCTTTATAATTGTTGGTTTGGTAGGTGGTAGTTTAGTTTTTGCCCAAACTGATAAAGGAAAGAAAAAAGAGTCAGAGGAAATTACTCCTGAATTTAATTTTATCTATCCAGAAGAAGGAATGAAAATAAAAGAAGAGGTAAAGATAAAAGGGGAAGTGAAAGATGCTCTTTCAGTTGAGTTTTATTATAAATTGCCAGCAGCTCCTGTGGTCAATTATTTGGGAAGTGCTATTTCTTTAGAGAAGAATATTTGGGAGATTAATTGGAATACAAACTTGACTCCCAATGGAACTTATGAGCTTTTTGCCAAAATTATTAACCAATATGGTGAATATGAAGGCCCGAAAATTAAAATTGAGGTTCAAAATGAAGTTAAAAAGAAGATAGAAAAGGAAAAAGAATTAAAAGAAAAGGTAGAAAAAATTCAAGAGGAAATAAAGGAAGAAGAAGAAAAGATTTCTGAAAAGAAAGAAGAAATAAAAGAAGAAGTGGAAGCAGTAGGAGAGGAAACTTTGAAAGATATTGATGAACTCGTTGAAAAGACTAAAAAAGAAAAAAAGACAGAAGAGAAAATAAACAAAAAAGAAGAAAGAGAGAAAAAAACTGAAAGACAAATTGAAACTACTCATGAAGAGTTAAAAGAAGTTCAGAAATTAAAGGAAGAGGTGGCAGAGGGTTTAATCAAAGAAGAGATTAAAATCATTGAGAATATAAAGTTAGAAAAATTGGAAACTCAAAAAGAAGAAAAAGAAAAAGTTGAAAAAGAAATCACTTCTTTGAAAGCAAAATCGCAAGAAACTCAAAAAGAAAAGGGGGAATTGAAAGAAAGAATAATAAATAAAGTTGTTGAAACAGGAAAACCTCGAGAAGAAATATCACTAAAATTAGAAGAATTAGAAAAGATTGTTGAAGAAAAGGAAGAGCTGAAAATTGAAAAAATGCAGCCAATTGTAAAAGATACTGATGGAGATGGATTATCAGATGAAGAAGAAATAAGAATTGGCACTGATTCTTACAATCCTGATTCGGATTTAGATGGTTTTTTAGATGGAGGAGAATATTTAGCAGGTTATAATCCTTTGAAACCAGGACCGGCTGATAAAATTGTTTATCAAGATCCAAGAAAGGTAAAACCAGCAAAAACTGATGTTTATAAAGTGGAAAGAGTGGAAATGGTGACTTTAGCCTCAGGTCAACCTGCTCTTAAATTAGAAGGGAAGGGTTTGCCAAATAGTTTTGCGAAGGTTTATGTTTTTTCTTTTGTTGGTATTGTAATGACTACCAAAACTGATGGCAATGGAAATTGGGCTCTTGTTTTAGATAAACCTTTAACTGATGGCTATCACGAAGCTTATGTTGGAGTCAATAATAATCGCGGAAAATTAACTGCCCGTTCAGAACCATTTTTGTTTATGAAATCAGGAGAAAAAGTAGTGGCTATTACCTTGAGCGCTTTTTCAGCCGAAAAAGTAATATCTCCAGCTGAAACCCTTCAAAGAAGTTTTCTGATTTTAATTATTGGGATTATTGTCTTTACCCTGGGCATTGCTTTAATTATTATTAGTTTTTTAACCAAACAAAAGATAAAAAAACAAATAGAAACTTGAGCCCGAATCCGAGGGAAGCGAAGGCGATGAGAACTCCGTTCTCATCTTTACCTTCACTCCGCCCTCCGGCGGAGGCCGGGGTTCGGAGGGGTGAAGGCAATGTTTATTCATGATTAGTTTCTTTAAGCAAGGAATAGGGTTTATTAAAAAAAATCCCGAGATTTTATATTCTCTTTTTTTAGTTATCGTCTTACCTTTGGTTTTGTATTTTAATACCGTTTTTACTATAAAATCTTTTCAAGAAAATATTGATTTCACTTTACAAAGCAATGCTTTATTAGTTGAAAAAATTTTTGGAAGCTTCGCTTCAGAAATTATTTCTCAGCCAGAAATTTTACAAGAAAAGATAAAACTAATTACCGAAGAAAATCCCGAGATTTCGAATTTAAGAGTAGCTATTTTAGAAAATGATAAATTCAAAATTATTGCCGCCTTAAATCCAGAAGAAATCGGAATAGAGATGAAAGGCGATCCCGTTCAGCTATCTTGGCATAAAAATCAAGCCATTGCCTATAAAATTGCCAACGAAAAAAAAGAGAGATTTTGGGAGGTAATTTCACCAATTCAAGATTCGACTGGAAATAAAATTGGCCTAATCAGTTTATCTTCTTCTTTAAAAACATCAGATACTTTAGTATTCAATATCGTAAAACAGGCTTATCTTATAGTTATAGCTGCGATTTTGTTAACCTTATTTTTAATTATTCAACATACCCGACTTTTTAGATACCCAGTTTTATTAAAGAAAATTCAAGAAGTTGATAGGATGAAAGATGAATTTATCAGGATGGCTACCCATGAACTTCAGTCTCCTATTGTCAATATTCGCAATTATGCCCAGGCCTTTGCCGAAGAAGTTAAAACTCTTCCCCTAACTGAGAATCAAAAAGAGTATCTTTCTCGGGTCATCATTTCTACTGAAAGATTAACTGCCTTAATTTCTGATATTTTAGATGTTTCCCGAATTGAGCAGGAAAGAATATCTTTGGTTCCAGAAAAAGTCTTTCCACCAAAAATAATAAAAGAAATAGTTGGAGAGTTAGAATTAAAAGCTCAAGATAAGGGTTTAACGATTATTTTTGAAGAAAAATTAGAACCCTTTTTTATTAAAGTGAATTCCAATCGTCTAAAGGAAGTCCTTTACAATTTAATTGATAATGCTATTAAATATACATTAGAAGGAGGAGTAGAAATTAAAACCGAGGTTGACGAAATTAAGAAAAAATATTATATTACCGTTCAGGATAGCGGAATTGGAATCTCAGCTGAAGCTCAGCAAAGGCTTTTTGAAAAATTTTATCGGGTAAAAACAAAAGAAACAGCTGATATTTCTGGAACAGGTTTGGGTCTTTGGATTGCTAAAACCTTAGCCAGAAAAATGGGAGGAGACATTTTAATTGAGAGCATGGAGGGAAAAGGTTCAAAATTTACCATAATTTTTCCTTTAAAAAGGGACTAAAGAAAGAAAATGTTAAATCAAACTCAAAATCTAAGGTCCAAAAATAATTTAGGATTTCATTTTTTACTTTTTCCGTTATGGAAAGAAAACTTCCCAAAAGTATCAGAAAGTATATCAGAAAAGAGAAGGCGCGGATTCGCCGGGAAGTTTTGGATTTGAAAAAACAAGAGGAATTAATTAGTGAATTATATCAAAAATTTTTGAGAAAATATGCAAATAAAAGAAATTTACAACCTAGCCATCAATAAAGGAATTGAAGCTGATTTTCGGGGAAGGGAAGGGATAGAAAGGTTCCTGAAAAGAAAGAAAGAAAAATATGAAAAACTTTCTGAAAAAGAGAAAGAAGAATTTGATAAAGAAGCCTTAGAAAACCCTTTTTTAGATTCAAGAATTTTAAATATTAGCCAGGATAAAGAAATAAAAAGAATTTTAGTTGGCATTGACATTGAACCGGCTGAGATTTTATTAGCCAAGGAAATTGGCAATATTGATTTAATTATTTCCCATCATCCTTTAGGGAAAGGCTTAGCTCATTTATCCGATGTAATGGAACTTCGATGCGATGTTTTAAATCAATACGGGGTACCAATAAATGTGGCTGAAGGCTTAATGAAAGAAAGAATTGACGAAGTAGCCAGAGGAATTAATGCTAGAAATCATCAAAGAACAGTCGATTCAGCTCGGCTTCTTGGATTTAATTTAATTTGTCTCCACACTGTCTGCGATAACTTAGCAGCTAAATTTTTGAAAGATAGAATTGAAAAAGAAGATAGTTTAATGAGAATTGAAGATTTATTAAATCTTTTAAAAGAAATTCCTGAATACAAAGAGGCTTTAAAATTTGGAGCCGGGCCAAAAATTTTTGTTGGCGATCCCGAAAGAAGATGTGGTAAGATTGCAGTCACTGAAATTACTGGTGGAACTGAAGGTTCACCAAAGCTTTATGAAAAAATGGCTATTGCTGGGATTGGGACAATAATTGGTATGCATATGAGAGAAGAATCAAAAAAAGAAGCTGAAGCTTCAAACATCAATGTGATTATTGCTGGTCACATGAGTAGTGATAGTTTAGGAATGAATCTATTTTTAGATGAATTAGAAAAAAGAGGAATAGAAATAGTTCCTTGCTCGGGATTAATTAGAGTTTCAAGAAATCAATAAAGACTTGACAGGTTAGCGAGAAAGAGAATAAAATAAATTGATGTTAAGGATTCATAAATAAACAAAGCTCGAGAGCTTTGTTTTTTCATTGATAAGACCCTTTCAATTATTGAAAAATGAAATAGTAATTGAAAGCAGGTCCAGTTTTTTTTCAAACCTTCCTCTATTAAATGAAATCCCGTTAGAAATTAAAAACTAACCGGGTTCATAATTATTCAAATGATAAAAAATTCAAGCGGGGTGAAATGTTTTTTGAGGAATTAAGAAAAAAAATAATTCTCTGGGCAACCTGGCGGGAAATTAAACAACTGAAAGATAAAAAAGGATTTTTAAAAGCTGGCTTACCAAAATTTAACCGGCTTTTTGGCCGAGATTCTTTGATTTCTGCCTGGCAATTACTAAATAGAAAACCTGGTATTTGCCAGGCAACTTTGGAAATTTTATCTCAATATCAAGGAAAAGTATTCAATGGGGAAAAAGAAGAAGAGCCGGGAAAAATTTTACATGAAACTGATTTAGAAAAATCTTATCATTCAGAAGGTTATTTTCCGTTTCCCTATTATGGTTCGATTGATTCCACCCCCTTGTTTTTAATGGTCTTCACTTTTTATTTTAAAAAAACAAACGATAGAAAATTTTTAGATTACCATTGGGAAAATATTTTAAGAGCCATAAATTGGATGGAAGAGTGCGGGGATAAAGATAAAGATTTATTTTTAGAATATCAAAGGAAAAATGAAAAGGGGCTATTTCATCAAGGCTGGAAGGATTCATTTGAGAACCACTTGAAAATTGAGCCACCGGTAGCAATTGTTGAGGTCCAGGGATATCAATACTTGGCTTTAAAAGAAACGGCTAAATTAGCGGAGATGAAAAAGGATTGGGATTTGGTAAAAAGATTATCAGATAGAGCTAATAAATTAAAAGAAGAATTTAATGAAAAATTTTGGATACCTGAAAAAAACTATTTCGCTTTAGCTTTAGACGGAAAAAAGGAACAAAGAAAAGCCATTACTTCAAACCCCGGCCATTTACTTTTTACTGGAATCATTGATAGAGAAAAAATTGATTACCTTGTCAAAAGACTTTTTGAAAAAGATTTGTGGACTCCCTATGGCATTAGAACCAACTCAACCTTCGAGCCAGATTTCGGCCCGAGATCTTATCACTTGGGTTCAGTTTGGCCCCATGACAATTGGATAATTTCGCAGGGTCTAAAAAAATTAGGATATAAAAAGGAATGTCAAAAAATAAAAAATGCCATTTTATTGGCTAATGAGAAAATCGGATATTTACCAGAATTCTACGGAGTGATCGATGGAGAAATTACTTTAGAGATGGAAAAAACGCCTTGCTATCCTCAGGCTTGGGCAGCGGGAGCCCTCTTTAATTTCCTTTCCGAATAATTTGGTAAAATACTTTTTCGTAATCATTTACCATTCTCTCAATCGTAAATTTTTCTTCAACCCATCTTCGACAACCTTCTCTTTTTATTTCACCAATTTTTTTAATCGCTTTTATCATTTCCTCAACATTTTTAACAACAAACCCGGTTTCCCCATCTTTAATTATTTCTCTTGCCGAACCTCTGTCAAAAGCAATGACCGGCGTACCTGTAGCCATCGATTCTATAAAGGTTAAACCAAAAGGTTCTTCCCATTGAATAGGACACAAAGTAACCTTTGCCTGGCCATAATATTTATAGGTCTCTTCATAGGGAATGTTTCCCACATATTGAATATTTTTGTTTAGATGAGGTTTAATTTCCTTTTCCCAATAATCTCCCTCGCTTGGAGTTCCGGCAATAATTAATCTTTCCCCAGTAATTTTGCAAGCAGCGATTGCTTCTTTTACTCCTTTGGTTGGTAAGAGTCTCCCTAAGAATAAACAATGATCTTTTGGTTTTTCTGAAAAAGGGAATTTTTTTAAGTCTAAACCATTATAAACTGTCCCTGCCCAATTCAAATCAGGAGCTGGTTTTCTTTGAGCGTCGCTTAAAGAGACAAAGTATTGATTTTTGCTCTGAAACATTCTAAAAATTTCTGCTCGCCAGGGATAAATTGGATCGTGCAAGGTATAAACTACCGGTATTTTTTTTATCGCCAGACCAAAAGGCAAAGCCCTATCTACCGGGTGAATGTGAATTAAATCATATTCTCCTTTTAAGGCCCCTTGATAGATCAAAGAAATTAAATATTGATCCCAGAGATTGGCAGCTTTTGCTGAATCTATTTTTGGATCTCGGAGAATTTGATGCTTTCTTTTACCATGGAGAGGTTTTAATCCTCCAGAAAAAATTTTAGTTACTTTCAATTTAGAGCCTTCGGGACCAAAAAAATAAACTTTCTGCCCCCTTTTTGTTAAGCCTTCGGCAACTGCCTTTACTATCAGCATTGGAGCATAAATCACGCCTTTCGGCGGCGGACAGGTGTAATGACCAGTTATCATTGTCGCTATCCTCATAAGTGTATTAAGGAGTAATAAAGTTTTTCATATTCATCAACCATTCTTTGATAACTAAAATATTTTTCTACTCTTTCGCGACATTTCTTCCTGTCAATTTCATCGATTTTTTTCATCGCCTCCACCATTTCCTCAATATTTTCGACCACAAAACCGGTTTCTCCATTTTTGACTATTTCTGGCACTGAGCCTCGACGATAGGCTATAACCGGTGTGCCTGTGGCCATGGCTTCCACCATGATTAGTCCAAATGGTTCTTCCCATTCAATTGGATAGAGGCAGGCTTTAGCCTGACCATAGAAATCCGAAAGTTCCTCCTGGGGAAGCTCTCCCAGATAGCGAATTTTTCTTGAGAGGTGGGGTCGAATTTTTGTTTCAAAATATTTTTTTCTAGCTGGGTCGAGCCTGCCGGCTAATAACAATTCTACATCGAGAATTTCAGTTGCCCTGATCGCATTTTCAATTCCCTTAAAGGGATCTATTCGGGCAATCCAGATAAAATGACTTTTTGGTTTAGGATTAAATTTAAATTGGGTAATATTGATACCGTTGTAAATTACCCAATTTTTGGGAAATCTAACTGCTGACTGCTTTCTTTCCGATTTTGAAATAAAAACGGCCAGAGTTTCTTTTTTATGTTTCTCAAAAATTTCAAGCCTGGTTGGCTTTCTTTCCCCCTCTCTGGTGATCGAGGCCTTGTAAAGCTGATTATGTAAAGTATGTAAAACTGGTACTCTGGTCAAATCTTGAAAAGGTAGAGCCCAAAGATCTAAATGGGAATGAATGATGTCAAATTTTTCTGCCATCTTAAAGGCGGTTGATAAATTCTCCAAATTCCAAAAGGGATCCTGCCAACTGTATCCAGCTTTGATCAAAGATTTTGGAGTAACTGAAACCAATTTAGCTTTAGTTTTTGAGTCACCTGAGGCAAAAAGAGTAACCTGGTGACTTCTTTTAACCAATTCTTCGGTTAAAAAGTGGACGATTCTTTCAATCCCTCCATATTTTTCCGGAGGAATTGGAAACCAGAGAGGAGCAATTTGAGCAATTTTAAGTTTTTTCATTTTGTTTCAAAATCTTTTTGTATAACTTTTCATATCGGTTAACCATTCTCTTTAAATTGAAATTTTTTTTGACATATTCCCGGCAATATTCTCTCGAGATTTCATCAGTCTTTTTTAAAGCCTGACAGGCCTCCTCAATATTATTGACCAAAAATCCGGTTTTCCCTTCCTCAATCAATTCTGGCATCGAGCCTGCCTTAAAGGCAATTACGGGAGTTCCACAGGCCATTGCCTCAATTACCACCAGACCAAAGGGTTCCGGTCTTTTCACTGGAAAAATAAATGCCTTCGCATTTTTTAAAAGCTCAATCTTTTTTGGAAAATCAGAAGCGCCTAAAAACTTGATCTTTTTGCCGTCAATTAATGGTTTGATCCTGAAATCAAAATAATCTCCCTGTTCTGGAGGAATATTTCCAGAGATAATGAGATTTTCTCCAGCCAATTTTGCAATATCAATAGCTTCGGCTATTCCTTTTTGGGGCATAATTTTCGAAAGCCATAAAAGATAATCTTTAGGCCTCGGATCAAATTCATATTTCTCAATTGGCAAGCCATGATAGATAGTTTCGACAATATTAATTCCATGGGCTGATCTTCTTTGATTTTTGGAAATGGCAACGAAGTTGATGTTGGGGAATTTTTTGTAGAGAATAATTGCTTCTTCGGTTAGGGGGTGGTGAAGGGTTGTGACAATCGGAGGTTTCAAAAATTTTGAATAGGGAATAGTATACCATTCACAATGGTCATGGATAATATCAAACTTGTCTTGTAAAGATATTAATTTTTCATAAAGCAAAGAGAAAACCACATGGGGCGCATTTAACTTCGCTCGCCACAATGACCTTGGCCAGATTGGAATTAATTTTGCCTGAGTTCTTGAATCTCCGCCGGCAAAAAGAGTGACGTCGTGACCTCTCCTGACCAATTCATCACAAAGCCAAGAGATAACTAATTCCGTCCCGCCATAAGTATAAGGAGGAACAGGAATCCATAATGGCGCCACTTGAGCAATTCTCATATTTTAGTTTTATTATATCATAAGATTGATAATTAACCATATTCAACTCTTTCTTAGTTTTAATAATTAACACCAAAGTTGATTATCAAAGCTGGCTAAAAAGCCAGTTTTTTGGTAGAAGACTTGACAAGTGGTTTTAATTTGTTAATCTTAAAGTAACATAAAAAGTTAACTTTAAAAAAAATATGCGAACAATAAAAAATAATAAAACTTATTTAGTTTTTCCCAGGGAACTTTCGGAAACGATTGATAAACTTCTTGGCAAAAGAAAGAGAAGCCAATTTGTGGTTGAAGCGACCAAGGAGAAATTAGCTAAAGAAAAGTTTGCCAGGGCTATGAAGAGGGCAGCTGGTTGCTGGAAAGATAAAGATTATCCTGAGTTTCGGACCAAAAAAGATGTTGATAGATATATAAGGAAGTTAAGAGAATCTTGGGAAGAAAGATTAAAAAGGATTTATGTCTTAATATCTAATCGATTCAGATATTATCATTTGGTTTTTGCGTGGAAGAAAAGAAATAGTAGGACTATTTGAGGAGTTACAAAAATCTGGAGTTCTAGCCTGCTCTCCCATTTCTGTTGTAGAAGTTCAATTGGGTGTAAGAAAAAAGGAACAGAAAGTTACTACTGATTTCTTAAACTCTTTAGAAGTTTATCCTATTGGAAGAGAAATTGCTAATTATGCTGGAAATCTTATCAAGGAATATAAGAAAAGAGGTGTCACTGTAAAGTTGACCGATGGTATTATTGCCGCCACCTGTCTTTTGCATAATTTAACTTTAGTCACTTTGAATCTTAAACATTACCCATTTAAAAATCTCAAAATTTACTCGATTTAACAATTTTGAAATTATTTTTTTTACTTCCCACTGGCTGAAAAGCCAGTTTTTTGACTTGCCCCGTTAGATAAATTTTATCTAATGGGGTAGAATTTAATAATATGCCAAGAGTTGGTGTTGCAACCTTGCCTTTAGATGTTGGCCATTGCCCAAAATGGCTATTTGAGAGGATGAAGAGGCTTTTAAGAGGAATTGTAATTGCTATTGTTGAAGAATTTGGGAGTGAAGAATTGCTTAAACGGCTTAGCGATCCCGTTTGGTTTCAAAGTTTATCTGCTGTAATTGGCATGGACTGGAATAGCAGCGGGACAACTACTATAACCCTCGGAGCGATTAAGAGTGGGATTTTTGATATTCAGAATGAGTTAGGGATTTTTGTTTGTGGGGGAAAAAAAGTTTCAAGGAAAACTCCTGAAGAAATTGAGAGATATGGAATTTCAAATGACTTCGAATTTTATCCTAAGTTAATTTACGCTTCGAAAATGGCAGCAAAGGTTGATAGTTCCCTAATCCAAAATCCTCAAACTCCTTTTCAGTTTTACCACCATAATTTTATTTTTACAAAAAATGGGCGGTGGGCTGTAATTCAACAAGCTATGTGCCCAGAGATTCAAAAAGCTCGACGTTATCATTGGCTATCTACAAAAGTTCATGATTTCGTTCAAGAACCTCATTCAGCAGTTGTCGCCGACGTCAAACTCAAACCTTTAAATTTAGTTGCCAGGGAGAGTAAAAATAATCGACAAATTAGCCTGGAGTTAGTGATAGAAAAACCCAAGACATTTTTGAAAGATATTAAATTGATTTCTGAAAAATCTGACTTATTAATTAAACAAAAAAGGTTTCCAGGATTTACTGAAATGGAACTAAATGATGTCGAATTTTATCATCATCCAGTAGAAAAAGAAAAGTTTGACCTAAAAAGATTGGAAAAAACTATATTTTTTGCTCATTCTGAAAATCCGGAAAACTTTGAAAAGCTTCTATCATTAAAAGGAGTTGGTCCAAAGACAATTAGAGCTTTAAGTTTGGTGGCTGAGATTGTTTACGGCAGCGCTCCTTCTTTCGAAGACCCAGCTCGTTATTCATTCACCGTAGGGGGAAAAGATCATGTCCCGATGCCCATTGACAGAGAGGTTTACGATACTATTTTAACGGTAATAGAAAAAGGCATTCAAAAAAGCAAAATTTCTAATCGAGAAAAAATTGAAGCCCAGAGAAGGTTAAATAAAGTAACATGAAACGCTACTCTTCTAAACAAGCTAAAAAAGGGAAAACCGCTTATCGAACGCCAAGCGTTTTTCGTTATCAAAAATATCAACAAGTTACTCGATGGAAATCCAAGAAGAAAAAATAGAAGAAAAAACTGCTTTTTTTCAGCCTTGGTCAGTTTTCTTTTGGGAAGCTTTTTTGTTTTCCCTGACTTTGGGATTGGGGATTGCCGCTGCTTTTAGAATAAATCAAATTTTAGCAATTGAAAAAATTGTTTTGCCTCAGATTTCTTTTTGGAGATTCATTCTCTCTTTTCTTTTAGCTACCTTATTTATCTTTCTTATTATCCGTTTTCTAAAATTTAGAAAAGAAAAGGGAACAATATTTAAAATTATCTTTGTTTTGGCTGTGGCTCTCGGTGGATTACTTTTTCTTGAGAATTGGCTGCCAGAACCAATCCCCTTAATCATTATTGCTTCTTTAATCTTCTGGTGGTGGAAAAAACCTTTAATTCTAAATCAAGATGTTTTAATGATTTTTGGTCTGGCTGGCGTAGGATGCACTTTAGGCTTAGCTCTTCAACCTCTGATGGTGCCTGCTCTTTTAATAATTTTCTCAATTTATGATTACATCGCCGTTTATAAAACCAAGCATATGATAAAAATGGCAAAAGAAATGATAGAACAAAAAACTATTCTGGCGCTAGTTATTCCTCCCAGCCTTTCTGAATTTCAGGCAGGTTTGGGAGAAATTAAACCCGGTGGAAGATTTCTAATTTTAGGTGGTGGAGACATTGTTCTTCCTTTATTATTTTGCGCCTCATTAATTCCCGCCGGAATTTTAAATTCAGTAATCGTTGCCTTTTTTTCTTTGATTGGCCTTTTTGTCGGCTTTTATTTTTTTACAAAACAAAAAGTCCGCGCGCCAATTCCG
>Ga0100397_1002036_pt1 | contig 11876 bp, 10 predicted proteins | sample CryGeymeta201521_FD_81550 | JGI IMG/M metagenome (GOLD analysis project Ga0100397, IMG submission 81550) | Groundwater microbial communities from Crystal Geyser aquifers in Utah, USA - Crystal Geyser metaG 2015-21 | ecosystem: Environmental > Aquatic > Deep subsurface > Groundwater | place: USA... | reverse complement strand
GCAGGAGAATTTTTAGTAACCGTTTCGACAACAACCTTATTAGTAGGAACCGGAACGCCTTGAGTCACTAAAAACGAAAAAATTAACCAACCTAATAAAAAATTTCCGATGACGCCACCTAAAACAATTAGGGTCTTTTGCCAAGGTTTTTTATTGACAAATGTTCGGGATGAAAAATGATGTTCATCGTATTCTTCACCGAATAATTTTACAAAACCACCAATCGGTAAAAGATTAAAAGTATATAAAGTCTCGCCTTTTTTTATTCCAAATAATTTTGGAGGAAGCCCGATTCCGAATTCCTCAACCTTAACTCCCATTTTTTTAGCCATTAAAAAATGACCAAATTCATGGACAAGAACAAGAATTGATAAAGTTATAAAAAATATAAGAATTGTCATAAGTTTAGTCTCAAAGTTTATAAAGTCTCTAAAGTTTATAAAGTATTTTACTTTACAGACTTTACGACTTTAAGACTTTAAGACTTTTGACTTTTTTATACTTCCCTAATTTCACTTTCTTTATTTTCCCTAATAACATCAATTTCTTTCATAAATTTAGTTGATCGTAGGTCAACCTCTTTTTCTAACCTGTATTTTTCGTCCTCACTCATTTCTTTTTTTTCAAAAGCATTTTTCATATTTTTTCGGGCATCATCTCGATGATTACGGATTGTAACTTTTTTTTCTTCAATTTTATCAGCGACTACTTTAATATATTTCTCTCTCTGCTCAGTATTAAGTGATGGAATCCTAATAACTATTCTTGTTCCTTGTGTGGCCGGAGTGAGACCTAATGGAGATTTTAGAATGGATCTTTCGATATCATGAATTACAGATGGATCATAAGGGGAGATAGAAATCGAAGAGGCTCCCTCAACCATTATAGTGGCCATTTCGACTAACCGTAATTTTGTCTGACCGCCATAAGTTTCGACGATTAAATTTTCAACTAAAGATGGCGACGCTCGCCCGGTGCGAATTGATTTTAAATCTTCCTTGAGTGACGCAACTGTCTTGAGAGCTTGTGTTTCAAAAGTAGATACAATGTCCATAACGTTCATTATACAGACCAGCGGATGAATTTTACAACCTTAATATTTTCCCCAAATTTAAGGACAGCTTCCTTTATAAAATCATCAATTGTTTTTGATGAATCTCTTATATACTCTTGTTTAAGAAATTCTTCATTTGATTCGGCTGGAATTGAGGCGACCTGCATTGCTAACTCTGCTCCTAAAGCCTGGAATTCCTTATTTCCTGATACAAAATCAGTTTCACAGGCAAGCTGAATAAGAGAGGCAACCTTTTTATTGTGATGAACATATGAAAAAATAATACTATTGCCCGTATTTCTATCAGCCTTATCCTGAGCTTTGGCAATCCCCCATTTATTCATCAGTTTTTTTGCTTCTACGATATTATTTTTTGATTCTTCAAGAGCTTTTTTACACATTGAAAAGGAAATACCTGTCTCTTCGCGAAGTTGTTTTAGTTTTATGATGTCGTACATATTAATTAGTCTTTAAAGTCCCTAGAGTCTTAAAGTCCTTAAAGTCATAAAGTCTCTAAAGTCTTAAAATACGTACTTTAAGACTTTCGACATTATGACTTCATAAACTTATTTAGCTTTTACTTTTGTTTCTCCGGCTTTGAGAAAGCTTGATGCATAAGCTTCGAGTATTTGCTTCATAAAAAACTCTATTGATGTTATTGAATCATCATTGCCCGGAATAGGATAATTAATTGGATCTGGATTAGCGTTTGTATCAGTTACGGCGACGGTTATAACTTTCATCTCTCCTGATTCCTTAACAGAATTTTTTTCCTTTTTTATATCAATTATAAAAATTGCATCTGGTAATTTTTTAAGATTAGCAATTCCACCGTAAAATTTTTCCAATTTACTAAGTTCCCTATCTAATTTTACCTGTTCGTGCTTTACAAATTTACTCCAATCACCCTTGCTTTTTGCTTCCTTCATCGAATTTAATTTTTTTACATTCTTGATTATCATCTCAAAATTGGTAAGAAGACCAGCTGGCCATTTTGTATTTATGAACGGTAAGTTGTGCTTTAAAGATAACTCCTTAGTTAGATTTGAAGCAATTTTTTTCGTACAAACAACAAGAAGAATTTTTTTACTTTTTCCTAATTCAGAAACGTACCTTTTTGCTTTTTCGAGATAATCGGCAGTTTTACTTAAATCAATTATAGAAACACCATTTTCGAATGAATAAATAAATTTATTTGTTTTTGGATGTACTCGATTGGCTTTATGTCCAAGATGGGAACCTGCAACAAAAAGTTCTTCAATAATTTTAGTATTATCAACCATAAGATTACATTCTATCAGTGAAGTCAGGATTTTGCAATTAGATTTTAAGAGATTTAATAAATTTTTTAAATTCTTCACTTATTTCATTATGTTGTAAGGCAAATTCGACGACTGTTTTTAAATATTCAAATTTATTTCCAGTATCAAAATATTTTCCATTCTTTATAACTACCGTATAGACGGGTATACCTTCTTTACTTAATAAATTAATTGCATCTACTAACCAAATCTCTCCTCCCCGCCCCGGTTGGACTTTTTTTAGAGCAGAGAAAATTTCCGGTGGCAAAATGTATCCTCCATGAGTAGCAATATTTGAAGGCGCCTTGTCAATTTCCGGTTTTTCAATAATTTTATTAATTTTATAAACATTATTTTCGACGTGGGTTAGGTCAGCAATTCCATACCTTTTTAAATCCTCTTTATTCTCTATTTTAACTCCGGAAATGACGATTCCGCCAAATTTTTCATAAACTTTTATCATCTGGGCAAGTCGAGGTGGCTTGGAATAGATAAATTCATCTCCCCATAAAACTGCAAACGGTTCATCTTCAATGGCGGGTTCAGCTGTGAGAACCGGAGTGCCATTTCCGTAAGGTCCCTTTTGACGGATATAAATAAAATTAGCCATATTGGATATTTTTTCTATTTCTTCTAACAGATTTCGTTTATTTCCCTGCAATAAATTTTTTACCAAATCTTCGGGAGGAACATCAAAATGATCCTCAATGGCCCTTTTATTAGAACCTGTGACAATAATTATATTCTTAACATTTGACTCGATGGCTTCTTCAACCACATATTGAATAACGGGTTTATCAACTACAGGAAGCATTTCTTTAGGCATCGCCTTAGTTTGAGGAAGAAACCGGGTACCAAATCCGGCAGCAGGAATTACAACTTTTGTAATCTTTTTCATTCGAATTTTATGGTAACTTTTTGGTCAAGTGGAGTATTTCCATTGACATAGGCAGTCAACTCAGCTGTTCCTACAGTATCAGATGTTAGAACAAAATTAACCTTGCCTGTTTTGTCAGTATTAGTAGTTGATTCTTGCGCACCATTGATTACTCCCAGATTAGTAACTAATTTTACTGGTTTATTATCAACTGGTGAGTTACTGGCATTTCGGACAAAAACATTAATGTCAATTTTATCACCGACCTTAGCTGTCAGTGGCCAAGCAAAAATCAGGGAAGTTTTAGGAGATGGATCTGTGGTGGCAGAAGCTCTTGCAAACCCCGTAAGTTGTTTGCTAAACAATGTATTAGTAATAAAAATTCCAAAAACTATAAAAAACAACACCATTAAGGCAATAAATTTTTTATCCATATAATGAAAGGTTATCAAGAAAGAGACAGTTTGTCAAGAATCCGCCTATGAATTATTTCCGGTGAGATAATTTTGTTATTCTCTATACAATCGATTTTTACCCAATTTTTATTAATTTTAACAGTATCTAAGTACATATTTTCGACCTTCTTAAGGTAACTGAAATTTTTTTCGTACTGATCTTTCGTTTTTTTTGCAATTAAAGTTTGAGCAAAAGTGAGCGGTACATACAAAAAAATAACTAAATTAGGACGAGGTATACCAAAAACCTCATATTCGAGTGTCTCAACCCAGTCTAAAAATTTTTGTCTCTCAATTGGTTTAACCTTAACAGCCTGATAGATGGAGGAGGGTGTATAACGATTACAAATAACAAATTGATCCTGATCAATTGCCTGCCAAAGCTTTTCTTTTACCTGCCAACGGTCGGCCGCGTAAGGAAAAGAAGCTAAATATGGATTAATGCGACTGAAATGGCCAAATTCTCCTTTTAAAAAACGACCGGCAAAATCACCAAAAAATGTTTTTTTATATTGAGGAAAATCGAAGGATGAATGTTTGATTTTATTTCTATCCAAATAATCAAGCAACAAGTGAAGCTGAGTCAGCTTACCGGAGCCATCAATTCCTTCAATGACGATTAGTTTACCCATAACAATTTATAAATTAATCACATCTCCCTGCTTGGCTTTGTCAGAGAGAATAATTTTAGCAACTTTATCTTCGATTTCATCCCTAATTGTTCTTTCAAGATTTCTGGCACCATATTTTGGGTCAAAGCCTTTTTTTGAGACTAAATTAATTGTCTTCTCCGATACAAAAATTTTTACTTTGTATAACTTGAATATGTCAATTGAAATTCTTTCAATAATTTTTTTAGTCAAAATTCCTATGGATTCTTGATTTAAGGATTCGAATCTAATTATTCCATCAAAACGATTCAAAAACTCCGGAGAAAATACATTTTCATCTTTAGCATTTGAGGTAGCAATGATAATCAGGTTTTTGCAGTCGACTTTTTTACCCATACCGTCGGTGAAATATCCCTCATCAACAATTGTCAAAAAAATATTTAACATATCTTTATCAGCCTTTTCAATTTCGTCAAGCAATAAAACCCCGTAACTTTGTTCTCTAATTGTCTTTGTAAGCAGACCGGGGCTATTAATGTCTCCGATTAATTTTGGAATATCATATTTTGATTGATATTCGGACATATCAAAACGGAGAAGATATCTGAAATTCGTTGAAATTTGTTGAAATTCGTTGGAATTGGATTGTTCGGTGAAAAAGACCTGGGAAATTGCTTTGGCTGTTTCGGTTTTTCCGACCCCGGTAGGACCGAGAAATAAAAAAGAGGCTAATGGTTTTTTCCTCTTGCCGATTAAAAGAAAAGAGCGACGAAGAGCTGATGAAAGTTTATTAACGGCTTCGTCCTGCTGAATAATTTTAGAATATAATAACGTCTCTAAGTTAAGTAATTTTTCTTTCATTTGTTTTGTTATGACAGTTGGAATATGAGTTTTTTTGGTCAAAACTATATTAACTATTTCAGGCGTAATAGAATGAATATTATTTTCTTTTGCATAAGAACAGGTTGTATCTAAAAGGTCGACGGCTTTTTCAGGAAATGGAATATTAGTTAAATAAAATTCGCTCTTTTCAATTATTTCCTTGACTGATTCATAAGGAATATGTAAGTCATAAATATTCTCGAAAGAAAAAACCGAATCAAGGAGAATATTTTCTGCCCTATCTTTTGGGACTTCGTAGACGTCAACCCTCTCAAAAATACGAGAAATTTTTTCGTTATTAAAAATTAATTGTTGGTAGTAAAAGGGTGTCGTAATACCAATAATTTGTATTAAATTAGTTTTGGCGTATTTTTCAAATGGGATTGTCATATCAACCCCTTCGCCTTCGTTAGATATAAATTTATCAAAATTATCAATAAAAATAATTATATTTTTTGCTTGAGAAGCTTCATTTAAAAGGTCATCAAAAAAACTCTCTCTTTGTTTTTGGTCAACAAATTCATTAAGGATTTTTTCCATATTTAACATTAGTATTCGTTTATACATCAACTGAGAATTAATTTTTCCTAAATAAATTTTCTTGGCAAAAGCATCGACTATAGTGTGCTTACCTACCCCCTCTTCTCCAACAATAATGACATTATTTTCAGCTGATTTAGTTAGCGTTTGCTCAATTTCCTTAATTTCATTATTACGGTCAACAATATTCTTAATATGGTGAAGATAGGTAGGGGTAGCTAAATCAGTCGCATATTGATCGAGAATTGGAGAAAAACCGACCGCCCAATCACGGGCTAAAGGAGGATAAGAAAATAGATTTGAAAGCTTCCACCATTTTGTTTTACTAATATGTTCCTTATAATAATTTTCAGACCAGTTTTCGACCTGAGGTAAATTCTCACTATTTAATAAATGTGTTTCAATAAATTTTTTCTTAAAAATATCCTTTTCCTCTTGCGGTGTTTTTTGTGTCAGGGAAATGAAATAAAAAATAGGGGTAAAAAGGAAAAATGATAGTGCAATGAAAGGTAGAAAAACCATTAATAATGTCTGGAAAATAAAATAGAAAAAAATTATTGACAGGCGCATTATTAGACCTATCGACCTTGAAATTAAATTAAAAGCAAAACGATTTGCCCAGTCAGAGATGGAAAAACCAACAAAAGTTTTTTTTACGATTAAGTTCTTCCAAGGATGAAATAATGTTTTTAACAAGGTGGAAACGGAAAAAAAATAAGGTAAAAAAACGAACATATTGATAATGGCTTCACCAAAATCGTGGAGACTATCCCAATAATATTGCCAAAAGTTTTTGCGCATAAATTTAGTATAACAAAAATAACCCTTGACAAACAGAAAAAATAATTGATAATTTTCATAATCAAGCACAATGAAAAAAGTAAAAAAAAAGGTGAGCAAAAAACCTCCTTCAAGAAAAAAAGAATTAACAATTTACATATATAATGTTGTCGAAGACGAATGGTCATTCCTGTCTTCAATCCAACCGATCGAAAAAAGATATCAGATGATTAACGACTGCAATATTTCTTCAGAGTGCTATCTCTTTTCCAATGCCAGTGAAAGTGAGTTTATTTATATATCCCCGATTGAAATTTCCAATACGTTTAAAAATTATTTTCAATCAATAACTAATAATAAAAAAGTTGACATTTACGTGCCACAGATGAAAACGGCCTTGATTTGTAAAGATTTATATACAGACAAACAATTATTTGGAGAGATTATTAATAAGGCAAAAAAATATCACAAGGTTACCTTGATAAGTTACGCTACTTCGCCGGAATTTTTAGAGTTAAAAGATCGAATGATTCAGTTAGGAATAAACGTGGTAACTCCTGAGGCGCCTGAACTTGAAAACGCTTGGACAGTTAATTTTTTTGGTAGTAAATCAGGGATTAGACAGTTAGCCCAGCAAAGTCGAGCCGTTGAACCGGATTTCATAATGCCTGAAGGAGTGATTTGTGTCGGAAAATTGGATGCGGCTAAAATTGCCGCTAATCGATACATAAAAGAAAAAGGGGTAGTTTTAAAAACCAATAAAGGGAGTGGCGGACAAGGGGTTTTAATTTTTCGCGATGGTGAACTGCCAAGGGATTATAAATCTTGTGAAAAAAGAATTTATGAATTATTAAGCGAGGATGGATATTGGGAAAGGTTTCCAATAATAATTGAAGAATTAATCAATGTGAATTATTCTGCGCCGGGAGCCTTTCCAAATATTGAATTCAAAATTCAAAAAAGCGGAAAAATAGATATGCTTTATTATTGTGTCATGATGGTGACGAAAGAAGGTAAATATTATGGATTAGATATTCATGAAGATGTCATCAATGAAAGAACGGCGGCTAGAATTATTGATACCGGATATTATATTGCCGAGCAATACGCCGAGGCAGGTTATCGTGGACATTTTGATATAGATATGATTGCGTCTAATAATAAACATATTTACGTTGATGAATCTAATACGAGAAACACCGGTGGGACAGATATTTATAAATTAGTTTACGATTTGTATGGGGAAGACTTTATGTCAGATGTTTATGTGCTAAACAGGAATAATTATAAATTTAATAATCAAGAGACGATAAGTTTTAGAAAAATAATAGAGACAATCAAACCAATCTTGTATGATAAAAAAAGAAAAGAGGGAGTAATTTTGTCATCATCGGCTTCACTACAATCGAATCAACTCCTCTATTCAATTTTTGGAAAAAATAAAAAAAGAGCCTATGAACTTCAGAACGATTTTTACGAATTATTAAAACCATTTGGTCAACCAAAATTCTAATACTTCTAATATGAATATAGTTTTTTTATACAATGTCCGTCGTAGCAATAAAGATTCAATAGAATTCAAAAATCAACTTGATAGAGATTTCGATGACCCAATAACGACAAAATGGCAGATAAAACATCTAAAAAGTTTGGGTTATAATATTATTCCGATTGAAGCAAATGAAAAAGCTTATTTTAAATTATTTAGATTAAGAAATAAGATTGATTTGGTCTTTAATGTGGCGGAAGGAATTTATGGGAAAGATCGTGAATTACAGATGCCGGCAATGCTTGAAATGCTCCAAATTCCGTATACAGGTTCCTCTCCTCTGACTCATGCATTTTCGCTTAATAAGGAAAAAGCTAAAGAAATATTTATTGCTAATAATATTCCAACTGCCGATTTTCAAACGATAGATAATATAAATTTTAAACTTAAAAAAGAGTTAAAATTTCCATTGATTGTTAAACCGGTTGCTGAGGGCTCATCGATTGGTATTACTAATGACAGTGTGGTTTATAACGAAATAAATTTAAAAAAACAAGTAAGAAAAATTTTAACCATTTTTAAGGAACCGGCATTAATAGAACCGTTTCTTGAGGGACGGGAATTTTCTATTGCAATGTTAGGAAATCCTCCTAAAATTTTGCCGATCATAGAATCAAACCATAAAATTCTTCCCAAAAAATATTTACCCTTTGACTCCTATGAAGTGAAATGGTTTTTTGAAGAAGAAGGCAATGGTGATTATCTAATTTGTCCAGCAAAAATAAATAAAGAATTGGAAAAAAAGATAAAAGATATCTGTTATAAAGTCTGGAAGGTATTAAACGTCGTTGATTGGTGCAGAATTGATATTAGATGTGATAAATATGACAATCCTTTTGTCTTAGAAATTAATTCTCCGGCTGGGATAACACCGCCTGAAGTTTCTATGACCTCATATTTTCCTTTAGCGGCCCGGAAAGGTGGAATTGATTATGAAAGTTTGTTAGATAAGATTATCAAAACCGCTTTAAGAAGGTATAAGAAGAGTGGACTCTTTACGAAAAAATACGGACTGATTTTCAAAGGTAGCGCTGCGAGTGCCCCCACCCACTCGCAGCGCCATCTTCACGCTCGGCTTTCGGCCTCGCTTATGTTTCTCGCGCGCGTTTTTTCTCGCTTACGCTCGAAAATGTATTAAAATCATTTTTTAACCGAGGTCGTAACAAGAACATTACTATCTTCAGAAGCTTTGTTGTTAACAACTTCAAGCCCAGCTTGCGTTAATAAATTATTTAGCCCATCAATCGTAAACCTGCGCGACATAAAACATCTAATCTTACTGTTTGCCTTTATGATAAATTTATCATTTCCTTCTTTAATTAGTAAATCCTTTGATGGATAGTAAAGCCCTAATATGGCAGGAATATCTTTATCAAAGATAATCTCAAGCTTATCGGTTTTGTTCCACATTCCAGCCATTTTAAATGGCTCAATACATGCATCATAAAATACCTTATTTAAATAATCTTTGACATAATCGTAATTTTGATCGTCTTTTAATAACGAAACGCCGATGACGAAATAATCTCCTACTTTTAATATACTTTCAATATTTGAAAGAGTTTTAATAGGATTCTCAACATTGCCAAGCGTATTGCCAATCATAAAAACTAGATTAGTTTTATCTGATTTCGAAAATACTTTTTTAATATTGTTTTTAATTTCGATCTCAATATCAGATTGATAAAAAGAAAGTGGTAATTCTGGAAAAAATTCATCGATTCTTTTTTTGCAGATATTCATAAGATTTTTGCTGAAGTCGATCCCAACATATTTAGCTATATTAATTCCGCTTTTTTTGAGGGTAGTGATTAAATTGACGGATGAAATACCATTTCCAGAACCGATTTCTATCAAATTAACTCTTTCACTTTTGAATCTTTTTTCAATATAACTGTATTGTCCAAGCTTGCCTGTCACAGCATGATGATAACTTCCTCTTGAGGCTAACTTGTTGTGTTTAAACGTCCCAGACCCAGAATAGGCATATTTAAGAGGAACCGCTCCTTCTCTTAAAAAATTGAAAAAATCTTTTTTATGATTTTTTGACTCAAAATTAGATTTCATAATATTTGTGAAACACTTAATTCTTATTATACATTTTTCTAGTGATTTTTAGTAGGTCAATCCGTACCATTGTTTTCTTTTTGGATAATTTGTATAGTGTAATTGTAGTCAACGCTTACGGATTGCTTTTTTTAATGGCCGCTTTGGACAATTTGGAGCAATCCGAGTTGACTACAACCAGAGCGGCCATTTAAGTTATAAAAGTTCTTTAATATTTTTGCGTTTTTCTTTGTAATCATTTCTTAATAAGAAATGACTGTCCGAGCCGACTTTTTACGAGGCCGAAGGCCGAGCGTGAAGATGGCGCTGCGAGTGGGTGGGGGCACTCGCAGCGCTACCTTTGAAAATCAGTCCGTATTTTTTCGTAAAGAGTCCACAGAAATGGAGAATTCGGCGAGTCAGGAATGGCGCTCGCCGCGCCCGCCCCCGCGGCGAGCTCTGCAAAGCCCTGTTTATATACGCAAAAAAGCCGCCGCATAAAAAAGAGGAAAGAAAAACGCAAAAATTTAAAACAGAAAACAAAAACATGATCAAATACATTGCCTACTGCCGAAAATCAACCGATGAAAAGGAAAAACAAGTTTTGTCTATCGAGTCTCAAATTGAGGAACTGAAAGAGTTTGCTGCCAAGGAAAAATTGCAGATTGTTTGCTTCTTAACGGAATCCCGAACCGCTAAAAATTTGGGGAGACCAGTTTTTGAGGAAGTCATCCAAAAAATCGAAAAGGGAGAAGCAAACGCAATTTTGAGTTGGCACCCGGATCGTTTAGCCAGAAATTCCGTAGATGGAGGGAAAATTGTTTATCTTCTCGATACCGGAAAATTGATCGACCTAAAATTTCCTACTTTTTGGTTTGACAACACCCCGCAAGGGAAATTTATGCTCTCAATCGCCTTTGGCCAATCGAAATATTATGTGGACAATCTTTCTGAAAACGTAAAGAGAGGAAACAGACAAAAACTTCGGAAGGGAATTTTACCCAACAAAGCTCCTTATGGGTATTTGAATGAACCAAGATTGCGAACAATCGAAATTGATCCGATAAAATCCAAAATCGTCAAAAGGGCATTTGAGCTTTTCGCCAAAGGCGAAAGCTCTATCGCGGATATTTCCCGTTTCTTTCAAAAATTCGGAATTACCAGATACAACGGGGAAATGCTACATCTTGATACCGTAAAACGAATTTTAAGCAACAAGTTTTATATCGGGATCATCAACTTCAGCGGTGAAACCTACGAGGGAACACATAAACTATTTCTTCCTCCTGAACTTTTCAGCAAAGTGCAGGAAATTATCAAAGCCAGAGAACATCCCAAAAATAATAAACATAACTTCACCTTTTTAGGATTGGCCAGATGTGTTGAATGTGGTTGTGCCATTACCGCCGAAGTTAAACACAAATACTATCCCTCAACCCGCGGAAACGTCGATTACATTTACTACCGCTGCACCAAAAAGAAAACTGATTGCTCGCAAAACTATCTGCGGGAAGAACTTTTAGACCAACAATTGAGAGCAATTATTGGTAAACCCAGTTTACCCGCTTCATGGGCTAAACTATGGCAGGAAAGACTGGACAAAGAGGAGAAGGAAGAAAAAAATAATAGCGAGAGCACAATTTCCAAACTTTCTTCTGAAATTCTTGAGATTGATCAAAAACTTGATCGGTTGCTTGAGGGCTATCTTGATCAGATCGTTGATCCTCAAATTTACCAGCAGAAAAAGAATGAATTGGTAGAGTTGAAAGTGAAGTTGAAGG
>Ga0100397_1002027_pt1 | contig 11897 bp, 8 predicted proteins | sample CryGeymeta201521_FD_81550 | JGI IMG/M metagenome (GOLD analysis project Ga0100397, IMG submission 81550) | Groundwater microbial communities from Crystal Geyser aquifers in Utah, USA - Crystal Geyser metaG 2015-21 | ecosystem: Environmental > Aquatic > Deep subsurface > Groundwater | place: USA... | reverse complement strand
GTTGGCGACTCACCTACATTTAACGATGAAGGGTATTGATTGGAATCTAAATAAATTAAAGAAAGAAGGTAGGCTAAAACGTATTGGTCCGGATAAGGGTGGGCAGTGGGAAGTTATGTAAAACATCTTATCTGTCTCTTGGCTGGTCCAATCTTGAAGACTGAGCCGGCACAATTAACGCGTGGTTCAGGCTACAATCCTGAACCAGCAAGGAGAAATTTTTCTAAATTGACTCCTTAGATTTGCGGGACAAATCCATGAACAACGGTGACGCTTTTTTCGACAATTTACCCAAAGATTGGACTATTACGAAGATAGGCGCTGTGTTTGATATCAAGCAGGGTAAATCTCTATCATCTCGTAAGCAGACAGGGATATACCTGAAGCCGTTCCTTCGCACATCCAATGTCTTCTGGGGACGGCTCGATCTTTCTCATCTGGATGAAATGGATTTTACAGATGATGAGTGCAAAGCATTGACTTTGGAACACGGCGACCTTTTGGTATGCGAAGGTGGCGATATTGGAAGAACGGCAATTTGGAAGAATGAAAAAACAGAATGCTATTACCAGAACCACCTACATCGTCTGAGAGTTAAAGATGAAAAGATTGAACCCTTATTTATCATGTACTGGATGGAGGTTGCATTAACACAGTTTGGAATATACGAAGGTTTTGGCAATAAGACCACGATACCGAACCTTTCAAGCTCCCGCTTGAAAGAATTTATTCTTCCGGTGCCGGAGAAGAAGGAGCAGCAAAAAATCGCCGCCATTCTTTCCAAGATTCAACAAACAATCGAAATTCAGGAATCCATTATCGAGAAGACGCGGGACCTGAAAAAATCAACCCTGCATCATGTCTTCACGCACGGCCTACATGGAGAAATGTTGAAAGAAACAGATATCGGGCCAATGCCGGAGAGTTGGGGGCTCAATCGTATTAATAATCTTGTATCTGAAACTACACTGACCGATCCTTCAAAAACACCTGACTTTAAGATTAGGTATATCGATGTTTCTTCTGTATCGAACACAAGATATGTCGTCGAGACATACACTCGTCTATTGGGAAAAGATGCGCCAAGTAGGGCAAGAAAGGTTGTGAAAGAAGGTGACGTAATAGTCGCAACCGTTAGACCTACATTAAGGCGAATTGCTTACATAACGCCTGATTTCAATAATGAAATATGTTCGACCGCTTTTTGCGTGTTACGCGCCAAGAAAGATGTTCTTGATCACAAATATCTATTTTATGCAATTCAAAGGAGCGAATTCTTCTGTGGCCTCGAAAAAATACAGCAAGGGGCAAGTTATCCTGCTGTTACAGATACAGATGTAAAGGATCAGTGGATACCATTGCCCAGTGTAGATGAGCAGAGTGAGATTGCGTGTTGTTTCCAAATTGTCGACCAGAAAATCGAGCATCACACGGCCAAGAAATCAACCCTGCAAGACCTTTTTAAAATCATGCTGAACAAGCTAATGACGGGCGAGATTCGGGTGAAGGACTTAGAGATGGAGCGGATAAATTTCACAGTGTAAATACCTGAAAGCGAGGATTATCCCATGGAGCATATACCAGATATAAACCTTCTAAAAACAGTGCTGGATAAAATTGAAAACCTCACTTTTGTCGCGCAAGGCGGGTTTAAGGCAGTTTACAAGGGAATATACCGGGGGGAAACAGAAGCAATAAAAGTTGTGTGGATTCCTCGTGATTTGAATGGCGAAGACTTGAGAGACGAGAGGGCAGGACGAGTCAGCAGAGAGATAGAAGCGTTAAGAAAAATTGAAACACCCTTTATCGCCCGACTCGGGACATTCCTGCCACAGCTATTCAAGATCGGAGAGTATGAATATCTTATCTATAGCGAAGAGTTTTTGGATGGGAAAAATCTACGTTCTAAATTACAACAAAACCACAAACCTGATATTACGGAATTAAAAACATTAGCAGTATCAATATTTGAAGCTATTCGTATTCTGAAGGCCCATGATTTAATCCATCGTGATATCAAACCGGACAATATTATTGCGCTCAAAGACAATACAAGACCGTTTGTTATCCTTGATCTTGGGATTGCGTTCAAGTTGCATGGTTCGGGTTTGACGCGAAATCCTATATATCGGCCGGGTACTTTGCCATATATGGCTCCTGAGATGTTTAATCCTCACTTCAGAGATACTATAGATTACCGTAGCGATTTATATTCTGCAGGTGTAACTATTTACGAATATGCATCTGGTAAACATCCGATAGCTAAAAGGGGGGAGGACGACTACACAACGATGTACCGGATTGTCAAAGTAGCGCCCATCCCACTTGCATCTCACAGGCCCGATCTTCCGCCGGAGTTTTGTCAAATCATAGATCAGTTAATAAAAAAATTGCCGGCGCTTCGGCCATCAGTAATTGATACGCTTTCCAAAAAAATGGAGGAATTGTCATGAAACTATATGCTCAGCACGGATTCGGTCCTGGAGACAAAGTTCGCGAAGGGATAAGAGAAGGAATTATTGATGGTGTGATTTACAGCGCTCGCTATGAAAAACAAAGCAATATTACTAAAGATATTGAAGAAATTAAGCAATATGCAGAACGTTCCGATATTCTTTTAGACCCTGAAATATATGCTTGCTTTCATGCGGGTTTGCCTGATGCGCAACTTGGTGGCTTGACAGATTGGCCGTTCTTTGCAGCATATCGAAGAAGCCAGTTGGAAACTACAGAGATAGTTGACAGGATTTTAGAGGATACTTTGACAGTCCTGATTAACTTACCTTTGACGGCAATTATTGCTCCTAATATCTATATTCCAAGATCATTCAATTCTATTGAGGCTGTAATAGCCAAGAATTTCATCAGAAGGACTCGTTCCGCATTTGCCCATAAAGAGGATAAGCGCCGTGTTTTCTCCACGTTAGCTGTAGGTCGCGACACTCTTCTTGATCAAATGGAATTCGAGTCTTTTTTAAATGACATCACAGCATTGGACAGCCCACCAGATGGTTTCTATTTGTTAATTGGTGGTGGTATGACAGAAGAACGAACAGATCTCTCCCAATCAGAAATAATGCATGCTGATGTTATCGCCAATTGGATGCTTTTGAATTACACGCTCTCTTTAAACGGATTCATCGTTATTAACGGATGTTCGGATATTCTAACTCCGTTTCTCGGAGGAGTTGGCGGACATGCAGGGGCTACAGGTTGGTGGACTAATTTAAGAATGTTTTCAATGAATCGTTATATACGTTCAGTTTCAGGGGGGCGTCTCCCTCTTGTGCGCTACTTGAGCAATTCGATACTAAATCGCATTACATTTTCGGAGCGTGAAGCAATTGCTGCTTTGGTGCCTGAAATCAATAATGGGCTGCCGCACGATAAAGACTACGAAGGAAAAGAGCCACAAAGAAACATAGAAGTATTGCAGACATGGGAAGCGATTGCTGACCTGAATAAAAGATTAGTTACAGCAGATACGAATGAAAACTTATCAAGACTCGAACGTTCAGTAAATCTGGCCGAGGCGGCTTATGAAAATATTTCAATGCTTGGCATACAACTGAATGTTGAGGCAAAAAAAGAGTATGTTGCTGCATTGCGTGAAGGTATCAGAACTTTTAAGAGAAATGCTGAGATTTAGAAGCTTTTGAGACAAGTTCTATGGCTCTTGGCTTATATTTAGGCATAAGTGGTCGTGCAGGGCGGGGTGTATAAATAGTAATGATTTGATTGTTTCGGGGATCAAACCCCCAAAGCCCAACCTTAATAGATTTGAAAGTGGCTAAATAACTTGAAGCAATTTTCGTTTTATCATGTGGCAACACAACTATGGAAACATCTGCAAAATATCTGTACCTGTGAGCTTGCATGAGCGCTCTACGCCAATTTGATATTTTGAGCTCAAAAGCCATAGTCACTGGCAATGCGGTTTTAGAAAAATCGGTAGCATTAGATACAGGATTTTCATCAATTAACTTGTTGGGATTCCATGAAACGACAACAAAATCAGCAATCCCCAACCCATTCATAGGAACTTCGCGAGCAAAGTCAATTTGGGTTCGGGCTGTTCTCCGATGTAAGGACTTGATCTGTGAAATGTACGCACGGGCAAAGGCAATGGTAAAGTCACGTTCCTTGTTTTTTCGCGAAGCATCATTTAACAAATTTTTCCGTGGTTCCCAAAATTGTAACTTCGGAATTTTTAGCTTTGCGGTTGTTTCTCTGGTAGTTGAGAATTGCATAAAAACCCTCTGTGGTTTGGTGAGATCAATGCAGTTTGTATATTTATAGATGTATTTGACCTTAATGTCAATTTTTTTGGACAATTCGCAAATTTTAAGAAATTTTTGGACTGCAAAAAAGTGAACAACGAGCGAAGAGGCGAAGAGGCGAAGTCGCTATTTATCAAGCTGAAGATGGGAAGATCACTCTGGATGTTGATCTAAGAGAAAAAGCTGTCTGCTTGTACCAGGGACAGACATGGGAGATGAAAGGGCATTGGGAACCATTAGAATAGGTTTTGCGTTTAATAAAGACTTGAATGACTTTTGACGCAATAATTTGAACGCAATAATTTATATCTCTTTGAATGTAAAGAAGATATTTAATCATTAATAACGCAATAAGTCACAGAAGATGCAAGATGCAAAACGCATATTCAAGAGTATTCCAGCTATCCGGAAATTCCGGATAGCTCATTTATTGCAAAAATTGCCACAGTTGGAAATTTTGCTGAGAAGCAAGGTGTTAAAAATAAATAGTAAGGCTTTGAAGGAACAACATATAAGAAGGGCGAAATCATGACGCCGACTTTAGGCACAGAAAAACCAACCGTGCAGGACCCGATTGTTAAGTATGCAGACGAAATCGGCTGGAGAGTCGTCCCCCAGGAGGAGGCCCTTTCCCTTAGAAAAGGGGAAAGCGGGATGCTGTTCTACAGGGTTCTTGAAAAAAAGCTGCTGGAACTGAATAAGGGGTTGGTGAGTCGGGAAAATGTGGATGACATTATTCACCGCATGGAAGCCGTCCGGAACAACATCGAGGGGAACGCTGAAATCCTGTCCTGGCTTCGGGGGGAGCAGGCCATTTACGATGAAAACGAAAAGCGGCGCCGCAACATTACGGTAATTGACTTTACCGACGTCAAACGCAATGTGTTTCAAGTGACTGACGAATGGCAGTACACGAACGGACGGGAAACAAACCTCGCGGACATCATGTTTCTCATCAACGGTATTCCCGTGGCCATCGTAGAAACAAAGAGCGCAAAGAAGACCAACGGAATGGAAGAGGCGCTCATTCAAATCAGGAAGTATCACCGGGAGACCCCGGAAATGCTGACGGCGCCGCAGGTCTTCGATATGACCCATCTGGTCGATTTTTTCTATGGCCCCACCTGGAATCTGAACCGGAAAAATATCTTCAACTGGAAAGACGATGAAAAGGGGAATTTTGAAAAGAAGATAAAGCGTTTTTTCGACCGGGAGTATTTTCTCAAGATGCTTGGGGAATGGATCCTGTTCTATATCAAGGATGATGAACTCCAGAAAACGATCCTGCGCCAGCATCAGACGAGGGCAATAGAAAAAATCGTTAAGCGGTGTAGCGATGAAAACAAAAAAACAGGCCTGATCTGGCATACCCAGGGATCGGGCAAGACCTTCACGATGATCACGGCGGCGCGGCAGATTCTTGCAAACAAGGATGTCTTCGGGAAGGCGACGGTTATTCTGATGATCGACCGCAACGAACTGGAAGGTCAGCTTTCCGGCTGGGTGGAGCGAATTCTCGGCGAGATGCAGTCTCACGATATCAGTATTGAACAGGCCACCAGCAAGGTCCGCCTGCGGCAACTCCTCAAGGCGGACTTCCGGGGGCTGATTATTTCCATGATCCACAAGTTTGAAGGTATCCCAAAAAACATCTGCACCCGCTCCAATGTCATCATCATGCTGGATGAGGCGCACCGGTCGGTCGGAGGAGACCTGGGCAACTACCTGGTTGCCGCTCTGCCGCGGGCAACCCTGATAGGGTTCACCGGCACACCGATTGACAAAACAGCATACGGCAAGGGAACCTTCAAAATATTCGGGAAAGAAGACGACAAGGGGTACCTGGACAAATATTCCATTTCGGAATCCATCGAGGACGGCACGACGCTTCCCCTCAACTATATGCTGGCTCCCAACGAAATTCGTGTGCCCGGTGAAGAACTGGAAAGGGAATTTCTTGACCTTGTTGAGGCGGAAGGTGTCAGCGATGTCGATGAATTGAACAAGATTCTCGACCGGGCGGTAAAGCTCAAGACCTTTCTCAAGTCCGCGGATCGTGTGGATAAGGTGGCAGCCTTCATTGCCGGGCACTTTCGCGAGAATGTCGAACCTCTCGGTTATAAAGCCTTTGTGGTTGGCGTGGATCGCGAGGCCTGCGCCCTTTACAAAGAAGCCCTCGATAAACTCCTGCCGCCGGAATGTTTAACGGCTATTTATACGGCTACCCAAAATGACAGCGAAAAATATCCTCTTGTTCACAAATACCAGCAGACGGCAGAAGAGGAAAAGAAGGCAAGAAAACTGTTTCCAAAGCCCAGTGCCTTGCCGAAGATCTTCATCGTTACGGATAAACTGCTCACCGGATTTGACGCTCCCATTTTGTATTGCATGTATCTGGACAAACCCATGCGCGACCATGTTCTTCTTCAGGCCATCGCGCGCGTCAACCGGCCCTATGAGGAAGAAGGAGACATCAAGAAGCCCTGCGGTCTGGTGGTTGATTTCGTAGGCATCTTTGAGAAACTGGAGAAGGCCCTGGCCTTCGATTCCGATGTCGTCAGCGGGGTGATCAACAACCTTGATGTCCTGCTCGCGCGCTTTATTGAATTGATGAAGGGCCAAGCCCGGCCGTACCTCGAACTGACCCGCGGCAAGGCCGATGACAAAATGGTCGAAAGGGCGATAGACGCCTTTGTAGATCAGAGCAAGAGAGAGGAATTTTACAAATTCTTCAAAGAATTGGAAACGCTGTACGAGATACTGTCTCCCTCCCCCGATCTTCGGGATTATGTCGAAGACTTCGGCCTCCTCTTGATCCTCTATCAGGTCGTCCGCAATGCCTTCCGAAAGAAAACGGGGTTCTACGGCGACATCGCCAAAAAGACGGAACAATTGGTCAGGGAGAAGGCGGCGACCTTCAGTCTGGAGACCGCTACACCGGCGGTCAAGATTGATGAGACCCCCCTGAAGGTGCTGAAAGACAGCAAAACATCGAGCAACACAAAGGTGATCAGTCTCATCAACAGCATCATCAAAACGGCGGCGGATGAAGGCGACGACAGTCCCTATCTGAAACCCATCGGGGAACGGGCGGAAACCATTCAGGAGGCTTTCGATGACCGGCAGATAACAGCTCTTGAGGCTCTTAAGAAAATAGAGGCACTGATCAATGAGGTTCTCGAAGCCAGAAGACGGCAGGAGGAAACAGGTTTTGACATCAACACATTCACGGTTTACTGGCTGCTCAAACAGGAAAACGTGAGGTGGTTTGAAAGTCTCGCGCCGATTATCAATAACGCTTTTCTCCGCTTTCCGAATTTCAAGGACAACATTGCCGAACTGAGGCAGCTCAAGGCGGAACTATACAAGCTGATGCTGCCTGTTGTCGGCAAGGATTTAATGCTGGGCATTGTTGAAAAGCTCTTGAAATTGGACCGTAAATGATCAGACAACTCGACAACCAGGGCGATAGCCGGGTATAGGGGTTAGAGAGAGTGGATGGCTGAAAAACACTGACATGGAGAAAACTATTCGCGAGAATATAAGGGGATCAGCATGAGTTCTAAGAAGCATAAGCGAATTGGCCGCGGCAATGAAAGAGAGAAAGTCCTCTTTCCCGTGCCTGATTTTCAGATAAGTTTGCCGGAGAAGTATGCCGAGTTGCTTCATGACTTGAAATTAAAAATTCAGGCAACCAGACTGCGAGCAGTGCTTAGTGCAAATACCGAACTGGTGCTTATGTACTGGGATATCGGTCAAGTTATTTTGGAAAAGCAGGAAACGGAGGGGTGGGGTGCACGGGTAATTGACCGCCTTTCCTATGATTTACAGGAAGCGTTCCCGGATATGAAGGGCTTTTCGCCTCGTAATCTGAAATATATGCGCGCTTTTGCTTCTGCCTGGCCCGATAAGCAAATCGTGCAAGAGCTTCTTGCACAATTGAGCTGGTATCAGAATCTGGCCCTTTTAGAAAAACTGAAAGACGCAGACACCCGCATTTGGTATGCCCAACAGGCGCGCCAATACGGCTGGAGCCATAATATCCTGAAACATCAAATAGCATTGCGCCTTTATGAGCGGCAGGGTAAGCTGATCAATAATTTTAGTCTGACACTCCCGCCATCACAATCAGATATGGCACGGCAAATATTCAAAGACCCCTATGTATTTGATTTCTTGGGCACCGCTGAGCCTCGCCGGGAAGCTGAGCTTGAACAAGGGCTGATAGACCATGTGCAAAAATTTCTTTTGGAGCTTGGCACTGGTTTTGCTTTTGTCGGACGTCAGGTACATCTTGAACTTGGCGACAGCGATTTCTATCTCGATCTGCTCTTTTATCATCTGAAACTTCGCTGTTTTGTGGTGACTGAGCTGAAAGCTGGCAATCTGGATCCTGGCCATGTCAGCCAGCTCAATATGTACATGAATGTTGTCGACGATGTGATGCGCCACCCGGATGACAAGCCGACTATTGGGCTTCTGCTGGTTAAACAGAAAGACAAAGTGGTGGCAGAATATTGCCTGAGAGGATACAGCAAGCCCATAGGGATCGCCGAATGGGAAACGCAAATAACCCGATCTCTGCCCGACGATCTCAAGCCAAGCTTACCGAGCATCGAAGAGATTGAAAGAGAACTTGAAGATGGGCCTGAGCGATGAATATGGCCAAGGAGCAGTTCAAATCTGAAGTTGCCCGCTGGGCTGTCATTATTAAGGTGAAACCGGCGCAGATTCGCATCCAAAAGATGAAAAAAAAATGGGCCTCATGCTCAAGCAAGGGACGGGTCTGTTTCAGTGCCGATCTTCTTCAGGAACCGAGAATGTTCCAAGACTATGTCATCGTCCACGAACTCCTCCACCTCCAGGTGCCCAATCATGGCAAACTCTTCAAGAGCCTGATGAACGCCTATCTGCCGGGCTGGGAAGCGATATTGGCGGAAAGGAACGGAAGTGCAACAAGGAGCTTATGAATATAAAGACTGCACAAGTCATAAGTTAATGATTGCGGGTGCAGCAAGAAGTCCCTTCCTCCTTGGCAAGCTATGAGCTATTTTAAAACGTTTGGTTGTCTGCCGCCTGAGAAAATGGACTGGTAACGACCTGAAAGAGATGTTCAACTGAAAAGAGAGGAGAACCAGTATTTCAAATACAAAGCTTTGGTGTCACTTGCCGGGCGGGTTTATTGAATTTGGATTGAAGGGTGCAAAGGATTGACGGCTAATTTTCTATTCAGGTAGAATCCGGGTGTTCTTCCTTGTTGTTGAACCCTGACCTTTCATTTTTTGCTAAGTACCTCATTGAGACAATCATGGGACCTATCGAGAAAGCCATCGAAGAATTTCGTGCCATAAGGTACCAAGTATACAAAACGGACCCTGTTCAGATTGTCCGGGATACTCACATCGCTGAACGTGCGACAAATGACCATATCGGGCGGTGGTTTTTCGAACTTCTCCAGAACAGTGACGATGCAAGCGCTTCTAAGGTTAAGGTTCACGTTACTGACGATGCTGTCTATGTAGCGGACAATGGGAAGGGACTCACGTCGGAATCTATTAAGGCGATCTGTGGTACGGATTTCTCGGAAAAAATTACAGGTACGATAGGCCGTAAAGGCGTGGGTTTTAAGGCGGTTTATGAGGTATCGAAACTCCCCCAGGTGTTAACGGTAAATGGTGAGGGAATTGAGTTCTGCCCCCAGAAAACAAGAAACTGGCTCAGAGATAATAACCTGGGAGACCAGTACGTTCCGTATCAATGGATTCCCTTTTTCATTTCAAGGACTAAGGCCGAAGAGCAAGACTCGATTCTAAAAGAACTTATCTGCTACAATACCGTTGTAAAACTTCTTTTTGCATCAGCGGATAGTATAGCAGAGATCAAAAGCCAACTCGAAGAATGGCCGCCTCATGCCCTTATGGCTTTCCGGCATGTTGAGGTGCTGGACGCAGATCCAATACTACGGATCACGGTGACCAGGAAAAAGAATGCGATCTGGAAGATCAATGACTCCCGGGGCAAGGTACCGGAAATGTGGCGAGTTGCGCAACATAGCGAGAAACCACACGCCGATATTCTCCGTTCTTTAAGTCAAGAAGAACAGGTGCGGGTCAAGCAGGATGGCGTAAGCTTCCTTGTCGCCGCGCCATTTGAGACCGACTATATTGTGCCAACCAAGGAATACCTTCCGGTTCATGTCTTTTATCCGACCGAACAAAAAGGTCCGGTACGGATGTTCCTGCACGCCGAGTTCCTGGTTAAAAGCGACCGCACTGCTCTGATCCCTATAGAGAACAACCCCTTCAACCAATGGGTCGCTGAACGCCTTGGCCATCATGTATGTGGTTTTGTTCAGGATACATATAGTTCCGAAGAACCAAGCCGACACCTCCGGCTGCTACTGCCGTTTGAGGATAAGGATACCCATCCTGTTGCAGCGGCCCTCTGGAAACACATCGCTAAAAAGGCGCGAGCATATCTAAAGGTTGGGAATGTGAAGGGCAATCAGAGACTAAAGATTGCCCAAGCCAAGTTGATTTCAGTCAGTGTTGATGCTGGACGGGCGCGGCGGTTGTTAGAAACTACCGAACTTGGTCGATATCTGTCGCATGAGACGTTTGACAACGATAAAGAAGCACGCAAAGCCATTAAAGCCCTGAAGTGCCATGAGATTCACGATCAAGGCATGATGAAAGTCATTGCGGATTACGGCACATCGAAAACCGCAGACCGGGAGTGGATTTGGACCTGCTGGGAATGGATTGCCGCTTGGGTTGCGGAAAAGCCACATGGGGATGAGAACAAGATGCGAATTGAGGCCGCAAAAGGTTTGCCCCTGGTTCCTGTTAGCGGCTGCTTGCAGAGATGTGCGAACCTCGTGGACCACATTGTAACGTGGAGAGACGACGAGGCACCTAACAACCTTCCCGATTGGCTGCCCCTGACTTTTCTTGACGATTGGTTCCGGGACCGCGTTGCTGTGCTGACAGAGGATAAGTCTGATCCGGCAAACTCGCCTGTGTTGAATCTTCTGAAGAATCTTGAAATTAAAAAACCGGGCAATGATGTTATTCAACGCGCCGTTGTCCAAGCCATTGGAAAATATTGGGAAGATAATGAGGGAGACCCTGGCCGATTCCTAAACTATATTCTCCAGCAGGATTGGTATGAAATCGCCGAGCCTGCAAAAGATTTGCAGCGATGCCCTGTCCCTGCGGCGTATGAAGGGTCCAAGGGCATAATCTGGACGAAAGCGGGGACTGCATATTTCGGTGAACATTGGAATAATGAAACCCTTGCCTGTCTCTATAGGGGAAATCCGAACATACCCTGGGTTTCACTGTTAGATTCGGCACAGTCAATCGAAATTCAACGTGCCGTGCTGGCATGGCTCGGAGTCGTGGATTGCCCGCGCGTCATCGAAGAAAAAACTGAAAAATATGTATGGCAGATGACTCAGGACTGTGAAGATTGGAAGGCGCACCTGCAAAAGTTATATGAAACCCTCATGACGGTACCCGTCACAAAGCAGGATGAAAATGGCTGATTCCCTATAGACTACGCCGCAGGAGTGATTATCCTATTTCCGATTACCCTATTTTATTAAGGAGGATGGAG
>Ga0100397_1002007_pt1 | contig 11935 bp, 7 predicted proteins | sample CryGeymeta201521_FD_81550 | JGI IMG/M metagenome (GOLD analysis project Ga0100397, IMG submission 81550) | Groundwater microbial communities from Crystal Geyser aquifers in Utah, USA - Crystal Geyser metaG 2015-21 | ecosystem: Environmental > Aquatic > Deep subsurface > Groundwater | place: USA... | reverse complement strand
TACAGAATCCATGATGCACGATGCATGATACCCCCTTTTACTTCCCCCCTTGTCAAGGGGGGATTGAGAGGGGTTATGTCCCCGCCTCGGCGGGTCGCCTGAGGCGACTGCATCCTGTATCCTGAATCTTGAATCCTGAACTTGCTATACATCACCAGCGAGAGTAGATAGAACATCGCAGCCATTGATGTGGCCCTTTGTGCTATATACGTCACCGCCTGTGTCTGGATCGGGTGGGCAATGAAAATAAATGCCGAAAAAAAGGCTATGAAATGCGAAGAAACCACCCCCCCCCTCGCCCCCCCTTGGTAAGGGGGGGATGGGGGGGTAAATGCTGACTGCTCGCCTCGGCGAGTCGCCTGAGGTGACTGACTGCTAAAATATGGCGTCCTGAATGTAAGGATAACAAGATAATATACAAGAAGGGCATTTATCACATGAATAAGATTGTTTGTCAGATGGTATCCGAATGGGTTTAATCCGCCGGCTGCATAATTAACGGCAAAACTGAGCAAAACCAGATATCTATTACTTGATATTTTTTTAAATGATTCTGCAATGCTCCTTATTGAATCGTTCTCTTTGATAGAGCTGTGGTCATCAAAGACAAAAGGCGCATGGAGGATGTTTGAGTAAAGAACTGCTCCGAGCAAAATGATTCCTATCAGCCCTAAAAGAATAAGCTTCTTGCTTCTTTTCTCTGAAAATAGAACCGTTCCCATTTCTTTATTTACCACCCCTTAATCCCCTCCTGAGTTTACCACCCCTTTTATCCCCTCCTAAAATAGGCGGGGAGCTTTGGGGGAGCTATGAGGTTGTATTTTACTCCCCTCCTTAGTTAAGGAGAACTAAATCTGCAACTCCCCTCCTGACCCCTCTTTAATTCCCCCCTTATTAAGGGGGGACACAGGGGGTGGGGTGGTTTGCATTCTCATTCACAAAATAAAAAGGGAGACGGCATTGCTGCCGTCTCCCTTACCGATTCCACAAAACTAATCCGCGCTTATAGTTTTTGAAACAAGTACACCTCCGTCTGTGCCAGTTATTATAGTTCCTTTATCTTTCGCCACCATAAACAGAGACGTAATACCAGAGTCTTCGCCTGGGTTGTAGCATAAAGTAATCCTGCCATTCAGCGCTGCTGCTTCACACAGAGGCAGAGTCAGTTGATGTCCAAGATGGTACCACAGGCCAACAGCAGCATTCCACGGAGATTTGTTTGTTGCTAACGGGTGAGTACCACCACCAGTAGTACCAGCAGCAGCACCTGCCCAGGTCGTAACAAGGCCAGCGGTTGCTAACGCACTGTTTGACATATCTCCAGGACTTAGAACTACGCCGTCACTATTGGTATCTACCTCTATGAGCGCATTAGCCTTCTTTACAGAGGTCATCCATCCCTGCAATTCCGGCTCATTCGCTGCTGCAACTCTTATAATCGCGCCTTTTCTTCCTCTTTCCTGCATACCAATATAGCCGGGGATTGCGACTGCGGCAAGTATTCCGATAATTGCCACAACGATAAGAAGCTCAATCAGGGTAAAACCCTTCTGCTCCCTTATATTGTTTATTGCCTTATACATGTTTCCTCCTTTTTAGTGTCAGTGGTCAACGACCACCATTTCTACCTGTCTACTACCTACAATCTACTACCTACTGTCTACTGCCTGCTATCGCTTCCCTCACCTCCTTTAATTTAGGTGATTCCCCTTTATACAACCCCCTCAATCCCCCTTTATTAAGGGGGAAGTAAGGACACCCTTTTTTATTCCCCCTTATGAAAGGGGGTTAGGGGGTTGTTTTTTCTTTACCCATTTACTATGAGCAGTTTTCATGCCACTTCAATGACTAAAAATATTACGCAAAATCAATGGGTACCATGAAATTACTTGCCTTTCTGTAAAATTCCTGACAAAAATTGTCATATAAAAGCCGTATAATGGCATTTAGCGCTATGTTACTCCCTGCAACCAAAAAAACATTCGGTTCATTCGTAAAAAAGTTGAAAATTATACGATTTTTGTATAGTTCCCCCGATTTAATCGGGGGACGGCGTCTGGATTCTCCAATCAAGTCGAGTGGCAGATATGGAGTATTTTGTATCATAGTTGTATCACTGGGCCGTCAGAATCCATTTCGCCCGATGCGCTGATAGAATCACAAGGTGGTCTTTAAACTCCTCATGTCTGTGGTTCTTTAAAAAAGGAACAAGAATTTTTATAATTTTTTCTGAGGTTGTCGGATTAATTTTAATGCGAATAACCCCAGAATGCTGCCGTAAGGGAAGAACCGTCCAATCACCGAAATGCTCATCAAGCGTAATGAGAATACGATTATCTGTAATCGCTTTCTTTAAAATATCTTCATCATCTGATCTTGCTTGCCCTGCTTCTGAGGCGCGCGACACATCATATCCGTTTATCCGAAGCGCATCGGCAATCCTAAGATTAAACATCTGATCAAGATATAGTCTCAGCATATCAGGCAGTTACGGCTTCCAACTCGGAGTGTTCAATAGATGACCTGGCATACTGCAAAGCAGCCTTGATATCTTCCACTGTCAACTCGGGGTATCCGTCAAGCAGATACTGCCATGTCTCACCTTCTGCAATCTGATCAAGTATAACCGTTACGGGAATTCTTGTCCCTTTAATAACAGGTTTTCCATTACAAACTCTCGGATTGATCTCTATTTTCTCTAAATAGCCCATAACTGCCTCCTACTAAGAATTTGTGTTAAGTGAATGAAAATGTCATTTAAAATGCCTTCTCTAACTCTACCCCGAACCCTTCAAGGAGTTTTGACTTTACTCTGTCTTTCTCCTGTGCCTGACTAAAGACTTTGAATTCTCCGTTGACATTCTCATAGACCTCAAGGCCCTTTTCCATGGGGTCCACTATCCAGTATTCCTTTACCCCTGATTTTTCGTATATGCGCTTTTTGTGTCTTAAATCATAATATGCGGTTGATGGGGACAGTATCTCTATCACCAGGTCGGGGGCGGCCTCTATCTTTTTTTCACCTATGATATTGACCCTGTCCTTTGAGATAAAGATTATATCAGGCTGATAGGTCTCGGTCTCTGAGAGATAGACGTCCATCGGGGCAAAGATAACCTCTCCGAGCCTCCTCTGTTCATTAAACTTCAGCAACTCAAATCCGATATTCCTTACGATTATCTGATGATAAGGCATAGGCGAGGGCGTCATAATTAATTCTCCTCCTATTAGTTGATAGGGCGCGCCTTCCGGCAGTTTTTCATAGTCTTCATAGGTGTATCGTTTTTTAGTCTGCTCTTTTTCTAACAGCGCCGTGGTCATATCAACACCTCCGTTTCTTCAAAATTAGTGAATTATGCTAAAATTATTACACATAAAACCTTTTATGTCAAAGGCGGGGATTTTCAGATGAGATTCATTGGTCTTGATGCAGGCTCTGTGAGTGTGAAATATGTTGTGCTTGATGAAAAAGGAACCAAGCTCAGCAGCAAATATGTAAGACACAAAGGGCATCCATTAAAGGTTGCGTATGAAATGTTAAAAAGCGTACCCCCCCATCCCCCCCTTGCCAAGGGGGGGATTACAGGGGGGGTGGACTCATCGCCCATTCACCCATTCACCCATTCACCGGTTTTTTCCCTCTCCATCACCGGCTCTGCCGGCAGGCTTATAGCCTCTGTCCTTGGCATTGAGCCTGTCAACGAACTTGTCGCACAGGCTTATGCAACCCGTAAACTTTCCCCTCATGTCAGGACCATTATAGAACTCGGCGGCGAAGACTCAAAGCTCATTATGCTCGGAGAAAACGGCGTAAAAGAATTCTCCATGAATTCGGTATGCGCCGCGGGAACAGGCTCATTCCTTGACCAGCAAGCCGAAAGACTCAGGCTCACTATTGAAGAATTCAGCGAACTCAGCCTCAAGTCAAAGAAACCGCCGACAATTGCCGGAAGGTGCAGCGTGTTTGCAAAATCAGACATGATACATCTCCAGCAAATCGCAACTCCGATGGAAGACATTGTTGCAGGTCTATGCTTTGCTGTTGCAAGAAATTTTAAAGGCTCTGTTTTGCGCGGCAGGAAAATTGAAAGGCCCATCTCTTTTCAGGGCGGCGTTGCAGCCAATAAAGGTATGATACGGGCGTTTAAAGAGGTATTTGAACTTGATGAGCTTTTTGTCCCTCCTGATTTTAACCTGACAGGCGCATTAGGCGCTGTTTTAAAAGACCTGGATGACAACCGGATAAACTTATTTGATATTAAGAGGCTTGATGACTTCATAAAATCCGAGAAGTCTTTAGAGGCTGGATATGCGCCTTTGATATTAAAAGATGATGGGTTTCTTGAAAGACATCTGAAAGACAGTGAAGCGTTCCCACCTCTGGCGGGTTCGCCTGTGGCGAAAAGAGTGAAAAGTTGTGAGTCATTACCCCCCCAGCCCCCCCTTGGTAAGGGGGGGATTACGGAGGGGGTGGACGCATCACATGTCACGCATTCACGCATCCCTGCCTATCTCGGCATTGACATCGGCTCCATAAGCACAAATCTGGCTGTTACAGATGAAAACGGCAGCCTCCTCTCAAAGCGTTATCTTATGACTGCCGGACAGCCGATAGAGGCGGTTAAACAGGGGCTAAAAGAGATAGGAGAAGAGGTTGGAGACAGGGTTGAGATAATGGGCGTAGGCACAACAGGGTCAGGGAGGTATATGATTGCCGATTATGTCGGCGCAGATATTGTAAAAAACGAAATCACTGCTCAGGCGACAGCCGCTGCGTTTATTGACAAAAGCGTTGATACAATATTTGAGATAGGAGGGCAGGACTCAAAATATATATCTCTCAGGGACGGCGTCATAGTTGATTTTGAGATGAATAAGGCCTGCGCAGCCGGCACAGGCTCGTTTCTGGAAGAACAGGCTGAGAAGCTCAATATATCCATAAAAGAAGAATTCGCAGCGCTGGCCTTTTCTTCGGAAAATCCCTGCCGCCTCGGCGAAAGATGCACTGTTTTTATGGAGAATTCTCTCATGTCAAACCTGCAGAGAGGCGCAGACAAAAACAACCTGCTCGCAGGCCTGGCGTATTCAATCGTTCAGAATTACATAAACAGGGTCGTTTCAGGCAAGCCAATCGGCGAAAACATATTCTTTCAGGGAGGAGTGGCGTTTAACAAATCCGTTGTGGCCGCATTTGAGAAATACCTAAACAAGAAAATTACAGTCCCTCCGAATCATGATGTTACAGGCGCAATCGGCATGGCGCTGATTGCACGGGACTATATGAAAGAGCAGCAGCCAGAATACAGAATACAGAATACAGATACCCCCCCTGTCCCCCCCTTGCTAAGGGGGGGATTAGAGGGGGTGAGCCCAAAGCGCCGAACTTCTTTTAAGGGTTTTGAACTGTCAAAGCGCCCCTATTCGGTTTCATCTTTTGAATGTAAGGGCTGTCCGAATGTCTGCGAAATAAACAGGATAAAGATTGAAGGCGAAGAGGGGTATCTGTTTTATGGCGGCAGGTGTGAAAAATATGATGTAAAGAAAAATAAAACATCCTCAGAAATATCCGGCCTCTTTGAATTCAGGGATGAGATGTTATGGAAGGAACACGAAAAGCGTTCAGCGCTCAGCGTTCAGCGTAACGAGTCATTACCCCCCCATCCCCCCCTTGGTAAGGGGGGGATTACAGAGGGGGTGAACGCATCACCCATTCACCCATTCACCGATTCACCTATTCACCCATTTACCCATTCACCAGTTAAAACTAAAATCGGGATTCCCTACATCTTCTATTTCCATGAATATCTGCCCTTCTGGACGACTCTGCTGTGGGAACTTGGGTTTGACGTCCTGGCGTCGCCAAAAACCAACAGGCAGATAGTAAGCCTCGGACTTGAATCCATACTTTCAGAGACGTGCTTTCCTACGAAGGCTGCATTCGGACACATAAAATACCTGTTAAATGAAGGAGCTGACAGCGTATTAATCCCCAGCTTCATAAATCTAAATTCGGCGGAGGAAGCGCTGGAAAATGGATTTGCCTGCCCTTATACTCAGACCATACCTTATTCTGCGCGTGTTGCATTTCCTGATGCGGATATAATCTCTCCAGTGGTGAATATGAATCGGGGCAGGGCCTTCATGCTGAAAGAACTTTCAAAGGCATTTAAACCTTTCGGAATAAAAAGGCCGCGGATTAAAAAGGCGCTGCCTCTTGCAGAAGAAGCGCAGGATAAATTTCAGAGAGCAATAAGGGATAAGGGAAAAGAGATATTGGGAAGCATTCACCAATCTTCCGATTCACCCATCAACCCATTCACCCATTCACCCGTTATTGTTATCGTCGGCCGCGCCTATAATTCTTTTGACAGCGGGATGAACCTTGAAATACCGAAAAAACTCGCAGGCCTGAATGTTGCGGCTGTCCCGATGGACTTCCTTCCGCTAAATGAGCAGGCCATAGATTCTGAATGGCCGAATATGTACTGGACGGCGGGACAGAGGATACTGAAGGCGGCAAAGGTGATAAGAGAAAACCCTAATCTTTACCCTATTTATATCGGAAACTTTTCATGCGGGCCTGATTCGTTCATACTGAAATATTTTAAAAAGGAACTGCAGGGCAAACCCTTCCTTCACGTTGAGATAGACGCTCACAGCGCTGATGCGGGAGCAATAACAAGGTGCGAGGCATTTCTTGACAGCATACAATCGGTGAATAGGTCAATCGGTGAATCGGTGAATCGCTCACCCATTCACCCCCCTACTCCTTCACCTATTTACCCATTCACCCATTCACCGCTCAAGAAGCGCACTGTTTACATTCCCATGATGTCTGACCATGCTTATGCCCTTGCCGCTTCATTTGAACGCTCAGGCGTGCCCGCAGAGGTGCTGCCGGAATCAGACAAGGAGACTATTGCCATCGGAAGAAAATATGTTTCCGGAAGGGAATGTTATCCATGCGCTGTAACAACAAGCGATATGCTCAAGAAAGTTTTTTCTCCGGATTTCAAACCTGCTGAGTCTGCCTTCTTCATGCCTTCAGGTTCAGGGCCGTGCAGGTTCGGACAGTATAATGTATTTCACAGGATGGCTCTTGATGACCTCGGCTATTATAATGTGCCGATATTCTCGCCAAATCAGGATGTAGAATTTTACAGAGACCTCGGCATAGTCGGCAAGGATTTCGCTCTCAGGACCTGGCAGGGGATAATTGCCATTGAGCTGCTGACAAAATGCCTGCATGAGACCAGGCCCTATGAAAAAGAAAACGGCGGCGCAGACTTCATTTACAGGGACTATCTTGGAAAGATATATTCCTCGCTGAAAGGAACCAATGGAAAAGTTGAAGTTCTTCTCAAAGGTATGCGCAGGGATTTTCAAAACCTGTCCCGAGCAGCCCCGGGACAAAAAGACAGGAAGCCTATGATAGGCGTCATAGGCGAGATATTTGTAAGGAGCAGCAAGTTCTCAAATGAAGCTCTTGTAAGGAAGATAGAGGCTCTCGGCGGCGAGGCCTGGCTTGCGCCTGTTGAGGAATGGATATATTATGTGAACCACACGGCCTCTCAAAAAGCCTTGCTAAAAAAAGAATGGTCTGATATTATGAATACTCTTTTAAAGACCTTCTTTCAAAAAAGGATAGAGCATAAATACGCAGGATATTTTTCAGGTTTCCTTAAGACCCTGAAAGAACCGGAAACAAAGGAGATAATAAAAAAAGCAGCTCCATATCTGCACAGTTCTTTTGAAGGAGAGGCTATTCTGAGCATAGGCAAGGCAGTGGACCTGATAGAAAGAGGCGCCTCGGGCATCGTGAATGCAATGCCGTTTGGATGCATGCCCGGCACCATAGTAACTGCGCTGATGCAGGGGCTGAACAGAAAGCACGGAATTCCTTTTATAAGCATTCCGTATGATGGCTCGGAATCTCCAACAACAGAGATACAGCTTGAGGCCTTTATGCATCAGGCGAGAGAATACAAAAACAGGATGCAGGATTCATGATGCAAGATACCCCCCTCAATCCCCCCTTAGCAAGGGGGGAAGTAAAGGGGGGTCATCGTGTATCCTGTATCTTGTATCGTGCATCTTGAATAAGAAGGAGGTGATTTAGTGGGCAATGTTGTAAAGTGGCGCAAAAAGAAGATGAGCAAACATAAACATAAAAAACTTCTCAAGAAGACAAAACATCAGAGAAGAGCTAATAAATAGAGGCGATAATTAAAGAGCCAGCCTTACCCCCAAAAATGCATTTAAATGATGCAGATGTTGCGAAAAAATTTATTTTTCGATACCTTAGCATACATCTCTCTGATGGTTTTTGGAATATTTCAGTGAATATAACAAATGAAGATATTTTAATAAAAGCATCAAGTTAAAGAAATTTTTGAGCAATGTCTGCATCATTCTGGCTAATCGAACCTGCCCACCCTCACACCTATAAACGGCATAGAGTTTATGTAGTCATAGAATCTTACCTTCTTAACTTCTCCGCCTTTTTTCTTGAATCCTCCGGCGTGGATTAGATAAATTTCCTCATCTTCTTTTTGACCCTTTGACCCTTTGACCCTTTGACCCTTTTCTTCTACTTTTATTATTCCTATATGCCCGACTATCTCGCCAACCTTCCTTTTTTCAACAGCCTTTATAAAAAATATAAAATCCCCGCTTTTCAGAGGCGATGAGCCTTCCTTTTTATTTAACAGCGCCAGCAGTTCCTTTTTTGAAATCATCTTCACTTTTTTTATTCCCCTTGAACCTTTTATCTCTGTCCCCTTGCCAAGATGCTCTGTTATCTCCTTTCCCCATCTGCCGCTGTCAAGCATGTCTTCTCCGTATTGAAACCTGTCTTCATAATTAATTACATTTCCCTTGACGTCAAGCCTTCCCTTTGTTATAAATCTTTTATCAAGAGCAAGAGCTATTGCCTTGTCAGGCGTAAGACTCAACGCAAGCTCAACTGTCCTGAAACTCAGATACATGCAGTCCACACGCTCATCAGCAACAATCGCCTTTCTGGTAACATATTCTCCAATGGGGTCAGTATCATAAGGAGCGCCGACAAACTTTTCAGCCCAAAACGCAATTCGCTCGCCGACAGGCTTATCGGCTATTTGTTTCTGAAAAACAGCAATCTCAGTGTCGGGCATAAAGGAGTAAGCTGAAAAAGGGAGGAACAAAGAAAAGATAAACAAGGATACTAAAAAAGACAGCGTATAAAATTTGAGCCGATTTTTTCGCCGATAAGCAGGGTTGTTTTGAGTGACTTTCGAGATTTTTCGGTAACGGTTCTTAATGAAATGCAGCGGCCACATCCTCGACTGTCTGAGACCAAAGGTCGAGTTTCGAGGATGTAGCGGAATGAGTTTAGAACTGTCGAAAAATCTCGCAGGAAACGAAAGGCAGCCCTGCTTATCATGAATAAAGTTGTTTTGAAAGCAATATTTCTGCTCGACTGTTTTCAACCCAGCCCCATTGCCTCGCGCACAATAACCATCGTCTCCTCAGCCGCCTTCCTTGCCTTTTCAGCGCCTCTCTCTATTATTTCCGTAACAGCCTTCGGGTTTGCAATGAGTTCAGAGCGTTTTTGCCAGATGGGCTCAAGCGCCTTAAAGATATTCTTTATAAGTATCTTTTTGCAGTCAATGCACCCTATGCCCGCAGTCCTGCAGCCTTCGGCCACCTCGTCCTGCTCTTCCTTTGAAGAAAAAATCTTATGCAATTGGAAAACAGGCGAAAGTTCAGGAGCGCCTTTGTCCGTCCTTCTTTTCCTCGCTGGGTCTGTCATCATCGTCATGAGTTTCTGTTCAGCCGCCTCAGGCGAGTCTGACAGATAGATTGCATTGTTATAACTCTTTGACATCTTTCTTCCGTCAAGGCCCGGAACCTTCGGAAACTTTGTGAGCAGCGCCTCGGGTTCAGGAAAAACTTTACCGTAAAGGTAGTTAAACCTTCTCGCAATCTCTCTTGAAATCTCAAGGTGAGGCACCTGGTCAACCCCGACAGGCACATACTTAGCCTTGTAAATGATGATGTCCGCTGTCTGAAGCAGCGGGTATCCCAAAAACCCATAGGTGGATAAATCCCGGTCTTTCAGTTCCTGCTGTTTTTCTTTATATGTGGGAACCCTTTCAAGCCAGCCCAACGGCGTAACCATAGAAAGTAAAAGATGGAGTTCAGCATGCTGGAGAATCTTTGATTGAAGGAATATTGTGCACTTATCAGGGTCCAGCCCGGCGGCCAGGAAATTAATCAGAAGGTCGTTTGTTGATTCCTTAATTACAGAGGGCTTTTCATATCCTGTGGTAAGTCCGTGCCAGTCTGCAATGAAATAAAAACAGTCGTATTTTTCCTGAAGCTGCACCCAGTTCTGAAGCGCTCCAACGAGATTTCCAAGATGAAGCCTGCCGCTTGCCTGCATTCCGCTGAGAACCCTGTCCAATCCAGCCTCCCTCAGTAAATAGTGGAATATGAATGATATTATGAATTTATCTATGAGAAACTGTCAAGAAAAGCATATTACCTAACTCTGCCGATAGACAGGATTGGTTTGAGCGACATTAGAGATTTTTCGTTTTCGTTCTTGGCGAGATGAAGCGCTAACAGCCGCAACTGTCTGAGCCCGAAGGGTGAGTTTTGCGGATGTAGCGGAATGAGCCTTAGAACGACAGAAAAATATCTTCGGAAGCGAAAGCCAATCCTGTCTATTGCTACTTTGGTGTGTCCAGCACCTCTCTTACTTTTTTCAGAAGGTTGTCAGGAGAAACAGGTTTGCCGATAAAATCCAACCCTTCCGCAAGTATCTCGCTTTTGTGCGTGAAGTCTGACGGATAGCCGCTTGCAAAAAGCACTTTCAGCCTGGGCTTTATTTTCTTTATTCTCTCGTATGCCTCTCTGCCGTTCATCCCCGGCATTACTATGTCTGTCAGGAAAAGGTCTATCCGGTCTTTGTTCTCCATGAATTTGCTTACTGCCTCCTGTCCGTCGCTGGCCTCTATTACCTTGTAGCCAAATTCTTCAAGCGCTGTCTTTGACAGCGCCCTTACTGCTTCTTCGTCTTCTGCAAGGAGTATGGTCTCACCCATTCCTGATTTTAGATTTTGAATTTCGGATTTTAAATCCGAATTCCGCAATCCGGAATCGGAAATGAGGGGCAGATATATCCTGAAGGCTGTGCCTTTGCCTTCTTCGCTCTCTACGCTTATGTGTCCGTGGTGCTGTTTGATTATGCCATATACCATTGCAAGCCCCAGCCCGGTTCCTTTGCCAACTTCTTTTGTGGTAAAAAAGGGCTCAAATATGTGCTCTCTTGTCTTTTCATCCATGCCTGTGCCTGTGTCTATTACTGAAATCTCGGCATAGCCTTTGTCCTGCTCTATGTTTATGGCATCTATCCCTGTAACAAGCGCCTGCCGTATTTTGCCCCCTGATACCCTCTTCACTTTTATTGCCAGTATCCCGCCTTCGGGCATGGCGTCTCTTGCGTTTGTGCACAGGTTTACCAATACCTGCTCCATTTGCGCGGAGTCTGCCATTGCGGTGAGTTCTTCTCCTGAAATCTCTGTCCTTAGTTCTATGTTTTCTCCGATTACTCTCTGAATTATCCTCTTTGCGTTTTCTATCACCGCTTTCAGTTTTACAGGCTCGGGAGCGCTTATCTGTTTTCTGCTAAAGGCAAGAAGGCTTTGTGTCAGGTCGGCTGCCCTATCTGCCGAGGCCAATATCTGTTCTATGTAGGTCTTCGCCGGGTCTCCTTCTTTTGCTTTCATCTTCAGTATGTAGCCGTAGCCTGTTATCGCTGTCAGGATGTTGTTAAAGTCGTGCGCTATGCCTCCTGCAAGCGTGCCTATGGATTCAAGCCGCTGGGAATGCATTAACTGTTCTTCAAGCGCTTTCCTGTCAGTAATGTCCCGGTTGCTTACGCGCCTGC
>Ga0100397_1001948_pt1 | contig 12156 bp, 10 predicted proteins | sample CryGeymeta201521_FD_81550 | JGI IMG/M metagenome (GOLD analysis project Ga0100397, IMG submission 81550) | Groundwater microbial communities from Crystal Geyser aquifers in Utah, USA - Crystal Geyser metaG 2015-21 | ecosystem: Environmental > Aquatic > Deep subsurface > Groundwater | place: USA... | reverse complement strand
GCAGGTTGAGGTTGGGGCCGTGGATGACGAGAATCCGCTTTTTGTCTGCGTTGTTGTTGGTGTTCATGGGGTGCCTCCCTGTGTGATGAGTGTCATGTGACCAGATGGCATGGTCGCTCGAGTTTCTATCGAACATTGTCGGTTAGGCTGCCGAGTTCGCCCGCGATGTCCGGGTCAGTCTCCAGCGCTTCGTTAAAGAATGTATTCGCCATTCCCTGGTTGCCCTCCACCAGATACGACTTCCCCTTCCACGCCAGGGCTTCTGCCTTCAGTCGCCGGACAGCGCTCTTTGGGGCGGCCACCTGGGGGATGTCGAGGTCTGTCGTGGTATTCAGCATTGGGTTCTGCGATTTCAGGTAAGTCTCGCACCACTCCAAGGCGCGGTCCAGTTGCTTCCGGGCGGCGGTGCAGTTGTTGCCGCCAATCTCCAGCTTGCCAATCCCGATGTGAGCCTTGATGTAGTTCTCGTCGAACAGATCGGGGATGGCTTTGTACCTCTCCACCGTGCTGTCGGATATGGCGATGACTTTCTCATACTTCTTTCGTGCTTCGTCGTTCCTTTCCTCTTCGGTCAGCAACTCTCCCCAGAGAATCAGTGCGCTGGTGTAGTTGGGGTTCCAAAGCAGAGCGGACTGGAGACAGTGCCTGCCCTTGTCGCGTTCGTGGTTCCAGGAACGGAGACGGGCCAGTTTGTAGTAGTTGTTCGAGACGGTGGGTTCGCACGTGATGGCCGTCTGAAACTCCTGTGCGGCCTCCATTAGCTCGCCTTCATCCGCTGTCGCTGTCGCCCGCATGAAAATGGCCTCTGCCAGGCGCGCGTGGTAGCGTCCGCAGCGAGGCTGAAGCTGCACGGAGCGTCGCGCCGCGGCGATGGGATCATGTGGGCCTTCGGCGCGCGCGCCGCGCGGTTCATCGTACAGAGACGCTGCCCCGGAAATGCGCCATTGGCTATAGCTCAGAGTTACGAGGAACAATACTATGAGCGCGAGGCACAACCGCGCTCCCGTGTGATTCCCGAAGGTGACGGTAAATAGCGGGCCTCGTGGCGACGAGTAGCGTTGTTCGCGAACTCTGAGTTCGACCAGCGAGTGTGTGAGGCTGAGCATCGCAAAGTATGTGATCGCGATGGACGGGACGTACCACGTATAGTCTACAAGTCCGTGGACCCCGAACGCTACAAGCCCTCCGAGCAGCCCGCAACTCAGCAGCGATGACTCCCGGTTGGCGCCACGAACTCCGCGCGCCGCGCCGCGCAGCCCCACTACAAGCATCGCGATGAAGACGACGGCGAACAGCAAGCCTCCCTCCGCCGCGAGCTGCAGATAGTTCTCGTGGGCCATCCTTGTGAATCCGGCCAGGGCGTATCGAGGATAGATCGACTCGAAGGTTCCGGGTCCGGCGCCCAGCAGCGGGAAGTCGGCGATGATCCGCGCGGTACTCTTCCACAGATACCAGCGGAACTGTGATGAGTGCGACTCACTGCCGAACGCGGCAAGGAGTCGCGGAATTAGTGGGCGCGCCGCGAGAAATCCGACGACGAGCAGCGCGCACACCGTGGGGACAGCCTTCCGCAAACTGAGCGGTTGTCGGTGAGGAGACGTTGAGCGCCAGGCCGCTGCTGCGACGATGGCTGCCAGCGACAAACCGAGGACTCCGCCTTTTGAGCCGGTCAGCAGGAAGGCGGTGGCGTTGAGCGCGGTGACAAATCCCAACAGCAGTTTCCACGCTCTCTCCCGCACGAGCAAGAGACACGAGACGGCCAGAGGAAGCGTGAGTCCCAGATAGCCGGCGAGCAGGTTGGGGTTGTAGAACGTGGAGAAGATTCGCCAGTGGGCGTCTCCTGTTATTTTGAGTTGCTCTACATATTGCCGGATCCCCCAGCAGGAAACTGCCGAACTGCCGAGAAGCAGACTGCCAATCAGGAGATAGAGAGCGCGCTTGTCCTCCACCGACTTGCGGATGCCCCACGCCAACATCACATAGGCGATGTAAAGGTGCAGCTCCGTGATGCTGACGTAGGGGTTGACCGATGTCGTCGCGGAGACACCGGCGAGCACAACAAACGCGACGGTGAGCGCCTCGAACGCTCCGAAACGCATGGAAAGCTGCCCCGTTTGGAGCTGCTGAAGCTTGTGGATGAGGATCGCAAGAGCGGCGAGGGAGAACAGTGTAAAGAATGGCGCGGTCGCGTTGACACCGGAAATCAGGAGAGGAGCGAGAATCAGAGACAGGGAGATCGGGAGCAACGAGGGTGCGGCAGTGAGAGTCTCTTTGGCGCGACAAAGCAGACTCGTGGGGTCCTGTCCTGTTCGAGTGTCTCTGGGAGATATACGCTTTCGCCGAGAACTCGTCCAGCAACAACGCCGCGATTTCTCGATCGGTTTGCAGGAGACTTTGCGGCGGCGGCGGCGGGGGGCAGGCGCGTTTTTATTGTTGGACGAATTCTTGGCCAATCCGTTACTCCACGGGCGCTGCCGCGGCCAGGCATGCGGACCGCCGGCGCCACTATGTTCTTGCTCGGAAGAAGATATACCGGAGCAGGGCTGACGCTCCCCGTGCGGCAATGCCTCCCAGCATCAGCGGGGCCAACAGCATGCGCCAGCCGAAGAAGTAATGCTTGAAGTAGAAAAGACTCATGCTGATATGGTGGGCCGCAAGCATCGCCGGGATTTTCTGATCGCTGCTGGCGCCGATGACATGGATCACCTCAGCTTCCGGAAAGTACACTTTTCTCCAACCGCGGCGCTCCATCCGGTAGCACCAATCCACGTCTTCACAATACATGAAGTAGTCCTCATCAAGGAGACCCACATCATCGATCATCTCTCTCCTGACCATGAGGCACGCGCCCGACAGCCAGTCGGCCGAGCGCGCCTCGTTGTGGTCGCAGTCGGCCATCAGATACTGTCGCGTCCATCGGTTGTTTGGGAACAGCCGCCCCAGGGGAGTGTTGCGAAAGAGCCCCGCCCCAATCCCCGGATACGACCGGCACGACAACTGCAGGCTGCCATCGGGGTTCAACAGCTTGGGACCCACCGCGCCCACCGTGGGGTTTTCATCCATGAACCCGATCAGCTTCCGGAGCGCTCCCTGTTTGACGATGGTGTCGGGATTCAGCAGCATCGCGTACCGGCCGCTGCTCAGCCGGAGACCGGTATTGTTTGCCTTGGCGAACCCGGCGTTAGTGCCATTGCGAATGACCTTCACCCACGGATGCGCCGTCTGAACAAACGCGATGCTCCCATCGGATGAGGCGTTGTCAACAAGGAACACCTCCACCCTTATCGGACTCCCCGCGGAAGCCGCCTCCGGCGCCATCGCGGCCTCAATCGACGGGAGACACCGCCGGAGATGTTGCTCGGCGTTCCAGTTAACGATGATGATTGTCAGATCAGGTTGTGTGTCCGCGTTCTTCAGTGTTGCGTCCTGACTGGACATTGGGGAATCAGGAATGGAGAATGAATGAGTGAGAACCGCAGATGGATGTTGGGTGACTGCGGTGGAATGACCACTCACCAGTCACCACTCACTTTTCTTCCGGCAGTTCGGCCTCCTCAATCAGCATGATGGGTATTCCGTCTTTGATGGGGTAGCGCTTCCCGCAGTTCTGACAGACGAGTCGTTCCTTTTCATCCCACAACTCGATGTCGCCCTTGCAGTCGGGACAGGCAAGTATTTCCAGCAGTTTCGGATCAATCATGGATTCACCTCAGGTTGCGATGGCGTCGTTTCGGACTCACAAAGTCCGCGCTTATTGCTGTCTCACTTAAAAAGCCCACGACGACATTCTACCTATATTGTCAGCAAATATCAATGTGGGCGAATGCCGTCGACGAGTTCGAAGCTCCTAACTTAGGAAATGCGTCACTCGCGCCGAAGGCACGACGGGTCTGCAATAGGTAGTGTTTTTCTGATTCTTGATAGCCGCCCGGAGCGTGAAGGTGTAAAATGTTGTCTCGCTGCAATCTCAGCAACAAGGAGTACTCGATTATGTCACCATCGGCCCTGGCCTTGCTCGGAGGAAATTCCGCAGTCACCAAAGGCGCGGGAGACATCTTTGACTGGCCTCTCATCACCCAAGAGGATGAAGACGCGGTGCTGGACGTTCTGCGCCGCGGCGCAATGAGTGGTAATGACATCACCAAGGAGTTTGAGCTGGAGTTTGCCCAGTGGATGGGCAGACAATACGCTTTGACCTTCCCAAACGGAACGGATGCCCTGCGCGCCGCCCTATGGGCCTGTGAAGTGGGAGCCGGGGATGAGATCATCTGCCCGAGCATGACCTACTGGGCGAGCTGCACTCAGGCTTTGACGCTTGGGGCCGCAGTGAACTTCGCGGACATCGATCCCGACACTCTGTGCATCGATCCCGCGGATATCGAGCGCCGGATTGGGCCGCGCACCCGGGCCATCATCGTGGTGCACTACGCCGGTTACCCAGCGCCCATGGACGAGATTCTTCCCATCGCCCACAAACACGGCGTGAGAGTGATCGAGGACGTTTCCCATGCTCACGGCAGCTTGTACAAAGGCCGCAAGGTAGGAACCTTCGGTGATATCGCCGGGATGAGCATGATGTCGGGGAAGAGCTTCGCAATTGGCGAGGCAGGCATGATTGTCACGGGTGACCCTGCACTTTACCAGCGCTGCATCTCCTATGGCTTCTACGAGCGTACCGGTGTAGCCACACGTTGGGCGGAAGCCGACTCTCAGGTGACGATGGAGGAACTCAAGCCGTATGCAGGCATTCCAATGGGTGGGTACAAGTACCGACTCAATCAGACTTGCGCGGCCATGGGGAAGGTGCAGTTGAAGTACTACGATGCACGCATCGCCGCCATACAGAGCGCGCTGAACCGCTTCTGGGATTTGCTGGAAGGTGTGCCAGGCATTAAGGCCCATCGCCCCTCGAAGGACTCCGGTTCCACCATGGGTGGATGGTACTTCCCGCGCGGACTCTACCGGGCAGATGAACTGGGTGGGCTTTCGTGCGCCCGGTTCTGCGAAGCGGTGAACGCAGAGGGCGCGTCCACTCACGCTGGCTCCAACTTCCCTCTGCACACTCACCCCATGTTCCATACCGCCGACATCTTTCGGATGGGGAAACCAACTATGGTCTCTTTCGGCCAGCGAGATGTTCGGCAGGGGCAGGGGACGCTGCCGGTTGCGGAAAGCATCGGGGAGATTACGTTCGGAGTCCCGTGGTTTAAGCATGACCGGCCGGCAATCATTGAGGAGCACGCCGCGGCCTTCCGCAAGGTGGCGGAAAACGCGAAAGACCTTATGGACTGACAGATGATGCACCGATTCATCGCAATCCTCGGCATCGTGGCGATCCTGGGAGTGGCGCACCTGTGCTGCCCGCGTGACAGACGTCGGCGCGTCAACTGGCATACCGTGGGGAGAGGGATGCTGATTCTCCTGATCTTCGCCGTTCTCGTTTTGAGAACCCCGCTTCGTGGGGTCTTCATAGTGGCGAATGACGTGGTGGGCAAGCTGCTGGACTTCAGCAGGGAGGGAGCGAGCTTCCTCTTTGGGAAACTGGTGACTGACACCGAATCCTTTGGCTACGTGTTCGCGTTCCACATTCTCCCAACCATCATTTTTTTGCGGCGTTCATGTCGATCCTCTATTTCATCGGACTGATGCCGCTTGTCATTCGGGTGATGGCGCGTGGGATGTCGAAAATGCTCCGAATCAGCGGAGCCGAGAGTTTCTCAACGGTCTCCGACATCTTTGTGGGGATGACCGAGGCCCCGCTGGTAATCCGTCCCTACCTGCCGAACCTGACGCTGTCGGAGTTGATGGCGTGCATGACGGCTGGTTTGGCCACGACCGCGGGGGGCGTCCTGGCGGCCTATATTGTCATGCTGCGAGATTTCGTGCCTGATATTGCCGGTCACCTGATCGCGTGCAGTGTCATGTGCGCTCCGGCATCGATTGTGATCGCCAAGCTGATGCTTCCGGAAACGGAAGAGCCGCAGACGCTTGGCAAGAGTGACATTGCGTTGCCCAAGAGGAGCGCCAACCTGATGGATGCCATCACAGTGGGGACGCTGGACGGGCTGCGCCTTGCGGTGAACGTGGGCGCCATGCTGATTGCGTTTCTCGCGCTGCTCGCAATGCTGAACTTCTGTTTCGGATGGTTGGGCGACCATATCTTCCATGTCAAGCTGAGTCTGGAACGCATCTGCGGTTGGGTTTTCTCGCCGCTTGCGTGGCTGATGGGGGTTCCCGCGCAGGATGTCTTTAAGGTGGGGAGCCTGCTGGGACAGAAGACGGTGCTGAACGAGTTCATCGCATACAGTCACATGAGCGAGGCGTTGAAAGCAGACCCCTCGTGGCTGACGGAGCGAGGAAGGCTCATTGCCTCCTATGCTCTCTGTGGATTCGCCAATTTCGGGAGTGTGGGGATCACCATCGGTGGATATACGGCCCTCGCACCGGATCGCCGCCCCGACATCTCGCGGTTGAGTCTGCGGGCGATGGTTGGCGGTCTGCTGACGACCTGCCTCGTTGCCACAGTGGCAGGTCTGCTGCTGTAGTGTCCATGGAATTTCGCGACAGGAATTGATTCGGAGTCAGAGTCGCCATGCAGGAAACGACGCAAGATCTCTCGATCCCTCAATCCGATGCTGTCGGCCCAGCCCCCATCTCCTGGCCGCGGGTGCTTGGGCTGTCGATTCTCTTTTCAGCAATTGGCTCCCTCTGGATCACCGCCACGGAGATCGTGTTCCGTTCGGCACAGGTGGGCGAGGCTGTCCCTCCTGTTCCCGCGGTCGCTACGTTGGTGTTCCTGCTGTTGCTCAGGTCGGTTCTCCGCAGAACCACGCGGGGGCGTCCCCTCAACAACGCTGAGATCCTTGCCGTGTACGGCTTCACCACCATCTCGATGACCGTTGGATTCGTCAACGGATTCCGTCAGATCATTACCCTTGGCACGGCGCCCTACTACGTCGACCAGAACAATGTGGTGATTCAACTGGTGCGGAAGCATTGGCCCCACTGGATCGCCCCCCGTGACGCAAGTGTAGTGAAATGGCTTTGGCAGGGATCCCCAGGGGGTGTCGTCCCGTGGGGCGCATGGCTGTTCCCTCTATTGAGCATTGGCGCTCTGTTTGTGCTGGCCCACATTATGTTCGGGTCGTTGTTCGGTCTGTTGCAGCGACGGTGGCTGCACGAAGAACGGCTTGCCTATCCGGTGGCTGAACTGGCAACAAGCCTCGTCGAGGGGGAGCGGGTCTCGCAATTTCGTGAGACCTCATCGAGGCTCATCCGCAGTCCCATGTTCCGCCTGGGTTTGCTCGGAGCGGTGCTATTCAATCTCGTCTGGATCATCCCTGCTCTGCGACCCGCGGCGACCGTGCCGCCTCAATATACGGATCTCAACACGTTCCTTCCCGAGGGTCCCTGGCGCGCGGGGTATATCTGGTTCATCCGCTACAATCTCGCCGCTCTGGGCCTCGCGATTCTCGTGCCCACGGATGTGCTTTTTACCGTCTGGTTCAGCACGCTCATCCTGAAGGCTGAGGCAGTGATACTTGCCCTCTTCGGCCATGAATGGTCAACCACCTTTCTCCTTGCAGGTAATCAGGGACTGGGGGGGGTACGTCGCCGAGGCTATTTTTCTGATCTGGTCGGCGCGCCGGAGTCTGAGGCTGTTCAGGAAGCTGCGTTCCGGCCCGGACGTGACGTTCGGCTGGAGCGACCGTGTGTGGCTGGGATTGTTTGCCGCCAGCGCTACCTCCTTGCTGGCGTGGTTCATCGCCAGCGGCATTCCCGTATGGCTGAGCCTGTCGGTGCTGGCGCTGTTGATCGTTCGCGTTCTGATTGTTGCGCGCATTCGCGCTCAGGTTGGAGTGCCGATTCTCTATTTCCATGTTGGTGACGCCCGTTCCATCGTGTTCCTCTTTGGGGGATCTCTCATCGCTGCCACCGGCGAAAGGAGCATCGCTGCCTTCACGGCGTTCTCCATCCTCTCCATCTCTGCGTTCCTGGCGCCTTACCAGTCTGACGGGTACAAGCTGGCAGAGACTTCCCGGCTTGGAGGCGGTAGATGGATGGCGCTGTCGGTGCTGGCCGTGGCCGTGGGATTCGTCTTCGCGGCAGTGACTCAGCTTTACGCCTACTACACACGTGGCGGAGAGATTCTCGGCTGGGGTACGGATGCCTGGCCCGTTGCGAGCGTAGTCGGAGGGGTAATTCCGGCCAATATGGAAGCCTCCCACTGGCCGTCGATGGCGGTGGGATTTGTTACCACGAGCGCGCTGATCCTGGCGCAGCGCGTGTTCACGTGGTGGCCCCTGCATCCCGTCGGATTCCTCGTGGGGTGCGCGATCGGCGGATATGTCTTCGGTCCCGCTCTGATCGCATGGGGCGCCAAAGTCCTGTCCCTGCGATACTGGGGACTACCCGGGTACAACCGGACCAGGGAGCTGTTTCTGGGGTTGGTCATGGGCCACTTTGGGGTAGCAACCCTCTGGGGGTTGCTCGGCGCGCTGAACTTTGAGCCGGTGAAACGGTACATCATCGGGTTCTGGTAGTTCCAAGCTGGAACAATGGTCTCGGTGGCATGATTGCACGACCACTGAATCTGTACAACTCCGGATGGAGGTTTTTCCCATGTTGACAAGGCACAGGCTTCTCCTTTACGTCGGTGTTGCGGCGGCAGTCTCTCCCTCATTTGCCGCACATCGGACGGTCTGGCAGGAAGAGGCCGAGAAGACCATTACCGGTGATCGACTGCGGTTTGGAGCGGCGCTGGTTGATGATGGACAAGCTTCCGGCGGCAAGGCCGTGCGCATCCCCTACCAGAAGGATGCACGAGGTTGGAGCATCGCCTTTGGCGCACCCAAGGCGGAGTTCCGCGGAACCTGTCTCTTCACTTTCTACCTGCGAGGAGAGAACATGCCGCCCGTTTCCGATGGGGTGCGCGTGTATCTCATTCTTCACGACAAGGCAACAGGGCAGTGGGCGCACCACAAGGTATGGTCAGTCTACGGGATCAACCTGAAGCAAAATGCCTATACGGCGATCACACTTCCACTGGAAATCCCTCTGCTGAGCGATACCTACGGCCCCGAGGTGCTGTTCGAATGGCGCGCCGGAACTGCAGGAATCTCACCAGCGATGCTGCTGGATCGGATGGAAATCGCGACGGAGACATTCGATACTCCCGTGATTCGTGAGGTCTGGCCAACGAAGGTGAGGTACGTTCCCGGTGAGACGGCGGAAGTGCAGGTCACAGTCGCAAACCCAACGGGAGCGGATGCAACAGCGCAGGTGATGGCGCGTGAACGGTGGGGCGTCGTTAAAGAACGGCAGGCGTTTTCCCAGAGCGTGTCCCTCAAGCCGGGAGAGAGCAAACAGGTTTCGGGGAAGTGGAAACTTGGCGGCGAAGAGTATGGGAGGGAGATTGTGGTGGATTTCCTGCAGGACGGCAAAGTGGTCGATTCTTCTTCGGAGCTACTCAGCGTATCGAAAACGCCCCTGTGGCTGTCAACGGGCAACGGATACGATCAGGGGACCGACGCTCGGGACATGCACACCGTCTTCTACGTGCAGCCGGCTACGGGGCAGGAGAGCTGGAGGTCCGTCCGGTTCTTCAAGGAGAAGTCGCCGGGGGGAGACTACTTTGAGTTCTTCTCCTGGGCGCCGGGTGACATATCCGATATTGCTCCCGACGAGGACCCGTTTCCGGGAGGCGAGGGAAGGCTGACCTATCGCAGCAAGCAGACGCTGAAGATGCAGATCGAGATGCTGAAGTCCGTCGGCGCCTGGCCGGTTTCCTATGTCAACGGTACGTGCTGGGCAGAGTCGGGATACAAACTTTTCCAGCGATACCCAGAGTGGTTTCTGTACGACGCAAATGGAGAAGTCGACCACTACGACATGCAGCGGCGGGGGATTTACCGGCACAAGGACGATGCCGACTTTGACCCGAATACCTACCCTCGGATCTTCTTTCAGGCCACGTTGAACCACTCGCTGCCCGCGGTACAGGAGTACATCGCCAATCAATACGTCCGGTGCGGACGGGAGATGGGATTCAAGGGCGTGCGCATGGACGTACGATATCTCGAAGTGCATCCCGGGGAGCGGGGATTTGACGGGAAAGAGATCGCACCCACCCACGAAGAAGCAGACCGCATCAGCGCTGAATCCGTCCGGCGTGTGAAAGAGCTGGTGCATAAGGAAATCCCCGATTTCACGTTTGGCTACAACTACGCCTCGCCCGAAGAGGTGAAGGAAATGCCATTGACCATGAAGGAGCGTTGCGCTGGAGCGGGTTGGATGCTGGACGAGGTTCCCTGCACATACCAGGAGAAGACCTCGCCCTACCACGTCTGGAGTGTCTATCTGCGTCGCATGGTGTCGTGGGGAGACCAGGTGAACAAGTGGGGAGGCGTTTACAATCCGTTCGACTTCCGCCGCGGCGGCGGGAAGTATGTGGTGGACAACATCTACTCGGCGCTCTTTCGCCTGATTGCTGGTGGACGCTTCGGGTGCTATTACAACAGCCGGCTGCCCTTCGGTAACCTCGGACGCTTCTCCACACGTTACAGCGAATTCTTCTTCGGTCGGAATCGCGAATGGATCTCTGCAGTGAAGGGAGAGGTCGACGCGCAAGCCACTGCGCCCCTCTGGTGGAGAGACACTGTCTTCTGGAACCTTGACGCGGAAGGTAGCCGACAGCTATTGCTGTTTCTCATCAATCCCCCAGCGTTCCCCGAAGTGGAAGAGAACCCGGAATCACGCATTAATCCGCCGGTGAGAGACATCGTGGTGACGTGCGCCAAAGCAGAAGGGAAGCTGCCCAAAGCGGCCTACTTGCTGACAGCGGAGCCAATGGAGCCGACAGACCAGAACGAAGTGGCGATGGTGAAGCTACCCTTGAAGGACGCAAAAGGCGGGAGAGTGTCTGTTACGGTCTCCAGCGTCCTCTTCTGCAAGCTGGTCGTATTTCAGTATTGAGGGGAGGTGATAAAGATGATGAAGAGTCAACTCCGTTCCATTGTGTTTGCATCGATCATCCTGCTGACTGAATCCGTGATGGTTGTCAAGGCGGCTCCCGTCTCAGTATCAGTTGCTCAGCAAGCCAACGTTGAAGTTGTCAAGCTGGAGAACTACCGCGTGGAACTGGTCATCACACCCAGCCGCGGCGGGTCGGTGACATCGTTTGTTGACAAGATGGCCCGCGCGGAGTTGGTGTTGCAGCAACCGTACAGCGGTCTGTGCATGGACCATTTTCAGGAGCAGAACTGGCCCGGAGAGTTTCTGGAAGCTCCCTACGAATACAAGATCACCAAGCAGGATGCGCAGGAAGTGCAGGTGGCGGTATCTCGAAAGGCGTCAGGCATCTGGCACGACAAACTGGCAAACAGGAAGCTGTCGGATATTCTCCTGGAGAAGACGTATACACTACGCGCCGACTCTCCGGTGCTCAGTTGCACCGTGAAACTCACCGCCCCCGCAGACGAAGCGAAGGTGTTCTCATACTGGTTGCAGAACGTGTTCTTCGCGGGTGGCGACTACGACGCTGCCACCGACCGCACCTTCCGCCCGTCGGCACGCGGCGTGCGGAGCACCGGAGCGGAGAACAACAGCCATTACGGATCAGAAGATTGGATGCGAGACTTCAGCGCCGGCTGGATGGCGCTAATCGACACGAAGAAGAAGTCTGGTCTCGCGATGATGACCGACTACAACGACCTGCGGATCAACTACGCGAACGTTGGCAACCACACCAATGAGTTCATGTTCAACACCACCTATCTGCCGAAGGGACAAAGCCGTGCCTACACCGTGCACCTTTGCCCGGTCACTGGCATCGCGAAGGTTCTCAGCGTCTCCCCTCAGATGATCGTGGGGTATTCCATCCAAACGGACAACCACGGGAAAGGGAAAGTCGATTTCCAGGTGCAGAGGTCTGCGGTAGCCGTGAAGTCAGTGGGCCTGCACGCAATAGTGTTGCGTTATTGATTGCGAAGTCAGCACACATGCCCGGTTTGGAGGCAAAAAGTGCCTACTGCCTTGTAACCGCACCGTGGAAGCGATTCTTCCTGCCCCTCGTGCGGGGTTTGGTTGTGCGATAAATGATCGATCTTGAGGTTCCAGTACCACTCGGAGGCTGGCACGCGTGCTCAACCCTCACCT
>Ga0100397_1001930_pt1 | contig 12212 bp, 9 predicted proteins | sample CryGeymeta201521_FD_81550 | JGI IMG/M metagenome (GOLD analysis project Ga0100397, IMG submission 81550) | Groundwater microbial communities from Crystal Geyser aquifers in Utah, USA - Crystal Geyser metaG 2015-21 | ecosystem: Environmental > Aquatic > Deep subsurface > Groundwater | place: USA... | reverse complement strand
CAATCAGTCGGAATTTCGTTCAAAAAGGTTCGAGCTTCGTTCAGCAATTGCGACCAATCAAGACATTTCAAATTTTCAGGGGAAAAAGTTTAAGTTGGTCGGAGTGCTGGGAATCGAACCCAGTCTACACCCACCCGAAGGGCGCGTACTACCGGTATACTACACTCCGATACTTAATCACTAATTTAATCTTATCAAACTAAAAGACAGGTTACAACCTGTCTTTTGAGATATTCAACTTAATCAACTTTAATCGCCCAGTACTGATTTTACCTTTTCCACCACTTCAGCCAAACTGAAATCCACTTTTACCAAATAACCCACCACGCCCAAGGACACTCCCTCGCTAATCTTATTTGTATCAGACAACTGCGACAAAATCATCACTGGAACATTTTTTGTTATCTTATCTTCACGCAGTTCACGCAAAACCGTCATACCATCTTTTTTAGGCAAAAGCAAATCAAGTAAAATTAAATCCGGCTTATTTTTTTTTGCCTGCTCCAGCCCGTCCTCGCCGTCATAAGCCACCACTGCTTTATAATTAGATTCAACCAAGCCCATCTTCAGCGCATCGGCTATGACTTGCTCATCCTCAATGATTAATATTTTCTTAGGCATAGATTAATAAATTAATGATTAAAGTTGAATTACGAAATCAGCACCCCTCTGGCTCGATTCGCTCGCCACCTCCCGTTCAAATCATTCACTGGATGATTTAAATTCTGAGGGGAGGATGAGTCAAAACTGCAACACCTGCTTCACCGCCTTTTTAATATTATCAATTGACTCATCGGATTTTACTAAACATGCCACTGCTCCCATTTCATGGCATCTGTCCTTGACATCTGATAAATTAGTCAAAATCAGCACCGCCGTGTTTTTTAACTTTTCATTCTTTTTTATTCTATGCAATATCTCAAAGCCATCCATCTTGGGCAGAATCAAATCCAGCAAAATTAGATCTGGTTCAAACTCTTGCACCTTTTTCCAGCCCTCTTCGCCGTCAATCGCCGTTTCAACTTTATAACCGTTTTCTGAAAAAGCTTCTACCAATACCTTAACTAAAGTTTGCTCATCTTCTATAATTAAAATTTTTTTACTCATAGATTTAATTTACTAATTACTAATTAATTTAATTATACCACTCTGCCTTATTTTTGCCAAATCAATTTTGCCTCATTCCAAAATTGGGGCATATTTTTCTTTTTTTTTAGCCAATACCACCACTCAACTCCCCATAAATACGCTTCGCTAAAACCAGCGCGCTTAACATACGCCAGATTCTTTTCAAAATCATTCCCACTAAATAAATTTAACTGGTCAGCGACATCCATAAAAATCAATGATTGTTCGCCAGTAGTCCATGGCTCTGCCTGGAGCTCGGAAACAATAATCTTGTCCAACTGGTATTGGCGCTCAACTCTTTTGGCTTTAAAATAATAATAAGCCGGCGGCCAAGGGTAACGCCAGACGCCAAAAAATTTATTCCAGACAGTTTTATACATTGTCACGCCAAAAATATCCGCCAAGCTGGCCGCTGCCATCCAACTTGACAGCTCACCCGTATCAGTCACCATAATTGGCCGGTCATCAAGCGCTCTGACTAAGGCCACCTCGCTTGCCAAAAATTCTTTATCAGACTTGGAACATTCCCCAAATAAATCCAGCAGCGGCTCATTCTCCACCTGCCAGGCTGAAATATTTTCATAGTTCTTAAAATGATTAACAATTTGCTGCAGCAGCTCTAAAGTTTCCTGGTCAGCTTCTTGTTTGTCTAAGTTCGCTAGCCAGCGCGGGTCATGGCACTCCGGCCATCTGGGCGTCCGCCGGCCAATAGCCATAATAATATTAATCCCTTTTTTTCCCGCCTCTCCGACCATCCATTCAAAATCAGTAAAATTATAAAAATCATCCTGCTCTTCCACCGTATCCCAAGGCACGGCCAAACGAATGTCTTTCACGCCCAAGTCATTAATTATCGCCCAATAAACTTCAGTCCAGTCCAACCCCATGTTCTGGCTGGCAAATTTATGGCTGAAGGTCACGCCAAATTTGACCGGCTTGCCCTGGCTAAAGTCAAGGGCATTAATGATCGCCCAGATAACTGCCATCACTATCAAAACAATCACAAAAACTATCACCCATTTTTTAAGGTATTTCTTGCGCATAGGGTAATTATAGCAAAAAAATAACTAAATTTGTAATATGGATAATTAATGGCTATAATAATAAAGTAATTAACGCTCAATTTTAAATTTTAAATTTTAAAAATAAATTTTAAATCCCATATTCCAATTATAATTTTTCTTGCATTTTGTTTTTATGTCCAACTTTGTCCACTTACATGTTCATAGCCATTACTCTTTGTTGGACGGCTTAGCTAAAATTCCTGATCTGGTGGCTAAAGCCAAAGAGTATAATATGCCAGCCTTGGCCTTGACTGACCACGGCGTTATGTATGGCGCCCTGGAATTCTACAGAGAATGTATGGCTCAAGGCATTCAACCGATCATCGGCCTGGAAGCCTATGTTGCTCCCAGGCTGTTAAGCAATAAGGAACCCGGCAAGGACACTAAATATTCTCATCTTTTGCTCTTGGCCAGAAATGAGGCTGGTTACAAAAATCTCATTCAGCTCACCACCCTTGCCCATCTTGAAGGCTTCTATTATAAACCACGGATTGACCTGGAAATTCTGAAAAAATATTCCCAAGGCCTGATTGCCACCACTGCCTGTCTCAAAGGCAAGGTGCCTTCACTTTTGCTGGCCAATGAATATCAGGCAGGACGCGAGGCCGCTCTGGAATATCAAAAAATATTCGGCGTTGGTGATTTTTATCTTGAGCTTGAGCACCATCCAGAAATCCCCCAGCAGATAGCGGTCAACCAGTTAATGATTAAACTTAGCCAAGAGACGCATATTCCCCTGGTGCTCACTAAAGATTCCCATTATCTCAATCCTGATGACCAGGAAGCGCAAGATGCCATGGTGTGCATCCAGACTGGGAAAATCGTTGACGACAAAAAGCGCCTTGACATGTCTAACTTTGACATGTCTTTTACCTCGGCCGAGAGTATGATTAAATACGCGGCAGATTTGGGCGTGCCCGAAGCCGCGGCCAACACTGTTGAACTCTCTAAAAAATGCTACCTCAAATTAGACCTTACTTCCTGGCATTTTCCTACATTTGACGTGCCCGAAGGCAAAAACAGCGCTGACTATCTGACAGAGCTTACTTTTGCCGGACTGAAAAAACGCGAGGGAAAAATCACCCCTGAAGACAAACGGCGCCTTGATTATGAACTTGATATTATTATCTCCAAACAATATGACCATTACTTTTTAATCGTGGCCGATTTTATGAATTGGGCCAGGAGCCAAGACATTATTGCCACCACTCGCGGCTCTGCTTCCGGCTCGCTTGTTTCCTACGCTCTGGGCATCACTTCAGTCAACCCGCTGCGCTTTAATCTGCCTTTTGAAAGATTTCTCACAAAAAAAAGGCCGACGCCGCCTGACATTGACTGTGATATCCAGGATGATCGGCGCGATCAAGTGATTGATTATGTCCGCCAAAAATACGGGGCTGATAAAGTAGCCAACATTGGAACTTTTGGCACGATGCAAGCCAGAGCCGCCGTAAGAGATATTACCCGCGTTTTAGGTCTAGCCTACGGCCTGGGCGATAAAATCTCCAAAATGATTCCCCTCGGTCCCCAAGGCTCCCATGTCACCATAGATAAAGCCAAAAAAATAAATCATGAATTGAGACAACTTTACCAAACCGACGCTCAAGCCAAAAAAATCCTTGACCTGGCCGAACGGATTGAAGGCTGCGTGCGCCATATTTCAGTTCACGCCGCCGGCGTGGTGATTGCTCCCAAAAAACTGACTGAATACCTGCCCCTGCAGCGCGAGCCCAAGGGCGAACAAATTATCACTCAATACGACATGCGCTCCATTGACCCCAATGTGGAACACCAAACTGTCGGTCTTTTGAAAGCCGACTTTCTGGGCATCCGCAACCTTTCAATCCTCGGGCTGGCAGTCAAAATTGTTGAGCGCACAAAAAACAAAGCCATTAATCTGGATAAACTTCCTTGGGATGATAAGAAAACCTTTAAACTCCTGTCTGATGGCAAAACTATGGGAGTTTTTCAGCTGTCATCGTCGGGTATGACTAAAAATCTCAAAGACCTGCGGCCAGACAACATCTACGATATCATGGCCATGGTTGCCCTTTACCGGCCAGGGCCAATGGAAATTATCCCGGAATACATTAAAAGAAAGCATGACCCCAGTTCAGTCACCTATCCCCATCCCCTGCTGAAAAATATTCTGGAGCGCACCTTCGGCCTTTTAATCTATCAGGATGATGTCATGCTGACCGCCATGGAACTTGCCGGCTACAACGCCGAGGAAGCGGACCAATTTAGAAAAGCCATGGGTAAAAAAATAAAAGAACTGATGGCCAAGCAGAAAGATAAATTCATCAAAGGCTGTATTAATAACAGCATTAACGAAATTAAAGCGCGCGAAATTTGGGGCTACATTGAGCCCTTTGCCGGCTACGGTTTTAATAAAGCGCATTCGGCTTCATACGCGGTGGTGGCCTACCAAACTGCTTACATGAAAGCGAATTTCCCGGCGGAATTTATGGCGGCGCTCATGACTTGCGAATCTGGCAATACTGATAAAATCGCTGAAGCGGTGATAGAATGTGAAAAAATGGGCATCAAAGTCCTAGCGCCGGACGTTAACCAGTCTCTGCCTGATTTTACCTATATCTCCGACAGGCAAATCCGCTTTGGCCTGGCGGCCATTAAAAATTTAGGCCATGATATTGTGGCCACCATAGTTGAAGAGCGCAAAAAAAATGGCCCCTATCATTCCCTGGAAGATTTTCTAACGCGGGTCATTTCAAAAAATTTAAATAAAAAGTCGCTTGAGGCTCTGACTAAAGCCGGCGCCCTGGATGCGCTGGCTGAACGGAATCAAATACTAGTCAATATAAATAAGCTGCTGTCATTTATAAAATCACACGAACACCAAAGAAATACCGGGCAATTTTCGCTTTTTGGCCGAACATCAGCCGCCAACGGCAGCCGGCTGACTCTTGAACCAGCCGAACCGGCTGAAGAAAAATTCAAGCTCCTGTGGGAAAAAGAGCTCCTGGGCCTTTATGTCTCATCCCATCCTTTTAAATCTCTGGCCGCGCACTTTGCTGACTCTACGGCCAAAATCAGCGACATCTTAAACAACCAATTTTTAGCCGGCAGTTTGGTGAGTGTCGCCGGCATTATCTCAAAAATCCATAAAATATTCACCAAACAGAATGAATTGATGATGTTTGTCACTTTGGAAGATATCACCGGCTCGCTGGAAATTATTGTTTTTCCTAAACTCCTGCAAAAAAATTCCAGTCCCTGGCAGGAAGATAAATTTATTTTTGCCACTGGCCGCTTGTCAGACAAGGACGACTTGCCTAAAATCTTAGCTGAAAGCGTAAGTGAAATTGACCCGGATAATCCCGCCGCCATCATTAAAAAAAATGTTAACCTCAATCAGGCTAATCGCCGCCGAGCATTGGAAATCACCATCTTAATCAATCACAAAAATTTTAATGCCTCTCTGCACGCGAAACTTAAAGATATTTTCAATGCCCATCTTGGCCAAAACCGCGTCTATCTGACCGTCAGCCAAAATAGCCACCAGCGCACCATTGCCACTAATTATTATATAGTTTGGAATGACTCCATTAAATCTGAACTTGAAGAACTTATCGGCCAAAATTCCATTATCACCACCCCGGTGCCAGCCGAGCGCATTGACATTTCAAACTAAAAAACATAAGATTAAAATATAAGTATTATTATAAAAATTAACTCAACACCTATGCCTGCCCAAAAAAATTTAAAAACCGCCCCTGTTGCCAGCCGCTCAAATCCAGCCCATAAATCTTACCGCCATATCGCCTTTGTTTTTATCATCTTGGCTGTCATTCTTATCCTGGGTGTGACTTATCTCGCCCTTTCCAAAGTCACCATTACCCTGACTCCCTCTAACGCAACGGTTGATTATGATTTCACGCTCACCCTGGCAGATAACCCGGAGAATAACACCTCAACCACTGTTATTCTGCCAGCTAAAATTATGGGCAGTGAATCCCCTGTTGAGCAAAAATTTTCCGTGGCCGCAGGCAGCGCCGTTGACGCCCAGGCCGAAGGCACGGTGACCATATATAATAACCGCGGGGCTGGCCAGACACTGATCGCCACCACCCGCCTGTTAACTCCTGAAGGAAAAATATTCCGGCTCAAAGACAAAATTACCGTGCCGGCCAACTCATCCCTCCAAGCCAAAATACAGGCTGATGAAAAAGGCGTCGGGGGCAATATCCCGCCGACCGCCTTTACCATTCCCGGACTGTCTGAATCATTACAAAAATTAGTTTACGGCAAATCAACTACCCCGATGACTGGCGGCACGCGCCAAATCGGCAGACTGACCGCAACGGACGTTGAAAAAGCTGAACTTGAATTAACCAAAAAATCAAGCGCTGACGCGATCGCCCAATTCTTTGAGGCGCTTGACGACAAAAATTTAGTTTTAATCGGTTCTCAAACCAAGCTGACGGACGGCAAGGCTGACCAGGAGCTGGGCAGTGAAGTCAGTTCATTCACTTTCTCCGGCCAGCTGACTGTCAGCGCCGTTTTTGCCAAGCAAAACGAAATTTTAGAACTGGCCAAAACCAAGCTCAAAGAATCCCAGGGCGCCAAAAGCGAATTTGTCAGTGTTGACCCGGCCAGTTTAACTTATGAGCTGATGGCAGTAGACATGGAAAAATTAGCAGCCCAGGTGAAGGTCAGTATTTCCGGCTTGGCTACCCTGGATCCGAGCAAGGACATCTTTGATAAAAATTTGCTGGTCGGCTTTACTGAAAACGATCTCAAACTCTACTTTTCCCAGTTTGACTCAATCAAAGATACCAAAATTGAATTCACCCCTTTCTGGGTCAAAAAAGTGCCTATTCTAAAAGATCATATTATTATAAAAATTGAAAAATAATTATTAAAAATCCTGTAAATTTCAAAACGGAGGCTTTCTCCGTTTTGTTGATTTTAAAATTTAAAAAAATACAAAAAAATAAAAAAACAAACTAACTGAATAACTGAATAAAAAGGAGAGGAGAAACTATTATGCCAGTAAGAGTTGTTGTCGGTTGCCAATGGGGTGACGAAGGCAAGGGTAAAATTATCGATCTGCTTTGCGCCTTGTCCCGGATCGGGGTTGTGGCACGGTTTCAGGGTGGCGCCAATGCCGGACATACGGTGGTGGTCAAGAGCGAGAAGTATATTCTACATTTAATCCCTTCTGGAATTCTACATCCAAACGTGCAGTGCTATATCGGGAATGGTGTGGTGATAGAACCCGACAAATTGCTGTACGAAATTGATTTGCTAGAATCAAAAAATTTTCAAGTACGGAATCGCCTGGCAATCAGCTACAACGCCCATGTGATTATGCCTTATCACATCATCCTGGATAAATCCAAGGAGAGCAACCCGAATTTGTTTATCGGCACCACTGGTCGTGGTATCGGTCCAGCTTACGTGGACAAGGTAGATCGGATTGGCATCCGTATGATGGATTTGCAATCCCCGGATTTGTTGCGGGAGAAGCTTGCTCTCAACCTGAAACTGAAAGCCTCCCACTTAAAAAGGAAAAAAGTCAATCTGGACAAGATTCTGCAAGATTATTTGGCATACGGTGAACGATTGCAACCATGTCTGCGGGATGTTTCACGGCTGATCAACGAGGATATTACCGCCGGTAAAAATATTTTGCTAGAAGGCGCCCAAGGGACTTTATTGGATGTGGATTTTGGCACTTATCCTTATGTTACTTCCTCCAGTCCGATTGCCGGCGGCGCCTGTACCGGACTCGGCATTGGCCCAACCAAAATTGACGATGTCATAGGCGTCTTTAAAGCCTATACCACGCGAGTCGGTGAGGGGCCATTCCCGACGGAATTTCTATCGTATTTTTATACCGAACGAATCCGGGAGTGGGGCAAAGAATTCGGCGCCACCACCGGTCGCCCGCGCCGTTGCGGCTGGTTTGACGGTGTCTTGGCACGTTTTGCCGCCCGGATTAATGGGCTGACTGAAATGGCAATTACCAAGTTAGACGTGCTAGACCGTCTGGCAACCGTACAAATTTGCACCGGTTACCACGTTGACGGCGATTGCTGCCGCGATCTGCCCACCGATTTAGCGATCATTCGCGATTGCCAGCCGGTTTACGAAGAGCTTCCTGGTTGGCAGCAGAACACCACGAACATCCGCGAATTTGATAAACTGCCCAAGCAAGCGCAAATTTATTTGCGGCGAATTGAAGAGCTGGTTGATGTGCCGCTTCGCCTGGTTTCTGTCGGCAGTGAGCGGGATCAGACAATTTGGTGTAAATGAGAAAATCAAAAAGAGGGTTGTTGTTGAATCAAACTTCAACCCTCTTATTTTTTAAATTTTAAAAAATTGACAGCGCTTTTTTTTACCTATATAATAACTCTTGTCAACTGAAAGCTAAACTCTAATTATATGCCAAACTCCAAGACTAATGGGCTTTGGGCGCTCCGCCACTCGGCCGAGCATATTTTAACCCAAGCCATGTTAAAACTTTACCCGAGCATCAAAATGGCCATGGGGCCGGCGACTGACGAGGGTTTTTATTTTGACTTTGATTATGAGGGAAAAATTTCAGTTGATGATTTTCCCAAAATTGAAAAAGAAATGGCGAAAATAATCAAAGCTGATTGGCCGATCATAAAAAAAGAAACATCAGTAGCAGAAGCCAGAAAATTATTTAAAGATAATGAATATAAACAGGAATGGCTGGATGAAATTGAGGCGCGCCATGAAAAGGCCACGGTTTATTGGACAGGCGACCAGTTTGTTGACCTGTGCGCCGGTCCGCACGCCCAATCCACCGGCGCCATTAAGGCCTTTAAGCTGATGAAACTGGCCGGCGCCTACTGGCACGGCGATGAGAAGAATAAAATGCTCAGCCGCATTTACGGCACGGCCTTTGGCAAAAAAAACGAATTGGCTGAATATTTAAAACTTTTGACAGAAGCGGAAAAAAGAGACCATAAAAAATTAGGCCCGCAATTAGGATTATTCTTCCTTGATGAAACCGCTCCCGGTATGCCCTACTGGCTGCCTAAAGGCACTATTATTATTAATGAATTACTCAATTTTTGGCGGAGTGAGCATGCCAAACGCGGCTATCAAGAAACGATTACGCCATTACTAAACAAAAAAAGCCTGTATGAAACATCCGGCCATTGGGAACATTACCGTGACAATATGTTTATCTGCGATATGGGCGAAAATAATGCCTATTGCGTTAAACCCATGAACTGCCCCAATGCCATGACTATTTACCAACAAACCAAACATAGTTACCGGGAACTCCCTCTCCGTCTTTCTGACTGCGACACGCTTCATCGCCATGAAAAATCGGGTGAATTAAGCGGCCTGCTGCGCGTCCAAAAATTTGCCCAGGATGACGCCCATATTTTTGTGACGGAAGATCAAATTTCCTCGGAGTACAAAGAAATTCTTGACATTGCTAAATTATTTTATTCAATTTTTAATATAAAATTTAAACTTCGTCTCGGTACCAGGCCTGATGATTTTATGGGAGACATTCAAACTTGGGACAGGGCCGAGAAAGAACTTGAACAAATTTTGATTGACAATAAATTTGATTATTTTATCGGCCAAGGTGAAGGCGCGTTTTATGGACCAAAACTTGACATCCTGATGGATGATTGCCTTGGTCGTCAATGGCAAACCGGCACCATTCAGCTTGATTTCAATTACCTCGTCGTTTTAATCTGAAATATACCGACAAAAATAGCCAAGAAAAAACTCCGGCGGTGATTCATCGAGTAATTTACGGGTCGTTGGAACGTTTCGTGGCTATTTTAATTGAAAATTTTGCCGGCGCTTTCCCGCTCTGGCTGTCGCCAACGCAAATCGTGCTCATCTCGGTTGGCAACGCGCATCTGGCACACTGCCAAAAATTGGCTGAAGAATTTAAACAGCGCGGGATCAGGGTTGAAATTTGGGATGAAAACGAAACAGTGGGCAATAAAATCCGCAAAGCAGCCAATCAAAAAATTCCCTATATGCTCGTTATCGGTGACAAAGAAATTGCCTCGCCGGTGCTTCATGTCCGCCAGCGCGGTTCGGACAAGGTTGAAGAAATCGCTCAAGATAAATTCATTGAACATGTTAAAAAAATAATTCAAGACAAATCGCAAGAATTATAATTCCACCCCGCCATCCTTGATTTAGTAAGCGAGATATGATATAATAATGACATAGGCTATGGATTCTTATTAAATATTTAATAAAAATCCATGGAAAATTCAAATCAGACTGGTTTTAGCCAGGTGCCGCTATTTACAACCTTAAACCAAAGCAGAAAAGTCTTGCGTCTCTTCCTTTTGTCTTCCCTGCTGCTTTTTATCATCACTCTTGTCTTTGTTTTAAATCAATAAGCCAGTGAACAAAACCGCCTTGCCCGCCTTGACTCGCGTTCGGCGAGGCAGGCCCGCCTTGAAATTTGGCGGGATTTTTGTTATTTTAAATTATGAGTGATGTTACGCAAATAGCAAAAAATAATATAAATAATACTGTCATCCTGAGCGGAGCGAAGGATCTCTGGCGCATGCCAGATCTCGCATGCGCGAGAGATTCTTCGGTCGTCTCCCTGCGGGAGACTTCCTCAGAATGACGCAAGGGGATGATTGCGTAAGGCCAATTTATGATTAAATATCATTTAATTACTTACGGTTGCCAAATGAACAAATCCGATTCAGAACGGATTGTTTCTGTTTTAGAAAAAAGCGGATTAAAACCAACAACCCAAGACCGGGCTGATATTTTAATTTTAAATCTCTGCTCTGTCAGACAATCAGCCATTGACCGAGTTTGGGGAATACTTAGAAAAACTAAAAACCAAACAGTTATTTTAACTGGCTGTGTCCTGCCGGCTGATAAGCAAAAATTCCAAAATAAAGTTGATTTGATTTTAGATATTAAAGATCTTCCCCGCTGGCCTGAAAAATTCAAAATTAAAAATTCAATCCCCGACCGGATCGGGGACGAAATTAAAAATTTTCCTGAAGTACATCCTGATTATTTTTCTATTAATCCCGACCATTCTTCAAAATTTGAAGCTTACGTTCCTATCATGACCGGCTGTAATAACTTTTGCGCTTATTGCGCCGTGCCTTACACTCGCGGCCGTGAAGTTTCTCGTCCTGTTGAAGATATAATCCAGGAGGTGCATACATTAATTATACAGGGTTATAAACTTATAATTTTATTAGGGCAGAATGTGAATAGTTATAAATCAAAAATTTCCAATTTCTCTCTCTTCGAGAGATCCCTCGCAGAGGGACAATTTCTAATTTCTAATAAAATTTCAAATTTTAAATTTCAAATTTCAAAAAATACTTCCGTTAACTTTCCAACTTTACTGAAACTAATCAGCCGAATTCCAGGCGATTATTGGCTGTCATTTCTCACCTCGCATCCAAAAGATTTATCTGATGAATTAATAAACTGCTTTAAAGAATGTGAACATTTAATCCCGTATTTGCATTTGCCGCTACAATCTGGCTCTAATAAAATTTTAAAAGCGATGAATAGGAATTACACGGCAACGGATTATGTTAAATTAATCAAACAAGTGAAACAAATTAAACCGATGGTTGCCGTTTCCACCGATATTATTGTCGGTTTCCCGAGTGAAACAAAAAAAGAGTTTGAAGCCACTGCCAAATTGATGAAAAAAATAAAATTTGACATGGCCTATCTTGCCCAGTATTCTCCGCGTCCCGGCACCGCCGCCGCCAAACTGAAAGATAATGTTTTGGCAACAGAAAAAGCCCGTCGCCGTTCTGCCTTAAATGAAATTCTTAAAAAAACAGCTTTAAATAATAATAAAAAGATGGTGGGCAAAAGAATTGAAGTGCTGATAGAAAAATGTAATAATAAAAATGAATGCTTGGGCAAGACAAACCAATTTAAACATGTTAAAATAAAAACAACCAAAAAGAATCTTATTGGCCAATTTGCCAAAGTGAAAATCACTAAAGACAATGCTTGGAATTTGGAAGGGAAACTAATAAT
>Ga0100397_1001907_pt1 | contig 12278 bp, 10 predicted proteins | sample CryGeymeta201521_FD_81550 | JGI IMG/M metagenome (GOLD analysis project Ga0100397, IMG submission 81550) | Groundwater microbial communities from Crystal Geyser aquifers in Utah, USA - Crystal Geyser metaG 2015-21 | ecosystem: Environmental > Aquatic > Deep subsurface > Groundwater | place: USA... | reverse complement strand
GTAACCTCCCAACCCCCTTCCCTGATCCAAATAAATTTACCCGACACAACTTAAAAGGGGTGTGGAATGTGGGTTTTACCAGGTTCCGACCCAGACACTGAGCCGGAAAAAAGAGGTCTTTTTTGCGGTGTACGCCGGGTTCATCCGTTACGGTATCGTCATACTATGGTGGTAGCGGCCTCTATCGCTCCCGCCCCGGGCTTGAATCCCTGTGACTTGATAACGGTTTCGAGTGCCGTAAGGAAGAGCAGAACGCTCCTCAATGTCGAGGTATGACCCATCAGCCCCACCCTCCATATCTTCCCCGCAAGGGGCCCCAGCCCTGCGCCTATCTCGATACCGAAGCCGTTGAGCAGGTCCCTTCTCACCTGGAGATCATTAATCCCTTCGGGGATCTTTATGGCGTTCAGCATCGGAAGTCTCTCTTTTTCAGGGACCAGCATGGAAAGCCCCATGGTTTCAATACCAGCCACAAGAGCCCTGTGATTCTTCAAATGCCTCTTGAATCTTTCTTCCAGCCCTTCTTCTGCGATTATGCGCAGGGCTTCCCTGAAGCCGTAGATCATATTGATAGGGGCGGTGTGGTGATATTTGCGTTCATTTCCCCAGTAGTTCCTGAGCATTCCCATATCGAGATACCAGCTCATCACCGGTGCCTTACGCCTGTCCAAGGCTTCCATGGCACGTTGGCCGAAAGATATGGGGGAAAGGCCCGGCGGGCAGGAAATACATTTCTGGGTGCCGCTGTAGGCGACATCAATGCCGAGTTCGTCAATAGGAACATTTATCCCTCCCAGGGTGGTCACCATATCAACAAGAAATAGAACTCCGCACTCCCGTGCAATTGAAGAAAGGGTGGAAAGATCGGAACAAGCGCCTGTTGATGTTTCTCCGTGAACTACCGCAAGCAGCTTCGGGTTCTTTCCCTTGACGGCCTTGCGGACAAGGTCGGGGTCCATGGCCCTCCCCCATTCGCCGTCCACTCTCGTGAGTTTGCCTCCTATGCGCTGCACAATCTCGGTCATCCTCACTCCGAAGACGCCGTTCACGCAAATGACAGCTTCGTCGCCCGGCTCGATCATATTCACCAGAGCAGCCTCCATCCCGGCGCTTCCCGTGCCTGAAACAGGGATTGTGAGTGGGTTTTTTGTCTGAAAAAGGAATCTGAGGAGTTGCTGCGTCTCGTCCATGATGGCAAGAAACTGAGGATCCAGATGCCCGATGCAGGGATTGGCCATGGCCTGGAGCACCCTGGGAGCGCAGTTGCTGGGCCCCGGTCCCATCAGTAGTCGTTCGGAAGGATAGGTGTATCTGAAGTCGTTTATACTGAGATTCATAGAAGCCTCCGTGTTTGCTTTATGTCATCGGCGCATCCATACGGTAAGCCTCTTCCCTTAAGCTCATTATGAGATGAAACGGAGGATCTCCGGGATGTGATGACCTCTGTATTCTGCATGGACTGCATATACAGGCGGGGCGAGTATATGGAATTGCCGAAAGACTGTCAAGGAGTTGCATTCTTTTATTGGATAAGTTGCTACTATCGTCTAAAATCCGATAAACTCCACGCCTACGGCGGGTGCGACGAAGGATGGAAGTCCCCCTTTTTGGTATAAGGGGGGGATGGGGGGTTTCAATATTGATATGAGGTGGTGGCGGAATGTGGCAGACATTGGTTGTCTTGATTATCGTGGCAGTGGCCCTTGCGATCTTGGTGAGACGATTATACAGGACTCTCAAAGGAAAAGAGGAACTTTGCTCTTGCGGAACCCGGAGTTGCGGAGGCAAGGTTCCAGGAGGGCCTCCGATTTGCGGTGGAGCAAACGGGGAAAAGGGTACTTCTTTCCCCTTGACACAAAAAGATGACTAGGTTATGAGCTATTATACCTTATTATGAAATACTGTTCCGTAATACGAAACAAAGAATATTCTGCCTCAGTCAGATTGGATATGTCCACAGGTTATTCGTCAGGTTATATGATCTTTTTCGGATGAACTGGCCGCTGTTCCATGCCTGACCCTCTCCGGGGGCCTTTTCTGCTTGGACGGCCGTTCTTTTTTTCTAACACCCATGCCCGGGCAGGGCACAACGAAATATGAAAATCACCCCCACCCCTCCCTCCCCCGTCAAGGGGGAGGGATTAAAGAAAGGGAACATTTTCATATAAAACCCTAATACCATAGGAGGTCTTATGAGTGATCAGGTAAAGAAGGAAGGCGTGAAGGGTAAAGTGGACAAGGATGTGTCCAGGAGGGGTTTTCTCAAGGCGGCTGCAGTAGCGGGTGCGGCAGCGGGTGCTTTGGGATTTCCAAGTGTGATGCGGGTTTCCGCCCAGCCGGCTGTAAAGCTTAAGATGCAGACTGCGTGGGAGGCGGGTACCCTGGGCTACACCAAGTTCCAGGAGTTCTGCAAAGAGGTGGGCGAGATGACCGAAGGCAAGCTCACCGTGGAGGGATTCCCGGCAGGCGCGATAGTGGGGACCTTTGAGATATGCGATTCGAGAATTTTGAACTGGAAGTGCCCTTATCCGGATTTCTTTGCCGACAACGGATTCTCCGCAAGGGTGGTGCTGAGCGGGGACTGGAAGGACGTATCGCGATGCAACTTGCTTGAAGAAGAGGTCACCCTCTTTCAGGATAATAGGGAGATATCAAAAGGCAAAGGCGAAATGGCCATGGGGCATCCGGCAAAGGCGGTTTCCTGGCTTGCGGGAAAACTTTATGAACGGGGAAGGGGGCTTATGGCGGGTCAGATAGTGATGACCGGGACGCTTACTCCCATCTACCCTGTGGAAAGGCCTTCCACCTTTTCATGCAGGTTTTCTACATTGGGTGAGGTGAACGTAGCCTTTGTCTGAAATATTAAGAGTCTGTTTTCTCCACGGTCTTGACAGTAGCCCGGAGGGCACCAAGGGACGGCTGATAAGAGTAGCCCTTCCGGATGCAATAATTCCGGAACTTCCTCCCGATCTATCAAAACGCCTGAGTATAGTAGAAAAAGCGATCACTTCTCCGGTCATTCTGGTAGGTTCTTCCCTTGGCGGACTGACCGCCCTTTCCTATGCGCGGAGAAGGCCAGAGATGGTCAAGGCGATGGTTCTTCTCGCCCCGGCGGTGGGCATATCCCTGGAAGGTCTCTGCCAGACTGATACAATTAGAGAACCGGCAGTTCCATCCGGGATTCCTGCAACCATAATCGCGGGAGCAAAAGACACGGTTATCCCCCTCCCCGGAATAAGGGCCCTCTATGAAAGATCCGCCGGCAGTCACCTTGTCCGCTTTATAACAGTTGATGACGACCATAACCTGCATCAGTCCCTGGACCTTGTGATGCAAGCGATCAGATATCACCTTGAAACAATTGCTTAACAGCGTGTTGAAAAACCGCGTCGCCCATTCCTTGTCTGTTACAACTGATTGGGCTCGTAAGCCGCTACTCCATAGCCTCAAAGACCAGCTCCGTAAGATCCTTTACCACCAGGTCCATCTTCTGTCTTTTCGCCCTTGTAGCGATTGTCCTCAGGCACTGCTGGCAGCTTGAGACAACCATATCAGCGCCTGTCAGGGCTATCTGCTCAAGCTTCATGGCAGCTACCTTTGCTGAAAGCTCAGGATTGACCATCTCCACATTGCCTCCGCCTCCGCAACACGTAGAAAGCTGCCTGTTGCTCGCTAGTTCAACCAGAGTGAGACCCGGGATGGATTTCAAGACCTGCCTTGGTTCTTCAAAGACACCGCTGTTTCTGCCCAGATCGCACGGGTCGTGGTAGGTGACCTTTATCTTCCTCTCCTTAAGGGTGACTTTTCCATCCCTGATAAGGTCGTTAAGCATCTGGCTTGCATGGAATAGTTTTACCTCCGGCTGATAAAGATGCTTCCAGGTGTGATAGCAGGAAGGGCAGGTAAAAACTATCGCTTTGGCCCCCACGTCCTTGACCTTGGCCAGATTATGCTCCATGAGGGCCTTTACCTTATCCGGCATTCCGGCTCCTATCAGGGGAAAACCGCAGCACCATTCCTCTCCTCCCAGTACCGTGAAATCAACCCCGGCCCTGTGCATTATCTTGCTCATGTTAACTGGTATCTTCTGGGCCATAGGGAAAAATGACGCAACGCAGCCTACAAAGAAGATCACCTCGGCCCTGTCTTTGTTGAGGGCCTCTTCTGGTATATCCTTGATCATCTCCTGCCACTCAGACCTCTCCTCATTGTCGTCGTTGGAGATGTTGTGTTGCTCTTCCAGAAAGCGGGCCACACGATCGGCTATCTTGGGATACAGCCCCTCGGTTACAAGGCATTCCCTGTCTCGGAAGACAAGGTCCTTTGTCTGCACCTTCGGGAAACAGGCGGCAGTGCAGGCCCCGCAGCCAAGACAACTGAAAATGGCCTTCTCTATCTCGGGACTCCACTGAAGCCTTCCTTCTATAACAGCCCTGGTAGTGGCGTTTCTGCCTCTTGGAGCGGAGGATTCCTTTCCCTCTGCCAGATATACCGGACAGTTGGGAAGGCAGAATCCGCACTTATTACATTTGGCCACTTCGTCGTAGGAAAGTTTCATAAGCTGTGCAATATTCATCTAAAAGACCTCGTTGGACTCTATTGTTGAGTTAGGGAAAAGAAACGGCCCGGGTTCATTATCCCTGATGGGTCAATAGCCTTTTTGAGCCGTTCCATTATGACGGAGACTGCTCCCGGTCGGCCGAAGGTCGTTATGCTCTTCCTGGCTTGAGATGGGGCGCACTCAACCGTGAGCTGCCCTCCTTTTGCTTCGCATCCTTCACGCAGGGAAGCGATTATCTGGATGAGCAGATCATGGCGGTCTTTTCCATCAGGCATGATATCAATAGCTGTGACACCGCTTCCTGCGTGGCAGACCATCGTGTGCTTGAGACCTTCGCTTGCCAGGGTTTCGTCGCATATAGCGTAGATCTTCTCCCACTCTGAAATAGGATATGAAAGTCTGACCGACAAGATGTCATTGCTTTTTTCTTTATCCATAACGCGCAGGTTTCCGAAAGAAAGCCAGAATGGGTTGTGACCGCCCTCATCAAGCTCAGCTCGTGCCGTGGCACCAAAACGCTCCCCCATGGCGGCCATCTCCTTTTTCATTCGGCCGACTGCTTCATCGAATCCTTCCATCGCTACTGCGACATTACAGGTTGCTCCCTTGGCTGATATACCTGCCTTCGCGCATACGGCATCAACCGCACCGGCGTTCATGATCTCTACGGCGGCTGGGATAAGCTTTGTTCTCAAAAGCGCGTCTGCAAATCGGGCCGCCTCTGAAAGAGAGGCAAATCCGAGGATCATTGTCTCCATGCGCTCCGGAAGCGGCAGAAGCCTCAAGGTCATCTCACAGATGATCCCCAGGGTCCCGAACGACCCTATCATGAGCTTGGAGACGTCGTAGCCCGAGACATTCTTGACGGTCTTACCTCCCGCACCTACGATCTCACCCTTTGGGGTCACAAATCTCACGCCCAGAACCATATCCCTTGGCAGGCCATAAAGGAGTTTTCTGGGACCGCTCGAATTGGCGGCAATTATGCCGCCGATCGTGGCCTTATCACCAAAAGGGGGATCCAAGGGAAGGAAGCATCCGCTGCGGGTTCTCTCTGAACAGATGATATCATCGGTTTCTTTTCCGAGTTCATCAAGAGGCAGATAGCAGCGATCTTCCTGGGTCGCAAGCCTCGCCTGAATGTCCCTGAACTTGACCCCTGATTCAACTGTTATTGTGAGGTTTGCCACATCCACGTCCAGCATGTGGTTCATCTTCTCTGTAGATATGACAAGTTCCACTCTTGACGGCAAATCTCCCATACACTGCTTTGTACCGCTTCCCCATGGAACGATTGAAACTCCATCCCTCACCGCAAGGTTCACTATTTCCTTTACCTGTTTAATGTCCTTCGGAAATGCGACCACTGATGGAGCAAGGCCGCCCACCGCATGGCGATCCGTGATGTCAGAATCCGTCTTCACTCTCTCCCGGCCTATGGCAGATGCCAGGTCCCCGGTTAACCGTTCAATTTTTCCCACTTTAGCGCTCCTTTTCGCCCTCTTTCAGCCTTGCCTAAGCATTAGCCGCCTGCCTCTGCGGAATTACCTTCCCGGGATTCCAGATCCCAACAGGATCAAAGGCGCTCTTTATGTCTCTCATAAAATGCATATCGCTTTCCGAGAAGATGAAGCTCATCTCTTTAAGTTTTTCTGTTCCTATGCCGTGTTCCCCGCTTATTGTTCCACCCACATCGGCGCATATCTGGAGGATCTCAGTGGCGGCCTTGTGGACACGGGCAAGCTCTTCCTTGTTTCTTTCATCAAAAAGGATAAGCGGATGAAGATTCCCGTCACCGGCATGGAAGACATTGCCGATCGGTAGATCATATTTTTTGGCGATCTGGATTACCTTCCCCAGCACCTCAGGCAGTTTTGTCCTGGGCACTGTGCCGTCGCAGACAAGATAGCTCGGTCTTAATCGGGCCACCGCCCCGAAAGCGCCTTTCCTGCCCGCCCAGAGTTCAGCCCTTTCCGCGTCGCTCTTTGCAAGCCTTACATCCCTTACCCTGTGGCGCTTGCAGATCTCAAGTATCTTCCCGGCCTGACGTTCCATGCCGTCAGCCATGCCGTCAAGTTCGATTATAAGGACTGCTGCGGCATCCATGGGGTAGCCTGCGTGCACGGAATCCTCGACAGCCTTTAATACCAGATTGTCCATCATCTCTAGGGTTGCAGGCACAATACCCTCCGCTATGATGGCCGATACTGTGTTTCCGGCATCTTCAATGGAGTCGTATATGGCCAGCATGGTTTTTACCGCCTCCGGAGTCGGTATGATCTTGAGCATTATCTTGGTGGCAATGGCCAGAGTGCCCTCGCTTCCGACCAGCAGCCCGGTTATGTCATAGGAGGCTTGATCCGGTGATTTTCCGCCTAACCATACAACGGTCCCGTCAAAGAGAACCACCTCGGCGCCGAGCACGTGGTTAGTGGTAACTCCGTACTTGAGACAGTGAGGGCCACCCGAGTTTTCTCCAAAGTTTCCTCCTAGAGTCGAGACCTTTTGACTTGCCGGATCAGGGGCATACTGAAGGCCCTTCTTGAGAATCGTATTTTGAAGATCCAGGGTTATGACGCCAGGCTCAACCGTGACTGTCCTGTTAGGGATGTCAATTTCAATGATCCTGTTCATGTGGGAAAAATGAACCACTATCCCGCCCTTGACGGGTACTGTGCCACCGCTCAGGTTTGTCCCGGAGCCCCTTCCTATTACCGGGATCTTTGCCCTGTAAGCAAGCTTGACTACCTTCGATACATCCTCAGTGGAACCCGGCAGCACGACCACATCCGGTTTTCCCCTTTCAAGGGAGGCGTCATAGCCGTAAAGGGCCAGGTCCATCTCCGAGGAAAGGACATTTTCCTCTCCCACTATGTCCTTAAGGGACGTCAGCAGTTCTCCTCTTTCCATCTATTGCCTCCTCCCGGAGTCAAACCTGCCTGCGCAGGCCCCCGGTCATCTGTTGAGTCATATTTGCAGAGCCTATCACTTGTACATCAACCATCAGGTCATTAGTCATGCCGGAGTTGATCCGGCATCCCGCATAGAATGGGTTCCGGGACTAACCACAGCCGCTGCTGATGGCTGCGCAATTCCTAAGCTGTAAATAGATGTCATCCTTTTCAGTTCGATGCGGTCTTTGCCGTCAGGATTACCTCTGCCCTTCCTCGAACAGAGGTATCACGTATGGGCCCTCAGGCACCACCGCGATCTCGTTAGTGCCGCTTCTTGCCAGGCTCTCCTTCACCGCTTGTTCGACCGAGGCTGTCCTTTTTATAAAAATATCTTGGTAGTCATCAGCCCTGAGGCCGGTTGTAAAAAGATGAACGGTCCCTTTCCTTGTGGCCTTGAGTAGCATCTCTGTCTGCCACTCATCAACAAGTGCCTTTTCGCGGCTGTCGAGCATGGCCATAAACTTTTCCGGGCCGATACGGCACAGCACCCTCTGCGCCTCGACGAAATCACGGCTTCCCATCCCCTCGGAACATTCGCTTGCTATTATGATATCGCCTCCGGGCTCAAGGATGTCTATAACTCCCACCATTCCCTTTACGGTCTGATAGTAAGTCTTGTCAAGGGGATAACCGGCGCTTGTGGTTACAATGGTTGAAAAGCGTCTCGGCACTTCAACTTCCGCGTGTCTCCTCATGAAGGAAACCGCTTCAAGATGGCTTGCTTCTATCTCTCCGAAATTGACAAAGCCGATGCGCCTGTCTTCGTCAATTACGACATTTAAGCCGACAACCCCTCCTATTGCCCTCACTATCTCCACCTGCTCGTTGTGCAGGGGATTGCCCTCTATGACGCAGTTTACCGCCTTGCAGTGCTCCAGGATTCTTGATGTATGAAATTTTAGTATTGTATCCTGATAAGCTATTCCAGGGGCAATCACCTTCCTCCCACCGGAATATCCGGCCATGAAGTGGGGCTCCACAAGGCCTGTAACCAGTTTTACATCCGCCTCGACAAATCTCCTGTCTATCATGATGGGGATGCCGCCCGTGGTTACGCCCAGGCTTACATGGGCATCCCTGTCCCTGGCGAAGTGGTTTTCGGCCCTGACGGTCTTGAATATCTCCTGAGAGCCTATTATCTCCCTGAGTTCACTACCCTCATTGGGTCTGTGAAGTCCTGTTGCAACCAGTATGAGGATATTCTTCCTGGAGATGCCTGCTCCCTCGATGCATTCAATGACGGGAGGAAGGATGGTGCCATTGGGAACCGGTCTGGTTATGTCGCAGATGAGTATGCAGGCGGTCTTCTTCCCGGCGGCAAGACTCGCCAGGGCCTGAGATCCGACAGGGTTGAGGAGTGCTTCAGTCACGGCCTTCCCCGCATCCGGAAGGGGCTTCATGGGCCGCTTTCTTATAACGCTTCCCTTGACCCAGTCCGGGACATTGAAGACAAGCCCCTTCTTCCCGTAGAGAAGATCTACCTTCATGAAATAACCCCTACATGTTCTTTATCTTCTGGAGGTTCCCATCCCATGCGGCCTGAAGTATCGGCCCCATGTATTCTTCAACCAGCCCAGCGTTTAGAGGTACAGGCATGTTTCTTAGTTTCATGTCCAGTTGCGGGTCTTTTGCCGCAGTGATACAGCGCGCTATGTGAGCGGTGCTTACCCCCTCGACTTCCTTAAGACAGGTGGGGAAACCTAGGAATGCGCTGAATCTGATCATGGCGCTTGCTACGGCCAGCCCCAGTTCTCTACCAGCAAGAGACTCCGGGTCTTCCTCCATATAGCCGCATCTCTTGTAAATCCTGCCTATCACCCGGAGCTTGTCCTCTATGGCGGGAGCGAAAAACACCGTGTAGTAAGGGTTCATGAGGGCGCAGGCCCTTCCGTGGCTCAGCACATCAACAAGGGAGAAGCTGTTTAGGTGCGCGCCTGAAGTCCCTCCGATCATTATGGCGTATCCACCTAAATCGGTTCCAAGACCCAGGAGCGTGCGTGCTTCCTTATCCCTGGGGTTCTTCTTTACTTCGGTCAGCCCCTTTATTATCAGCTCTATCCCTATTTCGGCTACCTCTCTGGCCCTATCCTGGATCTGGGGCGCGGCCCCGAAATATACTTCAAGGCAGTGCGCAATGCCGTCAAGACCTCCGTCAAGAGTAAGGCTCATGGGCTGAGTCATGGTTACATCGTAGTCGAATATAGATCTGGGCGGTATTATTGCCTCGTCCACTATCAGCTTTTTCTGGCCTTTGATCGGGTCTGTTATATTGGAATACTTGGTGAGATGGGCCCCCGAGCTTGCCGCGAGCATTATAGCTACGACAGGCATAATGGTTCTCCCCGAGGCCTTGCAAACCTTTGTAACTTCGCCCACCCCGAAGAAGGGGTCTATCTCAGGCTGGATGTCTCCGAGGGTTGCAAGCATGGCTGCGGCCTTAACCGCGTCTATGCCTGAGCCGCCGTCGGCTACTACCACCATGTCAGGCTTTTTGTGCATTATATGGCTGTGGAGCCGGTAAACATCAACAAAAGGCGCGTTGGGTGAAGCGCTGCGGGCGGTATCAATCACTGAAACACCCGCGCCGGAAAGAGAAGAAAATATCCTCTCTCTTATGGGTTCAAACCAGTCAAAATTTATTGGGCCTACAAACATGGCCCTTTCACCCATCTGGGAGGCAAAGGCTCCGGGCGCCTCATCAAGCACGCCGCTTCCGAATATATATGTATCCTTCTTGAATTCCTTGAGCACTGCCGAGGCTCGCTCCTTTAAATCCGACATCTTGTAACTCCTCCCTGCTATACAAATTCCTTGACGGAGTTTATGGCCACTCCCATGGAGCAGTCCGTCTCCCGCTCCATGATAACGTCTATCACGTATGGGACTCCGGCTTCAGCTCCGCGCTTGAACGCCGCCTTCAGCTCGGCGGGGTCGGTAACCCTCTCACCCCTGGCGCCGCAGGCCTCGGCGAATTTAACGAAATCAAAGCCGCGTCCCTGGTTTTCCGCCTGTGTTTCATACCATATCTGGACCTCATAATTCATGTCGAAGTTGTATTTTTCGGCCTGACGAATGAGACCAAGGTAACCATTATTAAGCACCACGCACACAAAGGGCGTCTTGTACATGACGGCAACCGGGAGTTCCTCCATGCAGAACTGAAATCCGAAATCCCCAACGACCATAACGATCTGTTTGTCGGGCCTTGCAACCTTTGCCCCTATCGAGGCAGGCAGATCCCATCCCAGAGGTCCTGCGCCGCCGCAGTCGAGATAGTGCCTGGGCTTGGAGATCTTTTGAAGCTGGCCCGACCATATCTGATTGAGTCCTATACAGGTAACGAAAACGGTCTCAGGATCAAAGTATTCGTTTATCTCCTTAAAGACCCTCTGAGGCTTTATGGGAGTCTCATCATAGTCGGTCTTTCTCTCAAGGGACTGACGGACGTGAGGCACCTTCCCCGACCAATCCGTTATCTGGGGTTTAACGCTGCGCAGCTTTATCTCATCAAGGATGGCCTGAAGAGTCAATTTGGCATCAGCGCATATACCTAAATGAGGCATAAGGTTTTTTCCGAGCTGGCCAGGGTCAACATCTACGTGGATGAATTTTCGATTTCCCTTGTAAACATTTATGTCGCCCGTATGGCGGTCGTTAAAGCGGGCTCCGACGGCAAGGACAATATCCGATTCAAGAAAGATCTGATTTCCTGACCTTGTATTGCACTGTATGCCAACCTGGCCCGCCATGAGCGGGTGATCCCATGGAATGCCGCTTTTCCCCATGTAGGATGCTACAACGGGTATCTGAAGGGCTTCCGCGATTTGGACAAACTCCTTGCAGGCATCGGCCACAACCACTCCCCCACCAAGCAGCATGACCGGTTTTTCGGCAGCAAGGAGCATGTCAAGGGCCTTTGCAACCTGCTTCTTGTTGGGAGGCATCCTGAAGACGGGCAGGGGCGCGTCGGTCTCCGGATCATACTCTATTTCGCCGCGCTGAACGTCCAGGGGTAGATCAATCAACACTGGCCCAGGTCTTCCCTCTCTCATTATCTTAAATGCCTCTCTGAAGACCCACGGAACCATGGCCGGTTCCTTCACGCAGTAGGCTTTTTTTGTGACGGGTTTTACTATCTCGGCTATGTCAACGGCCTGGAAGGCCTCGCGTCCTAACTGTGACCTCACGTTCTGGCCTGTTATGGCAAGGATAGGGATGGAGTCCACCTGAGCGGTGTAAAGGCCTGTTACAAAGTTACTTGCGCCCGGGCCTGATGTCGCCGCGCATACACCCACAGTGCCTATGGCCCTGGCATAACCGTCCGCCATGTGAATGGCCCCTTCCTCATGACGCGTAACCATGTGTTTGATTGTGCCTAAATCCTTTAGCGCCCGATAGAAGGGCAGTATCCCCGCTCCAGGTATTCCGAATATGTGTCTAACTCCTTCGCTTTGAAGTATCCTTACTGCAGCCTCCATGGCAGTCATCTTTGGCATAGTATTTCTCCTTTCCTTCTTTAAGGATCTAAGATTTTTATATCTAAATACATCGTCATACCGGCGCAGGCCGGTATCCAGTCTTTTATACCTGGATTCCGGACCGAGTCCGGAAAGACGTGCGGCATTTTTATCCTTCGTTGTGCCCCATTTGGGCATGAGGATTTATATGGAAATGCCCCTTCTCTTTACCGTCGAGACGCCGGGATGCGCCGGCAGTATTCCCTCCCCCTCGACGGGGGAGGGCGGGGTGGGGGTGATTTTCAT
>Ga0100397_1001905_pt1 | contig 12290 bp, 10 predicted proteins | sample CryGeymeta201521_FD_81550 | JGI IMG/M metagenome (GOLD analysis project Ga0100397, IMG submission 81550) | Groundwater microbial communities from Crystal Geyser aquifers in Utah, USA - Crystal Geyser metaG 2015-21 | ecosystem: Environmental > Aquatic > Deep subsurface > Groundwater | place: USA... | reverse complement strand
GCAATTCTCGGTGAAATTGAAAACCCTTGAGATTGCTTCGCTCCGCTCGCAATGACAAGACAAGTTTTCGTAATCCGTCATTGCGAAGGGCCTTATCCTGAAGCAATCTCGTCTCTTTTTCACTGAGAATTGCTGGCTTTTGGGGCAAAAGTCTTGAGCTAACGATATCTATACTACGTAGTAGAAACCATTATAAACTTCCCTGAAGCAAAATTTAAAGACAAAAGATAAGGGAAAGATAAGGGAGGATGTATGAAGAGTAAAGGGTATCAAAAGCACATGGAAAAGAAGAAGATGCTTGCAGGGAAGAGGATCGCAGGGATTGATCCTGCCAAGGAGAAGCATCAGGCAGCGGTATTAAATGAAGAAGGCATTCAAATGGGAAGATCATTTTCATTTCCGGTCAGTCATGAAGGATATAGTGAAAAGCTGTGGAAAGAGATCGGGAAGATCCTCGGAGACTATGGCACAGAGGATCTGGCCTTTGCGGTGGAGACATCCTGCGCTCTCTGGAAAACGCTTACAGACTATTTGTCGCAGCGCGGATACACCGTGCTTATGGTAAACCCGCTTACGACTTACCATTCGCGGCCCCTTATGAACCATGATTTTTCCAAGACGGACCCAAAAGACGCATTACTCATAGCGACGAACGCCCGCAACGGCAATTATACCGTCTATCAGAACTTTACCCCTGAGATCAATAAGCTGCACCGGCTGAGCATCACGTATGACAAGCTGACCAAGGACAGGCAGAAGGCCATAGCCAGACTGAGAGCCTTTATGGAAGAGGTCTTTCCAGAGTTCCTCAACTGCATACCGGTAGATATCGAGACATCGCTGTACCTTCTTGATCAGTACTTTCTTCCTGAGCATTTCCGGAGTCTTTCGGTCCATGAAGAAGAACTGAACGTCCGGAGGATATCCAACGGAAACCACGGAACTGAGACATTAAAGAAGCTCAAAGAGTACGCTCAAAAAAGCATCGGCAGTTCTGTGCATGGAGAAGAAGACGCATTAAGGCTTACCCTGGATATATGGATCATGCAGGTACGGCAGAGCGGCAGTGGCCTGGCTGCGATAGCCAAGGCAATAATAGAACTTGCCAGGAAGACGGAGTATTTTGAGATATTGACCTCATTGAAGGGAATATCGGACATATCAGATGCCAGGTTCATAGGAGAGTGCCGAGATCTTAGCCTCTATGCACATTACAAACAAATAGAAAAACATGCGTGGGCGAATCTGAGACTCATGGATTCCGGCAAATACCATGGCGCACGGAGAATCAGCGGCATCGGAAACAAAAGACTGCTGAAACTCATATACCTTATGACAACCCAGACGGCGCGGTTTATCCCCGAAGTAAGGATTAAGTTCATAAAAAGGCAGCTCAAGAAGAAGTGCTACCGGAAAAATATCATCGCCTCCTCCTCACAGCTCTTGAAACTGCTCATGGCACTGATAAAAGAAAGGCGACCATATGCCTTCAGAGAGGAAGCGGCGCAGGAGCTTGAGAAACTGGAGATGAAATACAGTGAAATACAGAATACACAAAAGAAGGAGGCAGTCCGAAAAGCAGCATAGCTCTTTGAAAACAGAAAAGTGATCGAGATTGAGACGTTCAGGGTTAAGGTGGTAGAAATGTAAGAAAGAAGGCCCCATTGGCCGATGGGGCCCTTCCGGAACGGCCAGGCGTTTAGCATTGTGGAAGGTCTCTAAACATCTGGACGCTTCGTCTAACTGATAACCGGGCCGTCCTGGTCTTCCCATGTCGAATAAGAATATTGGTTGCGACCGTATTGATATTGTAACGAAAGAAAGCGTTGACTGGAAGACATAAAAACAGGATGCCGTTCCGTGCACCCGGCCAAATACCCCGGCTGACCCGATAGGGAACCTGCGTCTCAAAACAGGGACGCTATGGGCGTATTTATTGTGATTTGGAAAGGACATTTATACTTTTTTTCTAAGAATTGTATTTTTTGCTTGACAACGTGGAAAGAAGCATTTAGCTAAACACCATGAAGATTGGCAGGTTCAGCAGGCTGATTGATCCCTGAGGTTATACGGCTATTTTCTTTCTAACACCAATTCAAACTTAACTATAAATGCTATAATCCATACACCCCTGCACCCCTCTTAAGAGGGGAAATTATAACTGAACCGTGCTATCATGCTATTAATCATCAAAGGTCTTAAAAGTTGTTTAAGATTTAAGGATTATTAATAACTTTCATAACACACCCCTTAATCCCCTCTTTTTAGAGGGGATAAATATATGTAATCTACCTTTATCAAATACAAATCAGCTTTATCCTTTCAAATTTTCCCCTCTATCAAGAGGGGATAAATATATGTAATCTACCTTTATCAAATACAAATCAGCTTTATCCTTTCAAATTATCCCCTCTATCAAGAGGGGATTAAGGGGTGTGTACAAACATTAAGTTCAGTATGACTAATTAGAGTCTGTCCATGAAGTCGTATTTTGTCATTGTCCGGCTTGACAGGACAATCCAGAACCTATTGAAAACACTGGATTCCTCGATCAAGTCGGGGAATGACAGATTATATAAGTCATGATTTATAGACAGACACTAATTATTAGGACAGAGTTCGCTATGAATGTAATCGCCGCTTAATTATTTCATACACCTTCTCTACAGACAAACTGTTCATGCACCTTACATCGTTACATGTCCTCTTGAAACAGGGCGCACATGGGATATCTTCTCTGATTACAGTATGCCCTTCTCCATAAGGGCCTGTTCTTAATGGGTCTGTTGGTCCGAAAATGGCAAAGACGGGGATTCCTAAGGCTGCGGCAATATGCATAGGGCCTGAGTCATTGCTTACCATAAAGCGTGCATTTCTTATCACCTCTATTAATTCCTTCAAGTCTGTCTTACCTGCTAAAGATATCGCATTCCCTTTTGAGAGCGCAACAATTTCGTTTGCTATATCTATATCTGTCTTGCTTCCTACTATCACTGTCATGATAGGTAACTTTGATGAAAGTTTTCCAAATTTCCTTGAAGGCCATACCTTTGTCTTCCATCTTGCGCCAGGGACTATAACAGCATAACCTTCCGAAGGATGAGGGATGAGGGATGAAGGATGAAAAATCGAAGACGAGGACTGATTATCAAGAGGGAAAGGAAAACGTATGTCGGTTATATCGCATCCTAAAAATTCAGCAATCTTTAAATATCTGTCAACAGCGTGTATATCTCTTCCGCCTTTAACTTTATGTGTATAAAAAAATTTACTCCCCTCTCTTGCCTCGGCAAATCCAATCCTGACAGGAGCGCTTGTAGCTGATGTTAGAATCCCGCTTCTCAATAGTCCCTGTAAATCTAATACAAGATCAAATTTTTCTTTTTTCAGCTCCTTAAATAACCCTTTAAGTTCATTAATCGTTCCCTTCACATTTTTAATCTTTTTCCATTTATCTTTATTTATAATCCAGAGCTTGTTGACCATAGGATGTCCTTCAAGGAGTCCTTCAAGTCCCTTTGCGATAACCCAGTGTATCTCAGCCTTTGGAAAACACGTTCTTATTGCATTCAGAAATGGTAAGCTATGAACAACATCACCGAGAGAGCTTGGTTTGATGATAAGGATTTTTCGGGGATCTTTTATGAGACTTTTTCTAATATCCAATCAACTGCCTCTTTTAGGTCTTTAGCAATAAAATCAGCATATTGTGACTCTTTTGCCTCTCCTGTCTTAACCAGTATCCCTCTGGCACCGACTGCCCTTGCAAGAAATATATCTGCTTCTTTATCTCCTACCACAAAGGATTTCTTAAGGTCAATTCCATGTTTACCCCTTGCCCTGAGGAGCATCTCCGGTTCGGGTTTTCTGCATGGACAATGATCATCAGGATTATGAGGGCAGTAATAAAAATCATCAAACCCGTACTGTTTTATAAATACGCTGTTAATCTCTTTTACAAATTCTTCATTAACTATACCTTTCGCAATACCTGACTGATTGGAAATACCGATAAGTTTGAAGCCTTTTTCTTTAAGAAGATGCACATTGTTGATATCTTTAAAAACCTGAAAATCGTCATATTTATTGAGGTAGCCTGTATCTCGACATAATGTCCCATCCCTGTCAAAAAAAACTGCAGGTTTGTCTGGTAATATCTCTTTTATTCCGTAATAAACATCATCTGATGTTATTGCGTACATGCATCTCATATCATTATTTTTACAAGTGCGTTCGAAACAAGGAGAGCATGAGATGTCAGGAGTTATTACCACATTGCTATTTCCTCCGCCTGAGGCGTTCGCCTCAGGCGGAGGGCCTGTTAATTGTGGATCTGTAGAGCAGAATATTGCTACCAATGGTGTTTTAACTGCATAGGCAATATGCAGGGGCCCTGAATCATTGGTAACAAATACATCGCATTCTGAAATCAGTGAAATGAGCTCTCTAAGGGATGTTTTTCCGGTAAAGCTAATGAGTGAATGTGAAGTCCGGAATTCCAGGATTGCCTTTTTATAGATCTCATCCGCAATATCAACTTCTGATTTCCCTCCAAAAATAATTACACTTCCCCCTGTATCACTTATAAACCAGTTCGCAACCTCGGCAAACCTCTCAGGAAACCACCTCTTGGCTGAGCCATATGTTGCGCCGGGATTGATTCCCAGGATTGGCCTTTTCAAATCTTGCAGGAATTTTCTTGCCTCTAATCTTTCATCAAGTGTGAGATATATGTAAGGGTCTGAATATCCAGCGTTTATTCCTAACTTATCAAGAAGGTTCAGATAGTAGTTAATTTGATGCACCTTTCCCTTATTCCGAGGCACAGGGACTGCAGTTGTCAGAAGATGGCCTCTGCCATCCCTGTTATATCCGGCCCTTTCCTTTATGCCTGCAAGAAATGTAATCAGGGCAGCATCAAATGCATTTTGAAACAGGATTGTACTACAGAATTTTTTTTTATTCAGCATTCTTGAGAGTTTTATCTTGCCGATAATACCCTTATATTTATCACCATAAATAATTATTTCATCTATATTCGGATTGTTTTCAAAAACGGCGGACACCCATGGTTTTACAAGAAGAGAGATTTTTGCTTCCGGCATCGTTTTTCTCAATGCCTTTAATGCAGGCAGGGTCATAACACCATCCCCTATCCAGTTAACCCCTCTGACCAGCAGGTTCTTACAGGATTTGTCAAACATAGATTATTTTAACATTTTATTCAAAAATCCCCCTCACCCTGACCCTCTCCCTATATTTTCATCCTCAATTTGTGAACAATCTCTCACTCTGCTTCATCTTCTTGCGATTCAAGGGGTTAATAGCTATAATTTGACTATGTATAAGAAGATACTTGCTGCAGTAAATGAGTTCACAAATTCAGAGATAGCAGCAAGGTATGCGATAGCCCTTGCAAAATCATGCCAGGCAAGGCTTTCTTTAGTCTTTGTTGCAGAAGAGGGGATTAACAAGGATGTATTCAGACACGCAGAATCTGCCCTTGAGAGACTTTTTATAGAGGCTGAAGAACTTGGCATCGAAGTAGAGAGCATCACTGAAAAGGGAGACCCCTTTAATAAGATATTCGAAATAGTAAAGAAAGATAAGATAGACATTGTTTTTACAGCCACAAGAAGGGAAGATATACAGAAAAGATTTTTTACAAAGACCCTCGCAAGAGAGTTTATGGTAAAACTGCCATGCTCTGTAGCTATGGTCAGAGTAGTACGTATGGGGAGAATGCATCCTAAAAATATCCTTGTGCCTCTGAGAGCTAATATGACTAACCTTGAAGAAAGAGCATGCTTTGTGGCAAAACTTGCACAGGGCTTCGAATCCACTGTGACACTTTTTCATTCACCCAGTCCCTTAACAAGTTTTTTCCACGGAGAGATACATTTAAAACCTGCCCAGAGAGAAAGACATATTCCAAAAGATATCGAGCAATTCACTGAATGTTTAAATAGATATGATATACACCATGAAAAGAAGACAGGATATGGTTCTGTTTCAAGGTCTATAACCATAGAAGCTGCGCACAGAAGAAATGACTTAATCGTCATGGGGGAAAGCGAGAGGAGTCTTTTAAGGAGCATCATTAGTGGTAATCCTGTAGAGGATGTACTCAGGGAAACCCCATGTAATCTTATAATCCTGAGACCTGAACATGAACATCGATGAAAATCCAAAATCTCTCAAAAGAAGAGGTTTTTAAAAGCCTTGTAACTTCTGATAGAGGGCTCTCTGAAGAGGATGCCGGAAGACGTCTCCATGAATATGGTCTGAACGAGATAAAAGAGGTCAGAAAAAGGCCCCTATATCTGAGATTAATTTCCCAGTTTACCCATTTTTTAGCTATCCTCCTCTGGATCGCCGCTTTTTTCTCTTTCCTGTCTGAATATCTACATCCTGGTGAGGGCATGCTTACCCTCGGTATCGCAATAATAGGAGTAATATTCATAAATGCAGTTTTTACATTTATTCAAGAATACCGTGCAAAAAAGGCGCTTGAAGCCCTGAAAAGGCTACTACCTTTTTATGTAAAGGTTTTAAGGGACGGAAAAGAAAAAGAGATTCATGGCAGAGAGGTTGTCCCGGGTGACATGATAATGCTTTCAGAGGGTGATAAAATCCCTGCAGACGCAAGACTCATAAAGACATCTGATCTCAAGGTGAATAACGCACCTCTGACAGGCGAATCAGAACCGATGTTAAGGAATCATGAACCGTTTGATGGGGAATTTCTCGAGAGCCCTAATATTGCCTTCGCAGGGACAACGGTTATCAGTGGTTCAGGTATGGCAGTCGCATTTGCAACAGGAATGACAACAGAGTTCGGACGTATTGCGCACCTGACAAGCGCTGTAGAGGCAGGACTCAGTCCACTCCAGAAGGAGATTATAAAAGCAACTAGGATAGTAGCTACAATCGCTGCAGTAGTTGGTATATTCTTTTTTTCTTTAGGTTTTTTGATTGGAAGAAGTTTCTGGGAAAACTTTATTTTTGCAATCGGCATAACAGTAGCGCTTATTCCTGAAGGCATGCTTCCAACAATGACCCTCTCTCTTGCCATGGGAAGCCAGAGGATGGCAAAGAGAAAAGCATTAATAAAAACACTTACATCTGTTGAGACACTCGGTGCTGTAACAGTGATATGCACAGATAAAACAGGTACACTTACGCAGAATAAAATGGCTGTGACAAAGATGTGGACAGCATCGGATGGTTTCATAATCCCCCCCAGCCCCCCTTTATCAAAGGGGGGTAATAATAAGAGTGCATTATTAAAGGGGGGCGAGAGGGGATTAAGTTCCTATGAAATGCTCATGCATATAGCCTATCTATGTAACAATGCACGCTTCATAGATGGACAATACAAAGGAGACCCAACTGAAGTTGCATTGCTTAAAGTTGCGAGAGAGACCATTGGATATTTTGAGGCAGAACGAATGCAGGAAATACCTTTCGACTCAGATAGAAAAAGAATGACTACGATAAATATAATCCCTCCCACCCCCCCTTTAGAAAAGGGGGGCGGGGGGGGATTTGTTGTTTTCACAAAGGGTGCCATGGAGAGTGTGCTTCCTTTATGCAGCCACTTGCTGATCGATGGTGAAAAAGTGCCTATTGATGAAACACTCAGAAAAAAGACTATGGATGCCTACCATGCTTTAATGGATATGGGGCTAAGGGTCCTCTCCTTTGCCTATAAGGAAATCGGAGACACCCCCCCACCCATCCCTCCCCCTCAAGGGGGGAGGGCAAGGGAGGGGGTGAGACCTGAGGAAGTTGAAAATAACATGGTCTTTGCTGGATTGATTGGTCTTGAAGACCCTCCGAGACCAGAGGTGCCAGAAGCAATACAGAAATGCAATGAAGCAGGAATAAAGATAATCATGATCACAGGTGATGGTAGTAGAACTGCTGTTGCTATTGCAAGAGAAATAGGGCTTATTAAAGGGAATCCAGCTTTAATCGAAGGCCATGAATTTGATCAGATGAGTGATGAGGAACTGAGAAAAAAACTCTTAGAAAAAGAGGTCATATTTGCAAGGATGACACCTAAGCATAAGATGAGGGTTGTATCAATCTTAAAAGATGAGGATGAGATTGTTGCTGTAACGGGTGATGGTGTGAACGATGCGCCTGCACTCAAGAAAGCAGATATTGGTATTGCAATGGGAATATCGGGCACAGATGTAGCAAAAGAGGCATCGGATATGATCCTGCTCGATGACAACTTTGCAACAATTGTAAATGCAGTAGAAGAGGGGAGGGCTGTGTATGAGAACATAAAAAAGTTTATAACATATATCTTTGCATCAAATATACCAGAGGCAGTGCCTTATTTAGCTTATATCCTGTTAAGGATTCCACTTCCTCTGACCATAATCCAGATACTTGCAGTTGATCTCGGTACTGATATGTTACCTGCACTTGCACTCGGTGCGGAGAAGCCTACTCCCGGTTTAATGAAACAGCCGCCGAGAAAATTAAAGGAGCGGTTGTTAGACCTTCCTTTAATTATCAGGTCATATCTATTCCTCGGTCCTATAGAAGCTATTGCATGTATGTTTGGATTCTTCTATGTTTTATATAATGGTGGGTGGATATGGGGGACGATGCTCTCGGTGAATAATTTACTTTACCTTCAGGCAACAACTGCATGTCTTACAGCGATAATAATAACTCAGATAGGAAATGTATTTGCATGCCGCTCATCAAAGGAATCTATCTTTAGCATAGGTTTTTTTACGAATAGGCTTATATTTGCTGGTATCATGGTTGAAATCCTACTACAGTTGTTCATTGTTTATCATCCGTTCGGAAATAAAATCTTTAGAACCGCACCGCTTAGTTTAGATCTATGGCTTATTCTAATACCCTTCAGCATTGGATTGCTTGCAGCAGAAGAAGTTAGAAAGTTTTATTCAAGAAGATTATAACTCGCAGGTGTTTAATTTATTTTCTGCATATTTATTGTTTTATGGTTTATCTTGGTGGTTCTTATAGCTTGCGGATTCTTTTGGATTCCTTTCTTTTGGCTTGTCAATCAGAGAGATTATAGAATCAGCATCTTTATAGCCGGGGATAATACCGCCGTCAGGAAGAATAATTGCAGGTGTTCCTTTTATACCAAGTTTTTCACCGAGTTTTATGTTTTCATCTACCTCTGAGGTTTTACACTTTGGCTCTGGCAGGCTTTTCCCTGCAAAACTATCTTCAAGCAGACTCAGGGACTTCTCACAGACTATCGCCGTTGATTTTTCATATGCCTTTGGATGTAATTTTACCAGAGGAAACATTTTTATATAAAAGGCAATATCTTTCCTTTTTTCTAAAATCTTTTTTATTTCCTGATGGAGCTTCCCACAATACGGGCACTCAGGGTCAGTAAAAATAATCACCTTCTTTGATGCATCTTTATCGCCCATTAACAGGGCGTTGTCAAGAGGTATTTGTGATGTGTCAATTTTATTGAGATTATAAAGTTTTTCTCCTGTTAAATTTGTTTTTGTTTTAAGGTTTAATATGGAACCTGATACAACGTATTTTTTAGAAAAATCAACATAAGCTATCCCCTTCTGCCCCCTTGATTCAATTGCAATCTCCCATAATCCTTTAACTATAGCCGGACTAATTTCGAGAATTTTCACATCAGGGATACCTTCCTTAAGCAAATTCAGTGCATCATCATTCGTTATCTGATGGCACTTTGTGCAATTATGATCGCATGTGTCAATGCCATATGTATTATGAATGAGAAGAAAACTGGCGATGGATATTACAACAAAAAAGATTAATATAAATTTTCGCATGTGAACATTATACTATAATCAATAAAATAAAACATAGGAAAAAATCATCATCCTGGGATAAGATTTTCCCATTACAGTTCCTTAAGCCTTTCAGACTGATAGTGATCAATCAGGTTGTCAATTATTTCATCAAGGTCTCCCTCGAGCACCTGATCAAGCCTATGAAGTGAAAAACCAATCCTGTGGTCAGTGACACGGTTCTGGGGAAAATTGTATGTCCTTATCTTTTCGCTCCTGTCGCCTGTTCCCACCTGTAATTTCCTTTCAGAGGCCCTCTCCTTTTCCTGCCTTTCCATTTCAATCTCATAAAGCCTTGAGCGAAGAACCTTCATGGCCTTTTCTTTATTCTTGATCTGGGAGCGTTCATCCTGACACTGCACAATAAGTCCTGTCGGGACATGGACAATCCTTACAGCCGAATAGGTTGTATTAACTCCCTGCCCTCCAGGTCCGGAAGAACAGAATGTATCTACTCTAAGGTCTTTTTCATCGATCTTAATATCAACATCCTCTGCCTCGGGGAGCACTGCAACTGTTGATGCAGATGTATGGATTCTTCCGGATGATTCTGTAACAGGCACGCGCTGGACTCTGTGAACGCCGCTTTCATATTTGAGTCTGCTGTATGCATTTTTTCCCTGAATAGATGCAATTACTTCCTTGATGCCTCCAAGTCCTGTGGAGTTCAGATCTATCATCTCTACCTTCCATCTTTTTTGTTCAGCATATTTCAAATACATCCTGAACAGTTTGGAGGCAAACAGGGCAGCCTCTTCACCCCCGGTTCCTGCCCTTATCTCAAGAATTACATTTTTCTTATCTCGAGGGTCTTTTGGAAGAAGCATAACCTTAAGCTCTTCTTCTATCTTTGGCTTTTTCCCCTTTAGTTCATCAAGTTCTGATAGGGCAAGCTCACGCAGGTCTCCGTCGCCTTCTTTTAAAAGCTCCTCAGTGCCTTCTATATCAGAAAGTAATTTGGTGTATTCCCTGATCTTTTCAACAAGCGGCTGTAATTCCGCCTGTTCTTTTGAATATTTCTGTAGTTCAGACGGTTTTGATAATACCTCCGGATCTATCAGCAGGTTAGTCAATTCCTCATATTTACTTTCTATTGCCCTTAGTTTCTCAAGCATTTGCTTCCTCTATGGTAAGAACTTCTTCGAGCGCCCTGACAGCAACCTCGATTTGAGAATCGTCAGGTTCTCTTGTTGTAAGCCTCTGCAGCAAGAGCCCGGGCTGTATCAATATCTTTATTATCATGTTGTTTTTCATTTTAGAAGATAGTTTCAAAAATTCAAAGGAAAGCCCTGCAATCAAAGGTATAAGGACAATCCTTGAGAGGAATTTATAAGTGAACGACCAGGTCTGTGGGATAAATGAGAAGGTTAATATACTTATGACCATAACTATAAGAAGAAAGCTTGTACCACAGCGTGGATGCAGAGGGCTGTTGCCTTTTATATTTTTTACAGTTAGTTCTTTCCCATTCTCATATGCATGGATCACTTTGTGCTCTGCACCGTGATACTCAAATATCCGCCTCATTTCTTTCCACATGCCGATTGAGACTATATATATCAGGAAAAAAAATATCCTGATAATACCGTCGACAAAATTAAACACAAATGAGCTTTTGGAAACAGATGTGAATACGGTTCCCAAAAGCTTTGTTGCATATAACGGCAACAGTATAAAAAGGGCTATGCCAAGTATTACAGACAAGCCGATGGTAAAACCAATGGCAACAGGGTTTAACTTTTTACCATCTTCCTCTTCGTATGCCTTGCTTGCAGAGAATTCTATAGCCTTGATGCCGATGAAAAGAGCATGAAAAAGTGCAATCACACCCCGCATGACAGGAAGCCTTAAAACCTTTGGAAGTTCTGTTAGTCCCTCCCTTTTAACGTGGATGTCCCCTCCTGGGCCTCTGACTGCAACTGTCCAGCCTTTCCGGCCTTTCATCATAACACCTTCTATAACTGCCTGTCCGCCTATGTTTTTCATCTGAATCAAAAAAAAACCGTTAGTCCTGAAACAATTGACTAACGACTTTTTTTGTTAGTGTATTTACTTCTTGGTACGAGTCGATTCTAACTTTGCGTACTTTTTCTTAAATTTCTCTACCCTTCCTTCAGCATCAACAATCTTCTGTTTACCTGTGAAGAAGGGGTGGCATTTTGAACAGATATCTACTTTTATCTTCGGCCTTGTTGACCTTGTTGTGAATGTCTCACCGCAGGCGCACACTACAGTCGCCTCATTATATGACGGATGAATTCCTTCCTTCAATCTCTCCCTCCTGAAATTTTTAATATATTATATAGATTTATTATAGTTTTGGCAATAGGCGTATTGAGCCGTGTAAAATGTAACCATATGGATAATCGTTGTGACATTTATAATGTAACCCTGAAAAGTTGTAAAAAAACAACGACAGGAGGATTACATTATGAGCAGGAAGTCTATCAG
>Ga0100397_1001901_pt1 | contig 12297 bp, 10 predicted proteins | sample CryGeymeta201521_FD_81550 | JGI IMG/M metagenome (GOLD analysis project Ga0100397, IMG submission 81550) | Groundwater microbial communities from Crystal Geyser aquifers in Utah, USA - Crystal Geyser metaG 2015-21 | ecosystem: Environmental > Aquatic > Deep subsurface > Groundwater | place: USA... | reverse complement strand
CATAGATAAATAATAAATACCGCATTTAAAAAGCTATTTTTGGCTTTTTATTTTTTGAAATTTGTTGTAAAACCCCGTTAGAAATTTCTCGGTAATCCAAAACAGTGTTGATATAAATTTTTTAATAATGTAAAATAAAGATGAAATGTTAACTCCTGAAGAAAAAGAAAAATTAATTAAAAAGTATAAAATTCACGATTTTGACACTGGTTCGCCGGAAGTTCAAATTGCCTTATTAACCGAAGAAATTAAAAAGCTAATTTTGCATTTGAAAAAACATTCCAAGGATTTCCATTCAAAAAGGGGCTTATTAAAAATGGTTAGTAAAAGAAGAAGGTTTTTAAGTTATCTAAAAGAAGAGGACGAAAAAAGGTATAACAGTTTAATTAAAAAAATAGGACTGAAAAAGTAATATGGTTATCAAACATATCGGACAAAGAGTAGCAGTCTTAATTGACGTTCAAAACCTTTATCATTCAGCCAAAAATCTTTATCGGGCCAGAGTGAATTTCCGAGAAATTTTAAAATTGGCTGTTTCAAAAAGAAATTTAATTCGGGCTTTTGCCTACGTTGTCAGAACAAAAACAGGTGAAGAAAAACCATTTTTTGATGCTTTAATAAAATTGGGAATCGAAACCAGAGTAAAAGATTTGCAAGAGTTTTATGGTGGTTTAAAAAAAGCTGATTGGGATGTCGGGATAGTCATTGACGCCATCAGGATTGCGCCTGGTATCGATACCTTAGTCTTGGCTTCGGGAGACGGTGATTTTATACCCCTAGTTGAATATTTAAAAAATCAAGGAAAAAGAGTTGAGGTCGTTGCCTTCGGGAGAACCGCCTCTTCTAAATTAAGAGAGTCGGCTGACGAATTTATTGATCTGGAAAAAGATCCCGAAAAATATTTGTTAAAAAAATAGCCCTACGAAATTACGAAAACGGTACGAAAATACGAAATCACGGGACCCTTTGTACGAAAATTTGGTTTCCGGCAAAAATATTTTTCGTACTTTCGCCCCGTAGCAGAGCGAAGCTCGCTACGGGGCAGCCCCGAAGTTCTACTTCTGGGGCGTAAAAATTTCGTAATTTCGTAGTAAATTATGAATTATAAATTAGATTTATCAGGCAAGGAATTAAAGGTGGAAATAAGTAATTTAGCTGAACAGGCCTCCGGTTCTTGTTTTGTCCGTTATGGTGATACCGAAGTTTTGGCTACGGTTGTTATGTCAAAATATGAACGGGAGGAAGATTTTTTCCCTTTAACGGTTGACTACGAAGAAAGATATTATGCGGCCGGAAAAATCTTGGGTTCGAGATATATTCGCCGAGAAAGTCGACCTTCTGACGAAGCCATTATCACCTCACGGCTCATTGACCGGACCATCAGACCACTTTTTCCGGAAATTTTGAAAAGAGAGACTCAGGTTATTGTCACCTGTCTCTCCTGGGATAGGGAAAATGATCCAGATATATTTGGTTTAATTGCTGCTTCCACTGCTTTATCGATATCTGAAATTCCTTGGTCAGGACCAATAGCAGTGGTCAGAATCGGTAGGTTAAACGATGAAATGATTATCAATCCAACTTATGAACAAAGGGAGAGGTCTGATTTAGATTTAGTCCTGGCCGGAGTTGAAAAAGAGGGCGATATTTTAATCAATATGATTGAGGCTGAGGGGACAGAAATACCTGAAGAGGTGATTTTAAAAGCAGTTGATTTTGGAAAACCCTATTTGAAAAAAATAATTGATTTTCAAAATCAAATCGTTAAAGAAGTTGGGAAAGAAAAGATTAAAATTGAAACCCTGCCCCAGGATTTGAAATTAGAAAAAGAGATGAAAGGATTTTTAGGAGAGAGGTTAGAAAAAGCAATTTTTCAGTCAAACAAAACTGAAAGGTTTGAAGATCTTAGTAGTTTAAAAGAAGAGTTAATTTCCTATGCTGAGGGAAAATATCCAGGGGAAGGGAAATATGCCCGAGATTTAGTCAAAGAGAATAAATCCTCTTTTCTACCTTCGCTTCCGCTTCGCGTAAGCTCGGTCTTTGAAAAAGAAATCAAAAGATTGGTTCATAAAAATATCATTTTGAAAGAAAGAAGGCCGGATGGCCGAAAATTAGATGAGTTGAGAGAAATTGGTTGCCAAGCCGGGCTCTTACCAAGAACCCATGGTTCCGGTCTTTTTTGTCGGGGTCAAACAAAAGCTCTTTCCATTTTAACCTTAGGAGCGCCGACAGATGTTAAACTTTTGCAGGGAATGGAGATTATTGGTGAAAAGAGATTTATGCATCATTATAATTTCCCTCCTTATTCTACCGGCGAGGTTAAACCAATCAGGGGACCGGGTCGAAGAGATATCGGCCACGGTATGCTTGTTGAAAAAGCCCTTCTACCACTTGTCCCCAGCTTTGAAGAATTCCCTTACACAATAAGAATTGTCACGGAAATTTTATCATCCAATGGCTCCACTTCAATGGCTTCTGTTTCCAGTTCTTCTTTGGCTTTGATGGATGCCGGAGTAAAAATAAAAAGACCGGCGGCCGGAATTTCCATTGGCTTGATTCAAAATAAAGATGGTCAGTACAAACTTTTAACCGATATCCAGGGACCGGAAGATCATTACGGCGATATGGATTTTAAAATAGCCGGCACCAGAAAAGGAATCACGGCAATCCAGATGGATGTTAAGATTGAAGGAATTACAAAAGAAATTTTCAAAGAGGTATTAGAAAGAGGGAAAAAAGCCCGGATTCAAATCTTGGAAAAGATGGAAGAAATTTTACCCGGACCCAGACCAGAACTCTCCCCTTTTGCCCCTCGAACCCTAACCCTGCAAATCAATCCAGAAAAAATCAGGGAGGTTATTGGGCCTGGTGGGAGGGTGATTAATGAAATAATCGCTGAATGCGGAGTTTCAATTGATGTCGAGGAAACGGGAAAAATTTTTGTCACTGCCGAAAAAGAAGAGGCGGTTAAAAAAGCCATCGCTTGGATAAAAAATATTACCAGAGAAATCAAGGTAGGGGAAGTTTTCCAGGGAAGGGTGAAAAGGATCTTGAATTTTGGGGCCTTTATTGAAATTTTGCCAGGGCAGGAGGGATTGTTACATATTTCCCGGTTAGGTCGAAGAGTCGAAAGGGTCGAAGACATTCTTAAAATTGGCGATGTTGTTCCGGTCGAGGTAATCTCAATTGACGAACAAGGAAGGATAAATTTATCAATGACCCTATGAAAATACGAAACCATTACGAAAGTACGAAAAAAAAGGTTATAACTCGCGAATATGCGCTAATTTAACCACAAATATCACTAATAATATTCGTGCAAATTCGTGCTCATATTCGTGTAAATTCGCGAGAGACAAATTATGCCAGAGAAAAAGGAGTTCTTAAAAAGAGGGGAGGTCAGGACAATGACGAAAGATATCGAAAGATTAAAAGAAGAGGAGGCAAAAAGAGAAAGAGAAAGAATTGCCGCTTTAAAAATTGAAGAAAAAAAGAAAGAAATCGAAAAAAGAGTAGCCGAGGAGAAAAAAGGAGCAGAGGTTCAAAAAGAAGAAGTCCCGGAAAAAAAGATTGGATTTAAATTGGAAAGAAAAGAAAAAAATGCCAGACAGGCATTGGAAAAAGAAAAAACGGAAATTGGAAAGAAGATTATAAGCTTACTCCAACAAAAAGATTTTTTTCAAAGAAGAAAAGAAGGATATCAAGAAGAGGCCGAAGAGCTAAAGAAAACATTGGAACCAATTTCGAGAAAAGAAAAAGAAATTAAAGAAAAAAAGGGAGAAATTGAAAAAAGGGAAAGAGAAGCCGCTTCTTTTACTGAAAAACAAGTGATTGAAAGAGAAAGATGGGGAGTGGAAAGAGAGAGAAAGGAAATTGAAGCAAAGAGGTGGGGTATAGAAGATAGAATTTTCGAGGCGGAAAAGAAAATAAAGGAAATGGAATTGGGATCAGAAAAAATCTCAAGCGAAATCAGGGAATGTAAAAAAAACCAAAAAAAAATCGAGGAAAGGGAAAAGGAAATTGAGTTAACAGAAAAAAAAGAAAAATTAAGAGAAGAGTTATCCACAATTTTAGCCGAGGGAGAACCTCTGAGGAGGGGATTAGAGGAACTTTCTCAAAAGAAAGAGGAACTGGGAAGAAATTTGGCTGAAATTTTGATTAAAGAAAAAGATGTTGAGCAGAAAATATCAGAGCTTGAGGAAAAAGAAGAAACGGCCAATTTAATTGAAAAAAGGGAAATTGAAAAAGAGAGGTGGAAAATGGATGAAGAAAGGGAGAAAATTGAAGAAAGGAAATGGCAATTGAACGAAGCGAAGGAAAAAATAGCTCAAGAAGAAAGAGAAATCAAGTTAAAACATCAACCTCTAATAGAAAAAGAGAATTTAATTAAAAAAGAAATTGAGGCGATCGAAAGAATTATTGGCAAGGAAGTGGAAGAAGAAAAAAGGGTGGAAATCCCAGAAGAAGCACCTTCGGGCAAAGAAAAACCAATCGAAGAAATGGAGAAGATCGAAAAACCGGAGGAATCAAAAATCGAAAAAGAACTCAGGGAAAGAAAAGAATTTTTAGAAAGATTAAAAGAAGAACGGGGAATAGAAAAAGAAGTTCTAGAACCAACCGAAGAGCTTGAAGAATTGATTATCCGTCCGGTCCCTCAAAAACCGCCCCTGTTCGAAAAACTCCTGGCTAGAATAATAATCACAACCGTGGTCTTGGTAATCTTAACTACTCTTTTTTTCCTATGGTATTTCCTTTTTAAAACTAAAATTTAATTATGTTATGACTAAAATCACTAAAAAACTTTTAGAAGAACTAAAATTAAAATTGGTCAAAGAAGGAGAATCACTGGAAGAGGAATTAAAAAAATTTGCCGAAAAAGACAAAAGATTAGAAGGAGATTGGGATACTCGTTTCCCCCATTTTGATGGCGGAGAGACAGGCAGCACCGCTTTAGAAAAAGCGGCTGATGAAATTGAAGAATACAGTATCCTTTTGCCAATCGAGTACGCTTTGGAAACTCGACTCCGGAATATTCATTTAGCTTTAAAGAAAATAAAACACCCGCGACGCGGGTACCCGAAATACGGAATTTGTGAAAAGTGTGGCGGAGAGATTGAAGTGGAGAGATTAAAAATTTCTCCCGAAGCTCGCCTTTGTTTAAAATGCGCCCATCTCAAAAAGTCTTAAAAATAATCTAATTTTTCAAATGAGCAAACATTCTCATTGGGCTAAAATTAAAAGAAAAAAGGAGGTCGCCGATAAAGAAAGGGGGCAGATGTTTTCTAAAGTTTTAAGAATGATTTCGGTGGCGGCCAAACGGGGAGGGGATCCCGAAACCAATGCTTCTTTGAGATTGGCGATTGAAAAAGCGAGAGAGTTTAATATGCCAAAAGAAACTATTGAAAGAGCCGTCAAAAAGGGGTCGGGTGGGTTAGAAGGGGGAATTCTAGAAGAGGTGCTTTATGAAGCTTACGGTCCCGGAAAAATCGCTATTTTAATCGAAAGTATTACTGATAATAAAAATCGGGCTTTCAATGAAATCAAAAAAATCTTAGAGAGGTATAATGGAAAACTGGTCACCCCCGGTTCGGTCAAATGGATGTTTGAAAGGAAAGGGTGTTTAACTGCAGATTGTAAGCCCAGCACCAGAGCGGAGCTCGGTGCTGGACTAGTCCCGCACCGAAACGAAGTTTCTGGTGCGGGGTTGCAAATTGAAGATTTTAAAAATAAGGAAAAACTAGAATTGATGGCTATTGAGGCCGGGGCTGAAGATATCCGTTGGTCTAACGATGTTTTAGAAATCTACACCAAGGTCGAAGATTTAGAAAATGTCAAAAGAAATTTAGAAGATAAAGAGGTAAAAATTGAGTCGGCATCTCTGGATTGGGTGGCAAAAGAAGAAATAAAGGTAAGTGAGGAAGATAAAATAGCTGCCCAAAAACTTTTTGAGGATTTAGACGAAAGCGAAGAGGTTCAAGAAATCTATTCTAATATCAAGCTTCCGTGAAGCGGAGCGAAGATGAAGAAGAGAATGTAATTCTCTTCGCCTTAAAAATATAACATGCCTAAAGAGAGTCTGATTAGAAAAAAAGCAATTGAAATATTGAGAAGGGAAAGATGGATTACCTGGTATCCCTATCGAATAAAATATAAGCAAAACGATATTTTCGGCATCATCGATCTTTTGGCTATCAAAGGAAAAAAACAAAAAAATATCCAACTAACTACTCTGCCAAATATCTCAACCAAAAGAAAGAAAATAACAAATTTCCTTAAAAAATTTAAGGTAGAACTCCCGGTTGAAATTTGGGCCTGGTCGAAAAGAGAAAAAAAATTTAGAAAAGAAAAAATCCAACTGAAAATTAAAAGGAGACCGAGAGAATTGAAAAAAAATTAAACTAACTTTAGAAATTTTCTTTTGCCAATTTGAATTATTGTTCCCTTTTTTATTTGAATTGTCGCCCGCCAATCGGTCGCAATTTTTCCATCAATTTTCACTCCTTTTTGCAATATCAATCTTTTGGCTTCCGATTTTGAGGAGGCTAATTTTGTTTCAACTAACAAATCTAGGATATTAAGAGTTGTTTCTTTGATTTTAATTTGGGGAATTTTTGTAGGTAATTTTTTTTCTTTAAATATCCTCTCAAATTCTTTTTCCGCTTTTCGGGCTACTTCTTTGCTATAATAAATCATAACTATTTCTTTAGCCAACCTGGTCTTCAAATCTCTGGGATTAATTCTTCTTTCGCTTAAAGTATTTTCCATCTCTTTAATTTCTTTTAAAGGAACCTCCGTACATAATTTAAAACAATCCGTGAGAACCTCGTCGGGTAAGGCCATTATTTTACCGAACATTTCATTTGGTAGAAAAGCCAAACCAACAAAACTTTCGGTTTTTGACATCAATTTCTTCCCGGTTTTTGGATTAATCAAAAGTGGAGTAGTAACGACAAACTTCTCTTTGTTTTTATAGATTTTCATTAGGTCACGACCGATTAACATATTAAAAGTTTGGTCGGTTCCTCCGACTTCGACATCAACATTCATTGCCACCGAATCGTACCCTTGGAATAAAGGATATAAAAATTCATGAAGATAAATTTCTTCTTTCCTCTTTAACCTTTTTTGAAACATATTTCTTTTAACCATCTGCCCGTGGGTAAAGTTGGCTGCTAATCTAATGATTTCTTCTGGTTTTAATCTGCTCAACCACTGACTATTAAATTTTAGCTCAGCTGGATTTTTCTTAGATTTAAAATCTAAAATCTTCATCGCTTGTTTTTGATACGTTTTGCAATTTTCTAAAATCTCTTTTTTTGTCAGGGCTTTTCTGGCAGTTGATTTCCCTGTTGGATCACCGATTTGAGCAGTAAAATCTCCGACCAAAAGGATAATTTTATGCCCTAATTTTTGAAATGTTTTTAAAAGGAAAAAATTAGTCGAATGGCCTAAATGAAGATGTGGGGCAGTTGGGTCAACGCCAAAATAAATAGTTAGCTTCTTCTGTTTTAAAGCGTCCTTAAATTCTTCTTTTGAGGGGTAAATTTTATCTGCCCAACGAGCCAAGGCTTCTTCAATTTTTTGTGAGTCGGTATTAACCTTCATTTTTTAAGAATAACAAAATTAATGGAAATTGTAAATTTAAACCAAATTTAGTAGAATAATTAAGCTTATGCCTCGGAGAAAAATATATCGAAAAATTTATCAAAAGGGTAAAAATAAAAAAAGATTTGGTTTAATTTTAAAGTTTTTGGGTATTTGTTTTTTATCTTTTATTTTTGGTATTTTATTTTTATTTATTTATTATGCCAGAGATCTTCCTCGACCAGAAAAATTCTTAGAAAAGGAGTTCATTCAATCAACTAAAATTTATGACAGAACCGGTAAGGTTTTGTTATTTGAAATTTATGGCGAGGAAAAAAGAGAATATGTCTCTTTAGACAAAGTTCCCATCCATTTGAGAAACGCAGTGATTGTGGCTGAAGATTCCAATTTCTATCACCATTTTGGGATAGATCTAAAGGCGATCGGAAGAGCAATCTTGGCTGATTTAAAATTGAGAAAGCCTGTCCAGGGAGCTTCGACAATCCCCCAGCAACTTATTCGTTCTTCTTTTTTAACCAGAGAAAAAACCTTGGGAAGAAAAATTAAAGAAGTTATTTTAACTTTGGAATTAGATCGAAGGTATTCAAAAGACCAGATCTTAGAATGGTATTTAAATCAGGTTCCTTTTGGACCGAATATTTATGGAGTAGAGACGGCAAGTAAAAGTTACTTTGGAAAATCGGCTTCCGAACTAACTTTAGCCGAAGGGGCAATTTTAGCATCGGCAATCAAGGCCCCGAGTTATCTTTATCCTTATGGCGAGTATTTAGATGAACTATTAGCCAGAAAAGATTACATTTTAGACCGGATGGCAACCTTGGGCTACATCAGCCAAGAAGAAAAAGAAAAAGCCCAAAAAGAAGAAATAAAATTTGCCGGACCTTCTTCCAAAATTTTAGCCCCCCACTTCGTAATGTATGTCAAGGATTTATTAGAAAAAGAGTACGGAGAAGATTTTCTGAAAGAAAAGGGGCTAAAAGTTTACACAACTTTAGATTTTGATCTTCAAAAGTCAGCCGAAGAAATAATAAAAGAGCGGGCCAAAACCAATGAAAAATATCGGGCCTTCAATGCTTCTCTGGTAGCACTTTCTCCCAAAACCGGAGAAATCTTAGCAATGGTCGGTTCTAAAGATTGGGACTCAACTCCTTATCCCGACGGTTGTCTCCCTGGGAAAAACTGTCTCTTCGAGCCCTACCCAAATGTTGCTCTCAGAGGCAGACAACCGGGTTCGGCTTTTAAGCCCTTTGTTTACGCCACTGCTTTTAAAAAAGGTTACGATGATAAAACCCAGGTTTTGGATGAATTAACAAATTTTGGAATCTGGGGACAAAAAGAATACATCCCTCGAAATTATGATGGAAAATTTAGGGGGATTGTGACCTTGCGAGAAGGATTGGCACAATCTCTCAATGTCCCCTCAATAAAAGTTCTTTATCTCATTGGTTCTGCCGCCTCTGGCGAGCCTCGCCCTGATGGGCGGGATGAAAAAATTGAGAAATTGGAAATTAATAATTTTTTGGGCAAGGAAGAAGTTTTTAGCAAAGGACTAGAAGAAAGTATTGAAACGGCAAAAGAAATGGGAATAAATACTTTGACTCAACCAATCTCTTTTTATGGTCCCTCAATTGTTTTAGGTGGGGGTGAAGTAAGGTTATTGGAGATGGTCTCGGCTTTTGGAGTTTTTGCTACTGAAGGACTAAAAACCGAGCCAACCGCCATTTTAAGAATTGAGGATTCAAGCGGTAATATAATACAAGAAAGTAAGAAAAATCCAAGAAGGATTTTAGAATCGGAAATCGCTCAGTTGATTTCGGACATTCTGGCTGATAATGAAGCCAGGGCACCAATTTTTGGTTCCAGATCACCTCTTTATTTTGAAGGATTTAAGGTCTCGGTCAAAACCGGGACAACTGATAATTTCCGAGATGGTTGGACTGTAGGTTTCACCCCTGATGTTGTTGTCGGAGTTTGGGTAGGAAACAATAACCAGTCACCAATGCAAAAAGAGCCAGGTATCGTTGTGGCTGGCCCTATCTTCCATCAGTTTATGGAAAAGATTCTGAAAAATAATTTTTAGCTTGGCTTAATCGGCATAGCCAGATAAAGATAACTTTGGTCATCAACTCCTCTCAAGATGGTTGCCTCTTCTTCGCTATTTAATTCGAAACTAACCTCTGGACTGGGAATGCTTAAAAGCCCATCGATGAGAAAACGAAAATTAAAAGAAACCCCGATTTCTTTCCCTTTTATTTTAGCAAAAATTGTCGAGCGGTATTCTCCTAAATCCGGATTTTGACTCGATATTTCAACCAGTCCTCTCTTTCCATCCGTTTTCAGTTTTATTTCGTTGATTTTAGAAGCGAAAATACTAGCAGCTCTTAAATGATTTAAAAATTCATTTTTATTTAAAACAATCTCGGTGGCAAATTTTTGAGGTAAAATTGTCTGATAGTCGGGGTATTCACCCTCAATTAATTTAGAAACGATTTGAATCTCCGGATGAGGAGTTTCGACCATCTGAGATTCGAAGAGAATCTGATTTGGGGAAAGGAACATTTTACATTCTCCCTCTTTCTCTCCAAAAATATTAATAATTTCTTTGGCCGTCCTTTGGGGCAAGATACAAGAATATTCTTTTTGGATTGGAAGTGGTTTTTTCAAGAAAATCTTTTTTTCTCCCAAACGGAAACTGTCAGTAGCTACCATTTTAACAAGATTTTTTTGAAACGCAAGATAAACTCCGGAAATTTCTGGTCTGGCCGAAGAAAGGATGGGAATTTGGACGATTTGTTTTAAGCCATCGCAAAAAAGACGTCTTTCGAGGTTTATCGGTTCATTTGGAGAGACCTGAGGGATAATGGGAAATTCTTCTGGGCTCAATCCTTTTATTTTTGTGTTGTATTTTTCGGTTTCAATTGTTAAAGTTTGATCCTTAACTTCTAATTTTATTGGTCCGCCTTCTAAGAAACCGATGAAATCGGAAAGAATTTTGGATGGAATAACAATTGCTCCCTCTTTTTCAATTTTAGCTAAATTCCACCATTTTATTCCTATTTCTAAATTAGTTGAGGAAAGACTAAGAAAATTCTTTTCGGTTTTTATTAAAATATTATTTAAAATCGGTAAGGTTAAAGATTTTATTGTAATTCTTTCAATGATATTTAGTCCCTCTTTTAATTTATTTTGTAATATTTTTATTATCATTGTTGTAAGGGTTGTTTATAAATTTTTTTTAAGTATAAATGAAGTTGTTAATTTATCGGAGGGGAGGGTAGAAAAAATCTGCATATCTTCAATCTCTTTATTTTTTCACCCTTTATTCCCATCTTAATCACTTGATATTCGTTGCTGAATGAGACCGATTTCCTCTCTTAAATTTTCATTTTTTTCCATCTCTTTTTTGATTTTTTCACAGGCATGGATAGCCGTGGTATGGTCCCTTCCACCAAACTTTTGACCGATGTAGGGATAGGAGCATTTTAGAATTTCTCTTAACAAATACATCGCTATTTGCCGCGGTTTTACCACTTCCTTTTTTCTCGAAGGATCCTTCATCTCCTTTTCTTTTAAATCATAAAATTCGGCTATTGCCTGAATGATTTTCTTCGGATTGGCAATTTTTGGTGGATTGGAAATAAATTTTTTCAAAAGATTTTTCGTCGTTTCTAAATCCGGAATCTGATTTTTTAATTTTTGGAAAGCTAATAGTTGATTAAGTGCACCTTCCAACTCTCGGATATTTTTTTGAATTTCCGTCGCAATATAAGAATAAATTTCGTCGGGAAAAACTGCTTCTTTTTCTTGGGCTTTGGCTTTGAGAATAGCCACCCGGGTTTCAAAATCTGGCAAAGAGATATCGGCAGTCATCCCGCCTTCAAATCTTGACCTTAATCTTTCGGCTAGGGCGGGAATGGCTTTTGGTGACTTGTCGGAAGACAAAACGATTTGTTTGTTTTTTTCATACAAAGAATTAAAGATATGGAAAAATTCTTCTTGAGTTTTTTCTTTACCGGTTAGAAATTGGACATCGTCGATAATCAAGACATCGATTGTTTGATACTTCGATTTGAAATTTTCAACATCATGATTTCGGATTGAGGCGATGATACCGGAAGTGAACTTTTCACAGGGAATGTATTTAATTTTTTTCTTAGAGAAATTTTTGGCAATTTCATTGCCAACTGCCTGGAGTAGATGGGTTTTGCCCAGACCCACCCCACCGTAGATAAACAAAGGGTTATAAACAAAACCGGGATTTTTTGAAACAGCCCAAGCCGCGGCCTGGGGTAGTTCATTAAAAGGGCCGACAATGAAATTTTCAAAAGTATAACGAGGATTGAGATTGGTTTCCCGGTCAACTTTGAATTCTGGAAATTCTAATTGCTCAGTCAGGGAAGGGAAAAATGACGGGGTTTCCTTGGCGACCTTTAAACCGGTTTTGCCAATTTCATATTCCACTTCTTTTACTCCTTCATCTAAACTACGTAAAATTTTAAAAATTGATTTATGATATTTATTTTCCAGCCATTCTTTGGCAAAAGAATTGGGGACAAAAATAATAATCTTTTCTTTGTCTCGGTTAACAATTCTTGTGTCTTTGAACCAGGTGGCAAAATTTGCCTGAGAAATATTCAATTGGATTTGGGCAAGAACGGCTTGCCACAATTCTTCTGAATTCATAGCCCTTTG
>Ga0100397_1001867_pt1 | contig 12412 bp, 10 predicted proteins | sample CryGeymeta201521_FD_81550 | JGI IMG/M metagenome (GOLD analysis project Ga0100397, IMG submission 81550) | Groundwater microbial communities from Crystal Geyser aquifers in Utah, USA - Crystal Geyser metaG 2015-21 | ecosystem: Environmental > Aquatic > Deep subsurface > Groundwater | place: USA... | reverse complement strand
CAACAGGCTGCTGACTTTTGATTACATTGATATGGCACACGTTGATCTCAGCGGAGATTATCAAAGTTTCTGGCAGGTGCGCGGCAAGAATTTGCGACAAAATATGCGCACAGTACGCAATCGTCTGGAAAAAAATGGCTTGCACTATGAATTTAACTGTATCACCAAGCCAGATGAGGTCAGTGCCGCCGTTCAACACTTTGGGCGCATGGAATGTGCAGGCTGGAAAGCGAAGCAGGGAACAGCCGTGCAGTTCGACAGTGAGCAGGGTCGGTTTTATGTCGATTTGCTGGAAAATCTCACCAAAACCGGCTCAACCTGCATTTACTGTTTAACTTTCAATGGGGTCATTGTGGCGATGGATTTATGTATCCAGCAGGAGGGTTCAGTTATCGTTTTGAAGACCACCTATGACGAAAGCTATCACGAGTATTCTCCCGCGATGCTTTTGCATCAGGAAATATTGCGCTTGCTGATGGTGGGGGGCGAGTTTCAACGCTTTGAATTCTATGGAAAAATTAGAGATTGGCAAATGCGCCTGACGGAGGAGGTTCGTACCATGTATCACGTCAATGTGTATCGCTGGGCCTGGCTCAAACGCGTGATGGAAAAGCGTATCGGTGTCAGGTCAGGAGCTGCGTCATGACAGCCCTGATGCATGAATTAATCGATTTTTCTGCACTGCGTTTTCCCGATGCCATCGCGCTGAAGGAGGGGGTGCAGAACCTCAATTATCAACAGCTCGCCGTTGAAGTTGAAAGGGGAGCCTGTTATTTTCTGGGACTGGGTCTGGCCCATCGCGACCGTGTCGCCGTCTACATGGACAAGCGCATAGACACGGTGGTGGCGATGTTCGGTGCTGCGGCGGCTGGCGGGGTGTTTGTGCCGGTCAATCCGCTGCTCAAGGCCGAACAGGTCGCGCATATTTTGCGAGATTGCAACGTGCGGATTCTGGTGACGACATCGGAGCGTCTGGAATTACTGCGCCCTATATTGGCAGGTTGTCCTGATCTGCAATCTGTAGTGGTGGTTGCTGATGCGGCTGCCGCCCCGGTCGAGGGCATCCGTTGTATTAACTGGTCTGAACGCCGCCACGCCGCCCATCGCGAACCTTATCGTACGACAGACAGCGATATGGCGGCGATACTCTACACTTCAGGAAGTACCGGCAAGCCGAAAGGAGTGGTGCTGTCGCATCGCAATCTGGTTGCTGGGGCGAAGAGTGTCTCGCAATATCTGGAGAATCGTTCGGAAGACCGTATTCTCTCGGTATTGCCGCTGAGTTTCGATTACGGGCTGAATCAACTCACGACGGCTTTTCAGGTCGGCGCTTGCGCGGTGCTGATGAACTACCTGTTTCCGCGCGACGTGGTACGCATGGTGGCTCGCGAAAAAATTACCGGACTGGCGGCTGTGCCAGCACTTTGGATACAGCTTGCTCAATTGGATTGGCCCGAGGGCGTGGATGAACATTTGCGCTATATCACCAACTCGGGTGGCGCGATGCCGACTCACACGCTGGCTGCGTTGCAGAGGAAATTGCCTAAGACGCGCCCCTTTCTGATGTACGGGCTGACCGAGGCGTTCCGCTCGACTTATCTGCCGCCTGAAGAAGTGGAACACCGCCCGGATTCGATAGGCCGTGCGATTCCCAATGCCGAAATTCTGGTGGTGCGAGAAGATGGCACACCTTGTGCGGCAGGCGAGGAGGGCGAGTTGGTGCATCGTGGTGTGCATGTGGCTCTGGGTTACTGGAACGATATGGAGAAGACGGCGGAGCGATTCAGACCCGCACCGGGATTGCCCGCTGGGTTGCCACTGCCGGAGATGGCGGTCTGGTCTGGCGACACGGTAAAGCGGGATGAAGAGGGCTTTTTGTATTTCATCGGACGGCGCGACGAAATGATCAAGACTTCCGGCTACCGTGTCAGCCCGAGTGAGGTGGAAGAAGTCGTTTACGCTACCGATCTGGTCGTGGAGGCGGCAGCGCTTGGCGTGTTTCACCCCGCGATGGGGCAGGCAGTGGTGCTGGTGATTTACGCACCCGAACAGAATGAGGCTGTCAGCGAACAACTCATGGGCGAGTGCAAACTCAAATTACCCGCTTTCATGGTGCCTCTGCGTATCGTGGTGAGGGAGTCGGCTTTGCCGCGCAACCCCAATGGCAAGATAGACCGTAAACAACTCGCCGGAGAACTGGCTGACCTATTCGAGGATATAACGTCGTGAATAAAGCCCACCTCCAGAATCACGCTTTCCCTGTTGAAAATAACTGCCTGCAAATCGGCGGAATGTCGCTGAACCGGCTGGCCGAACGGGTGGGCAGTACACCGTTCTACGCCTATGACCGCCGTTTGGTGACTGAGCGGGTGGCACGTCTGCGCGCCGTGTTGCCATCAGACATTCATCTGCATTACGCAGTCAAGGCCAATCCCATGCCTGCACTGGTGCAACACATGGCCGGACTGGTAGAGGGTTTCGATGTGGCATCAGTTGGCGAGATGAAGACGGTACTCGATACCACCATGGCAGCCATCAATATCAGTTTTGCGGGTCCCGGCAAGCAAGCGGCTGCACTGCGTCAGGCAGCGGCGGCGGGTATCGTCGTCAATCTTGAATCGGAACGGGAGATGGAGCTGATCGCGCAGGCAGGCCTGGAACTGGGGGTGTTGCCCCGAGTGACCGTGCGGGTCAATCCCGATTTCGAATTGAAATCCTCCGGCATGAAAATGAGCGGCGGGCCTAAACAGTTTGGCGTGGATGCGGAACGGGTTCCTGCCATGCTGGCGCGCATGAAGGCATTGCCGCTGGAATTCTACGGCTTCCATATTTTCTGCGGTTCGCAGAATTTACGCGCAGAGGCGATTATGGAGGCACAGCGAAATACTTTTGAATTGGCTCGTCGTCTGGCGGCGGATGCGCCGGGTCCGGTCAAGTTACTCAATCTGGGCGGCGGTTTTGGCATACCTTATTTCCCCGGTGAGCAGGCACTTGAACTGGAAGCGGTGGGTGCGCATCTGGCCGGGCTGATGCCCCAGGCTAGATGCGATTTCCCCGAGGCTGAGTTCGTCATTGAATTGGGGCGTTATTTGGTCGGTGAGGCGGGCGTTTATGTGAGTCGCGTGATAGAGCGCAAAGTGTCGCGCGGACAGGTGTTTCTTATCACCGATGGCGGATTGCATCATCATCTCGCCGCATCGGGTAATTTCGGTCAGGTGATACGCAAGAATTACCCCGTTCTGGTCGGCAATCATGTGATGCCTGAAGGAGAAGCGCAACTGGCCTCGGTGGTCGGGCCGCTCTGCACCCCGCTGGATATACTGGCGGATAAAATGCCTTTAGGTCATGCGGCTGAAGGGGATTTGATCGCGGTGATGCAGTCGGGGGCTTATGGGCTAACTGCGAGCCCGACAGCCTTTCTGAGTCATCCCGCAGCTGTCGAGGTTTTTGCCGGGTAGCGATACTTTGTTACGCAGATGTTAGGATAGTCGCTTACTGCTTTGAATTTTTGAGCGCGCCAGACAATGAATTATCTACTGCCTTTGCCCGTTAAGACAACCAGCACGGTATCAATCAGGATAATGATGTCCAGAAACAGGCTGTTGTTTTTTACATAGTACAAGTCGTATTGCAATTTTTGGAGCGAATCCTCGACTGAGGAGCCGTACTGATAGCGTACCTGAGCCCAACCGGTGATACCGGGTTTGACACTGTGCCTGAGGTTGTAATAGGGTATTTCCACGCAAAGTTGTTTAACGAAAAATTCCCGTTCCGGCCTGGGGCCAACCAAACTCATTTCACCTTTTAGTACATTGAAGATTTGGGGCAATTCGTCTAATCGTAGCTGACGAATAATTTTCCCTACCCGGGTGATACGCGTATCGTTTTCGGCGGCCCATTGTGGCTTGCCGGAACTTTCGGCATCACGACGCATGCTGCGAAACTTGTAGATGGTAAAAGGTTGTCCGTCAAGACCGATGCGTTCCTGACGGTAAAGGATGGGCGCGCGGTCTTCAAGATAAATGCATAGTGCCGTAATCAGCATGAAAGGGAGCGTGAGCATCAAAAGCATCACGCTGGAGGCGAGATCAAAGATGCGTTTGATTGCGGTACGCAAGCCGCTTTGGTCAAAGCCGCCACCAAATACCAGCCAGTTTGGGTTGAGGGAATTCACGCGGATCTGGCTCATTTCGCGCTCAAAAAAAGTAGACACCCCAATTACTGTTATGCCGTTAAGTTTGCATTCCAGCAGCTCCTGCACGGGAAATCGTCCGTTGTCGCGGAATTGCACGGCCACCAGAATCTCGTCTACCTGGCGACTGCTGGCAAGGGCCAGCAAGGACTGATGTGTGGGCAAGATATTTTGGGTGATCAGCGAGGCATCCTCCCCTTGCATGGGGACGAAACCGATCAGGTTGAATTGGTGCTGGCTTTCATTGTGTTCGGCAATGTCGGCACATTCACGCGCCAGTTCTCCGGTTCCCAGTACCATGATTTTAGGTTTCAGGAAATTGAGTTTAGCGGCCCTGCTAAAAACATGGCGCACCAGTAAAACGCCGAGCGTGGCGAATAGCATGACGATGAATAATATTCCACGACCAAAATAGGCACTGGGGGCGATATAAATGATCAGCGTGATGATGCCGAATCCCATTGCAAAGGCGGGCATCAGCCGTAGCAGGGTGTGCCTGAAGTTCTCACGGAAATTCAGTTGATACATGCCCATGGCTTGCATGCTTAAAATCATCACCGCAGAAAAAATAATGCTCTGCGGGAAGACGCTGGAAATTTCCGTAAAAAAATCGTGACTAGGTGTTAAAAAACGCACTGCTACGCCCAGATGAAATGATGCAATCAGGATGCCGGCTTCTATGCATAGCAGGGTGATGCCCAACTTGCGAAAATGGTGATTAAAATGCTGCAACAGGTGTTCCTTTCAAGACTTTTGAATATTTTGTGAATTAAATCATGTAGCGACTATCCGTATTTTGTTAAAGTTGCTTGAGCAGGGCTCGCGCTTGTTCAATCTCTGTGAATGGTTTCTTATCTTTTAGCAGCAATTCCAATTCTTTGCGTGCCTGAACTTTGTCACCCGATTTAACCAGGGCGACGGCAAGGTGGTAGTGAATTTCAGTAAGTTGAGGTGCGATTGCGACCGCCTTTTGCAGTAAGCCCAGCGCGCGCGCCGTTTTGCCCTGTTCAAGCAATATCCAGGCCAGGGTGTCCATTGCGGCTGGATTATCGGCAGTGATCTGGTTCGCCTTCTCGGCATATTCCAGTGCGCGCGGATCCTTCTCCTGCTGGTACAGCCAGGCCAGGTTGTTCAGGGCGGGCAAGTAATTTGGAACCAGTTTCAGGATGCTCAGGTATTGTTCTTTGGCTGCTTGAGTTTGTTGTCTGTCCATATTGAGGGCAGCCTGGTACATGTGTGTAGGGATGTCGTCAGGATGATCCGCCAGCCATTGGGTCAGGCGTGCATCGGCTGTTTTGGCGTTGTTGGATTGAGTGAGGGACGCATGTAATTTCACCAGCAATGCACCATTTGGGCTGATGGCTAAAGCTCGTTCAAATGCCTTGACAGCCAGATCAGGTTTTTGGTGCTGCAACAGTAAGTTGCCTTCCAGTTCATAACCTACAGCCGATTTTGGTTCTTTTTTCTGTATTTGTTGTGCGATGGAAAGTGCTTGCTCAGTATTCCCCCTGCCGGCTTCCAGGGATGCCATAGCCAATTGAGCTTCCAGATAATCTGGCTGTAATGACAGTGCTTTTTTAAGTGCTGCCGCTGCTGCGGTAACGTTTTGCATCGCCATGTTTAGGTTGGCAAGGCGCAGTTGGATCGGTGCGGATTCGGGTTTCGCAGCGGCGAGTGTGTTATAGGTTTCCAGGGCGGCTGATTTATCACCGTTGGCAAATTGAGCCTGTGCCAGCATATCCAGAAAATCCGGGTTGCTGGCGTTGGAACCTTGTAGTTTTTTGGCGAGGGTGAGGGCTTGTTGTTTTTCGCCTATGCGCAGGTAATGCGCGATAAGTTGCAAAGAGGGTAACAATGCATCAGGGTTCTCCTTGCTGGCTTTTTCCAGCCAGCTTGTGGCTTCCTTGGTCTGTCCCTGAGAGAGGGCGAGGGTGGCCAGTGCCGTCATGATTTGAGCATTCTTCGGGTCTTTTTTGAGGATGGACTCGAAACGTGTCTTGGCGACTTCCGGCTTCTTGGCTTGTAAATCAAGCTGGGCAAGATTCACCGCCGCAGCAAAATTGGTGGGGTCAACGGAAAGTGCTTGTTCAAAACTGGTGCGGGCACTGGCCATATCCCGCTTGCCCAGATAAGCCGCAGCCTTCAGGTTATGTACAAGCGGGTTTTTGGGCTGTTCTTTTTCGATGGCCTGCGCTGCGGCGAGCGCCTTGTCGTACTGCTTCAGGCGTAGTTGGGTCATGGCCAATAGCACACCAACCTGGGGGGATTTGGTATTCAGCTTCGCCCCTAATTCCATTTCGGATACTGCGCGTTCGCTATCCCCTTGTGCCAGCTTGCTTAATCCCAGCGCGGTATGCAGTTCTGCTGTCTTCGGCGCAAGTTCGCTGGCCTTGGCGAAAGCATCGGTTGATTTTGTGTACTCGCCTGCCTGCATATACGCCTCACCCATCATGGATAGCAGTTGTACATCTTGTTGCGATTTATCATGCGCTTGTGACAGGAGGGTAATTGCAGCTTGTGTCTGACCACTTTTCGTCAGGACGGATGCAAGCAGTTTTTGAGCATAGAGATTGTTCGGGTCGTTTTCCAGATACTTTCTCAAATGTTGTTCGGCTTGGGGCATTGAGCCTAGTGCAAGTTGTACGGCACCCGCCAGCAATATGCTGGGCATGTGTTCGGGTGCTACACGCAACACTTGCTGTAGTGATTCCAGGGCAACTGCGAATTTTTCCTGGCGGAAATCGAGCAATGCCTGGCTGTAGATAGCCATCAGGTTGCGTGGACTCGCCTTGCGCGCAGCGTCTATATGCGTTTTGGCTTCAGCGAATTTATTGCCTGCGATTTGCAGTAAGGCTAAGTTGAGATGCGCCGCAACATTGTCGGGCTCAAATTTGAGAACTTGGGTATAAGCGGCCAGGGCGGCTTCAGTTTTTCCTTGAGCGCGCAACAAATCTCCCTTGAAAATCCATACATCGGCGTTTTGCGGGTTTTGCTTTACAGCTTGCTCGGAGTATTCAGTGGCGGATTCGATATTTTTTTCGGTGAGTGCCAGCCTCGACATGCCGAGGAGGGAGGCTGGGAAGCCGGGAGTGGCTTTGAGTGCCTGCTCGAACGAGGTTTTTGCTTCCTGACCTTTGTTCAATGCCAGGTAGGCGTTGCCGCGCAGGGTTGCTATTTGAGCGGATGGCTGATCGCCAGCAAGCTGCTTTATTTCATCCAGAACCTGCTGAAACTGCCCTTGGGCAAGCAGCGCGCTGGCGAGTTCCGGCAATACCTTGGCGGCAGGTATGCCGAGACTCAAGGCTCTGCGCAGTTCTTTTTCCGCAGATTGTGCATCGCCCGTCTGGTTGTAAATGGTGCCTAGCAGAAAACGCGCTTCGGCATTGTCCGGGCTATTTTGCAGGGCGTTTTTGAGTTGGATAATGGCGGCTTTATTGTCGCCTTTAGTCTGATATTGATGCGCTTCGTTAATCAGCGATTCTGCGGTCTGTGTTTTGCTGCAGGCGGTGATTCCGGCCAACAGGAGTGCGGCTGTCAAAAGGGTGATGGTTGCAGTGCGCTGCTGGTTAGGCTTGGACATGGCTTCTCCTGTCAATTGATATTTTGCGGTATCGCTTCAAATGAACATTAACTTGTTGGCACAAAGCGGTTTTTTACTTTGCTGATGCAAAGTGGGCTACATACCAAACCATGGATTGTTTTAGGCCTTCATCAATTCTGTGGCTAGGCTCGAAGCCCAGCAATTTCCCAGCCTTGGAAATATCAGCCTGGGAATGGCGCACATCGCCTGCACGAAAATCTGTGTATTCCGGGGTGTGTTGGGCGATTTGCGGGAATTGTTCAACGAGCAGGGCACGCAACATTCCATAAAGCTGTGTCAGACTGGTGCGCTCATTCAAGGCGACATTGTAAACCTGATTGACGGCTTTGGGATTGTCGGTCAAAGCCGCCAGTAAATTGGCCTGAACGACGTTATCAATGAATGTAAAGTCTCGGCTGGTCTCGCCATCCCCCTTGATATACAAGGGGTCATTTTTGATAAGCGCGGCTATCCATAGCGGGATGACGGCGGCATATGCGCCATGTGGATCCTGCCTCGGTCCGAAGATGTTGAAATAACGCAGCCCGATGGACTCTGTGCCGTAGCAGCGCGCAAAGACATCTGTGTAGAGTTCGTTGACATACTTGGTAACCGCGTAAGGGGAAAGCGGTTTGCCTATTACGGATTCTACCTTGGGTAAATCCGGGTGATCACCATATGTAGAGCTGGATGCGGCATAGATAAAGCGTTTTGCACCCGCATCACGGGTTGCCACCAGCATGTTCAGAAAGCCTGAAATATTGTTGCTGTTAGCCAGGATCGGGTCTTCAATTGAGCGCGGCACGGAACCCAGAGCCGCATGGTGCAGGACGTAATCTGCGCCGACGCAAGCAGTCTTGCAGACTTCGAGGTTACGGATGTCGCCTTCTATAAAGTTGAAATTGCGCCATGCATCTGCGCCGACCAAGGCTTGTACCTCGTCGAGATTATATTGGTAACCGGTCGAGAAATTGTCCAACCCGGTTACTTTTTGGTTCAACTTGAGCAGTGCTTCCAGCAGGTTGGAACCGATAAATCCAGCAACGCCCGTGATCAGCCAGTGGTGTTGATGGCATTGCAAATAGTGTTGTACTTGTTGGTATTTGTGCACAGGATTCTGGACTTTCATAGTTAGTGGTGTCGGGCGCTGTGAGCTGCATTGCGCAGCGCCATCCGGTTACGTTGCGATTTTACATCAATAAAGTGCTCTTTTTGTTTGTTCGGGTACGGAGGTAGGTTACCTGAAATTTAGTTTACTCGTTCTTTATCCCTGAATTGTCGTGGAACGGTTCGATCGGATTGAGTGTGTATATGTTCTGTCTTCGGTGAAATAAAGGCTTTGTGGAATAAATGCCGCGCCAGCAGTAAAGGGGGCATACGCAGCCAGTTGGCTCGTACATATAACAGGCTGCGTGCCGTCCCGGTCAGCAGGTCGGAGCAGCTGGCATGGTTGGGTAATAATGCACGGATAAACAGGCTGTCCATGAGCGCCAGCAGGAGGCGGTTCGGGTGGTCAAAATGGCTGACTGTTGTCGGCGGAACGGGGGTATGTAGCAGCAGCGTGGCATAGCGTAGTGCGTAAAAAAGCGGGCGAGTCAATTCGAGTTCACGGGCGCGTTCGATGAGCTGAGTCCAGAACGATGGGAGACTGCCGAAATGCTGCAGCAGGCTGTCTATATCCAGCAAATCGCGCAGACCCTGCTCAAGCTCGCCGTCATGGAACAGGTGCGTAGCGCTGTGCAGCACCATGTCCACAGGAGCCAAAGTCATTATCTGGCCGGATGCGTCGAGCCTGACTGCGGCTGCCCGTAGCTGTGCCGGATCAGGATGGATGGCCGTTGTTTCCGGCAGAATCGCATGGTGTACGTCAAGCACGGTCATGCGTTTGATGTGTTGCATGGGCGGTAATTCATGCATCCAGGTACGGTAATAATGCTGGTCATAGGTATCATGGTGGGTGGTCGCCCAGCCATGCAGCATCAGGGCGGCTTCCACTTCGTTCAGGCGGTCTTTGGGTACCATGATGTCTATGTCGGAAAAAATCCGCCCGCGTGCTGTGGGCAGTTTGGCCATGACATATGCCGCCCCCTTGAGCAGGATGAGCGGTATGCCAGTTGGTGACAGAGCCTGACGTATCTGTGCGACTTCCCACTGCACGGCCAGCGTGTGTCTTGCGGCGATGGTGTTTGCCCACACCAAGTGTCTGCGTGGTTGTGCGGGCACTTCTTCCAGCAGATCCAGCTCCTCCAGCAAAGCGTGCAGCCGTGCCAGTAATCCGCCCCGTCGTGCCTGACGCAGCAACACATCCCACTCCGCAAGACTTAGCCGGGTTAAGCTTGTCGGGTTTTGAAAAGCTATTAAAATCAAATGGTTGCAAATCATATCGGTGGGGTATGGCTAAATCTTATCGGCTGGCAGCGGCAGTGCGGCAAAGGCTGCCATGGCTTCGTCCAGCTTGCTATAGGTGAAATCGTAGCATAGGCAGTGACCGATCAACGCCGACAGGGTCTCAAATCCCCGCACTCCGAGCAGGCTGTAATTAAAGGCATTATCTGCAACCCGCATAAAGGCGCGGGATTGCGGCAGCGGATCCAGGCGAGTTGTCGAGTCAGCCTGGTATTTCGGGAAAATTACCCAAGTGGCAGATGCGGCTTCTGTCGCACGGTTAATGCTGTCGGTGGGCGCTTTCATATGGGCGATGGTACCCTTTAGGGTGTCTTTTACCGGGCGACTGAAGACCGCATTGGGCGCGTAGCTCCGGATTACCGCTATGGACTGATTTTTCAAGCTGACAGGGCGGGGCAAGGGGATCATTTTGCCGTCGCTGACACGGATCAAAGCCAACTCGTCTGAAAGCAGTCGCCAGCCGCGATTTACCAGGGCAGCGCACAGTGTACTTTTACCCGATCCGGGGGGGGCGGGCAAAATGATTGCATGGCCCGCTTTTTCGACTACCGCAGCGTGGATAATCAGATAGTCGTTGGCGTGGCTGGATATGCACCAGTTAAGCCCCCATTCCAACATGGGTAATGCCTGATTCCGTGGCAGCGGTTTGAAGGTGGGAATGCCATCAACCAAAAACAACACCTGGGGTTTGAACCAGCACCGCAAATTGCTGGGTGAGGTCAGGCAAACATGGAAATCTGCAAAAAAATTTTGCCTCGCCCCATTTTCATTTGCCAATGGATAGTCGGCATAAAGCTGACTGATGCCGTCGGCTACGCTGGGGAAAACTGTTTTAATACAAGTAACGAATGGGCCGGTTTGCAGAAACAAGCCAACCCCTTTAAGTCGGCATTTGAGTTCTGCGGAGGTGAGTGTCGAAACATTCAAGATTATTTGCGCTCTATGAGTGCAAGTTTGTTGAGGTCAGCCAGAATTTTGTTCATCTCTAGCATGAATTCCGAGCTGGTTCTGACTGCCAGCATGGATGCGAGGGATTTGCTTAAGGAAAGCGTATCCGTTGTAGCTTGTTGCAATGCAAGCAGTAAATGAGCTGCCGCCTTACCTAGCAGATGAGTGTCGCCAGACAGGGGGTGGTAAACAACGTATTCGTCTCCCCATGAACGTAAGTGTAGCGAATCGGCGATACGCCACATGCTGTTTGCATCCAGCAGCGGGGTAAAAGAGGCAGAAAACCCCCAGCTCTGCAGGGACTGTTGATTGGGTGTCATGATAGTGTGGATTGGAAGTAAGCAACGATATCCGGGGCATACCATTTCACGCCTGCGGTAGGTTCAAAAAACCCTTTGCGATTCCACTCATTAAAGATGTTCACGATCTCGGTATCGCTCAAAATGGGGGTGACCCCCATTCTCGTGTTGAGTATGGCAGAGACGAAGTGAGCGCCTAACTGGTACGGATCCTGGTTTCCATTCAGCCATAACACTTGCATCATGGAATATTGTGAGTAGATGGAACCGTTGCCATAGCAATCAAATACGCTGCAAAAGCGTGTTCCTTCCTCCCAGTCCGATGCTTTGGTACAGGAATTCCAAGCTGATGGTTGCGAGGATGAATTCGAACCCGAAGAACCCGAAGAACCCGAAGAAGAGTCCTTACTTGAAGAGTTTGAAGAAGAGTCCTTACTTGAAGAGTTTGAAGAAGATTCCTTACTTGAAGAGTTTGAAGAAGAGTCAGAGCCTTGAGAGGATTGGCAGTTATTCACGCATTTTCCTGGTTCGTAGGGCATCGGCCACTGATCAGGCCGGGTACCCCAGTACCCCGGGGAGCGGCCACTGCAAGTCGTGGGTGTACCATGAACACTGGTATTGCCTGAAAGAAAGCCGGAAGGAGATTTGCAGACCAGATCGCCACCCACTGCCGAACGACTGGCGAGGGTGAGCAAGACACCCGAAACGGCCAAGCTGGATTTGGTGAAATTTCTACGCGAAATACTGACGGAACTTGCTGATTCAACAGCGACTTGAGGTAATTCCGTATTTCTCAGATCAATATCACGTTGTTCATTTGTGTTCATCATCTTCTCGCTTCGATATCTATATCGTAAGTTCTTTCTGCGTCAGCTCGATAGATGGCAAAGTCAGAGCGGATACAAACCAGGTGCTTGCGAAAATATCTGGACTATTATTGATTCATATTCAAATTGATTACGTTCTTGTTAACTGTTATCGGCGGGT
>Ga0100397_1001863_pt1 | contig 12424 bp, 13 predicted proteins | sample CryGeymeta201521_FD_81550 | JGI IMG/M metagenome (GOLD analysis project Ga0100397, IMG submission 81550) | Groundwater microbial communities from Crystal Geyser aquifers in Utah, USA - Crystal Geyser metaG 2015-21 | ecosystem: Environmental > Aquatic > Deep subsurface > Groundwater | place: USA... | reverse complement strand
AGATTCGTAACGGTCACTTTTAATTCGAGTCCGTTCTGATACAGATTGAGACATTGATTTCTCCTTAGAATAAAAAGGCAATATATAATAGATATCTAACTAATCTATAAATTAGTTCTATCGGTTGAATTCATTATGAATAACCTTAAAAATTATTATAACATGTTTAGGTAAAATTATAAAAGAGTTCAATTCTTATATTTTATATAACTTTATAGAATATAATTTATATTAAGTATCCGAATGCTCTTGAATTCAACAGAAAATTCTTTTATAATATTAGTTAATAAACTAATTCGAATTTAAATTCTTAAAAATTTTTTCATCTAGACAAACTAATTTTTTTAAATAAAATTTTCTTTCATGGTTAATCAATCAAATAAAATACTTAATTCAAATATAACAAATTTGGTAAATCAAAGTTATCAATATGGTTTTTCAACAAATATTGAAAAAGACATTATTGAAAAAGGTCTTAACGAAAAGACAATTCAATTAATATCGAAGAAAAAAAAAGAACCTGATTTTTTATTAAAATTTCGATTTAAAGCCTACAAAAAATGGAAACAAATGTCTGAACCTGAATGGGCATATATAAAATTCCCTCAGATTGACTATCAAGATATTATTTATTATTCAGCGCCAAAAGATCAAAAAAAATTAAAAGATTTAAGTGAAGTGGACCCGGAATTACTTAAAACATTTGAAAAGTTAGGGATATCGTTAACAGAACAAAAAAGATTAGCTAACGTAGCAATGGATGTTGTCTTTGACAGTGTATCCATTGGTACAACTTTTCAAGAAGAGCTAAAGAAATATGGGGTTATTTTTTGCTCAATTTCTGAAGCAGTCATCGAACACCCAGGATTAGTTAAAAAATATCTAGGTTCTGTTGTCCCAATAGGTGATAATTATTTTTCAGCATTAAATTCAGCTGTCTTTACTGATGGTTCATTTTGTTATATTCCCCAAGATACAATTTGTCCTCTAGATTTATCAACTTATTTTAGAATTAACGATCAAAAATCTGGGCAATTTGAACGAACATTAATTATATCAGAACAGAATAGTCAAGTTAATTATCTTGAAGGTTGTACTGCACCTCAATATGATACTAATCAACTTCATGCAGCTGTTGTAGAGTTAATTGCATTGGGAAATGCAACTATTAAATACTCAACAGTTCAAAATTGGTATTCAGGAAATGATTATGGAAAAGGTGGTGTTTATAATTTTGTAACAAAGCGAGGACTATGTGCAGGAGTTAATGCAAAAATTTCATGGACTCAAGTTGAAACCGGATCTTCTATAACTTGGAAATACCCTAGTTGTTTATTAGTAGGTGATAGTTCAACAGGTGAATTTTATTCAGTTGCATTAACTAATAATTATCAACAAGCTGATACAGGGACAAAAATGACTCATATTGGAAACAATACTCGTAGCCGTATTGTTTCAAAAGGTATTTCAGCGGGTCATTCAAAAAATAGTTATCGTGGACTTGTTAATATTACAAAAAAAGCTTTAGGTTCAAGAAATTATTCGCAATGTGATTCATTATTAATTGGTAATTTATCAAATGCTAATACTTTTCCATTCATTTCGGTTCAAAACTCAACAACAAAAATTGAACATGAAGCTTCTACTTCAAAAATTGGAGAAGAACAAATTTTTTATTTTTTACAACGTGGTATATGTATTGAAAAAGCTGTTGAATTAATGATTAGTGGATTTTGCAAAGAAATTTTTACAAAATTACCTTTGGAATTTGCTGCTGAAGCAGATAAATTATTAACTTTAAAATTAGAAGGAAGTGTTGGCTAATGAATTTAAATTATCCTCTTTTAGAAATTAAAGATCTAAAAGTTTCAATTAATGAGAGTGAAATATTAAAAAATTTCAATTTAACGGTAAATAGAGGTGAAATCCATGCGATTATGGGTCCGAATGGGTCTGGAAAGAGTACTTTTTCAAAAGTTTTAGCCGGTCATCCTGCCTATTCTATTTTAGGAGGAGATATTCTTTTTACAGGCTCAAGCATTTTAAAAATAGAACCTGAAGAACGTTCACATTTAGGTATATTTTTAGCATTTCAATATCCAATTGAAATTCCAGGGGTTAGTAATGAAGATTTTTTAAGACTTGCTTATAACTCAAAACAAATTTTTTACAATAAACCTGAAGTTGATCCAATTGAATTTTTAACTATAATATCTGAAAAATTAAAACTTGTTCAAATGTCTTCAATATTTCTAAGTCGAAATGTTAATGAAGGGTTTTCAGGGGGCGAGAAGAAACGAAATGAAATTTTACAAATGATTCTGCTAGATTCTGATTTATCAATTTTAGATGAAACAGATTCAGGTTTAGATATTGACGCTCTTAAAACAATATCAAATGGAATTAATAATTTTATGAATTCAAATAAATCTATCATTTTAATTACTCATTATCAAAGATTATTAGATTATATTAGTCCAACCTATGTTCATGTAATGCAAAATGGTCAGATTATAAAAACGGGTCCGGCTAGTTTAGCTAAAGAATTAGAAAATAAAGGCTATGAGTGGTTACAAAGTTAATAATTTGTAATAATAGAGTTTTTTTATAAAAACAAACCTAAAATCATTAGAAATAACTTATAATCATATTTGTTCCTGTATATTTTTTAATATTGGGTAATTTACTGAATTAGTTAAATTTTATGTACCCAGAAATTTTTTATTCAAATACGTTCACAATATTAGCGGAGGCTGAAGTTGGAAAACATTTTTACTGGAATATTGCAGGATTTTTAGTTCATGGTCAAGTTTTACTCGTTATTTGGTTTGTATTATTAATTTTATTAATTTTTTCAATTCTAGGTACGTTAAACGCAGACCGAATTCCACATGGTTGGCAAAACTTTATGGAAGCGGCTGTTGATTTTGTAACTGACATTGCTAGAGATCAATTAGGTGAAAGTTTCTATAAAGAATGGATTCCATTTATTGGAACATTATTTTTATTTATTTTTGGATGTAACTGGGCGGGTGCAGTTATACCGTGGAAATTAATCGAGTTACCAGAAGGAGAACTTGCAGCTCCTACAAACGATATTAATACAACGGTTGCATTAGCTTTATTAACATCTTTTGCCTATTTCTACGCAGGTTTAAGTAAAAAAGGTTTAGGGTATTTTAAAAGATACATCCAACCAATTCCGCTTTTATTACCGATTAACATTTTAGAAGATTTTACTAAGCCTTTATCATTAAGTTTCCGACTATTTGGAAATGTTTTAGCTGATGAATTAACAGTTTCAGTATTGACTTCATTAGTCCCTTTAGTTATCCCATTACCGATTATGCTTTTAGGGATTTTTGCTGGTTCAGTGCAAGCATTAATTTTTTCAACATTAGCTGCCGCTTATATAGCAGAAGCTCTTGAATAACTCTTCTCAAAATTATTAAAATTAGATTTTTTAAAAATTATTTATTTATTTACAATTTAAAAATTTATTATGGATTCTATTATTTCTGCTGCTTCTGTTATTGCTGCTGGTTTAGCTATTGGTTTAGCTGCTATTGGTCCTGGTATTGGTCAAGGTAACGCTGCTGGTCAAGCTGTGGAAGGTATTGCTCGTCAACCTGAAGCAGAAAACAAAATTCGTGGGACTTTATTATTAAGTTTAGCTTTTATGGAAGCGTTAACAATTTATGGTCTAGTTGTAGCTCTAGCATTATTATTCGCTAACCCATTTAATAATTAATAACTGTTAATTAAAAGTAGAAGTATTTACTTTAACATAACTTCTACTTTTCCAAATTTTCTATCAAACTATTTTTTTAAAATCTCTAAATTTCATTAACAAGATTAATGATCTTTTTGAGTCAAAAAATTAATTCTAGAGTACAATTTATAGATTTTGTATGATTAATCTTTCAATACTAATTTCAAATTCAGAAGTTAGTGGACCTGGTGGATTATTTGATATTAATGCAACTTTACCATTAGTTGCGATTCAATTTATATTGTTAGTGGTTCTATTAAATATTATTTTATATAATCCATTATTAACTATTATTGAAGAGCGAAAAGAATATATTTTAACAAATCTTGGTAAAGCTTCAGAATTATTGGAAGAAGCCAACACGCTAACTACTCAATACGAACAGGACTTAAATAACATTCGTAAAGAAGCCCAATTAGAAATTATAAATTCACAAAAAATTCATAAAGAAATATTAGAAATTGAGTTAGACATTTCTCAAAAATACATTGATAATCTTTTAGATACGATTCAAAGAGATCTACTTTCGAAAAAGAATATTGCATTAAGTAGTTTAGATGATATTGTTCAATCTTTATGTACTGATATTGAGACTCGACTATCAATTTAAATTTTTTGTGAAGTATAATTTTCCCTTTTATAAGTGAACAGTGGATATAAAAACTCGAAACCATGGAAAATTTTACTCAAATTTTTACATTACTTGCCCATAAAGAAGGTATTACTTTAAATTTAGATATTCTTGAAACTGGCTTACTAAATATTTTAGCATTACTTGGAATTTTAATTTATACTGGTAAGGATTTTTTAGGATCTTTATTAGAAGAGCGGAAAACAGCTATTATCAAAAGCGTTCAAGATGCAGAAGATCGATTAAATGAAGCTCAAAAACGTTTAGGGGAAGCTCAAAAACAATTAAATCAAGCGAATCTTATTATTGGCGAAATTCAAAATGAGACAATAGCAACAAAAAAAATATTACTTGAAGCTGATGCTAATGACGCAAAAAAAGATTTAAAAATTCGTTTTGATCGAGCATTAGTTACATTCCGATCAAAAGAAAGACAAATTTTTTTAAGCATTAAACAACAAATTATATCACTTGTTTTAAAACGCACTGTAATTCGTGCTCAGGAAGCATTTGGGCCAAAAGAACGTGCAACTGCATTAATTGATGATACTATTAATAAATTAGAAGGAGATTTATTATGAGTGTAAATCCTTTAACGTTAAAAATTGCAGCTCCATATGCACGTGCATTGTTTGATTTTTCTGTTGAAAAAAATATTATGCATCAAATTACGGCAGATTTTCAAAATTTAGAAATTTTTTTAGACGAATCTACTGAATTTACTGACTATTTAAATAATCCAATTGTTAGTAAAGATGCTAAACGTGAAATTTTAACAAAAACATTACAATCAGAATTAAATACTGAAACTTTTAAGTTTTTAATGGTTTTAGTAAATCGAGAACGAATTAATTTATTAAAAGCAGTTATATCTAGTTACTTAGAGTTAGTTTATGAAACTGCTTCAATCAAAATGATTGAGGTTTCAACTGCATTTCCATTTGCAAATCTGCAAAAAAATACATTAATTCAAAAATTAAAAGAATTAACGAATGCTAGAGAAATTAGATTAGTAATTACAGTAGATCCTAGTTTAATTGGTGGGTTTTCAATCAAAATGGACTCAAAAATAATTGATTTTACAATTAAAAATCAACTGCAAAAACTAGCAAAACATTTAGATACTGTTTTAGAAATTTAATTTAGAAATCTTTTTATTAACTTTTTATTTTCAAAATAATACAATGATAAATATTCGTCCAGACGAAATTAGTAGTATTATCCGTGAACAGATTGAGAAATATGATCAAGATGTTAAGGTAGATAATATTGGTACTGTATTACAAGTTGGTGATGGTATTGCCCGAGTTTATGGTCTTGACCAAGCTATGAGTGGAGAACTTTTAGAGTTCGAAGACAAAACAATTGGGATTGCTTTAAATCTAGAAAATGATAATGTTGGTGTTGTACTTATGGGTACAGGCCGTCAAATTTTAGAAGGTAGTACAGTTAAAACAACTGGTAAAATTGCACAAATTCCTGTAGGTGATGCTTTTTTAGGTCGAATTGTTAATCCACTAGGCTTGCCAATTGATGGAAAGGGTGAAATTGTAAGTTCAGATTCACGTTTAGTTGAGTCAATGGCACCAGGTATTATTAGTCGTAAATCAGTGTGTGAACCTTTACAAACTGGTATTACTTCAATTGATGCAATGATTCCAATTGGTCGTGGTCAACGAGAATTAATCATTGGTGACCGACAAACAGGTAAAACTTCAATTGCTGTAGATACTATTATTAATCAAAAAACAGAAAATGTAGTTTGTGTTTATGTTGGGATTGGTCAGAAAGCTTCAACAATTGCACAAGTAGTTAATGTGCTTGAAGAAAAAGATGCTATGTCTTATACAATTATAGTAGCAGCAAGTGCAAATGATCCTGCAACACTACAATACATAGCGCCTTATTCAGGTGCTGCGTTAGCAGAGTACTTCATGTATAAAGGTACAGCAACACTAATTGTTTACGATGATTTAACAAAACAAGCTGTTGCTTATCGTCAAATGTCATTATTACTTCGCCGTCCGCCAGGACGTGAAGCCTACCCGGGGGATGTTTTCTATTTACATTCTCGTTTATTAGAACGTGCCGCAAAACTTAATGATAAGCTAGGTGGTGGAAGTATGACTGCTCTTCCAATTATTGAAACACAAGCTAGTGACGTTTCAGCATATATCCCTACAAACGTTATTTCGATCACTGATGGACAAATCTTTTTATCAAATGATTTATTCAACTCAGGTATTCGTCCAGCAATTAATGTTGGTATTTCAGTATCAAGAGTAGGTTCAGCTGCGCAAACTAAAGCAATGAAAAAAGTTGCCGGTAAATTAAAATTAGAGTTAGCTCAATTTGCTGAGTTAGAAGCTTTTTCTCAATTTGCTTCAGATTTAGATGAAGCTACACAAAAACAGTTAGCACGTGGAACACGTTTACGTGAATTATTAAAACAACCTCAAAATTCTCCTTTATCAGTGCCTCAGCAAGTTGCTTTAATTTTTACAGGTATTAATGGTTATTTAGATGATTTAGAAGTATCACAGGTTAAAAATTATTGTATTACTTTAATTAAATACTTAGAAACATCAAAAAAATCATATACTGAAATTGTTAAAACAACAAATCAGTTTACTGAAGAAGCTGAAGCGTCGTTAAAAGAAGCAATTGCTGAATCAAAAGAAGCTTTTGTTAAAACTAATTAAGTAAACTTTTAAAAATCTTGTCACTCATTATTGAGTGACAAGATTTTTAAAAGCTAAAACTTTAATTTTTTTTATTAATTTTATTACATAGTAATTAATTTTTCAAAAATTTAAAGTTAATTTTTTGATGGTAAAAGTGTGTATTGACGAACAAGTTTTCTGAACTCATTTCCATCGATCGTTTCAGAATCTAACAATTTTTCAACAACTAAATCTATAACTACCCGGTTATCTAAAATAATATCAGTTGCAATTTGTTCACAATGATTAACAATTTTACATACTTCATTATCAATTCTATCTGCAATAGCTTCATTATATTCACCACCTAAGAACATTTGTTCGTTGTTATCATCTTCTAATGCAATTGGTCCAATATTTGACATTCCATATCTAGTAACCATTTGACGAGCAATGTTAGTTACTTGTTGTAAGTCATTACTTGCCCCAGTTGTTATTTCGGGATCACCAAAAACAACTTTTTCAGCAACTCGACCCCCTAAAGTTGTAATGATTCTAGCTAATAGTTGAGATCTCGAAACTAAAGTTTGATCTTCTTCTGGTGCAAACCATGTAAGTCCTTTTGCTCCGCCTCTTGGAATCAAAGTTATTTTTTCCACTTCATCATGATTTTCTAGAACTGATCCAACAATAGCATGACCAACTTCATGGTAAGCAATTAGTTTTTTATTTTTACTATCTTCCATACTACTTCCGGCAATCCCACCAATTATTCGATCAGCTGCTTCATTAACTTCATTTTTTGTAATTTTTGTTTTTTTATAACGAGTGGCCAAAATGGCAGCTTCATTTAGTAAATTTGCTAAATCTGCACCAGAAAATCCCGGCGTTCTATTAGCTAGTTGAACTAATGAAACGTCTTCATCAAAAGGTTTATTTTTTGCATGGACTTTTAGAATACCAATTCGACCTAATCGATCTGGTAATCCTACAGTAATTTGACGATCGAAACGACCTGGACGTAATAATGCAGCATCTAAAATATCTACACGATTTGTAGCACCGACTACAATAACACCTTTGTTTTCTTTAAACCCATCCATTTCAGTTAAAAGCTGGTTTAAAGTTTGTTCACGCTCATCGTTTCCTCCACCAATTCCAGCACCACGTTCGCGACCAACAGCATCAATTTCATCAATAAAAACAATACATGGAGTGTTTTCTGAAGCTTTTTTAAATAAATCACGAATTCGAGCAGCCCCAATACCAATAAACATTTCCACAAATTCAGAACCAGCAACACTATAAAAAGGAACATTTGCTTCATTTGCAATTGCTTTCGCTAATAAGGTCTTGCCCGTACCTGGAGGACCAACTAAAAGTACTCCTTTTGGAATTTTAGCACCTACAAGTGTGTAACGTTCTGGTTCTTTTAAAAAGGAAACGATTTCTTCAAATTCGGCTTTTGCTTCATCAATTCCTGCAATATCATCAAATGATATTCCTGTATCTGGTTTTTGATCAAATCGAGCTGGAGATTTGCCTAAATTCATGGGTGATGAACCTGAGTTTCCACCGAAATTATCTGAATTTTGGAAGAAAAAAATTAAACTTCCAATAAAAATTAAAGGTAAAAGTAAATTACTTGCAATTGTTATAAAAATGCTTTTTTGTTGAGCTGGGTGTGCATCAAAATTAATATTATATTCTTTTAATTTTTGAATAAGTTGAGAAGCACCAACCGGAATCTCTACTCGAATAGATTGAGGTCTATTTCCTAATTCTGGACTCGATGCTATAACTGTAGCATTTCGACTATTATCATATAAATCAACTTGTTTTACCCATCCCATATCTAAATATTCTAAAAATCTTCCATAAGTCATTCTTGAACCACTTGCATTTGAGCTTATTTCTGTTTTGACTTGAGTCTCAGTCGTTCCATTTACATTAAATGTTTTAATACCAAGAAAAACACAAGCTACAAGAAATAATCCAATAAGAATTTTCTGGATTGTATTACGGTCCATTTTGTTTATTGATTAGAGTATTTATTTAAATTTATTCTTGCATATATAATAACAGAATTGAAATCTTTAAACCAACTTAATTAAAAATTTTATTGCTGAAATTTCTATATAATAAATTAGACTAATAGTAAAATTTATAAAATTATTTTAATTATGATAGAACGTGGTTCAGTAGTTCGTATTTTAAGAAAAGAGTCGTATTGGTATAATGAAACAGGAACAGTTGCTACTGTTGATCAAAGTGGTATCCGTTATCCTGCAGTAGTTCGATTTGAAAAAGTAAATTATAGTGGAACTAATACAAATAATTTTGCACTTGATGAATTAATAGAAGTTAGTGAAGGTAAATAGAGAAAAAAATTTTTTTGTAAAAATTGAAACTACAGTAATATTAAATTTAGTTATTGCTATAGTTTCTGTTTTACTATAATGTTTTATAGTTATATTTTTGACTAATAACAGCAAATTTTCAATGTTTTTATTCTTTGTATTCTTAATGATTATTGTTTAGCTTTAATCTTAATTAATCTTGTTTTTTCTTCTCTAAAATAGAGTTGAAAATTGTATTTTCTAATTATTATGAATTTAATTCAAATCGGTAAACGAGCACCAAATTTTGCCACTGTCGGAGTCTTTAAAAATAGATTAGGTAAAGTAAGATTATCAGATTATTATGGAAAAAAGTATGTTATTTTGCTTTTTTATCCAGCAAATTTTACTTCGGTTTCGTCCACAGAATTAATTGAATTAAGTGATAGAATTTCCGAATTTCGAAAATTATCTACACAAATCCTTGCTATATCAGTTGACAGTCCTTTTTCTCATTTACATTATTTATTATCGAAGCGAAATCAAGGAGGAGTAGCTCAACTAAATTATCCATTAGTATCCGATTTAAGTCGAACAATTACAAAAAAGTACAAGTTGTTAACAGAAGATGGGTTTGCTTTTCCAGGTTTATTTATCGTTGACAAAGACGGGATAATTCAATATTATGTGGTTAATAGCTTATTATGTGGTAGAAGTGTAGATGAATTACTACGAATTTTACAATCTATACAGTATATAAAGAAAAATCCAGGGCAAGCTTGTCCTGTTGATTGGAAATTTGGAAGTAAAATTTTATACTCGCATCCTTTAAAATCAAAAGTCTATTTTAAAAAATTTTATTCTAATAAAAATAATTAAAAGCTTATGCCAAAATTAAAAACTAAAAAAGCAGCATTAAAACGCTATAAAGTTACTGGTAACGGTAACTTTTTACACCGCCATGCTTTTAAAGGTCATCTTTTAATGAAAAAGTCAAACAAACAAAAACGAAAATTATCACAAACCATTTGTGTTCATAAAAGTGATAGTCCTGCAATTCAACTAATGTTACCTTATTAATAGAAATATAAAGTCATAAAAAATAAAAATGGTTAGAGTCAAACGTGGAAATGTCGCACGTAAACGTCGTAAAAAAATTTTAGCAATTTCGAGTGGTTATCGAGGTGCTCATTCGATATTATTTAGAGTAGCAAATCAACAAGTCATGAAAGCTTTAAGATATTCATATATCGGGCGAAAGCAAAAAAAAAGAATATTTCGACGTATTTGGATAAGCCGTATAAATGCAGCTTCAAGATTTAATGGAATCTCTTATAGTCAATTAATTCATCATTTTAAAAAATCAAAAATTGATTTAAATCGCAAAATTTTATCACAGATTGCAATTTTAGATTCGTCAACTTTTAAGTCTTTAGTAAATTCTTAAGATTAAAAATTTTGTCTAATTTAGATTATAGTTTTATTACATTTATAATCTAAGTTAAAAATTTAACGCTAACTTTTTAAAGATGAGTGTCAATAATGATTTAGAAAAATTAATAGAAAGTTTACCTTTTTTTCTTCAAGAAGATCTTACTCAGCATCCTAATAAAGATAAACTTATTGAAATTATATTAGATTTAGGGAGACGTCCGGAAGCTCGATTTGTTAGTGGTACTGAATACTTATCACAAAAAATTATTTCTTGGCAAGATATCGATTACATGACAAAACGAATCAGCAAGTTTAGTAATGAAAATCGAGCTGGTATTGATAGAACTCTTCATAGAATAAGTTGTATTCGAAACCGACAGTTTTTAATTAATGGGTTAACGTGTCGAGTTGGTCGTGCAGTATTTGGAACAATTTCAGTAATACGTGATTTATTAGAATCTGAAAAATCAATTTTAATATTAGGAAAACCTGGTGTTGGAAAAACAACTATCATTAGAGAAATAGCTAGGGTATTGGCAGATGAACTTGAAAAACGTGTTGTTATAATTGATACGTCAAATGAAATTGCAGGAGATAGTGATATTCCTCATTCAGGAATTGGACGAGCAAGACGAATGCAAGTAGCTAAGACTGAGTGTCAACATCAAGTTATGATTGAAGCCGTTGAAAATCATATGCCTCAAGTTATTATTATTGATGAAATTGGAACAGAGCTTGAAGTTTTAGCAGCAAGAACGATAGCAGAAAAAGGGGTACAACTGGTTGGCACAACTCACGGTAATTGTTTAGAGAATTTAATTAAAAACCCACCTCTATCAGACTTAATTGGAGGAATTCAGTATGTTACATTAAGTGACGATGAAGCAAAACGACGAGGAACACAGAAAAGTATTTTGGAACGTAAAGCATATCCAGCTTTTGAAATCATTATTGAAATTAATCATCAAAATTCTTGGACAATACATGAAGATGTTAAAAATTCAGTCGATTTATTTTTAAGAGGGAATCTGACAATTGGGCAGATAAGAGAATTTTCTTTAATTGAAAAAATTAAAATTAAATCAAAAAAATTTCAAAATTTTAATCCTTTATTATTTAATGACTTAAATAATCGAAACACTAAATTTTTAGATTTCAATAAAAATTGGAGTTATATTAATAAAATTAATGATGATAAATTTTTAAAATTAAAAGCAAAAAAATTAGTAATCTATTCTTATTCACTATCAAATAATTTATTAAAAGAAGTTTTGTTAAAATTGGGTTTTAAGTTTTTATTAACAAATGAAATTCGAAAAGCAAGTTTAATCATTGGGTTAAAAAAACATTTAAAACAAAACTTTAAATTAACTAAATTAGCAAAGCAAAAAAATATACCAATTTATTCTGTTAATCACATAAGTTTTTATCAGCTGAGTAAACTTATACAATTTCTTTCTTCATAATGTTTTATTACATTAGAAATGTTGTACGATAATTACTTTTTAACTTAAAAAAACTACGTTTTCAGCTTTGTCTGTTCAGATTGAAACTTGAACTATTGAAAACCAATTCAATAGCTTGT
>Ga0100397_1001855_pt1 | contig 12459 bp, 8 predicted proteins | sample CryGeymeta201521_FD_81550 | JGI IMG/M metagenome (GOLD analysis project Ga0100397, IMG submission 81550) | Groundwater microbial communities from Crystal Geyser aquifers in Utah, USA - Crystal Geyser metaG 2015-21 | ecosystem: Environmental > Aquatic > Deep subsurface > Groundwater | place: USA... | reverse complement strand
TCAAATAAAATATATCTGGCAACATGGAGAGGGTTACTTAAATCTGATGATGGCGGCAAAAAGTGGAATTATATCATTGCTCCTGAAACAGGGGCTATACAGTGTATTACAATAAGTCCCAAAGATTCAAATTTCATAGTTGCAGGGGCAAACTACGGTCTTTACAAATCAGAAGATCGGGGCAAAACATGGAAAAAGTTAAGTCTTGTTAAAGATAAACCTCCGGAATGGAATATCCCGAATTGTATTGTGTTTAACCCGGTAAATCCTAGCACTATCTATGCAGGAACTGATTATGGACTTTTTATTTCAAAGGATAGTGGTGAAAACTGGAAGAAACTCGGGATGTTTGAACTTCTTGGAAACAGAAGTATCGCTATAGATCCGACAAGTCCTAATAAGATATATATTGTTTCTTATGGTGAGGGTATCTACAAATCAGAAGATTACGGTGAGCATTTTACAAAAATTGATTTTCCTTTTAGTTTTGTAACTGACATTGGTATCACTGTGAATAATCTTGGAGAATTTCTCGTAAACGATGGTATTCCATTCAAGTTGAGTGGAAATAGAAACTTTATACCGTTAGGTGGCGATACATTCCTCAAAAAAGGGCCCAAATGGAAAATAATAGATGGACAGTTCTACATTGCTGTAAATACAATAAAGTCTGATTTGGTTAGGGTTATTATTACTGATGATACAATAGATTTTTACAAAGCTTCAGATATGGTACCGTAAAGGAGCGAGTTTATGAAAAAAATTATAATTGTAGTGTTTTTGTTTGTACTTCTTGCAAGTTTTTCAGGATGTGGGGTTAAGCAAATAGAAACAACTCCAAGCAATCCTATTCCTCAAGAACAGGCAAAGGTTGTTAAAATTGATTCTGATCCAGAGGGAGCTACTGTATCAATTGATAAGGAAAGGGTTGGAAAAACACCTTGTGAATATTCCCTTATCTACGGGGAGCACAATATTTCTTTTTACAAAGATGACTTTGAGACATACGAAGTGAACATTAATGTAACGAAGGATAAAAAAGAGCAATTAATTATGGCAGTGCTTAAGCCCTCTAAACCTTCTCCTCCAGTTTTTTTAGAAGGCGGGGAGGTTCTTCGCTTTAATGATAAGCCGAAGATAAGAAGATCGCCCTCCTCTGGCATTTATCTTAACGATACATTGAATGTAAACGGATTCACAAAACTAAATTCATTTGATATTGTTTTTCCGTCTGGCAAGAAGGTACACATTGATACGGAAAATACAGGCTATAAATACACAGAGGATGTATATATAAGGAAGTTTTCTAAAATGGTAACATTCGACGAGATTGGGCTCTATAAAATCTTTTCAGATAACAAAGTAGTGACATTTGCATCTGGTGGATATCGCGAGTTTAACTTTGAAGTCCTCTATAAGGAAGCAATAGTAGATAGCACATTAACATTGGGAAGTCTTAATGGAAATCCTGATGACCAAAAGACACTTCTACTGCCAGAGGGTAAAGAGATAACTGTGAAACTCCTATTAACAGACGGAAAGGGAAATATTGCAAGGAACAAACCAATTGGCGCTTATGATTTGAAGACAGATGAAAACGGCATCGTCACGATTAAAATTGGAAGTAACGGAAAAGACATAAGTCCATTTAAAGTCTACGGTGATGTTTTGTGCTTGATATGCGATTTCACAACATTTGACAAAGGTGGTAAACTAATCGAAACAGCCTTTCCAAATATAACCAAGAACTCCTCTGTAAAAGTCGAGGAAGGACATATCTTTATGTCGTTTGACTGTTCTGGCCTTTCGCTTAATGATTTAGGTTTCAAAGGAAATTTAAAAGGGATGATTATCCATCCTAAAGACCCTTCAATTATTTATATAAATTCCTTTGTGTCAGAAGATGGAGGTAAGAGTTTTGAAAGGTTTGGTAATGATTTAACTTTTGATACAATTGCAATTGACCCACAGCATCCTAATATTATCTATGGTTGGGCAGAAAATAACCCCTATAATGTTTTGGCTATCTTCAAATCAGAAGATTATGGCTTGAATTTTGTAAAAATTAAGGATATTGAATTTGTTAATCAAATCGTTGTTGACCCAAAGAACTCAGATAAAATATATGTATCTACCAATAAAGAACTAATAAGGACTACAAATGGCGGGAAAACATGGGAATCTCTTCTTGCCTGTGGGTCCTACATCTGGATAAATCCGCAAAACACGAATATTATTTACTCAGTCGGTTGTGGTTTCAATAGATCTAAGGATGAATTCAAAACATGGACTCCTTTAAATCTTATAAAAGATAAGCCCGCAGAATGGAATGTACTAATAGACTTTGCGTTTGACTCGACGAACTCAGATGTTGTTTATGCAATAACCTACTCTCATCTTTTCAAGTCCGATGACAATGGAGAAAACTGGGTAATGGCAACAACAAGGTATTTTGATAGTCTTACTAATATAAAAATTGATCCAACGAACCCCAAAAGGATATATCTTTCAAGTCACGAGGGGTTTTTGGAGTCAGATGACGGAGGGAAAAATTTTAATAACCTCGGCTTCTCTGCACCCCCTCCAAATAGTATCTTTAATGCAATGATTGAAGTAAGTCCCACTGGAGAATTATTTGCCTATGTAGATAACATTCCTTTTAAAAGAAGTGCTCAAGGGAATTGGATACCTCTGAATGATATTTTCATTAAAGAGGGACCTCAATGGAAAGTTATAGATGGAGAATTTTATATTGATGTGAAAACGGTTAAATCTTTCACTGCTGCTATGCAGGTTACCGAAGATAGAATAACTTTTTATAGACTTCGCTATCTGTCACTGGATTGATAAATGGAAGTGTGCTTGTGAATAAAAAGGTTTTAATTAGCATTGTGGTGGTAGTTGCTATAGGGATAATTGTTTCTGTAATTGGATTATTTCATTTTTTATCAAAACGGCCCCAGTCAAAAGAATACCTCCTTGCTGTATCTAAAGGTACATTTTACAGGATTAGCTCTGATGGAAGAGAAATAAAAGAGCTGGGAGAAAGTATGAATGGCGAAGTTCATGTTTATTCTTTTTCTCCAGATGGAAAGAAAATTCTATTTGGTATTCGCCCTTTTGGTAATCCTCAGCCGACTTCTCTCTGGATAATGGACTCGGGTGGAAGCAATAGAGAAAAGATTATTGATGTAGTAGAGGAGAGATTTGAAGATGCTTTGCTCTCTCCAAATGGAAAGGAGATTTTATTTAGAACCTCTGTTGATAAGCCTGTCGACCATTCTGAGAGTTCTTTAACTATTTATTCTCTCTGGATGATGAACCTGGATGGGAGCAATAAAAAGAGGCTCGTTGATGGAACAAGAGGAAGCGTTGAAGGAGTTTCTTTCTCTCCAGATGGAAGTAAAATTCTGCTCTTAATTAATGAAACTGCACCAACCAAGACTCTTCAGAAAATTGAATCCCTGAATTACTATTTCCTCTGGATAATGGATGCAGAAGGAAACAATAAGAAAAACTTAGGAGTGAGAGTAAAGGGGTGGCTTGAACCGGGTAGCTCATTTTCTCCAGATGGAGATAAAATTCTTTTTATTGCTTTAACTTCAGAGGGTAGATCTCTTTGGATAATGGACTCGGATGGGAACGGCAAGATAAAAGTTGCTGGAGATATAAATACAGAAGTTTATGAAGCTCAATTTTCTCGCGATGGAAGTAAAATTTATTTTGTAACAGAGGGAACTAAACCAACATTTGAATCTTCTTCCTGGTATCTTTGGACTGTAGATACAGATGGAACGAATAAAAAGAATATTACTGAGGATATGGATGGTGATGTCCTTAACTTTTATCTATCAACTGATGGCCGCAAGATTGCCTTTGTGGTTGCACCATCACCGTATAAACATTTTCTCTGTCTCTGGATAATGAATGCAGATGGAACTGATAGGAAGAAACTTACGGAAGAAACGAGGGAAAAAATTGTGCTGTCGGATTCGCCATTTTCTCCTACAGGGAATAAGATTTTGTTGCGGGATTCATCAGTGTGGATAGTAAATTTGGATGGCAGCGAAAAAGTAGATTTAGATAAAGCGACTGGAATGAGTCTTTATGAGGCAGGTATTGGGTGGTTTCCTGCGATTTCAACAAAACTTTACTCTGCGCTTCAGAATGCTGATTACTATAAAAATATTATTAAACAAAACCCTTATTATGAGTCTCTTTCTGTTGAACAGAAACAGAAAATTATAGCATTGTCTCCTGAACAGGTTATTGAGATGTATGAAAATGCGGATGACTATAAAGTTGCATTAGCACTTCTATCTCCAGATTTTTTGAGAGAATTAGATGACCGCGAAGTATTGACGGAAGACATAATTAAATCCAGGGAACATCGAGAAATCACTTCGTGTGAGGATGTAACCAAAGAAAGGAATCACATGAGCCTTCCGCCTTTGTCTCCTGATGTACTTCAATTTGTAGTGTCTTTTAAAGATAAAGAATGGCCACATTTACTGTTTTTCAATTTAGACAAGTCTCACTATGATGGCCACTGGCAGATTTTAGGGTGGGGAACCAGTCCTTGAACTAGAAAAATAACTGAATGTTTCAAAAATTCAATGAAAAAGATAGAACTTTTTTTGGGTTTGCGAGTCTAATATAAAGAAGGAAATTTTAGCCTTAGGAGGACAAAAGGTGAAGAAACTTTGGGTTTTGATTGTAATAATTGTTCTATCTACTTCTTTTTTGGCAGGGTGTGGTAAAAAAAGTGAAATTGATTTGAGCAAAGTGCCGAATTATCTTAAAGAGATTTATTTAACTCTTGCAAGTGAGGGCATCAAGGTAAACTACAATCCTTATGTGGGAGATGATATAAAAATGGTTTCGCATGTAATGACCTCAAAATTGCGGGAGGAATTGCAGGAAGGGAAATTTCCTTCATCCTGGATTAAAGGAAAGATTGAGCTACCGGTCAACGAATCAGTTGAAGCTTCTTTTATTTTTGACAGCAAAAACGGATATATTGTTACAGGCAAGTATGTAATGACAGATAAGGGCCCTAAAATGGTACTGTATCTACATAAATTTGTAAACAGTATATCCTCTCTTTTAGAAACTCTTGACAAAGCCCCGAATAAAGAAACAGCGTCAGGCGGAACTGCTGGAAATTTTTCTCCTCAGATTAATGGAGATTTTGTTGTTTGGCTTGCAACTCCTGGAGATGGAGGCTCCGTAGGACCTTACCATATCTGGGCTTACGACATAAGCAAGAGAGAATTTTTTGAAGTTACTTCTTTTGAGGATTCTCCACTTCCAAATGGCTGTATTTTGGATGATTCTTGTGATCCTCTTTTTAACCTCTATCCTGATAATAAGCTTATTGTTCAAACTGTCTTCGAAGACACAAAATCTAAACTCTTTTTTACACGTATTAAGCTCTACGATCTTAATACGAAGAAAGATGAAACACTTGTTTTATCAAAAGATTACAACTACAATGTAGAAATTTACGGATACAATTCAGCTCTTGCAGACGAGACCTTTTTTGTAACAAGGTGCAAACTCTACCAAACAAGGGAAGAAAACGAGAAATTTGCAAGCTTTACAGACATTGCAAATAGGGAAGTAGTGCAAATTAATCTAAAAACGAAACAGGTTTCTCCTTTTATTTTCAAGCACTTCATAGTTTACGGAAGCTCGAAAGGTAATATTTTGCTTGTGGCATTTGACCCCAATTATGCCTATCATGATGTCTGGCTTTATAATTTAAAAGATAAAACACTCGATTGTGTTTTAAAAGTGCCCGTCGGTCAAATGGAAGATAAGGGAAAATACTATTTATTAACTCCTGATGTTGATTTATTAAATAAAGGACTTACCTATTTCCGTGACGGATGGAACTCTATAATTCCGGGATACTATTTTTCTTTTGCTAAGAAGAAGCTATTTTATGTAGGAAATTTTATTTCCTCTTTTGAGGGCAATTATTTTCTGGTTTATGATGAAACTACAGGTAACCAGCCTCCCGAAGAAAAAATTTCCTCTCTTTTAATACAGCCTGAGTAATTATAAGTTTTTGGCGGAGTCATTGTAAATTTTGATGGAAGCAAAAATTAAAATATGGAGTTGAAGATAATATATACTTTATAATATAGAAACTTTATTTTTACTGCTCTTTAAATAGGTTACGATACATATGAGACTATGCAATAATTTGCAAGGTATTGAAATAAGAATTCACGATTTTTCATATAGGTTTTTATGTGAGGCAACGATTCAATTTTATATAGTTTTTTAGTGAGGCAATTTGGAGACTTATAAAAAAAATGATTAAGCTATTATTAAAAGAGGAGAAATTTATTCCTCGGAAAGGAGGTGATGGACGTTGAAAAAGGGAAGAGTTCCTCGAAAGACAAATAGGAGAAGAAAACTTGGCAAGTTGAGAAGAAAAGAAAGTAATTTTGCAGTTTGTAGAAACTAAACAATGCTGGCAGATAAAAAAAGAATTTTAGAAAAGACAATGAGTGTTGAATTTATTAAAAAGTAAACAAAATCGTAAAATTAAAACAAGGAGTTTAAAAAGATGAATAGAAAAATTATAAAGATAATCAAATGGTTTCTTCTGTTGAGCTTAATTTTCTCTTCCCTATTTCTCTTTAACTACTCATATTTTAAGGGAAATGATGGTATATTCTTTTTAAATGCACTTGATGCCAATGGTATAAAAAGCAACTACGCTTCGTTTAGTGTAGATAGTCTCACATGGGTTCTATTTAAATTTTCTAAAAACCAAGACCATCTTGGACTTATAATAAGTTACTCCTCAAGCCCTTGTGGTATACCATATTTTTGTTACTTTGATGTTAAAGGTTGTTTGACGACGCTTGAAAATAATACATTCTGGGGTGAGGGCGATTCTCTTGTAAAACTAGAATATATTAAACCATATCTTAGATCAAAATCTGCTATAGTAGTCTTTGTGAGGCCTATAGGAGAAAATTTGAATCCTGTTGATTGCAAGGTTATTGATATTTTTCTGAACACCAAAAGGGTTCCATATTTAAGGTCTATTTCGTTACAAATAAAAACTATGCCAATCTTTCTTAAATCTGAATTTTATCATCTCGAAACCGACGAGGTTGATCCTTCTATTTTTCTGCAAATACCAATGTTAGCCCTTACAGTCTTATTTTCTTTACCATATCTCTATTTTCAAGTTATCATTCCTCCTTCATTCTCTATTCCTTTCTTCTGGCTCTGGGTCGGATTCAGTGTATTTTATATTTTTGCACCACACGAAACCTTAAAACAAATTGGAGAAAAGATAAAAGAATTACTTCATAAACGTTCAAACAACTAAGTCCTTGAAGGGTTAAAAGGCAAAATGGATAGAAAAATTATAAAGATAATCAAATGGTCCCTCCTTTTAAGCTTAATCTTCTCTTCCCTGTATCTCTTTAATTATTCCTATTTTAAGGCTAGCAATGGTATTTTCCTTTTAAATGCACTTGACTCAGTTGGTGGTAAAATCGGTAACTATATTGCATTTGATGTAGACAGTCCCGCATGGCTTTTATTCAGACCTTATCATTTGAAACAGAGGCGTGACTGCTTTGGTCGTTTGAGGCTCTTCTACAAATACAAAATACCTTATACTGATCCAATTTATGTTGATAATGGGAAGCGGGTTGGCTGTGTGATTGATTTTTGGTATCTCAATTTAAAGGCTTGTCCAGGACCAGATATATACGATATAGGAGAGAAACCTATGGAACCATTTTTAAGGTCAAACTCAGCTATTGTTTTTTATTATGTTCTAACCGCAGATGGCTATTATAAGACTATTCTTACCCCTGACGACTATAAAATTATTGATAGTTTTTTGAATACAAAAAGGATTCCCTATCTAAAATCTATTGCTCTACAGATAAAAACCATACCATTCTTCCTTAAATCCGAACTTAACCATCTGGAGACAGATGCCAACAATGTTCTTCTACAAATGCTTATGTTGGTCTTTACAGTCGTGTTTTCTATACCATATCTTTATTGTCAAGTTGTTGTTCCTCCAACATTATCAATTCCTTTTTTCTTTCTCGGGGTTGCCTTCAGCATATTTTACATCGTTACGCCATACAGAATTCTAAAACGAATTAAAGAAAGAATTTTGGGAAAATTATAGAATCTTGCAAGTGTGACATGCTCTCAATGTAGATAAGGATTATTTTACCTTAACGCATTAATCAAGGAACTTCCAAACTCCAAGTCAAGCATTACGGAATGTTATAAATGTGAACTTAAACCAATCTTTTTTTCTGTCAAAAACTCTATTATGGGTAGAAATTTGCAAAATCGATTTCATCCTTTATTATTTTATTCAGGTCTGTAAACTTATGGTTTTGAGTGTTAAACAAATAGTATTTGAGTAAACCATCTTTTGTGCTTACAGCAATCAAAATATCATTGCCATCAGCAGAAGTTTGGCATCTACCTCCCAAAATATTATCTAAAAAATTTTCTTTTATCTTGAGTTTTGTATCAGTTGACAGATCCAGGAGATAGAGAGAGTTATTCTGTGAGTCCTGATATATTAGATAATCATTCAAAATACTGAAAGTGTTGCTTCCAAAATTACCTTCAAGGACTTCTTTTTTGTCTCCATTTGTGCTTGCAAGCAAAACATTTTCACCGCTTCTCACAATTATATATTTTCCATTTGAAGCCGAATAAGCAAAGGTATAATCGGTCTCACTATCTCCTAAAAGCTTTGTTTTAGCGCTATTATCCATGTCATAAGTCCAAAGGGACCATTTTCTTAAATCAGGATCTTCTATTTGGTATATTATCTTATTGCTATTAGGAATAAGGACAAAACCAAAAGGCATCGGGTATACAATACCTTCTGTTTTATCAGTAAGCTTGTGCTTATTACTTCCATCAATATTCATAATCCAAAGGGAATACTCTTGAGAGCCAATAAGAGCAAATGTAAAAATAATTTTGTCATTTTGAGGAGAAAGTTTCACCTCATAGCAATTGCCTTGTAAGTCTTTAGTTAAGTTATTTTGGGTTTTATCATCAATTGAAACTTTCAAAATAGAGCGTTCACCTGTAGTAGGGTTTGGATACAAAAGAATTACCTCAGAATCGTTGTTAATAAACGAAACAAAATACCCATAAGGCAGAACTGCTTTAAGGCTTCCATCTATGCTTATAAAATAACTTAGTTCTTTGCCATTATTGGCGAAGCTAAAAAAGAGTTTCGTTCCATCTTCCGAAAAGTCAGTTAACTCCACAAAAGGTCTGCCACTTACCGTATTGATTGCAAGCAATGGAATATGGATATTGCCTGTTAGATTTACTCGCTTGCTTCCGTTAACTCTCGTGGAAAAATAGCAATTTTTCTTGAGTACAGGATCAAATGCTGTGGAAATAATCCACTCTGAATCTTTTGAAATAATGAATTCTCCAAATTGTGTTCCGCTTCCACCTGCAGATGGCTCTAAACTTTCTGCAACATTTACTTTACTGCTATTCTCTAAATCAACAATCCAAATTCCAAAAGGCTCTTTACTTCCAAAAATAAGTTTATCACCTTTAATCATAGGGCTAAAAAAGGTGTTACCAATTCCTTTTGTGAGCTCAGTTAATTCGTGTGTTTTTGTATTAATACTCCAGATTGAAGTGATTGGCAAGTTATCCGATGATTGTGAAGTATAAATAAAATTGTCTGCATAAAAACCAATTCCCTTTATAAAATCATTGTTACTTACATCAGAGAGTTTTGTAACCCTTCCTTTTTCGTCTATTTTTAAAAAGCTTCCATTTGCTTTCACTAAGATAGGAGTAGAAGTTATTTTAGTAGAGAGACTCCATACTGCAACAACTGCGGAAGCAATTAAAACTAAAATTACAAAAAGGATTAGAATTTTATTTTTCATTTGCAACCTCCGAATATATTTTAGTAATCTTCGTAAAACGACAAAACTACGATAGGGCAATTAAGATTGTAGAGACAAGGTAATTTTAGATAAGTTCTTAATCCTGAATGCAAAAAGAGTATGATGCAGACCAGAACGAGATATTGAAGCAAAAATTGGCAAATAGAAATATATTGTGAAAATTACCGGTAAGTTATGCTGATAAATTACGAGAATTTTTATTTTCAGATGACGCAGAAATAGTTCTGGGGACTTCAGGCTATATACTTAATTTGATAGTGTAGCGCATTATCTATTCCTCATGCAATAAAAATAGCGAAAGGTGCTTTAACATTTTAGGCTAATGATTAAATTTAACCAGTTCTTGACGTATGCCTTAAAAAAGTGGGGATAAGTTCAAAGAATTTTATCAAATGATTTGAATTTTTAGAATAGGTTTTTAATGAGAGAATTTTGATGCTTGATGAAATTCTCAAAAGAGATAAACTTTTATTGAGGGATAAAAAATCGCTCAATTTGGGTTTCAATAAAAACAATCTTAGCTGTTAAAAGTTAAATTTTTAATAAAATATTTTAAATAGGAAGCACAAAATGAAGAAATTTAAAAAATTTTTTACTGTTTTGCTCTTTTTACTTCTTGCTACAGTTCTTCTCTACCTTATATTTGTAGGAACAACCTTTTTAGGAAACAACCAAAAAAACCCACTAAAGGCTGAGGGAGATTACTGGACACTTGCTGTAAGAGGAGAAAGCTCACTTATTTTGGGAAATGACCTTGTTTTAAAAGAGAAAATAGAAGATCAGATAAAACCTATTCTTGAAAACGCCTTAAATGCCACTTATTTAGAAAATGGGAGGATTCTTGCCTGCAATCAATCCATGGCATTACTTGAGTTAAGAGACGGAAAATGGGAAGAGCTGCTTCCTATATGTTCTGTTAATGGCCCATTTTTTCAAATCCCGGGTACTAACAAAATTATTTTTATGAAACCTTATGGGTGTAAAGGTGCAGGAGATTATGCATCTTTTAACTCAATTGCAATTTATGACTTTGAGAGCAAAAGGGAAGAAGAAATATTGAAAATTGAAAACAGGGCTATCGACTTATACGGAATTTTTAAGAATTATGCAGTGATAAATACTTTCGAAAATACAACTGATGAAAAAATGTCTATAACCTTATTACCTCTTTTTGAAAATCAAGAAAAAATGGAAAAAATTAAAGAACTACCATTATTTTCCCATTACCCCCAACTCTCTTTTACAAAACCCTATCTTTCTTATCCTGTTTATTCAGAAAAAAATGAGAAAAAAATTATAATCATTAACCTTGAGAAGCAAAAGAAAATCATAATTGATGGCGAAGAGCCAAAATGGAGAAAAGAAGGTTTAGAAATAATTAAAAACGGAAAGAAGACGAGTTTAACCTTAGAAGAAATTGAATCACTTATAAACAAAGAGGGGGATTAGCAAATGAGGAAAAATCTAAAAATCTTTTTGTTTGCCTTGCTGCTATTTTTTTCATTTGCTTTTTTAACTAATGCTTATGCGGCTGGATTTTTTTCCTTGCCAGTGTCATCTTCAACACCAATTTCTGCATATTTTGATTTAAATCCTGCTTCTGGATATATAAGAGATTGGACTGGCTGGACTGGAAGAAATTGGATATATGGACACGCCTACGACGGCCATAAAGAAACAGATTATGACGGGCAAGAAGGGAATCCAATTTATACGGCTAATAAATACCCAGATTTTGCAAGAACAGTGTATACATACAACTATAATGGAAACACATACCCAAATGGACCTGTAATTTATGGCACACATATAATAATTTCACATGATAATACTACATATAAAACTGTATATGCTCATTTAAAGTATAATTCTATTCTTACTTGGGTAGGTAATTCTTATAACTATAGTTTTCAATGCGCACAGATGGGGAATACTGGTTATTCTTCAGGCGATCATCTTCATTTCGAAGTAAGATCCAATGATACCCCTATATGCCCGTACTATAATGGGTTAATGCCATAAAGTTTTTTGTTAAATGGTTATTATCTCTCATATTTTATTATTGTGCTAATCCCGTAATTGGGTGACTCCTCTTATTTAAGGTAAAGGCTCAACGACAGCGATTACAAAGGGGTAATATTTTGTATAAGTAGTAATTCAAGTCTTTTAGATTTATGAAACAAAGCAATCCCTTAATCATCTTCCAGCCACCAAAGCCTCTTTTATTTTCTTTCTATAGGCTATCTCACCTCTGTTTTACCACTGTTCTTAATTTGCTACAATTCTATAAAAATACCTGCTCCTCTTTTCCTTTTGTTTTCTTCTTTCATTTTCAGTACATACTTCAATGGGAAGTTGCCTTCTATAACACTACGAGCCCCCGGCACCATTTTTATAAAGAGAACAACATCTAAATATTCAATAATAATTTAAACGATGAAATTTGAGTAACGATATTCCTTGCTTCGGGAATTATTTAGTTAGAAAAACCTTTTATATG
>Ga0100397_1001849_pt1 | contig 12475 bp, 13 predicted proteins | sample CryGeymeta201521_FD_81550 | JGI IMG/M metagenome (GOLD analysis project Ga0100397, IMG submission 81550) | Groundwater microbial communities from Crystal Geyser aquifers in Utah, USA - Crystal Geyser metaG 2015-21 | ecosystem: Environmental > Aquatic > Deep subsurface > Groundwater | place: USA... | reverse complement strand
TTTTCTATATTATCACCCGCTGCAAGCCACTGTGCGACTCTGTCTGGATGGTAGCTTAGTTTGTGGCTATCTATTGCGTATTTGTCACTCATTTTAACATCTCCAAAATTGGTTTCATTGTTTCTTCATTATATGAAAAAATTTCTCTATATGTATACACATTTTCTACCATTTGCTTATAATTTTCTTGACTTAAATTTATTATTTTATCAAACTCGACAACATCACCATCTTCAAATATTATACCTATCTTATGCTCTTTAACTATATTTGCTATAGCTTTCATTGATTTATTAACAATTATAGGCAACCCTGCCTCTAAATAAAGGACTAACCTACTAATAACCGCATATTCATAATGTTCTGCATAGTTTATTAATTCACAGCCATAAAATGTATCATTAAATATACCAAAATCATAACCTTCCAAAATTGTGGGGTCCATCTCTTTTCCAAGCTTAATAGAAAAATAATCATTAAACATATCCTCATACATATAATCTTTATACCTATCGTCTGTTTGAACCAAGTCATAAAATTTACTCAGTAGTACCACATTAACTTCGATATTACAATTTGTAATCTCTTTTACTTTTCTATAAAAACTTTTTCCTGGGATAAGAGAAGGTTCAGATGTTGCTGACAATGTTCCTGCCATTACAAGTGTTGGATTATATTTATCATACTGATTCTGTTTATTTATACAAAAATTTTCTTTTGTACAGTATTCTGGAAAGAATGAAAAATATTTGCCTGATATGTTATATCTTTCAGCCCAAACTTTATACTGTTCATCTGTAAAGTGTGTAAGTATCTGCTTCCCTGATTTAAATAATTTTTCAATTCCTAAAAAATCTTCTTCTGTTTTATAGATAAATTTATACTTTTCTTTTGGATAATTATGCCAATCTTTTATATATACAATAATATTGTCAAATTCTTCAGCTAATTCAGCAGCAAAAGCATATCTATGCATCCAAGAGCGATGTATAATCAAATCAAAGTCATTCCTCTTTAAATAATCGATGATTTCATTTCTAGAATTAACATTTATTACGTAATCCGTGTACATTTTATTGTTATATTTATTATCAATTTGTAGTAAATAAGTTTTTAGATTTTTAGATTTAAGAAAAGAAACTATTCTTTGTAAAGCAAAATCTTGGGCAATGTTTTCACCATTTGGTGGAACAATAATAATTTTATTATTTTTCAAGTCTAAATCCTTTTCAGAAGTTCTCATTTTCTATTGATTAAATTCTAAAGTATCTTTAAATTTATTAATCACTCAACATAACTCATAACTTATTTTTATCATAAAACTTTGAATAACATGCAACCTTTACAGATATCAGATTTTTTCATATTTACACTTTCTCTGAACATATTAAACTCTTTTGAATTAAAAATATCATGAATATTTTCCTTATTAATATTTCCAAAATTAATTATATTATTATCCCAATAAACACAACATGGCATTACATAACCTAAAGAATTAATATGAAGAGTATTAAATGGTTGGGGACAAATTTGTTCTGCTGGTTCTTGAGGATAAAGAATATTCATATCTGAATAGTTTGTAAGTTTAGATGTGAGTAAGATTTTATTTTCACTACTTATACCTTCACTTCCATCATGATTGTTTAGATATATAAGTTGCCAATTCTTCAACCCTATTTTTTTTAAAAAATCATATATTAAATCAATATGTTCTATATTTAAATTACTGACAACTGTTTGTATTTTTATTTTTGAACTATATAAATTCGCTAAATATTCAATGTTTTCAAGTAATATTTTTACCTTTGTTCCTGCTCTCGTTTTTTTTATCAAATCTTCATCTAAAGAGTCTATTGATATTGCCAATCTGTCTAGCCCATTATCAAATAGTTGTTTATAACTTTCTTTTGAAGCGGCCAACAAATTACTTGTTGTTTCTACAACATAACCTTTATCTGAGATAAACTTAATTAAATAAATAAACTCTGGATGTAAAGATGGTTCCCCTACGCCTTGCAGATTAACTCTTAAATTTTTATACTTTTCAAATAATTCTTCAATAACTTTTTCCACAAGTTCAGCAGACAGCTCTTTTCCTTGTGCATCATAATTTTGAGTTTGCAAAGTACAATGAACACACTTTAAATTACATTTTGATGTAAGTTCAATATGAACCCTTTTTAAATCAGTTTCCATTGTACTCCATTATATATTGTCTTAAATACTCTTGTAAAAGTAGTTTGTTACCACTCAAGTGACTTTCAATAAGATTTTTAATATCAAATTCAATATGTTTAGCTCTACTCTCTGAAGAACTATCACGATATATAATTTGTGCATTATTGTTTAGAATATCTTTTATCAGAACAGCAATCTCTTTTATTTGAAAACTATCCCCCGTAGCTATATTTAGAATACCACTATAGTCCTTTTTGATAGCATTTTCAATAATATTCGAAACGTAGCTAACATCGACAAAATCTCTATAATCTTCACCCTTATTATATAAGACTATCTTTTTCGTTTGGATTGCATTAGACACTAAACTATAAATTGTGCTTTTATTTTTATCTCCACTCCCAAATGTTCCACTTAATCTTGGAATAAACAGATTAATCTCATTCTCTTTGCATACTTGTTTTAAAATGAACTCAGATGCAACTTTCGATGTTGCATAATAATCAGTTGGATTTAAAGCTGAGTTTTCATTACATTTTCCATCTATACTTATGCCATAAACATCTATAGTACTTAAAAATATTAGTTGCCTTATTTTGTTTTTTGATATAAAGTTAGCAAGGTTTTCAACCATTTTTATATTTTTATTCATACTATTTAAGGAATTCTCATATAAACGAGTAATGGATGAACATACAATAAGAATGTCATTCTTATCAAGAAATGATAATTTTTTATTAACACTATCAGATTCTAATAAATCGCATTCTTTAGAACTAAAACCATATGTATCATAAGTCTTAAAGAGTAGATTATGTAAATTACTACCTACAAAACCTGAACTTCCCAATATAGCTACTTTTGGTATTCTACTCTTCATTTAGTTTCAGCCATCCACATCTGCTACATGCAAGAGCTAAACCCTCTTTTAATTCTGTTTTAAATTTATTATAAGTTTCACCAAACATAATATTTTCAATACTTTTGTCTTTAACATTGCCCATACTTACAGATAAACAAGGAAACAACTCACCATCATAATTAATATGAACACTTGACCAAGGAAAAATACATTTTTTAAAGTTACTAGCATGAAATGGGGAATTAATAATATCAATAATATCTAATGAACTTTTTGTGTTTAAATCTAAAAAATTTGGATGCACATAAGAGATTTTATTTTTGCTTGTATTATACTCTTGAACTTTTATTAATTCATTTTTTATATCTTCTAAATTTCTATAAACATATGTATTCGGCTTTTCAAATATTTTCTCATATTCATACATAATATCGGCATGTTGTAATGCCGAACCCTTAAGAAATTGAAATGCATAAGTATCACACTGTAAAATTTCTCTACAATATTTATATATGTCAAATAGTTCATTACTGTTATCATCTAAAATCAATGTTTTGATGTCAAGAATAGTATTCAGTTTTAACTCATCTCTTTTTTTTATAAAATATGATAAATTATTTTTAAGCTTTTTCCACTGTTTTTCGGATACACCCCTTGATTTATTTCCAATATCATCAATAGAGATTGACAACACTTTAAAATTTTCAAAAGACAGCATAATGTCTATTATCTCTTCAGAAAGTAAAAGACCGTTACTTATTATATTGCAATCAAATTTACATGCTATTTTTGAAAAAATATTTTTAAAATCATTATATACTAAAGGTTCTCCTCCAGTTAAAGTAACTCTAGCATACTCTGGTAGTTGTTCTAATACATGTATCCAATCAGATGTTTTCATATTTTTTTCATCACTCTGCTTGTCTTGATAACAAAAAGAACAATTTAAATTACACTTGTTTGTTAAAACTAAAACATATCTACTAGGTAGCATTGAGCTACTGTTATATATCTCTTCTGATAACAGCTCATGTTTATTATGAAATAGTGTATTATTGCTACTCACAAATCAACTCTTTTGCTTTTAATAAAATAGACTCAAAATCCAATTCTGTAAGTTCCAATAACTCTTTATATGTTCCATATGAGTGGATAAATCCATTTTTAACACAAGCATGCTCAAATTTTATATCATTAATTTTATAGATTAACTTTAATATGTCCTCACCTAATCCTCCGTTTTCTCCATGTTCTTCAATAACTAATACTCTTTTCGTTTTACTACAACTATCAAATATCACTTCTTTATCCAATGGTCTAATGGTATGAACATATATAATCTCTATTTTTTTTCCATCTTTAGCCAAATAGTCTTTAATCTGAATTGCATTTTTCAATTGAGGACCTGTAACAACTATTGTTAAATCATCACCTTCTGAAACTTTAATAGCTTTACCTACCTCAATATTAGCAAAGGTAACATCATGTGATTCCTCTGGTATTCTAAAAAATGTTAATTTATTATTGTTATATGTTTGCTTAAATAATAAATCAAACTCATTTACGGATGATGGAAATAATATTTCTACATCAAAAAGAGTTTTTAATAAAGCAAAATCACCATAACAATGATGAGTACACCCTAATTTTGAGTAATCAAAAAGACTACCTACAGTTACTATATTTCCGCTCAGTTTTTGATATATAAAATCTAGTTTCAACTGTTCAAATGATCGTTCTACTATAAATGGATTTATTGTATGTACAACCGGAATTAATCCTGCTTTTGATAATCCGGCAGCCATACTTATAATTGTTGGTTCACAAATACCTACATTATAAAATCTTTTAGGACAAGCTTCAGCAAATGGTATCATATTAAAATGCCCTATATCTCCAAGCAATACAACTAACTTTTCATCTTGTTGTCCTACTTCTAAGACAGTATTCGCAAATTGTTTTCTAATATTAATTTTTTCCATTTAACTCATCCATTAAAATTTTATATTCCTCTTCATTAGGAATCTTATGGTGCCACTGACCATGCCCCTCAATCATTTTTACACCTTTGCCTTTTATTGTATTTGCTATAATGATAGTAGGTATTTCAGCCTCAAAATCAATTTTATCAACTGCTTCAAGTAACTCTTTTTCACTATGCCCATCAATCTCAATAACATTCCATCCAAAAGCTTCCCATCTTTTTTTAGGATTTTGAATCGGCATCAACTGTGCTGCACTCTGATTATTATCAACAATTACGCATAAATTTCCAAGCTTAAGATTAACGCCAACTTGTGCGGCTTCCCATACTGTACCCTCTTGCGACTCGCCATCACCAATCAATGTAAATATACGATTTTTCGATTTTTTAATTTTATGCGTTAAAGCTATGCCAATCGAAAAGGATAGTCCATGACCCAAACTTCCAGTAGAAGCCTCAGCCCCAGGTACCTTAGTAACATCAGGATGACCGCCTAAAATACTTCCAAATTTAGAATATGAGTCTAAAATATCATCACTGATAAACCCATATTTATTTAGAACCACGAAAAGAGCCATAGCTCCATGTCCTTTGCTTAATACAAAATAGTCTCTATCTTCCCAGTCCGGATTTTTAGGATCTACTTTCAACACATGCTTATAAAGTGTTGCTATTATGTCAACTATAGAAAATGTACTAGGTATATGCCCCTCTTTTGCGCTAACTACCAAATCAACAATCTTTTTTCGTAAATCATTATTCATGCTTGACCTTATATTTTAATTTAATTACTGCGCGAAACCTTTTCCTTGCCCACCATCAACTACTATAGCAGACCCTACAATAAACCCCGCGTAATCGGATGATAAAAATGCAACTACTTTAGAGATTTCTTCTAATGTTCCAAATCGCTTTATAGCCATTCTTTCATCTAAATACTTTGCTACATGTTCTGGTCTATTCTTAGATGTATAATCCCAGTAACCACCTTCTGTATAAACAGCCCCTGGTAATACGGCCGACACACTAACACCATCGGATGAAACAACTCTACCTATGCTTCTTGTATAGGCCGTCAATGCAGCCTTAATGGAACAATAAGTTACTGGACCTTGATTTTCAAGCGAAGCAATAGAAGATATGTGGATTACTCTTCCCCATTTCTTTTCTTGTAATTTTGGAAGTAAAATTTGATTTATTTCCAATGCTATTTCTATATTAAACCTATATACTTTTCTCCAATCATCTATGCTACAAAATGGATCAGAAATATCTAGAGTTCCACCAACATTATGAATAATAATATCAGGGATTCCAAATTTCTCTAACATTTCATTTACCATGTCTGTTGGCGCATTTTCTTCTATTAAATCATACTCTAAGGCTAAATTTTCACCTTCGTAATTTGATAGATACTCTTTCATTTTAGATAAGTTTCTTGCAATAACACAGACATGGACACCTTCTTGCATAAGCGCCTCTGCGATTGCCTTACCTAGTCCAGCACTTGCCCCTGTTATAAGAGCTTTTTTATTTTTTATATTTAAATCCAATTAGCTATCCTTAAAATATATTTATTGGTACTATAATATTTTTAGCATTTTTTTTTGTTAATGTTTTAGTAATATTACGTGTGTGCTCCAATGCAGTTATTAGGAACACGCTATCACTATAATTAATCTCTTTTTTATCAACATCTATCTTCAGACCAAGATTAATATAACTCTTGTTTTTTTTATTTTTGTCATCGTCTAACACACTATTTAATTTTGAAAGATACCCATCAAAATGATAGTTTAAGCTAGGTAACATCAATGAGGCTCCATAAGCATATTTTTCATTTTCTGAAAATTGATCCAATACATTTTTACTAATATCTATTAAATTCTGAAAATCGTTATAACCACTTATAATTTTTTCTTTAGACATTTTATATTTATCTGTATTCTTACTTACTTTAGATGCTTTATTTTTAAAAAGCACATATATGCTACCCCATTTATTATAATTAAATTTAAAATCAATAAGTGTAAAATCCAACATTTCTAAAAGATATTTAAATGAATCTAAACTAAAATAGTGAATATGTTCGTGAAAAATCTGATCATACCTTCTATTTTGAACTAATAAGTCAAAATTTGGGAATTCGAAAGCAAATAATGTCTCAACATCAGATATATTTTTTAATTTCTTTAATGTATCAATAGGATTGAATATGTGTTCTATAGTGTGTTGTGAGCATATTAATGTTGCATTACTTTTTATCTTTGATTTTAAGTCTATATTTTCTATATAATCTGCAATTATTACAATATTATCATCTACCTCTATATCCTTTAAGATAGGATCTATCCCTATCGATTCAATATTGTGTTTAGAAAATTGTTTTAAAAAATACAAATCATTACATCCAAATTCAACAATAGAGTCAATTTCGCTCATTGGTAGATATTCATTTATAAATTCTATAAAATTTATTGTAGAATCCATGGAATTGCTACTGTTAGATGTTAAAAAAGAATACTGTTTACTATATAAAAAGTCTGGTTCTATAATGTTTTTTAATTGACAATGATTACAATTTTTACAAAACTGTAATTCTTGATCAAAAACTGGAAAATTTTCATCATATTTATCTGAGAATACTCCAGTTATTGGAAAGTTTGGCAGCTTAATTAAACTCTCAACTTCATTGCCACAAATGAGGCAATTTTTATTTTTTGCTATTACCATTTATTTTAAGCCAACACCCATAATAAATATATAATGAGCCATAGGTCCATAACCTGTATGTACAACTTCATCATTCATTGAAAAACTAAAACAATTTATAAAATATTTTTCCATTTGTTCTTTTAATGTTTTATGTGAATGTAAATTAATATGTCCTATTCTACTCAACTCTGTTGCATATATATTTGCAGTAATATTTGGTGTTCCAACTATAAATACACCATCTTCAGTTAATGAGTTAGCTATATTTTCAAAATATTTATGTTCTATGTTATTAGGAATATGTTCTATCACATCCAATGAAAATGCTGCATCAAATTTACCATCTATTGTATTCGGACCATTTTTTGTAATATCACAAACTTCAAAATCACAATTAAGATTTTTATTTCTTTCTTTATTGCCATCCATAAGCAACTCTTCCCAGTCACAACCTAAAACATAATCAACTGTTTGTGCAATTATTGGCATACCAACAGCATCTCCGCATCCAATTTCTACAACTCTTTTCTTACCATCAAGCATCTTAGATACAAATTTATATCTTGAGAGCATAAATACTAAATGTTTTGGGTCATCAATTACCATGTGCGTTGAAAACGGCCCAAGTACATATTTATTGTTATTGTAGTCATCAAATTGACACTGATTTTGACTTTCTTTTGCTTTCATTAATTTCCTTTTATAAAAAATCTAAATGTTCTCTATCAACATCCAAATAATCAATTATCATTTTATTTTTTTCATCCGGCACACATCTATTCTTACATACTTTAGATGGATTAATTTTAAAAAACTTATCTTTGTCATTCATCCAAAAGTCTTTAAAACTTTTTTCTTTTATGCTTCCAAGCAAGCCATTTTCAAGATTGTAAGCTTTATCATGACACGGGTACACATTTAAATCTGCGCCAATTACTGGAAGCACCTGCATAAACGGGCACCAGTCATAACCTTTATCAAATTCATTTTGACTAAAGTGATAGGAATTAAATATTTCAAACTCAACACTTTCAAAATCTTTTTTAGCCATTACTAATTGTTCTTGCACCTTGTCATGCAGTGATTCGTGGTATTTGTTGTTTTCAAAACCAAAATTACTCACAACACAAGGAGAAACTTTTATACTATCAACTCCAACTTTATATACTTTTTCAATTATTTCATAAACATGTGTATAGTTTTTATTATCCACAACTAAACTAACTCCAAGAGCACAATTACCATTAAGTTTTTTAAAATTTTCCATATTTTGTAAAACTTTTGAAAACTCACCTTCTTTAATATCCCTATACTCGCTGTAACTTTTATCATCCCATCCATCAATAGAGATTCTAATCCAAGTGCCATACTCTGCAAATATTTTAGCAACCTCACCTTTTAACATTACTCCATTCGTTAATGAAGAAAATTTTATCGATGATTTAGATAATCTTTGAATAGTTTCTAATAAATATTTATAGTAAAAAGGATCCCCTCCTCCACTAAATGTAATAGCTTTAACACCCATCTCTTCGCAATCATCGATAATTTCAAGCATCTTTTCCTTAGGGATATAATCTTTTTCCACCATATCTTGACCCAACTGAACATCTTCAAGTCTATACGAGCAATACCAACAATTATGCAAACATACATTAGTCGGTTTAATTCTTATGTTGATAGGTGGCAAAATCACCTCTTTATCTTTTGGTAAAGAATCTACTTTATCTTTAAAATGAAAGATTTTATATTTTGAATATTTTGAACCCACTATTACTTCCTCACATTCTAATTAAAATAAATAAACTCATAATCGCCACTATATTTAAATTCACCAAATAACCATATCCATTCATCTGGTCTAAAAAAACTTTCACATGTTAACGCCCAACACTGAAGATTGAACAACTCCCCTTCATTTCGGTACGCTTCTACCACGATATAACCGTTTTTTGCAACTCTTTGACACTCTTGTAAAGAAACTTTCAACTCACCAATCCTAAGATTATGTAGTGTGCTCAAAGAAATAACCAAGTCGTATTCAGTATCGGCAAAAGGAAATTTATCTTGAGCTTTGTGAATGAATAAATGCTCTCTTATTTCTTCTTTTGCATTCTCTATTCCATACTTTGAAACATCAAAGCCTTTTATATGAGCACTAGGTAATAATAACTTTATTTCATATAATAAAAAACCTTTACCACACCCAACATCTAGTATTTTAGAATCATTAGTTAGATTATATTCCGCAATTAACTTCTCTGCAATTATTTTCCATCTTCCATCATACTTATATCCACCATAGCCATATCTTCTATCTCCATCCCAGAAATTAAAATCAAACTTTCTAGCCTTCTTCATACACTCGATTTTATTGTCCTGCATTCTCTCAATATATGTTCGTTTTGTTTGAGTATGAAGAATATTAAATATATTTAGTAACTTTCGCATTCTACCTACCCCTCCTTAAAGTGTTCTAATATATACAGGGCCTTTATATTCAAACATTTTTTTGATATCAGACACTAAAGATGCTTCAGTTAAATCCAAAATAAGAAGATTTTTAAAGATTGACATTAAATATATATCATCTTGATCCATACAGTGACTTCTACCTAGTTCATGGAAATAATTATCTGCACCAACTCCGACCATCTTTACATCTAAATTGTGCTCGCAAATGTCATATCTAATCTGTTCAAATGATCTCATAACCAAAAAAGGAACTTGCGCATATATAATAGGCTTTAATCCACTCATCTCCATGCCAGCTGCAATTCCAACCATGGCTTGTTCTGCTATACCAGTGTTATACGCTCTACCGTTATGATTATTAAAAAAGTCATCTAATACTGCAAATCCCATATCTCCTGCAAGTAAAACCAACTTTTCATCTTCTTTAAAATATTTATATATCTCTTTCATAACAAGTTTTTTTGAAATAGCCATTAGTTATTTACCTCATATATGTACCCATCTTCTGTTGGACATCTATAGTGATATTTTGTATCATTTTGTATCATTGGAAAACCATTTCCTTTTATTGTGTGTGCGACTACAATAGAGAGACTCTTATTATCTTTATTGTAAAAATTTGAATATACCTCTTTTAATGCGATTTCACTGTGACCATCAATTTCATAAAAACTATCAGGAGAAAATGCTTTCAATATTTGAGCTAACTGTTTATTATCTACACCTACATCCTTTACAAAGTCCATCGCTTGCATATCATTTGCATCAATTATTACTAAAAGATTATCAAGTTTAAATTGAGTGGCCAAAATCAGTGCTTCGTAGTTGCTTCCCTCTTGCATTTCACCATCACCAACTATACAAATTACTTTGTTAGGTTTATTTTGAATCTTGAATGATTTTGCCATGCCTACAGCAATCGGTAAGCCATGTCCTAACGATCCAGAAGAAGCTTCAATCATATAATCACTATTTTGTACTAAACACCCTTTTAAATTCGATTTATCTGTATTAAAATTTTTCAATTCGAAATCAGGAAGAATCCCTAAATGATTTAAAATAATATAATAAGCATACGCGCCATGACCCTTAGATAGGATAAGCCTATCTCTGTCCTCTCTATGTGGATCATTTTTGTCATACCTTAAGAATGATTCAAACAAAACTTTCAGTAACTCCACGGTAGATAAAGCTGAACCAAGATGTCCAGCTTTAGTATCGCATGAAAATTTTATTGTTTTTTGTTGTATCTCTTTAGATGTTAATTTCATATAGGGGCTATCTCCTCTTTAATTATGTCAGTTATTTTATCTATAAATTTCTCATAGCTATGTTCTTGAACAATTTTTGTAAAATCTCTGTCATGTACTTTTTCATCATTTAATATTTTCACTAAATCATCTATACTTTTAAAAAATACTAAGCTATTTTCAAAGTAGTCTTGATGTTCAGAGTGCATCTTAGCCCTAGTATCATATACTATTGGGGTACAACCACTAGCGGCTGCTTCAAGCGTTCGTTGTTGCATTATATAACTACCTGGAACAAAAGCATAAGTCGCTTCATTGTATACTTTTGAAATAGCACTTCCATATTTTAGAACACCTTTATAGTAAGGCTTTAGTTTTTCATAAGACTCCCACCCATTTCCATAGATTTCAAACTTGTATCTTGTGGTAAAATCGACTAATTTCAGTATTAAAATATCCTTCTCTACATATCCAACAAGAGAATTCACAACTTTAATACTTACATTATATTTTTTTGCAATTTTTTGAGCTATGGAATCTGTTATTATGGAATTCTCATCATACTCTTTAGTTAATGCATCAACAATTTCTAAATCCAACTTAGTTTGTAATCTAGCAATAGAAGAATTACCAATATAAACTATTTTTTTAATTTTTTTAATTTTGTCATTTTTTTTGTATATATTAGTATTTATACAAAAAGGTTGATACTCTGAATTCACACCTTTATACTCTAGCTGCTCCTTTAAATGCCGTATGAGATGAAATACAAAATCCCTCGTCCTTAACTCTATTTTACTATCATTAAGCAATATAGGCATAGCATCCTGAAACCAAACAAAGTTAAAAACAGCATCATTCAAAAAAGAGTTGTGGAGATGGTTCACATTGATTGTGGCATGTGGATTGAACTCTGACATGTTTTTTAAACTGCTTGTATCTTCCATTCCATGAGAAAGTTCAAAAAGAACATCGTATCCCATAGCTTGCAATGTATCTGCTATATTT
>Ga0100397_1001715_pt1 | contig 12922 bp, 3 predicted proteins | sample CryGeymeta201521_FD_81550 | JGI IMG/M metagenome (GOLD analysis project Ga0100397, IMG submission 81550) | Groundwater microbial communities from Crystal Geyser aquifers in Utah, USA - Crystal Geyser metaG 2015-21 | ecosystem: Environmental > Aquatic > Deep subsurface > Groundwater | place: USA... | reverse complement strand
TCTAATTTAATTGTCGTGCCTTTGTTTGGCGAAGAGCTAACCGTCAAAATTCCTTTCAATAATAAAGCACGTTCTTTCATCCCCTTTAAGCCAATATGCGGACGTGTTTTTTCCCCTTGCTGATTCAAATTAATAAAGCCGATCCCGTTATCGGTAATAGAAAGAGTCAATTTATTCTTATTAACATCACATGATACTATTACTTCCGTAGCGTGCGCATGCTTTAGCACATTGTTGAGAGCTTCTTGAATAATTCTGAAGACATTTATTTTTTCTCCCGCAGCAAAATACTCATCTATAGAAAAGAGATTGTTAATAATTTTTAGATCCGAGGCAGACTTAATTCTATATACCATTGATTCTATAGCTTGTGTTAACCCGAGTTCTTCTAATTCGGACGGATGCAGCAGATGAGAAATATTACTAACATCCTGAATCGAACCGTCCAATATTTCCAAAATATCATTTATGCTTTCCTCAAAAGTTTTATCCCTTTCTGCAAGCATTAATCTGTTCTTTACCACCAAAAGATTTTGTCCAAGGTCGTCGTGCAATTCCGTTGAAATGTTTTTTCTTTCTTCTTCCTGGCTGTTAATTATTTTTTTTGTTAAATCCCTTTGAATTTCTTTTTCATGTTTTAAACGGTTTACCCTTGAGTTGTAGAGCACAAATAAAATTCCGATCAAAAAGCCGGCGGCAAGAGACCTGAACCACCAGGTATTCCAATAAGCAGGGTGAATAATAATTTTTAAGCGTGTTTCGTTTGCGGACCAAATGCCGTCACTGTTTGCGCCTTTTACTACCAAAGAATATTCGCCCGGCTGTACTCCGGTAAATGCCGCTGTCCTTTCTCCGTTGGATAATGTTATCCATCTCTCATCCAAGCCGGAGAGTTTATATGCAAACTTCTGACGTAATGGGTTTAAATATTCCGGCATAACAAAGTCGAATGAGAAAAAATAATCGTCGTAAGGCAATTCAATCTTGTCGATATATGAAATTAATTTGCCAAGCTTTGCCGGCTGATTAAATTTTTTGAAATTGGTTATGATAACCGGCGGCGCATAAAAATTTTGAATTATCTCATCGGGATAAAAAGAAGTAAATCCTTTAATCCCTCCAAAGAACATTTCGCCGTTACTGTCTTTGTAATAAGCCGCGGTGTTAAATTCATTTGACTGAAGACCATAACTGTAATCATAATTTATAAATTTTCCATCCGCCGGATTGAATTTTGAAATTCCTTTGTTTGTACTCAGCCACAAGAATCCTGTTTTGTCTTCAAGAATCCCATAAATATAATCACTGAGCAGTCCATCATTAGTTCTATAAACCGTGAAATTATTTTTTTTAGCAGAGTATTTATTCAATCCGCCTGCGGTTCCAACCCAAATAGTTTTCCTGCTGTCTTCAAAAATGATGTTAACTCTATTACTGCTGAGTGAGAAGGAATCGTTTTTGTTATCGTAGGATTCAAGTCTTATGAAAGTATTTTTTATAGGATTGTAAACGGAAATTCCCGATTGATTTGTGCCCATCCAAATATTGCCTGAGTAATCTTCACAAAGAGCCATTACATTACCCGTGTTAACGGTATTTGGGTTGTCGGGATTATGAACAAAGTTTGTGAATGATTTGCTTTTATGGTCGTGTTTTGAAGTTCCATCGTTGGTTGCAAAATAGATGTCGTTATTTTTACAAACGAGAATGTCATGAATCCAATTGGATAGAAAATAATATTTCCCCGCATCGATACTCAATGTATATTTTTCATAAGCGCCGGTTTTCACATTGTATTTGAACAAACCGCTTCCTTCCGTACCTACCCACAATACATTCTTGTCGATAGGATCCGGCGCCATCGAATAAACATTTTTCCCGTTGAATAATTTTATGTTATTCCAAACTGCGTGTTTTATTGAACGATAATTTTTTGCCTCAAGCAATCCCGTATAACCGCCTACAAATAAGTTCCCGTTAAATTTTAGAATCGCCCGTACGCTTGAAAAGTTAAATCCATCCTGTTTGTTGATTTCTTTTGTTACGGTATTGAATTTTTTCTTAAACGGTTCGAGCTTTACAATTCCGCCTCCATCGCTTCCAATCCAAATAATACCGCTGTTGTCAATCAGTAATGCTGTCGGGGCAGGCACAATGCTGTTTCTCCATAAAACAACGTCTGTGCCGTTTGTAATTTTATAAAGAGTTCTATTTGTTAGCACATAACAACCTTCGCTCGTGTTTTTTATTTGGGAAACATAACCGTAATTTTTACGATATTTTTTTGAAAGAGGGCGGCGTCGAGTAAACTCTTTTTTATGTTTGTCGAAAATAAATACGTCCTGCCCGAAAGTTCCGACCAGCATTTCATTTTTAGATAATTGAGTGATTGATGAAATGGAATTTATCACTTCCCCTTTTTGATGAAATGGATCGACCTGGAATTTTTTTATAGTTTTTCCATTATCGCCTATACGGTACAGACCGTCGGATTGGGTCCCAACCCAAATATTTTTTTCTTTATCCTCGTATAAACAAGTTATCGATTTTTTGTCAAGCGCTTTAAAGGGTTCTTCTTTGTCCGAAGCCCCTAAGATTTTATTTTTTGAGCCAACCAGTTGATTCAACCCGCTTGAAGTACCGATCCAGATGTTTTTGAAACTGTCTTCTAATATTGTGGTGATAAGGTTGCCGGAAAGGTCTGTTGAATCATTTTTTTGATATGTAGTGAATTGTTCGGTCTCAGGGTTGAATTTGCTTAATCCGTCTAAAGTTCCAATCCAGATATTCCCGCCGGAATCCTGGTACAGGCATTTAATATGGTTGTTAACGAGACTATTTTTATCGAGAGTGTGTCTGTAAACTTGAAAGCCTATTCCATCGTATCTATTTAATCCATCCTTTGTGCCAATCCAGATGAATCCCTTTCTATCCTGAATTATTGCTAAGGCGGAGTTTTGAGAAAGCCCTTCGTTTATTGTGATTGGTTTTTCTCTTCCCAAATTTTGAGGGGTTGATTTGGAAGGAAATATGTATAATAAGCAAATCGAGAGGAAAAAGATTTTTTTCATAGTTTAATTTAATTCAACAGACAGATAAAATTTCTTGAAGTAAATCCGGAATAACTATTACATAACAGTTGAAGTCTGTTCGTTAATTCTTAGAAGTTTATCACAAAAGTGAATGGCTATACTTTGAATAAATTTATATGGTATAGCTCTTTTCGCAACTCGAATACTGCACCTGGAATGACTTTGTTTTGCGCGCTTTGCACCGGTTGAATCATGAATCACTCCCAGAATATTGTTATTTCATTATTTCAAAAATAATTTTTACTTATAATAGCTCAATTATCTACCTCGACTTCCTTTGTGAAAAAAAATTGTATATTCAAATATTCCACGACTTAAAAATCGTTGATATGCAAAGATTAATTTTGCATAACGTTAATTAGTAACTCACGTTACGCAAAAGTGAGAAATTATATTGTAAATCGAAGCGAAGCTTCGATAAAATGCTTGTTTTTTACGAAGCTACCGCTTCGTATTACAAATTCTGCGTAAGGTGACTTAGTAATTTTATTTCTTTCCATCAAACTTTTATAAAAATCTTTTTGGCGTAAAGAATCCACATTAATCCAAGCCAAACAACCACATACATGATTGCCCATGCAAGTGAAGCGTGAATCGGAGCTAACCATGATAAAAAGAGATTATTAAACAAAAAACTTTGCAGACTCACTTCAACTCCAGCATCGTTCGTTACTTTAATCAGTCCCATTAATCTTGCTCCAATACCCGATAAGAAGAAAACAGCGATCGCATTTGTTCCATAAACGACAAACGGTTTCGTCCACCAGGTAATTCCTTTCACATCAATAAACCAATAGCAAAGTGCAAAAAAGTGAAGCGCTAGACCGGAATTGAAGAGAACATATGAACTTGTCCACAAACTCTTATTGATTGGAAACCACATATCAATGATGGTCGCAAGAACAATCCCCAAATTACCGAAGACGAACATCCAAACAATTTTAGTGGTTTTTTCATTGTTCGTTCTAAGCCACGCTCCAAGCAGCACACCGCTTAACGCAGTTGAGATAGCCGGAATTGTGCTTAACAATCCTTCAGGGTCCCAAACTTTTGTTTGTCTCCATAAGTGACCGGGTAATAAGAGATTATCCAACCAGCCTGCCAGATTCGGCGCAAATAAAGGATGCCCGCCTGCGTCAGTAATCACCGGAACATATAAGTTCGGCATTCCGTAACCTGGAACCGGTATGAGCGTCATGATCATCCAATAAAAAATTAAAAGACCGCCTGCAATGTAGGCTTGTGTTTTCCAGTTTGCTTTGATGAAGATAAACGATGCACAAAAGTAAACTACTGCAATGCGCTGAAGAACTCCGGGAATACGAATTGTTGATAAATTGAAATAAGGGAATCCATGAAGAACCATACCAATGAGAAAAATCATTATAGATCTTCTAAATATTTGAAGAATTAATTTTTTCTGATCATCCCCTCTTTCTTTTCTTTTCGTAAGTGAGAGAGTAATGGCAACGCCGACAATAAATAAAAAGAAAGGGAAAATATAATCGGTTGGCGTTACGCCGTTCCATGAGGCATGCTCTAATGCAGGATAGATAGAACCCCAACTACCCGGATTGTTCACAAGGATCATTCCCATAATGGTAATCCCGCGAAAAACATCAAGAGAAATTAATCGGTCAGATTTTGCTGCTTCCATATTTTTTTTCAGTTAATTGATAAAATTTTCAATCAAACTTACTCGAATTAATTCAACTGTACAAATAGAAAATATTATTCACCCGGCTTTGATATAAACTTTGCCCTGATTATTTCAATTAATGCAGGCAGAATTGATATGAAAATTACCGTGAGAATGGCAAGGCTGAAATTCTGTTTGATGAATGGAAGGTTGCCAAAATAATATCCGGCAAAGATCAAAAATCCGCTCCATAACAATGCGCCGGTAATTGAATAAGTAATAAATTTTAAATAATTCATTCTGCCAATACCGGCTGTAAAAGGAGTAAACGTTCTCACGATTGGGACAAAGCGGGCAATGATGATGGTCTTCCCGCCATATTTTTCAAAGTAAGCGTGGGTCTTATCAAGATATTCTTTCTTAATAAATCTGCCGTCGTTTTTCTTCAATATTTTTGCACCAAGAAAATGTCCAACCCAATAATTCACATTATCCCCGGAAAGAGCGGCAACAACGACAAGAAAGAAGCAAAAATAAACGTTCAAACTTCCTAAAGCTGCCAGGGTTCCCATTGCAAAAAGAAGAGAATCTCCCGGTAAAAAGGGAGTGAATACAAATCCGGTTTCAGCAAAAATTACTAAAAATAATATTGCGTAGGTAAACGTTCCGTACTGAGCGGTTAATTCACCCAAATGTTTATCAAGATGTAAAAAGATTTCTATAAGATTTTGAATAATTTCCAAAAGACACCAAAGTTTATTAAAAAGTTATGTCACACAGCAGAACGTGAAAAGTTAGAGGTAGAAAGTGGGAAACTTGATACTTTCAACTTTTTACTTTCAACAAATCAAAAGTTTTATTATTGCGTAATTGAAATTCTCACATCCAAACCGGCTTCATTAATTGTTGAAGCAGTCACTCTTGCTGCTCCTTCAGGCGAAATGGAAGAGCGCTTGTAAAATACTGAAAGGGTAACACGCGAACTAATGACATATTTAATTCTTGGTTCAAGCGAGGTTCTGGTCGTTCCATCCTGCGGTGTTCCCTCTTCGGTGAATTGATTCATATCAAAAAATACTGTCGAATTTTTTGAGTTTGAATAAGAAAAACTGAATTCAATATCGTTCTTCAAAGCAATGCCGAAAAGAGGAACTTCAAAACCTGACTTGGAATAATTAAGTGAAACACCGATTTCCCGAGAGAATGTTTCGGTAATTCTTTGCGTGGTAACCGCAAGATCATAATTTGAACGCGTTGAATACTTAACATTACCCGAGAAATTTCCGTCCCAAAATGAATTTAAGGTTAGGTTTAATCCAACAAGCGGCGAAAATCCGTAAGAAATTTTTTGCGAAGACGTTGCTTGAGTTCCATCGGGATTTATCTTCCACCCTTCTGTGTAATTAGCGCCATAGGCGTGGTCCAAACTAACTTTTTTTGCAAAACTTTTAAAGATCGAAAACTTCTCTAATCCATCCCAGGTAATGCGCCAATTGGGGCGCGGGACATACTTAACGATATTTTTTAAGAAACCAATTTTGGAAAGAAGCGGAAGGGTTTCAAATCCCTGCATGAATGCTTCAGAAAGATTTTCATTTTTATTAACCGCTTTCGGGTCATATAATTCACTCACCCGTTTTATTCCGCTTTTGAACATCGAAAGAAAAAATGTCGGCGGTAGTGAAAAAAAGGAACGGTCAAGTGTCCCGGAGGAAGTTATATTCTGAATACTCGTAGTTCCATTCGGGTCAGAACGCAAAGATGTGGATTTATTAATTGACCAACCGGTTTTCCAATTGAGATCAATACGCGCTCCTTCCCAGAGCGGTCGGGAGGTTTTAAGATCAATCGAATTCCGCTGGGTATAATTATCGGTCAAATTGCCGTTTGCCGCACGTGGACCAACATCATTTTTTAAACCTAACATAAATAAGCGCGAGGGACCTTCGTATGCATTATACTTGTATCCCCAAAAGTTTTTGAAACCCGATCCCTTTCCATTAATTCCGTTTGATGAAGCCGAATTGTCATTTGAAAAACTGACGCTTATTGTTTCATAATCAAAGAAAATAGTTTTAGCTAAAGTTTTTAGAAAATAAACTGCTTTAGTTATGGCGGTCGGTCTCTTTAGCATGGTATCAACTGCAACTGAAGAATCTTTAACTGCTAAATTCTCAGTTCCGGATTTGTTCACTACCGGATTTCCGTCATCAAAATTTCTATTTCTAGTGGGAGTTACCGGAGCGGAAGTTTGTTGGCTATTTTTTTCCTCTTCTTTAAATAAAGGAGCAGCGAGTGATTTCAGTTTAAGCGAAAATCCTAAATTTATTCTGTTGGAGTAGCCTACGCGCCTGCCGAGTTCTTCTTGTCTAAAATCGTTATCCCATTGATAAGTAACCCCATACCCGGCTGTTAAAGTGAAGTAGTTTTTCAAATCCCAAAAGGAAGGAAGACGCGGAGAGGTTTTCAGATCAAAAACTTGTTTATAAGTATAATCTCTTCCAAAGAAAACGCCGCCGAAAATATCTTTCCATATTTCGCGTTCCGACCGTTGATTACTGTATGCATCTGTTTCTAGATAGGAAAGTGTTGAGGCGGCATCAGCATTGTATGATGTTCCGATATTCCAGAATCCATTATCCGTAAATTTCCAGGTATAATTAAAACCGCGTGATGAAGTAAAATCTCGCGAAATAATTGTTTTCGATTCGCTTGTTCTTTGGGGTCTTGTAATATTGGTGTTTCTATTTCGTCTTGCAGAAACATTCCATGCAAAAGATTGCGGTGTGTAATAAAATTTTGCGTTACGATAGTCGCTCAAGAGCGCTATTACTGATCCAAGAACAGGAATATTTGCGGGATAGAAGAAATAATCACTGCCGATCTGCAAAGAATAATTAGCGGAAGCGTTCCAGATCCAACTGGTTACAGAGAGTGTGTTCGGATTCCTGCTAAAAGATTTATTGAAATTAAAATTCAAGCTGATGGCATTCCAGGTATCGCGGATAAGCCAATAATTTGAAGGGATATTTAATTTGATGTTAGAAACATTCCACGAATCGGAAGAAGAGAATGTCTGTGATTCAGAGCGAATTTCTTCTGCTGTTTTATTTTTCGACTTTTTAATACTCTCTTCAACTTTAATATCGGTTCCGGGGAAATAAAGAGGTTTCCCGAGCGCTTCCGTTCTAGAATAGGTAACCTTTAAATTACTTCCGGGCATATCAAATGGAAGGAATTTTAAAACATTTACATCGGTCGAGAGGCTCCAGTTTTTTGCATCAACTCTCGAACCGAACCGGTCATTCAAACGATGGAAATAAGGGTCGGTTTGACTCATATTAAAATTAACACTCATCAGGTCGGCAAGTTTTAAAGACGTTGCAAAACTATACGCCCAGCCCGGGGTATCATCAGCGCCAACTACACGCAGTTCATTCACCCAGACTTGTCCCGATATTGTTCCTGTTGCTCTATTCACAATAACGACCGACAAAAATTTAATTGCAGTAAGCGAGGGATTTCCTTTGACTACATAATAGTGGTCATCATGTCCGGTAACTTTTTGGATATACTCGGAAGTTATTTGTGTTGTATCGCGCGCATCCTTCAAAGCCGTTAATTCGCTAAAGAGAATACTTACTTCATTCCAGCCGGGAGTTATCGGCTGTCGGTAAGCGTAAAAGTTATTTGTATCGGCGCCGAACCGGAAATAAATGTCGGCATTTTGTCCGTTCCCGCCAACGTACGAAACTGAAGTTGGCGAGGGGCTGTCTTCTCCGTGGATAAACAATTTCATTTGTGTGTAATTAAAAACATCTAATGAGCGGAATAAATATTTTACCGCTTCACGGGTTTGCCCCATTGGTAAATCAGTTAATCTTAAATTCAAGGATTGCTCATTCCTGAAAATTTCTTCATCCGGGCGGCTCCGGTCTCTTTCTCTTTGCACTCCGGGCGGACTTTGATATGCCGGATAATTATCTTCAATGTTCACAACGGAGATTGCCATAACACTATCTTTTAAATCTTTTTTCTGCCACTGGTTTCCAACAAGATTAAAATCAGCCATTCTAAAATGAACGGTATCGGTTGCATTGGTTACAAATAACCGGAGATATTCAACTACGGAAAAACTTGGATTCCCGAATGCCAACGAAGTATCTTTTAAAGGGATACGATACAAATACCAACCATTTGTTCCTCCGCCTGCGATGTATGGATTTATCAACGGATCTGTGCTAAGGGGAATTTCGTACCGGTAATAACTATTTAACTGATCTAAGAATCCGTTATGATTCAGGTCTTCAGTGTCGGGAAATCTTCCAACATCTGTTAATGCTGCATTCCCCTGCGTTCCATTGATGTTTACATAATTTGATTTTGATGCCGTACCGGAATTTATGTAGCTGAAGTTATCATGACTTGGATCTGCATCGGCAGATTTAGCAAGCAATTGTTCTCCACCATCAAGAATTCCGTCTAAACCATTATCTTCACCCTCATCAATCAGATCATTTTTATTTTTATCTTCGGTATCCAGGTCCCCATTCGGGATAACATCTTCACTGATTTTCCCGAGATCAACATAAATTTTTGTGTTTTCAGATTTTGAATCAACCTGCAGCCAGAATTCTAAAAATTCAATATTCTCATCAACCAGATTATTAGCCGTTGAAGAAAGAGGTTTCATCATTCCACCCCATGCTAATGTTTTGTTTCCTGATGCCATCGTTCTGGAATAGTTGAAAGAACCCGGAACATCGGGGATAAAAACGTAATCCAGCACCGTAACTTGTTCATCACCTCGGGCAACTTTCTTTTCGGGCCAAATATTTTTTACCAATACGTCTGAGGGAAGGACGTTGTACCAAAAACTTTTCCCCTTGTAAGACATTGTAAGAGAATCGTTAGACGTTGTGAGACCGGTGAGCGATTTTAACTCATCGGGCAGGCTCAAATCTTTCCAGGAAGTATATGAAACCCCAACCGGAATAATTCTTTTTGAACCTTCAAAATCATCAATATATGCAATGCTCTTTCCTTCGTCAGAAGAAATAGTGCTTTTCTTTGTGTTGGGATCGGGATTCATGTATGCAAATTCACCGCTTAAACTTACCGTGGACATTTCCCTCGTAGAAAATATTTTGTCAAGCGCTTTGGTAAGAAAAGGGAGATCAGCCGAAGTATTGAAATCAACTCCATAAATTGAATTACTTAACGGTTCTTCTCCGATACGTACTTTATCGCTTAATGTTTGCTGTGCCAAGGTTAAAGCAGAAAATCCGAGTCTAGTTCTCTTAGAAAAATCAATTTGTCCACGGATACCAAAAAGGGTTTTAGAAGCGAGTTGGAAAAGGTCATTTTCCTCGTAAGTAATTTTTAAATTAGCGCCGGGAACAAGTGCGGCATCATTTCTAATGGTCAACTGTCCCGTACTATAATCCATATAATAATCAATCCCGGGTGTTAAATCTCTTCCGTTGAGATTAACCTTTACAGAATTTTCAACAAGAGTAAATCCCAGTTGATAAACAGCGGAGGCTTCACCCGAATAAGTGCCGGTCATAATAAATTTATCTTTGATATTATTTTGCCGCGCGAAGATTACGGTTTCATCATAAACGCTCAAGTAGCGAAGAGAGTCTGAGTTCGGAATGATAGTTGGCATGTTTCTGCCAAAGGGTTGGAGCACCGGGAAAATAATTTCCCCCGTTGAGGGAATAATTGTCAGTCCTGCTTTAAAATCGAATTTCCCATCATCTTTGGGTTGATCACTTTGGTCAACTATATCTAAGCCGAATGCATTCAAAAGACTAATGTTTTCAAAAATAGACTGAGGTTCTTGCCCCTCAAGAATATATTTGATATCAAATACAAACCCTTCTTTTTTAATATTTCTCCCGTTGATGGGATAAATATTTTTTAGGAGCAGGTTCCATGCTTTTGTGTTTTCCGGTAAAAGATTTTGCGGCTTAACTAATTTCAAAACAAGTCGTTGAGTAGTGTCACCTGTACTTTGATCAAAAAATTCTCCATAAAAAATATCATTATCTTCTCCATCAGCTCCCTCTCGCTGATAAGCAACCGCAATAATATCGTTATCCTGAATTTGTGATTTAAAGGTAAGTTGACCTGTATATTTGTTTAAGATATAATCTATTTCTTCAGTTAAAAGAATAAAACGACCTTGAGCTATCTCTCCTTTCTTAACCGCTAAATTCCGAATCTCGTTTGGATAAAGCTCATCCTTCGCATGTGGATCTAAATCAATTAATGCGGTAGCATTTCTTTCGGTCGGGTTGCTGATAGTCTGGTTGATAGATTTCCAAACCTCAATCTTCTTTACGAAGTATTGCATATTAATAATTGCAGGTGAGTTTGCATAATATTTATTAAATAAGTTATGCTGATCTTTATCTAACGTATCTGCGTAGGCTTCATCAATAAAATAATGGTTGCGGGAATAGTCATACGCGTGAATAGTAAAATCTTGAGTTGTGGTACCGCCGGAAACCGTCTTCTCTTTTATTTCACCTTTTTTCTGGCTGGCAAGTGTTGTAAGAGTGAGGGGACCCATTTTAAAAGTTGCTTTAATACCGAACAACGCTTCACTACCGCCAACAAGCGGAGAGGTTTGTAATGAAACGTTACCGGCTTCAACGCTTTGTACAATTTCATCTTCATAACCGGTGTACTTTATTTTTAACTGGTTCTCATATTCAAAAGTTCGTTCAGTGTTCCAGTCAGCGCTAATAGCAAGCTTATCGCCAATGGTACCGTTTACATTAATTTGAACCGTTTGTTTAAAATCGGGTTCATTTCTCGTATTGCCAAGGCGGGAAGCAGTAATTCCTTCCGTTGTTTCGTTTCGCCAAGCTCCATGAATATCAACCGCACCGCCAATACGCAAACTAATTTTCGGCGGACCAAAAATACTAAGCACACCAACGCTTGGGAGGGGAATTTCAAAATCCGTGATATCTTTTATTAAATCTCCCAACCCTCTTTTCGCGTCTTTCAAATCATACTTATAAGCGAGTTCATCCCATAATTCTTCCTGCCGCGTTTTTAAACGAAGTTCAACATATTCTTGAAGCGGAATCCTTAAGATGATTTTCGTTACCTGATCCCCAACTTTCTCTTTGATCTCAACAAATTCACCTGTAGAATCAATTTCGACAACCCGACGTTTAACCGCCTGGGACGGCTGCGCAAATAATTTCGCCGCCTTTTTATTGTACAAAGAAAGAGTTGGAGAATCTTTTCTTTTAAACTTAAACTGCTCAATTCTTGCTGTGGAATCACGCTGAAGTGAATCGAGCCTAATGGAATCTTTCCGGGCAAGTTCTGCTTTAAGTGCAAGCGTATCACTAAGCGCCGGCTTTTTCAAATTTGACAATGAATCCGTTTTAAGAGAATCTAAAACTTTGACAATAGTGTTAGTATCTATTATGGAATTGACACCGGGTAGAGCGAAATCTGTTCCGGGGTTTAGTTGAAGGGAGTCAGAAATTCTTTTTACTTCGTTGGAATCAATGGCAGCATTCGTAAAAGGGATTGAAAAATCGTTTTGGGGATCAAAGTTTTCGCTTGGAACTACACCTTCTGACTGATAATCTTGCCCTTTCTTTTTTTCATGAGATGAGTTCACCTTTTCAATTTGAAAAGAAGCATCAAACCATAATAAAGGATCAACCTTTGAAGACTGGCTGCCGGAGGAACCCATAAGAGAATAAAACAAAAAGATAACCGCACACCCGGCTGTTACTTGAAGTAATAGTTCAAATAGATGTACAAGAATTCGTTTAATAGGAAAACCTTTGAGCTATGAAAGTTTTTATAAAGAGTAAAAAATATTTCGATAATTCCTCTCAATTGTGTGTTGAAATATAAAGAATTCAGTGTTAAGCAAAAACAATCTTTTTCTGCATTTGAAATTAATAGAAACCTTCTGAATAAATTAAGGTAAAATTTTAGCACCGATAAAATAATCAATAGTTATCAGTTTTCAGTCTTCAGTTTTCAGAAATTCGATTACAGAATCCAATTAGTATTTATCGGATTAAATTCCTAATTCCTAACCTGGACAAGCCAGAACCAATTTATCACATTAGAATGATTGAATGGCTGTATGGTTGAATGAAAAACATCCATCCATTCATTTTCATTCAGTCATTCTTTCGCTTTA
>Ga0100397_1001709_pt1 | contig 12940 bp, 11 predicted proteins | sample CryGeymeta201521_FD_81550 | JGI IMG/M metagenome (GOLD analysis project Ga0100397, IMG submission 81550) | Groundwater microbial communities from Crystal Geyser aquifers in Utah, USA - Crystal Geyser metaG 2015-21 | ecosystem: Environmental > Aquatic > Deep subsurface > Groundwater | place: USA... | reverse complement strand
GAAGAAACCTCTCTCCTCCGTTCAGCGCAACTATATCAAGGCACTCGGCCTTACAGAGGAAATCTTTGTAACCTCCCAACCCCCTTCCCTGATCCAAATAAATTTACCCGACACAACTTAAAAAGGGTGTGGAATGTGGGCTTAAATACCTGAGGAAGAAGACCGATCTGGATTTGACCGGCTACCTGGAAAGAGGTTACACCTATCTTCGTCCCGAATACAGGGGCAGGGGAATCGCAGACAGGATACTTAAGGCCCTGATGCAAGGATCTCCCGGCAGGAGCATCTATATTACCATTCGCATGGATAATAAGGACGCCATTGCCCTTGGCCTCAGAAACGGCATGAAACTCGCTGCAAGATTTATCAACGAAAGGACCGGACACGAGATAGGGCTCTTCACGAGCACTTCTCATACTGCTTGATCTTCGCCTGGAGATTCCTCATTCGCCGGCTAAGTGCCCTGCATATCTGGAGCGCTATCTGGGGATATTCCCTGACACTCTCGGTAAACTCCCTTTTGTATAGAACAAGGAAGCGAGACCCCGTGACGGGTCTTACAGTTGCGCTTCTGGGCTCCTCATCGAAGAGGGCCATCTCACCGAAATAATCGCCGGACTTTATCCTATCCAGCTCCAACTCCCCCCCCGTCTTCCTTGGTCTTTGTGACCGCGACCTCACCATTGATAACAAGGTACATGCTGTCTCCCGTATCACCTTCCCTTATAACCGGCTCCCCTGCCGGAACCGTCATCTCTTCCGTAACCGAGGCAATGGCCGCAAGTTCGTTTATGGTGAGCCCCTCGAATATATGTATTCCTCGTAAAAGGATTATCTTGTCCGGAACAGTAAGCATTTCTTCCATGTCAGCCTCCTTTGAATCTTTTCTGGAGCCGTGGGCCGAAAATGTCTTTTCAACCAGTAAACGCAGCTGTGGATCGCCTGACAGACTCCTTTCGCCGATGAGTGCGGCCAAAGAGCCACCGAGAGGCATTCTGCCTGCTGCATAAATGGTAAGTAAAACAGTCACACGGTTTTTTTCCTCAAGTAGATGTTTGACGAGCCTGACGGGATCCCTGTTGAAGGCCGGAAGACGGAAATTCTTTTTCCCGATCGAAATGATCTCGGAATCCGGTATCTCCTCCGCAAGAGGAATAAGCACCTTCGAAAGGGCCTTATCCATGGAATCTTCAAGGGCTTCAAGGGCGTTAGATCTCTGACGGGAATCCTGAGAGGCTATGCCGCGCCAGATGATCCTCATCTGGCCGGTTCTGTCTTCAGCGGCAAGCACCCTTAAGACCGTCTCAACATAAAGGCGTCTTTCTTGTTTAAGATGCTCCAGGAGAATATCCCTTTCTTTTCCCTCGGGCAGAATCTTTGCTGCTGACCAGGCCTCAGCAGCGGATATATAGGCCTTCTCGAGGTTCAACCTTGCAAAGCGATAGACGTCGAGGCTTCCTATATTCAGTTTTTCCAATATATCAAACACACCCTCCCTTATCTCTCTGGAGGGACTTGCCAGTGCTTCGACGAGAATCTGAGGATTTTGATAGGTAGATGTCATAAGCCGATCTCTGGCAAGTTCAGACACCTTTTCGGAGGGATCGCGCATGAGCGCAATTACACTTCGCAAGGCACTGTCACCCTTTATTTCCATACTCTCAAGCGCAGCGATCCTCACCTCTTCATCACCGTGGGAGAGAAAGGATGAAAAGACCTCGGGCAGGTCAGGAGCATCAAGCCTTCCAAGCGCCCTCAATAAAATTGGAAGGATTGAAGAAGGAATATCTTTTCGCAGAAACTCGTGCAGGACGTTTAAGAAGCCCGGGTCCCCTGATCGGCCTGCGGCTATTATGCCTGCCTCCCATAACTCCTTGGAATCCGACTGTAACCAGTTTTCTATAAGCGGTCTGTAGGCCCCGGGATCGCTGGAATATAGATTTCCTAACGCATAGGCCTTGACCCTGGGAGAATCGCTTCGCTGAAAGACCTCTCGGCTGAACTGAGCAAAAATGTCAGGAGATATCCTGTAACCTGCCTTCAGCACAGCAGCCGTAAGTTCCAAGCTTCCTTTGTCCGTGATGGATTTGAATACATTCAAAGCCGCCTTACCGGCGGCAGGCGAGACCATATCCAGAAGCGCAATCTGTGTTTTTTCGTCCTGCGCGCGTATTGCAGAAAGAATATCGCCATCCAGATCTTCGATCCCCATGGACCTCATGATCCTCGCATACCAGAGGAAGTTGTCTCCTCTTGCCTGAGCAAGAGAAGCCCTTAATTGTGCACGCATCTTCCTGTCTGCGAAGATTTGTGACACATCCTTATCCTCCATGGATCTCAGATCTATGACATTCTTGGAAACCAGGTCCAGCAGAATTTTCGGGTAGTTCTTCCTAAGGACCAAATTTGTATAAAGCCACCAGCCCATCATAAATATAGCGACGATAGACAGATACCTGGGATGAAAGTATGAGCCCATGAGCAATATGATGCCGGAGCCTGAAAGGGTGCCGATCCTTACCACCGTTCCTCTCAAAAAGGGCCTGATCACCGCGCGATAAGCCGAAGGAATGAGCCCTACCAGTACTGCCCTGGCCGGGTTGTTGATGGTATTTCTGATCACTGTAGTGGAAATTTGCGCGTATACGGCGGTAATAATACTAAAATTAAAGAGATAGCCGAAGAAGGCTATCACATAATTGCAAGGATGGAACATCAAGGCCACAGGCAGACCCCAGCTGGCGTATATCCTGCCCACAAAGAGCAATATTATCAGACTCACAAAGTTCATGGAGCCTCTGAAAAACCCGAAAAATTTGATCATGCCGCCTTCTGTTGCGAAGGCCTGATCCGCAGCGAAATTAAATTGATAGTTGATTATAGGTATCACGATATTGGGAATCAGACTCAGTGCTATCAGGATCTTTATGAGAAGGGACTCCTTCATCATGGGAATCACTTTCCTGAACTCATCTATGATGGTGCTGCGGCCCTTTGCCTTTTTGGCCCTTTCTTCCCTTAGCAGCAGCGTCGGAAAGCGACCCCCCATGTTGTAAACAGTAGCGGCAGCCGCTATCGAAACAATGAGGTAAAGAAACATAACATTGTCAATGGATACAAGCCGGACTATTAAAGGGGTGGCAAAACTCGCAAAAATCGCTCCAATGACCCCGCCGGCCGTGATTATAGGAAATATACGCTTTGATTGCCTGGTGTTGAAAAGATCGTTTGCAAGATTCCAGAATACGAGCCCGAGAAGAACCTCATACTGGGCCTTGAGAATCCAGAGAACAGGATAGATGATATCGAAATCCAGGGTGATAATAAAACGAAAGGAGGCTACCGACACTCCCGTGAAAAGTAGCATGCCGCTTAGAAGCTTGCTTCCGGGTATCTTAGCCATCAGGCCCGTTATGAAGCCCATGACAAAGAAAGTGGACACTGCGTTAATCATGTAAACTACGGGAAGGTACTCAACACCGTAGCGCTTCAAGAATGCGGTTTCTGCAAAGTTATTAAGAAGGATAGCTGCGATTCTTATGAGGAAATAAAGAAGGGTGGTCCAGAAAAAGACCGCTATCTCATCTTCGTAGATCTTCAACCACCTGGCCATAAATCTGGTCACGGGGACTCCTGTGGCGAAACAGGTGAGTGCCTGAAATCCGATGTACTGTGGATAGACGATCTTTCTTTGTTAAGCAATTAACGTATCAGCTCAATAATTGGGCAAAACCACTGGATTCCGGCTCCCGGATCGGGGTCCGGGACAGCTTTTGCCGGAAAGACAGCCCAATCCAACTAGTTGTCATTCCAGATAAAGCTGAAATGCAAAAACATCGCAGCGAAAACACTCGCCCCGATTTATTGAGAAGATACCAATTAACCGCAAAATGCCGTAGGGGTATAATACAAAACTAAGCAGGTATGTCGGCAGCTCCAGTTGTGTCTCTCCAGGGCATGCATCCGGCCTATGCCTTACCGCAGCAACTGCCTGGACCTGCGCACGCGGTAGGAGGCCCCGAGCTGCCGCAGCATCTCTCTGACTGCTTCGATGGCATCCCTTGTGTCTGCGCCGCAGGAGCCGGAACGGAAAGAAGCCTCTTCAAATTCCGTCCGCCGCATTCCGGGCACGAGGCTAGATTCGTCTCGGAGGGCAAAAGCAATATCTCCATTTGACGACCGCAATCCTTGCACTCAAACTCATAAATTGGCAATTTTGCCTCCTACCACTGGCCTTCAACATCCGGTTCATCAGTTATGACGAGAGTTCCTGAAAGGTAGGATTCTACAGCATCCCTGACCGTTCCATGAGCGTTGTTTGCAACCTTGACTCCTGCGGTCTTAAGCACCTTGAAGGCATTTGGCCCGCAGTGCCCGGTAAGCAGCACAGCGGCGCCTTTATTGCAGATAGCCGCTGCAGTCTGGATACCTGCGCCCTTTAGAGCATTGAGGTTTTCGCTGTTATCCATCACCTCAAAAGATAGATCACCCGGGTCAACCAACAGAATGTAATGCGCTCTGCCAAAACGGGGATCTACTTCCGAATCCAGATCAACTCCCGATGAACTTACCGCTATCTTCACCGCCTCTAATTGCCCTCCGCTTTAACAGCCCTGCCGTTTTTTCCCTGATATTCCTCGAGGGCCTTTTGCAAGGTCCTTATCGCAAGTCTGGCACAGTGGATCTTTTTTTCAGGTAATTTTTCCAGCTCCTCATAAAGGGCGTCAAGGTCTATATGGGCCGCCTCCTCAATGGTTTTTCCCCTGGCAATGTTAACAAGTGCGCAGCCCGATGCAACAGCTCCCGGGCAACCAAGCACCTGGATACGCGCATCGTTTATTGTCTCCCCATCTATACTGAGAGAAATCTTCATTGTATCGCCGCACGGTCCGGTCAGATCCGTGATTTGGTTTGCCTTATCCAGAATACCGATATTTTCCTTGTCCTGGAAATATTTTATTGCCTTCTCGGAGTAACCGGATTCTGAAAGCATTTTATGCACATCATTTGCCGCCGAATCATGTTCCATTTAAAAAACCTCTGCAATGCCTTAATGCTGTCCGCCGCCGCAGACCTGGTCATCGGAAATAGCCGGAAGGCGGCCTGATATAAGATCTTCCACCACCGGCCTTATCTTGATCCTCTCGGCGTCATGATACACTTCAATTCCGACCTGTTTGAACCCCATAAGGGGCCTCATGCCTATTCCTCCAACCACTAGGGCCGAAACCTTGTTTTGTGCCAGGAGATTAACAGGCACCATGCAGCCTCCCTGCACGTGAGCGGCATTGGCCAGAGTGGAGACCCCCGCTATTTTGGAGTCTTCAACATCAATTATAGTGAAAACGTCACAATGACCAAAGTGCCCTGCCCTTTCTCCTTCCAGGCCCCCTGGAGCGAGAGAAGGCACTGCTATTCTTCCATTCTTCATTTTTATTAACCCCCAACATAAATAGAAAAAAAACCACCGGCCTCCGCCTGAATGGGGAGGCCGGGTAGGATTAAAACCAGTCTACTATCAAATGGCCTTAAATCTCAAGCCATGAGTCAGAAAACAGAGTTTGCCCGAGGATAACCCTGGCGGTCTTCACGTAACCCTGCAGTTCCTTGGAAAGAGATCCCATATCTATGTCGGCCTCATCCATAACCTTGTGGATTACCTCCACGATATCGGGCCTCTTTCCCCTGGCAATGGCGTGAAGCGTATCATCGTAGGCATCCGCTATAGCGGAATACATACCCTTGCGCTCCAGCATCACCATATAGGTCCTGTTTATAATTGGCCTCAAATCGTCTGGAACCCCATTTGATATATTGGAAAGGCCGCAGGTTGATTTTGCTCCCGGGGCGATCTCGGCAATCATCTCCTGAAATGCAAGAAGGCTTATCGCCTGGGGCTGCTGAATATTGACCGGCGTAACTATACCGTCAACAAATATATCTTCATTGGGAACCCCGGCCTCATTTGCGGCGTATATAAGTTCCACCGCAAGGGCGGCCCGCTCGTTTTCATCTCTGGGAAGTCCTTCAGGCCCCCACATCAGAGCGATCATATTGGCCTTGTACTTTACCGCAAGAGGTATCATCTTTTCATACCTCTCAGGCCTGCACATGATGGAATTTATGATGGCCTTTCCCTTGTGCGCAGCAAGGCCGGCCTCCATGGCCTCAATGTTAGAGGTGTCGAGGCATAGCGGGATGGAATCCCCTATGGTCTCCTGGACGGTCTTTACAACGAATTCCATCCGTTCGGGGCCGCCCTTTCTTGCGGGCCCCAGGTTGATGTCAATCCAGTCCATCCCCTTTTCCTTCTGGCGAATGGCCTCCTCAGCGATGGGCCGTGGGTCCTTAGCCTTAAAGGCCTTGCCGATAACCGTATTGATGACGTTTAGATTCTCACCGATCAATAACATGATGCAACTCCCTGTATATATTTAGTGTTGTATCTATTTTACCGTCTCTTTTAAAAACTTAGGAATAAGGGAAGCATCCCTGGGACCGATGATGATTTCCCATCCCGGGAGTTCCTCTTCCATATCTCCACTGATAGATGCCGCATATCCGGGAATGATGATCTTTTTGTGGTTGACCTTGTCCGCGATTCCGCTCTTCTTGATGAAGGATGCAACCGCGTCACCTGAGAACTTCCCGGCAGCCCAAGCGGTCATAACCGAGAGGCCTTCCGTGTCCATGATAAGAAGCCAACTTGGAATTCTGCTTCCCTCAATCTCGCCGCTGACAATAAAATAAGTCAGCGAGAAATTGGTGGTTATCAGCACAGGAGAGTTCTCGTTGGGGGCTCCTATCTCATAAATCCCCTGGGTTACCGTCATGGGCCTCTGCGGGTCAGTGAATATATTGAGCCGCTCAAGCAGAAGCGGGAAGAGATTTTCGCCTCTGAAATCGGAAAAAATCACTATCCCGGCATACTTTGCTATCAACATGGCCCCCAGGACGGTTTCCATGTCAAGGTTTGCTGCCATTTCACAGGCAAAGGTAATGACCGGGAAACCCAAAGCCCTGTTGCCCGCCTTGAGCGCGGCCCTTCGAACGGCCACATTGTTCTCAAATACCTTTTTGGGTTCACGCGAGCCAGGGTCGAGGACAAGGTCTTTCAATCCCATGCCCGTAAGTTTTGTCGTAAGCGCCATCAATCCATCTATACTGTCGGCCTTGACCGCAAGGGGAAGCCCCATTTCCTTTGCCAGGGCTCCCATCGCATCAACATTGGCTGAGGTTGCCGCATAAAGAAGCGGCCTCTTGACAGCGCTTGCCGCAGCACCCGCCTTGAGCACATCCGGGTTGTCGGACATAAGTACCAGTCCGAATTCACTCTCAAGGGCAATCTTTTTTGCCATGCCGGCAAATGCACCGGCATCCCCGTTTACATCCTTCAAGGCCACAAGTTCAGGCCGAAGGTTGAGTCCGACCCTTTCATACTGGAAGGCGTTCCACCCAGCCAGCTTCTTTTCCAGCTCTGCCTCTCCCGTATCAGAGGTAACGAGGACGCCCAGAGCGGTTGGATTGTAGAAGGTCTTCTCATGCCTGAACATGACCGTCTCACCGCCGGTCTTAAATGCCCTGCCTCCCGCCCCTATGCTTACCGGTCTTATCGGCGGAGCGGATGCTTCAGAGAGTTTTTCCTTAGCTTCTGCGGACACGTATGGGCAAGCATCCAGCTCCGCCTTGCCTGAGGCCAGATTCATGGCAAAGGCAAGGCAGGTAGGAACGCCGCATTCTCCACAGTTTGTTTTTGGTAACAACTTAAATATTTGAATTCCGGTTAAACCCATTTTTCACTCCTCGTATTAATCAGAAGTCGAATAGCCAATTATTATTCAGACCCATTCAACAATATTATTCAACAATCGGATCCATCTTCAGCGCCGGATGATCTTTTTCCTTCAGGAAAGGAAGAATTTCCTCTTCAGTAATTCCAACTGTCTCATCGGCTATCCGGTCTATAAGATCGGGTACGCCCAGTTCCTTACCTCTCTTGATGAGCCTGTCTCTCAACTCCTCTTTGAGGGATTTGGGCATCCATACCATCCTTAGGAGTCCGCCGTCGCCGACGATGAATTTCCCCTGCGTGATATTGAACTTGGAGTGACCGACAAATCCAGGAGATGACTGTCCGCCGCCCATGACTCCTGCCAGGGTCGTGAACTTCATTCCCGAGGGCGTCTCGCCAAGGTAGTTCCTGTTTACCGTCATGACGCCGTTACAGCCGGGGATAACCGCGCAAATACATTCGCAGCAACCGCATGTAGTCATGGGGTCATAGACTACGCTGTAGAAGTTGTAGTGATCAATGGTCTGCCTTGAAGCCTTGAAGACGAAATCATTACAACCCTTCCACTGTCCGAGCTTGGGATCAATGCATTCTCCCTTCTGGACAGGCTGGTTTGGTCCTGTGGGGTTGATTTCAAAGGAGGCCTTGCAGTCCATCCAGTTATACGCACCGCAAAGACCGGTCCTCTCCGGGCTTATGACGCACACATGGCTGGGGGCGAAAGACTGGCAGAGGGTGCAGGAATAATAGGTGTCCATGGTCTCGTCAGTCATCTTCTCGACGCGCTCATCACGGGTCCTGTATTCGGCCCTGGCACGTTTAGTGAGCTTATCAACATCTTCTTTGTTGGTATAGAGAGTAACCTGTACCTTATCCAAAATATTTGCAAAGTCTTGATGGAACTTTGCATGCAGGATAATACCCAAATCCTTCAGGGTAAACCCCTTCTCCACCGCCTGCATGCCGACCCTTACCCAGGAAATGTCCCTCTGTCCTATGTGCATGATGCCCTGGGCATAGTTGATGAGGTGGTGAATCTGACGCTCGAGAATAGGCTCAAAATCCGGCTGCATCTTGCGTCCTGCCACCTGAATATAGATGCCAAGAGGCAGTCTCGATCCCTTCTTCACATCCTTGAGATCCGGGCCGATGACGGTGACCTTGCCGTCTTCTATCTCGTTCATATCAGCCATCTTGCAAAGCTCCGTGCACTGAGTCTTTCCTCCGCCCATTTCAAGGTAGAGGTCGTCTTTCCTTACTCGCTCGCCTTCAAAGGCAGGACCGTAGGCAAGAGGAATATCAATCTTTGTTACGCTTACCTTGAGGCCTCTTACCTCTATGGATTTCTGGCTGAGTTCGTCGTGCGGCACATTTGCTACAACATGCTCGTATGTGCACACCCCGGTAGGAAGGACCTCCGGGATATCCGTATCCGCAAGGGTTGGGAAGCCCCAGTTTATACAACCGGCGGCATTTGCAGCCCATTCGGCGTTAACTTCTCCTAAGGCGTTTACAAAGGCAAATATCCTGTTCTTCTGGTAGGCGAGCATCTTCTTGTAATCACCAGGCTGAATACCTCCAAAGGCCATGCCTGCCCTGTTTGCAAAGCCAAGGGCAAAGACAGCCGCTGAAATATCGGGCCCGAAAGACACAAGACGGGTGTTCCAGCCTATCTGCACCTTCTCCTGAATAAGCTGCTCTGCGAAGGTGGTTCCGTTCTGGTTGGCCGCCATGAATACATATATGGTCTTCAACTGATATTCTTCGGCAAGTTTCTTGGCGGTTGCGGAATCAGGTGCCGCGCCCACGATGGCGGCGAAGCCGGGCGCAGTTCCATCCACAAACTCAACGCCTCTTTTACGCATAATTGTGTCATCGGCGGCGCCGAGCCAGATCTTTCCGTTATCCACATCCGGGTCTTCAACCGAAGGTTGATAGAAGTCGGGGTCCTCGACGTAACGGATGGCCTCAACTATCTCCTCTGCAAAAAGAGAGGCCATGCCTGCATCCAGAAGAGGCCCCAGGTAAGGAATGTGGCAGTCTTTTTTCACATGGTGTGGAAGAAGTTTTCTTGCAAATTCAAGAGGTTTTTTGGCGGAATCAAGGTCAGTTACCTTTATGCCGGTAAGAGAATAAATAATAGGCAAAAAATAGGCTGTATTTGGAAACTCGATCTTCTGGCTTCCTCCATAGGTCTCCAGTGCTCTTTTATACTTTCCTTCGGCCTTTGATACTATGTTATACGCGCCCTGGATGGCGGCAAATGCAACTAATTTGGACATAAATTCAAATCCTCCCTTCTTAAGAGGTTTATATTACTATGCATGTTTTCTAAAACGAGCGATGGCCAATTCCAGCCTATCCACCACGCCGAGTTCCAGAACCTTTCCGGTTGCTGCCCCTGCATCCTCTGTCTTGGCTGCGCGGGCCTTTTCCTGCGCCCTCTTACGTTTAAGGGCCTCAAGCTCTTCTCTCTCCCTGGCCTTGGCTTCCGCTTCCGCAAGTCTTTTCTGCTCTTCCTTGGCCTTAGCTTCTTCCTGTGCCTTAGTCTTGGCTTCCGCTTCCGACTTGGCTTTTGCCTCTGCATCGGCTTTTGCCTTGGCCTCGGCCTTCACCTTGGCCTCTTCATCCGCCTTTGCCTTGGCTTCAGCCTCAGCCTTCATTCTCGCAACTTCGTCTTCTTTAGTGGTTTCAACTTCGGCTTTCTCTTTTGCGGGCTGGGCCGGCTTGGCTACCTCTGCTTTCTTTTCAACCTTGGGGGCCGGGGCCTCCTTTGCCTTGGCAGGCGCCGCTTTTACAGGTGCAGCCTCCTTGCCACCGAAATCAAGGTTCGGCTTTGGTGCAAGGGATGCGAAGTCTATCTCTTTTGAAGGAAGCGACTTATCTATGGCGGCTATATCCATAGCCATCCCGCCGTTAACCATCAACTCTATGAAGCTCCTGACAAGGCGAACAGTTTCAGGATGCCTCAGGATGACAACATTGGAGCCGGCCATAAGGTAACAGGCTGCAGCCACTGACTCCATCATGATGGCCCTTTTCTCGGTATCGCCAAGCACAGGGACCTCATCCTGAGGTAGTCCTGCTTCTTTGCACTTCCATATTTCATTTCCTATGTTGGATATAAGAGGCATCTGAAGCTTGTCGTCTTCCTGTGTCAAGCCAGCCATTCTGATTCGTTCCATGACCGAATAGGAATACTCCAGGCCGTAGCCTAGTCCTCCAGTAGTGGGATCAATTACTATCTTGTCGCTCTTGACCCCGAGATTGCCCAGCAAGATATTGAGCTGTTTGGCAAGATTGACATCAATAGGTGAGGAGGCCACGATACAATGCCCGTATCCAAGGGCGCTTGCCCCAACGCCCTTGTGATTTCCTTCCTCAACAGGGCCGAGGCTCAAGTTCTTTCCCTGGCATACTTCGCTTATCTTCTTTAATACCTCTTCGTCCTTCTGCGTGTTGGCGGTTCCCCATATAACTACCGGAACCTTTACTGCATCAGCGACCTTTTTTACGACCTCAGCCGCTTCCTCCGCCGATCTGTCGAGACCGTTCGGATCTGTACTCTTCAACTGAAGAACAAGGATGTCCGCGCCGTATTTCTCTACGCACTTCTTTGCCCATGCCTCAGGAGAAGCCATAACATCCTTGAACGGTTCAACTGCCGCTGCCGGCCATTCCTTCGAAGGGTCGAAGTCCCATATCTCCATTGCGATCTTCGGTGGATTCGGGCACTTCCCCTCGAACAGATGGAAAGGATAGGTTTCCTCCCCCCCCAACGTCACGGCTTTTTTACCTGCGCCAATCGTGGTAGTCCCTATCTTTCCTGAATAGGGCTGAGTGGGAATTTGAAAGGCAAATGTCTCTCCCTCCTTCTTGGGTTAGTTAGTTTTTCTTTTTGTCTCTATTCCGGCATGCCTTTAAATAGGATGCCGCATCAATACCTAGTGCCCATCCGGAAATGGCTATTTTCACCGATTTCGGCGTTGGGCTCAGATTTTAATCCTCGAAATACGTCAATGTATTCCTGTGGTTAAAATTATCGCCCGCCTTGAACTCGACGAAACTATCTCATTTCCGGATGGACACTACCGAATTTTTTTCCCGTCAATTGTGAAAATTGTTACAATTAGACGCACAAAATTTCCTTTTCTATCCGCTTAACCTGCCGTAAACTAAATGAACACCCGGATATTGTCAAGCGATTTTTGACGTGATTTTATATCGTTAGGTGCCAACAATATATTGTGTTTTTGATTAAATAATAACAATATATTGTTAGAAAACCGCTCCCCATAAAAATAGTTCGGTCCTTATAGAGAATCACGCCTCGGATGGAATAATCTTATCAAAAACCCTGTACGCAGCAGCTACGGCGTCGCTTCCGGCATCCAAACCGACAGTAGGCCTTCCCTCAAGATCGAAATTCCTAACCATCGGGTCTTCCGGGATCATACCTGCCAGTTCAAGTTTAAAATCCGCTATCGCTTTCTTTACCGATTCATTGCTGCCGTCCCTGACCTGGTTGACGACAAGACATTTTCTACCTATTGAAAGACGTAGCTCTGAGGCCAGATCAATTATCCTTGCTGCCGCCTGTATTCCTCTTCTTGTAGGATCAGAGACCACAAGAAGAACATCAACATTGTTTGTTGTAAGGCGACTGAGATGCTCCATGCCTGCTTCATTGTCAATCACTATGAAGTTGTAGTTACCAATCAGTCTGTCCAGGTATTGGGTCAACAGGGTATTTGCGGCACAGTAACATCCTGAACCCTCCGGTCTCCCCATCACGACCAGATCGAATCCTGTCCCTTCTACGACGGCCTCCTGAAGTTTCATCTCCATGAAAACATTCTTGGTCATTCCCATGGCAACACCCTTTTTCATTTCTTCCCTGGCGTTGCCGAGGGTCTCGCTTATTTCAAGACCGAGAACCTCATTCAGATTTGAATTAGCGTCCGCATCTACGGCCAGAACAGGCACCCTTCCTCTTTCAACCAAATACTTGACCAACAATCCGGCGGTTGTTGTCTTTCCAGTACCACCCTTACCGGCCAAGGCGATAGAATAAGGCATTTTTTTCCTCCCAAGATTTCCCTTTGCAATTACGCAGAAATTTTTCTAATATCTTTAATATTAAAAAAT
>Ga0100397_1001701_pt1 | contig 12960 bp, 9 predicted proteins | sample CryGeymeta201521_FD_81550 | JGI IMG/M metagenome (GOLD analysis project Ga0100397, IMG submission 81550) | Groundwater microbial communities from Crystal Geyser aquifers in Utah, USA - Crystal Geyser metaG 2015-21 | ecosystem: Environmental > Aquatic > Deep subsurface > Groundwater | place: USA... | reverse complement strand
TCTGGTTCGAGACCACGCGCCTCAACTCGTCCGGGAACGCTCTGAAGATCCGGCAGGTGATTGCGTAGTAGTCGATTGCGTCCTGCCAAACGGCAAGCGTCCGGTACCCTCGGTTGACATTGCGCCGAGGGCTCGCCACGCGAGCTCGCTGCGCCCCTTCCATGCCTTCCGTGCCTTCCATCCTTCCAGCCTTTCCTCACTCGTACGTCAGCCACGCCGTGGCCGTGCAGTCTCGGTTCGCGGTGAAACGCACCCAACGCGCGTGGTATCCCTTGTGGACATGGTGGACGAACACCTGCGTAGACTCGACCGTGAAGGCGTCGTACACCACCCAGTGGCCGTCGCCAACGGGGTCCACCTCGACGACGAACTCGACGGCAGTGTCTGCGTCGTGCGTGAGCGTCAGCGTCTTCGCATCGTAGCCCGCCATCAGGTACGGATCCGACCGTTCGCCGCCCTTGACCGGGGTGTCCTTCCACGGTCCACCTTCGCCGCGCGGCTTGCCGAGCTTCCACAGGTCGTCGATCGTGCCGAACCAGAGCCCGCAGCCGTCGTCGCCGGCGAAGAACTGACCGTCCTGCCGGGCGCCGATCCGGGCCCCGCTCATGACGAACAGCCCACGCCAGGTGCAGAAGTCGGCGATGAGCTTGTGGTGGCTGCACACCGGCTTCAGCTTGCTGAAGTCCGGCACGGCTTGCGCGCCCCAGCGAGGGACCTCGTAGAACGTGCCGTGGAGGTTGGCGAGGAAGCGCTCCGACACGGCCTCGCGAATGCCGCGGGGCCAGCCCGAAGGGAAGGGGCTGTCGAACGTGGGCGAGCCCTTGGGCAGTCGCCAACGTCCGCCCTCTTTGTCGGTCACGATGACGGAAGCGGCGTCGACCTCAAAGTCCTGCTTGAACGCGCCCACGTCCAGCAGCCACTTCGAGCGATCTTCTTCCGGTTGGCTGAACGTCAACCGCGTCGTGCCTTCCAGGTGCACGTTTCTGAACACGGTGGCTGCCGCCTTGCCATTCCCGTCCACCTGCTGCGACACCCACTCCAGGCCGCGGTGGATCGCCGAGGGGCGGAGGATGCCGCCGATATAGCTCGTGGCGTCACCGGCGTCGGGCAGCGCGTCGAACAGTTTCGCCTCGGCCGCGTCCTCGCGGCGTGGCGTCAGGTAGTGGAAGTACGCCGTGGCGGTGCAGTCGCGGTCGGCGGTCACGCGGATCCATTCGCCTGGCGGGTTGTCCGTGGTCGCGTGGCACGCGTAGCCGCCGGCCGGCACGCGGATCTGCTCATACGGCTCCCAGTTTCCGTGGCCATCGCGGTCGACCTCCAGGGAGAAGGTGACGGTGTCTTTCGCATCGTGGAACAGGTGCGCCGTTCGCTGCCGGTAACCGGCCCACAAAAACGGCACCGACGGTTCGCCCGCCGTGATCGCGTCATCCACCCAGACACCACCCCAGCCGACCTGTGGACCGAAGCGTTCGAGTCGGTCACGGGTGCCGAACCACAGATTCGACTGCGCCTGACCACACAACTCGTTCTCCATCATCGACGAATCGTCGGCGCCGAGCACCACCCGACCATTCCAGTGGCAGAAATCTGGGATGTAGCGAAGGTGGGTGCAGATCGGCCGGATGCCGCCGGTTGCCTTGGCGCTGAAGCCGATTGGGAAGTCGAACATGCTGCCATGCACGCACATCATCGGCTTGCCGGGCTCGATCTCGCGGATCCGCGGCCACTCGGTGAACCAGCCGTGACGCGGATCGAAGGTGTGGCTGCCCTTCGGCAGGCGAAAGGTGTGCCACTGCCCGCCGTCCAGCAGCTTGAGGCTGATTGAGCGCTTGTCCCAGCCGAACGTCCAGAGCGGCGCGTCGTCGCTGGGGCTGCCGCTGATGCCGCCCGGGCCGGTGACATCGAGGAATTGCTTCCGCTCGATGAGGCGCCATTCCCTGCCGTCCCACTCGGCGAGGCTGCCCGCCTCCTCGCCTTTGGGTGGGCCGCCCACGAGGTACTGGCGGTCGTCGAAGTTGCCTCCTCGCTCCCCATTGTTGGCGATGACCACGCGCCCCTGCGCCGTGTAGCCGCCCTTGCCGTGCCAGCCGGGAACGGGTTTGTCGAAGAGCTTGGTCACCGCCAGCGAGTGCACGTCGACCTCGTAGATCGCGCCCTCCATGTCGAAGAAGTAGACCTTGTTCGCCGGGTCGGTCAGATGCCGCATCACCGCCGTCATCCGGCCGCGCAGCTGCTCCAAGTCGGCGGCGCGAACGCGGCGGTCGGCGTCGATGAAGTAGGGCCCGAGGAGGAGCTGGTTCGACTCCTTGTGGATCATCCGGCAGGCGTGCGTGCCGCCAACGCTCTCCGGTCGAATCGTCAGGTTCATCCGCTCATCGACTTCGTACAGCTTGTCATTGCTGCCGGTGACCTTGTGCTGCGGGTAGCTCAGGTACCACAGTCGGCCCGCCCACGGGGCGATGGCGCCGATCCCGGCTTCGCCGTGCGTGGCGTCCTTCTTGCCCGGCTCGGGCTGGTTGAAGGGGGAAAGGTGCGGGTAGATGCCGCTGATGCAGAGCGGCCCGTCAGCGTTCATGGCTTGTTCGGCTCCGGCGGAGGAGGTGAGGACAGGCAACGCGGCGGCAATGGCAAGGACGAGCATGGCAGGTCTCCCGAGTGGGCGCTCCGTAGCACACTGCAGCTTCCCGCTTCCTTCGCAATCTGTGCGCCTCCCAGTGCATGGTATCAAGCGCCGTCGGCTCACTCAAGAGCGGCCGGCGGGAACCGCGGTGCCTCCTTCAGGTCCGCCGCCAGCACCAACCGCCTCCCGCCCGCGATCTCCAGAGCGTGCTCGACCGGCATCTCCGCGCACGGGTCGACATACACAAGCTGATTCTCGCGGAGCCCGCCGAAGTAGAGCGCCAGCTCCTCCGCGGCCCGGTCGTTCACCTGCACCGCCCGCAGTGCGCTCATCTCCCGCCACACCGGGACGTGTTGCGTGTGCACGCCACACAGATGGATCATGCCGCCGTTGGGGTAGAGCGACAGCAACTCCTCGTCCAGCGGCGCGACGAACTCCCGGTACTGCTCGGCGGACAGCACTTGGCAGGCGCACCCACACAGTTGGCCGCACCCCGGCGGCTGGCGCCGGCCGCCCGGCACGATGCACTGGAGTTGCTCGGCCGGAACCGCATCCAGGTACCAGCGATGGAGGTCGCAGATCACTTCGTTGATCACGCGCAGGTCGTGCTTGGCCGCCTCGGGCTCGAGCAGCAGGGCTTCGAAAATCCGCTGGCCGTACAGGTTCACTGCGACATTCAGCGCGCTCGAAAGCGTGGGCGTTCCGAGGATCACCCCGCGCCCTCCGCGCTCTACGAAGGCGCGCGCAAACGCCTGCGTCTGCCGCCAGGTAGCGTTCACGGCGAAGTCCGGCCGGTCGAGCTGACCGACCGGCGTCTCCAGCAGCCGCACCTGCCACGATCGGTCCTCCATCTGGGACACGTCCGCCCCGAAGAGGTGATCGACGAAGTGCACGCCGTCGGGGTCGTGGTTCACAGCCAACGGCCGGAAGACCTCCCGGTCCGTCGCCGCGTCCACCTGCCCCGCCAGCCACTCCAGCGACTCATCCAGCCACTGCTCCCAGTTGGCGAGGACCTCGCTGGTGTGGCGGACGATCCCGCAGAGGACGAAGACAGGATCCGGCACCGCGCCCTCGAAGAGAGCGACCAAGCGGCGGAAGTGATGCTCCCGAACGGACACCAAGTCCAGGGCGTTGAGTCGCTGGGGGACGTCTGTTGTCATTGGCGATTCGCTGTCACGCTTGAGGGGACGTCACTGAAGGCAGGCAGCGTGAGTCGTCACATAGCCGGACGGGAGGGACAGGATTGGCAGGATGGCACGGCGGATGGATGCCGTGGGTTTGGACAGCTCGTCGCACCCTCTGGGAAGCCGGCGCCCCTAGAGCCTCTCTTGCGCGTCAGAACTCCGCGGGCACGCCGGGCAGCGATTCTACCACGGCCAACAGCCAACAGCAGGCGCCCAGCGCCGAGATGGGCTGCGGGTTTGGTCATGTGGCACAGCCCGCCATCGGCGGAAGACAAGGCACTTCGCGTCGTCGCGAGTGCAGGGGCGGGCGAAGTACCGCGGGGGCCCCGGTGACCATGGGCCCACGGAGCCGCCGGGAGGCGGACGTGGGTGGCAGTCAGGGCGGGACAACGGGCCCGTGAGTAAGTCGGCGGAGAGCCAGCACGGGGTCTCCGTGCACCAGAACGCCGCCCGGCGGGATCCCTGCCCTGCCCCGCGTCCGTCGCCGCCTCGCGGTTCAGACCCTCGATCTCGACCGCCTGCGGAACGTCAGTCCTTCGAGGCCGACACCGTCTCCTTCTTCTTCTCAGACTTGCTCTCCGACTTGGGCTTGCCGCCGTTTCCGCCGCCCTTGGCGTAGTCCTTGATGTGCCAGCCGGATCCCTTGAAGATGATAACGGCTGGGAAGAAGAGCTTCTTGAGGTCGCCGCCGCAGGCCTTCTTGCCGCCGTTCACGTGGGTGCACTTGCGGAGCTGCTTCTCGGTTGCCTTTTGCTGGATCTCGAATCGATTCCCGCACTTCCGGCATTCGTATTCGTAGAGCGGCATTTGGTTCCTCACCTCGGTGATGGCGGTGTCACCACGGAGTCACGGAGATCGCGGAGCTTCTGACTGGCACTTCTCGCCCTTCGCAGTGGACTCCGCGACTCCTGAAACCCACCGGGCTTCTCCGTGGTGAGATCGCCCGTGTAAGCTGTCACTACAGTCAATGTGCCAGCTTGGCACTCGTTGTCTACGAGTGCTAATTCTACACAATGTTCGGGAGGGTGGCAAGGGGCGGCGGATGCAGGCGAGGGGAGGAGTTTGGGGAAGCGGGCAGAAAGATGACGGCACACGGACCGCCTTGCGGCGGGTGGGAGGGCCGCCCGCTCATTCTCGACCGAAGGCTCTCCAGCCCTTGGCATCTTTCTGCCAGGCATCTTTCCGCCCATCAAACTGCTCCGAAGGTGACAAACACCATGATGGATCTCGCGAAGGTTGCGTTGGACACAGCCACGGCTCGTGGCGCGCAGTACGCTGACGCGCGGGCGTGCACCTATCGCTCGCAGAACCTGTCCGCCGAGGAGGCGCGGGTGAGCGGGATCTCGGATGACGAGAGCCGGGGGATTGGGGTGCGGGTGTTGGTCAACGGCGCCTGGGGCTTCGCGGCGGGGGCGGTGGAGCGTGCGGAGGGTGCTATGTCGCTGGCGGCGGAGGCGGTGGAAGTGGCGAAGGCAAGCGCTCGGCTGATGCCGAAGCCGGTGGAACTGGTACCGGAGCCGCCGCGCAGGGAGCGGTTCGCCAGCGAGTGCACGGTGGATCCGTTCACGGTCGGCGTCGACCGGAAGGTGGGGCTACTGTTGGAGATCAACGACCGACTGCTTAGGCAGAAGGGCGTCTCGAAGGCGAATGCGCACATGACGCTGCGCCGGTGCGTCCGGGCGTTCCTGAACTCGGAGGGGGCCGAGTTGGCGAGCGACGTGGTCACCACCAACGCCGGCTACATGGCGACGGCGGTGGGTGAGCATGACGCGCGGTCACGCAGCTACAACCCGCCGGGGCGGACGCTCGGATTCGAGAACGTTGACGCGGACGACCTCCTCGCCAACACCGAACGCGTGGCGCAGCAGGCAGTGGAGCACCTGCACGCGCCGGACTGCGAACCGGGCGTGTATGATCTGGTGCTGGACCCGCTGAACCTGGCGCTGACCATGCATGAGTCCGTCGGGCACGCCACCGAACTGGATCGGGCGTTAGGCTTCGAGGAGAGCCTGGCCGGGCGGAGCTTCGCCACGCCCGACAAGCTGAACCGGCTGCAGTACGGTTCAGAGGTTGTCAACTTCGTGGCAGACAACACGCTGCCGGGCGGGCTGGCGACCCACGGCTTCGACGACGACGGGGTCGCCGGGCAGCGGTGGAACATCGTGAAGGACGGCGTCTTCAGCGGCTATAGCACCAGCCGCGAAGTCGCTGGCGAGATCGGGTTGGCGCGGAGCACCGGCGGCTGCCGGGCGGATCACTGGAGCAGCATCCCCATCGTCCGCATCCCGAACCTGAGCCTGATGCCCGGCACGTCGCCACTCGCCCTCGACGAACTGCTCGCCGACACGGGCGACGGGATCTACATCGAGGGGCACGGCAGCTTCAGCATCGACCAGATGCGCTGCAACTTCCAGTTCGGCGGCGATGCGTTCTGGCGGATCCGCGACGGCCGACTGGCAGGCATGCTGAAGAACGTGACCTACCAGTCGCTGACCACGGACTTCTGGGGGTCGTGCGACGCCATTTGTGACCAGCGCTTCTGGGTGCCGAACGGCGTCCTCAACTGCGGCAAAGGCGATCCGATGCAGATTTCGCAGATGACGCACGGTGCCGCGCCAGCGCGGTTTCGGGGGGTGGAGGTGGGTGGGGCGTTTCGGAGGTGACTCAAGGACAAGGAGACGGGGAGACACGGTGACACGGTGACACGGTGACAAGCAGACCAAGCGAAGGGGCGAGCGCGACAACGGAGCAGGAATCATGTATAAACTCAGCCCCCCAGTCGTCTATGTGAACGACACCGTAATGGCGAACGACAGCTACCGCGAGCGCGTAGAGCGCGTCGTGGCTGCGCTGAAGGAGCCGGTCGAGCCGATTGTGTACGCCGATGAGCAGTTGCCGGCGCTTATCAAGGACGGCGGGCTGTTGGCTGCTCGACGGACCATGGGAACGATGGAGGAGGTCCGCGATCCGGCGTTGCTGTTCAACACGTTCCGGTTCGACGGCAAGGAAGGGGAGCGAGTGAAGTGGCTCAACGAGCAGGGCTGCAGCCTCAGCGGCCAGACGGCACATGCCTTGCTGGGCGGCGGGGCGTTCTCGTGGGCGTGCTACAACCAAGCGGAGGATCCGAACCGGAACGACAAGGTGTGCCGGCCGTGCTGGCGCATCCACTTCCAGAACGGCTGCGTGCACAAGTGCCTGTACTGCGGATTCGGCGGGTTGCTGATCTCCATGGTCAACGTGGAGGACTACTGCCGCACGCTGGGGCAGCTCATGGAGCGGCATCCGTGGCAGTACACCTATCTCCTGGACGACGACGGCGACCCGCCCGGCCTGGAGCCGGAGTTGGGCTGCTTGGGGCCGATGATCGAGTGGTTCGGCAAGCAGGAGAACCGCTACCTGATCATCCACACGAAGACCTGGAACACCGAGTGGATGCGCGACTTCGACCACAATGGGCACACCATCCTTGTCTGGAGCGTCAGTGGGCCGACGCAGAGCCGGTTGATCGAGCCGCTCACCGGCACGACCGAGCAACGCATCGAGGCGGCCCGCGTGGCGCAGGACGCCGGTTACCAGATCCGCTACAAGTTCAAGCCCATCATCCCGGTGAAGGGCTGGCGCGAGGAGGCCGCCTACACAGCGAAGCTGCTCTTCGAGCGGACGAACCCCGATGTCATCAGTCTTTGCTGCTTCATGTGGATGGACGTCGACGACATGAAGCGGCGGCTGCCGCTCGACCAGCTCGACCCGGAGTTCCTGAAGGTGGCGGAGGACCAGCGGGACGAGGTCAAGGACACCATCGCGAAGCCTTTCCCGCACCGGGTGCGCGCGGAGATCTACGACCATCATCTGACCGAGATCCGCAAGTGGAACAGCGACATCCCCGTGTCGCTCTCGACCGAGAACTTCCGGATGTGGTCGGCGTTCAAGGACAAGCTCGGCTACACCGCCACCGACTACCCGTGCGGCTGCGGTCCGCAGACGGTGCCCGGCGCGCCCCGGCTGGTGGATCACCCGTTCAAGGCGGCAGTGCGGAATGATGGTGGGGTGATTCCGGGGGTGGTTGGGTGAGGCGGGACAGGGGGCTGGCTTGAGGGGGGCGAGGGCGAAGGGCTATAATCGGGCGTGAGGTGATCTGCTATGTGGCGAAGACGCAAGCCGCCGGGGTGGCCGGAAGGCGTGCCGCTGCCGCCGAGTGTGCCGGGACGTTGGTACCGTGATCGTGACTGGATTGGCGAGCACACCGGCGACCTGAAGCTGCGGTTCCCTGATGAATGGATCGCGGTCGTGGACAGCCAGGTCGTCGCACACGGGCCGAACCTGGGCGGGGTAGAACGCACAACCGAGGAGCGGACGGGTGAGAAGGAGTTTCCAGTCCCTCTGGTCGAGTCGAGGCCGAGGTTCTACTCGTCTTGCCGCATACTTCCATCGTGAACTCGACGTGGGCCTTTTCGTGCGCGGCGTTGAGACCGAGGTGATTCGCCGGTTTGTCGAGCTGGCGTCGCGGAAGAGGCTGCGCGGGAAGGTGCTCGCCGTGCCCTTCGCCAATCTGCCGGCTGTCCGCGAGCGCCGGCCCCACCTCCGGATGAAGCCGGAGCAGCCCTACGGCGACGACCGCGGGCACAACATGAACCGGACCTGGCCGGGGGACAGAGCCGGCAACGACACCGGGCGCGTGTCGCACGCGCTCTACCAGGCGTTCGGCGACGAAGCCACGCACGTGTTCGACCTCCATTGCTGGGAGAAGCACGCAGCCCCGGCCGTCCTGATCCGCGACACGCCCGAGTTGCGCGAGTTGGCGGCGAAGCTCGGACACCGGTTTGTGCACCTCAGCGCGCCAAACAACATCACCGTCGGCGGCTACTTCTGCTCGACCGGCCGCATCGGCGTGACCTACGAGTGCTCCGGGCAGTACGTCGTTGTTGAGAAGCAGGTGAAGCGAGGGCTGCGCCTGCTCACCAACTTCGCGAAGGCCATCGGCATGTTGGGCGGCGCGCTACAGAAAGGCGACGACCCGGTGCTGTTCTTTGACCGAATGGCAACGCTGGACGTGACGGCGCCGACGACGGGGCTGTTCGTTGGGCGCGCATTGCCTCCGTGCGACCCCGTCGAGAAGGGCGCGGTGCTGGGGCGCCTCCCGTCAGACGTTGACCTGAGTTCCCACGAAATCCGCAGCCCCGCAACCGGCTGCTTGCGCACCTACGGGGCTTCCCGAGCAAACTGCGACGTGGCGCTGCCGGGGCACCATCCGGATGTGACAGAAGGCGACCGGCTGGCGACCGTTGCCTGGGCCACCCAGCGGGGGGTGAGCGCAGTCAGACTCGTCGGACAACTCAGACAGCTCGGACGTTCCCAGACCGCCGCTTTGCTGGAGCACTCATGAACACGTGCACACTGGCCGCTGCCCTGCTCCTTGCCACCTCACCGCTTGCCCTTGCTCACGAGTGGCAGGTTCGCCGCGCGCTGGCGCCGGACCAGAAGCCGGAATGGACGGCAGCCGGCTACCTGCCGGCGTGGGACGTCACGCCCGACGCGACAGGCGACGGCTTTGCCATTGACGGCGACAAGGACGGCAAGCTCCGCGGGACTGTCCTGGTCGGGACCCGGATCACGGTGCCCTCTCCCCTGGCCGCCAGCCTCAGGGCGCGGCTGCGCTACAAGACGTTCTGCGCCCTCGACGACCCGCCTCGGAGCGGGGTGCCGGCGTTGGCGCTCTTCACCCCGGAGGTGTGGCGGAGCTTCGAGGAGTCTGCCACGCCGTCGCTGAAGTTCGAGGCGCGTTCGGAGGAGCGTCCGCCGCTCTACTACGCCGGCATCGGCGCGGCGGGCGCAGACGTGGTGGAGTGGCGCGACTGGGAGAGCGGCGAACTGCGGCAGCGGCTTCGACCGTATGCAGGCAAGGAACTGATGTTGGCATTCGTCTGGTCGGCCATGCACTTCCACGTGGAGGAGTGGGCCGCCGTGGAGAAGGTGGAAATCGTGACCAAGAGCGAGGAAGCGGTGCGGCGGGAGTTCTACGAGGCGTTCGACCTGACGTTGCCTGCGCTTGCTCCGGCTGCGGCAGCCGCGGTGCAGGGGGACTGGGCTGCGGCGGAAGCCGCCCTGGCCGCCCACTTCCGGCAGCGCACCACGCCAGCGCCGCCGTCGTTGGCGACCAGCGGCTCCGCGGAAGCGGCAGACCGGATTGTCGCCCACGAGTTCCAGTTCGTGGGCTGCCCAGCCTTCAACGTGGGACCGGAGATCAAGTGGAACGAAGACCCGTTCAACTACGAGCAGTGGGCCATCGCGCTGAATCGTCACTCTCACTGGCTGACCCTCGGCGCTGCCTACGCTGGCACGAAGGACGAGAAGTACGCCCGCGAGTTCGTCGCCGAGCTTCGGTCGTGGATCGCGGCAATGCCGGTCCACGTCGGCGCACACTGGGTCGAGGGGCCGTTCGACGACGCGGGCAAGTCACCACTCAGCCTGGATGCCGGCATCCGCATGGGGCAGACGTGGTTCCCTGCGTTCTACTACTTCCTTCACTCGCCCAGCTTCAGCGATAGCGACCTCGTCGCGATGCTCCAGTCGTTCCGCGACCACGCCCTCTACCTGATGGACCCGCAGCACTTCAAAGCCGGCTCCAACTGGGGGGCGATGGAAGCGAACGGGTTGCTGCACATTGGCTGCATGTTGCCTGAGTTCCGAGAGTCGGCCGCTTGGCGCGACACAGCAATCGAGCGGCTGCACAGCGAACTGGACAACCAAGTCTACGCCGATGGCGCCCAGATGGAGCTGACGCCCGGCTACCACGGCGTGACGCTGGGCAACATGCTGGGGGCCGTGGAGGTCGCGCGTCGCTGCGAAGTGCCGCTGCCTGACGACTTCACCGACAAGCTCGAGCGCATGTTCGACTACTACGCCCGGATTGCTGACCCCGCCGGGAGGACGCCGCCGCTCAATGACTCCGGCGCGTCCGGCGTCGGTGGCTGGCTGCAGAAAGGGCTTGCGCTGTTCCCCTCGCGCGCGGACTGGCGATACCTCCTGACCGACGGCAAGGAAGGCACTCCACCGGCCTACACCTCGGCCCGCCTGCCGGACGCGGGCTGGGATGTCATGCGCTCGGGTTGGGATCGCGACGCCTGTTACCTGATGATGGATGCCGGCCCGTTCGGCACCGGGCACCAGCACGAGGACAAGCTGTCCATTCTCGTTCACGCGTTTGACCGGCCGCTCCTGGTGGAAGCCGGCACCTATTCGTACGATGTCTCCGAATGGCGGAAGTACGTGCTCTCAACTCGCGCGCACAACACCGTCATGGTCGACGGGCTCGACCAGAGGCGCGCCGTGGTTCGTGAGAGCTGGAAGGCGGCCGGATCAGCCATTTCGGATGGATCTGGCTGGCTTACCACCGACGCCTTCGACTTTGCTTCCGCCGCCTACACGCAAGGGTACGGGCGAGACGAGAACGTCCCGGTCGAGCACCGCCGGTCGGTCCTCTTCCTGAAGCCCCGACTGTGGCTGGTGGTCGACGAGCTGCACCCGACAGACGGCAAGCCGCACCGCTACGAGAGCCTGTTCCACCTCGACGCCCCCGACGCCCGCGCCGATCAGGCGTCGGGTACCGTGGTCACCCAAGACCCGGCAGGCGCCAACCTGGCGCTGATCCCGGTGCAGCTCGACGGCTGGCAGGTTGAGGTGGTCAAGGGGCAGGAGAGGCCAGTGGTACAGGGCTGGCTGCCGACCGGGAAGCACAACGTGTTGCGGCCGGTGCCGACGGCTGTGTACCATCGGACAGCCGGTGGCGATCCGCAGCTCGCCTACTTCCTCGTGCCGCTGCGCGAGGGGGAGCCGGTGCCGACCGTCGCGGCGCTGCCGACCGAGGGCGCCTCGACAGTTGGCAGCTTCGCCGCCCGGATCGTCGGCGCCGAGGGCGCGCACTTCACAGTGCTGTGGAATGGCAACCCCGGCAGGGAACTGCGTTGCGGCGGACTGCGCACAAGCGCGAGGGTTGCTCTCTTCGCGGACGCCGACAGGCCACTGGGCGAAGTGCCCTGAGGCACAGAAAGGACGAATCCACATGGACTTCTTCGAGGCAGTCGAACAACGACGTAGCGTGCGGGAGTTCGGTCCGGGAGCGATCCCCGAGGCCGACTTGGCGAAGATCCTCGACGCCGGCCGGCGCGCCCCCACCGGGTGGAACTACCAGCCCCGCGAGTTCATCGCCGTGACAGCTCCCGACGTGCTGCAGAAAGCCCTCGGTCTACTTGGCTGGGACAAGAACTGCAGCGCGATGGTCGCCGTGCTGATGCAGCAGCGGGAGACCCCCTCCGGCGGCTACTGGGTGGAAGACGCCTGCGCCGCCGTCGAGAACATGCTCCTGGCCGTGACGGCCCTGGGTTACGGCTCCTGCTGGGTGCAAGGCGGGCTCCGCAAGTGCCTGAAGGAGATGCGCGAGCTGCTGGGCGTCCCGAAAGACATCCTGCTCTTAGCGGTGCTGCCCATTGGCAAACCGGTGCGTGCGGGTGCGCAGGCAGCGAAGAAGCCGCTGACGGAAGTCGTGCATCGCGACCGGTATGGGTGTGCGTGGTAGCCGCTCGATGGTGTTGTGGGCGACCCGTACAGCGGGCAGCCTGCCCGCTCCTGGACCTGCGTGCTGTGCGGGGGACGAGTGAGAGCCGGCAAGCTGCCACGCTGGACGTTCTCGAAGGAACCACTCATGCCCGCCCGTTGGTTGGACACCACGTCGGATCAAAACGCTATTGGATGCCCGCACTCGTTCGGGGGCTGAGTGCGGGCAATACCCCAACAAGTTGGGGCGTCCGGAATGCACTTCCGTAGGACTGCCGTGATGAAGCACCTACCGCCGCTCAGCGTGGTTGCCGTCGTCGCCGCAACGGTCGCCGCGTGGTGCGCGGAGAGCGACCTCGCCGCCTGCTACGACTTCGACGAAGGGGCGGGCGCAGTTCTGCACGACCGGAGCGGGAACGGCAACGACGGCCGTCTCCACAACGCCAAGTGGGTGAAGCAGGGCCGAGGCTACTGCCTCGAGCTCAATGGGGTTGACAGCTACGTGGATTGCGGCGACGGCCCGTCGCTGGACGTGCAGGACGTCGTCAGCCTGGAGGCATGGGTCTACCCGTCGCGCCGCGTCTCTGAGGAGCCGGGCATTTTGGG
>Ga0100397_1001654_pt1 | contig 13156 bp, 10 predicted proteins | sample CryGeymeta201521_FD_81550 | JGI IMG/M metagenome (GOLD analysis project Ga0100397, IMG submission 81550) | Groundwater microbial communities from Crystal Geyser aquifers in Utah, USA - Crystal Geyser metaG 2015-21 | ecosystem: Environmental > Aquatic > Deep subsurface > Groundwater | place: USA... | reverse complement strand
GCGAGGCGACTAATTCAATATGGTGGACCCGAGCGGACTTGAACCGCTTGCCTCGTCAATGCGAATGACGCGCTCTACCAGATGAGCTACGGGCCCATTCAAGCATCTTCATTTATTATAAATTATTTCTGTACATTACTCAATACCCTCTGAACGTGCGAAATGATTTCTTCGAGGTTGAAATTAACCTTTACCATGAATTCCTGTGCGCCGAGACTCATTGCACGATCGATATCCTTCTTCTCTCCCAGGTTCGAGAGTATGATGACCGGAATCGAGGCGAGACGCTCATCCTTCTTAAGTCGCGAGAGAATTTCGAAACCATCAATACCTGGAAGAATAAGATCGAGGAGAATGATATCTGGTTTCCAGTTTTCGAGGATTCCGAAAGCTCCTTTCGCATCGATGGCGCTTTCTACCTTGAGCCCGCTGGAAAAAAGCTTGTGGATGAAGAGATTGCGGAGAAATTTATCGTCCTCGACAACCAAAACTCCTTTCCCTTTCATATCTTGGTCAATAATTGGTAGTTGTGCCGCTTCTTCTGTTGCCTTGGAGTGTCCATTCTCCTGCAATAGCGCCTGCACCTTTTCTAGCACTTCGGCAGGATCAAAAATGGCCTTGATAAGAAAATCTTTTGCACCGAGTTTTTTGGCAAGTTCTACTTCTACCGGCTGTCCGGAGTTTGAAATAATAATGACGGGGATGTCCTTGAGGGCCGGATCCGTACTCATCTCTCTCAGTACTTCCATGCCGTTTTTTTTGGGCATGAGAACATCAAGAAGAATAAGATCTGGCTTCAGGCCACCTCGTAATTTCTGAAGTGCAATCTCCCCATCTTCAGCTTCTTCAACCGCGTAGCCGCTCTTCGAGAACTTTTCTAACAAAACATTCCGCAATGTTTGATCATCTTCAACAATAAAGATTTTTTTGCTCATATGGCTATATTATACATCATCTAATAAAGCGTCATCTTTTGGAATATGCTGTGCATCTAAAGGAAGCGAAAAAGAGAACATCGAGCCGGTTCCTTCTTGTGACTCGACATGGAGCGATCCGCCGTGTCGCACCGCCACATTTTTTGCGAGATAGAGTCCTAAGCCGGAACCGCCTGTTTGGATATGCAGTGCGTTATTTGCTCGGAAAAATTTAGTGAAAAGCATATTCATCTGTTCTTTCGGGATGCCAATGCCAGTATCTCGCACGTGTATCTCTAGAAATCCATCGTGAATATTGATCTCTATTGAAACTTTTCCGCCGGCTAATGTATATTTGATCGAGTTGTCAACCAAATTTTGAAGGGCGAGCGCTACTTTATTTGCATCAAACACAAACAGCGGCGGATTTTCTTTCGGCATCGTTATACTGATTGCTACGCCTCTCTCGCGAGCAGATATTTTCATCAACTCGACGACACCTTCAATAGTTTTCATGATGTCATTCTGTTTGAAGTCATAGCCGAAGCGGCCCTCTTCAATACGTGCGACGTTCAGGAGATCGTTAACCAGCTGTATCATCTTCTCATTTGTTTCGTAGCCGTTGCTCAGAAGCTCATACTGCGAAGAATTAATGGGTCCTTCGTCGCCGTTGAGAATCATGTGGAGCGTCCATTTGACCGCTGAAAGCGGTGTGCGCAATTGATGCGCGGCAATTGAAATGAATTCGCTCTTGCTCCTTGCAATATTTTTCTCGCGTGTCACATCGCGCACGAGTTTTATAAACCCCTGTTGTTCTTTGGTCGTCTGATCGGTAATTGGCACCGTGATAATTTGCAATTCGCGCTCAAGCGGATAGGAGATGGTCATTTCGTTTATTTCCGCATTGAATTTCGTCAAGTTACGTTTAACCTTATTTGTCGCAGACGCTAGTGCGGGATATGAGACGTCAATCAGGCTCTTCCGGTTCTTCGTATCGATATCTTTCGGGAGAACTTCTTTCCCAACCACCTCCTCGCGATCAATTCCTAGAAGCATTTCTGCGGCGCGATTCATGCGAAGTAGGGTGAAATCGTTATCATATTCGAGAAGACCGTCAGTGAGATTTTCGATAATCGTCTCGATATGAGCCTTCGACTGGATGATTTCCCGCGTTTTTTCTTCGACCTGCTTTCCAAGCTTTTTTGAATATTCCTCTGCAAGTTTCCTCCGTTCCTCTTCCGTCTTTTTTACTACAGTGATCTTTTCTGCCTGTTCTCGCTCGCGCTGTACATCCGCTTCACGCAGATCTTCTATCATAAGACGAAGACCTACAAATAGTTCGGTGAATTCATCTTCTTGGTAAGAAATCTCCGGGGTATCTGAAAAATTTCCTACAGCAGTCCGTTGTAAAAATGGGGTAAGTTCTGAAAGTCGCTTTGCGGTGTTTGTTTTATAATTCTCAAGTTTTTTTTCGTTAGAAATATCCCGGAATACGAGCAGACCAATTTCACTGTTCTCGGACTTAATTGAGCGTGCAGAGATAAATATCGGGAAGTTATTTCCAGACCATGATGTTAGATGGGCGACCTTGCCGGGCGGAACTGTAAATACTTTTCTCGCGGTGAAGATTTGGTAGGTGATGCGTTCTTCCGACTCGAGCGGACTGAAATCAAATGTGAGCGCTAGTGCGTCATCTATGTGCTTGCCGATGAGGTCATCGCTGGTATAATCGAGCAGTAGACTCGCATGTGGATTAATGAGAGTAATTGTCCCATCCGGAGCAAATATAATGACACCCTCTGCGACAAAAGAGAGAACGCCACCAAGAATGGATTGCGCCATGAAAATACCCAAAATTATGTGGCGACTGCGGGTGTTTCTGGAATATCTTTAATCGCCGCACGACACTTTTGGTCGATGTGCGGAGAAATTGTGGGGAGATTGTGTTCGTTAGCCGCGTGCGCCGCCGCTTGTGCCATAATGTCCTCCTCGGTCTCGCCGGTAAACTTCACATCGCAATCAACACCGATATCTCTGCAAGTAAGCTGTTTCATTTTATTGTAATGAATTTATGTACTAATATTCTGATCCACGGAAACATGAAGCCATTTGAGGGCCTCTTTCTCAGTGGCGAAAAATTTCATATTTCTCCTCGACGAAGCTGCAATAACAAACGACGCAAGCGTCCTCACAAACACATTTCCACCGAATATAGCTGCCCTAAAAATCTTTGGATGTTTAAAAAATTCAACCCATATTCTTCTCGCCGCCGAGGAAAATTGCGTAGATTGCTGTATATCTATACTAACGAGGTGCGCTTCTCCTGCATCAACAAACTTCCATCCTTCATCTCTTAACTGCACCGCCTCACTTTCATCCACGGGCGCAGATATAAGGTAGTGAATGATGCCATCCTTGCACCAAACCTTGTTCCCGCCGGGTGTTTTTATTACGTTTTCTTCATCCATATGAGTGTCGCCTCACATTGCTAGTATACACAAAATGCAGTAAGAAGCAGTACCAATTTATCCACATGTACAAAATGTCTTTATAAGTTCGGGCCGCCGGGAATTGAACCCGGTCTACACGCACCCGAAGCGTGCGTACTACCGGCATACTCCGGCCCGACACAGACCATCTCCCGTGTGCGCTCTAAGGGATTCGAACCCCTGACCTTTCGCGTGTGAAGCGAACGCTCTAACCAACTGAGCTAAGAGCGCGAACTATGGCGGGATAACAAAAGGATAACAAAAGATGGGTGGACCGTACAGGATTCGAACCTGCGACCCCCACATTGCAAATGTGGTGCTCTACCAACTGAGCTAACGGCCCATTTGGTATCAATGTATCATTTCCGAGCGATAATTTGAAGCCAGACGGTTTCCCCCGACTGCGAAGACCACATCGAACGTCTCCGGCATCGAGCCGAGATTCGTCATAGACAATAGCCAACATCGAGTACTCCCGCGCCAGACGAAAGCTCCGCTATCTCTCGAGCGCGAGATTGACCAGATGGGAGAGAAAATCGGGGAACGGCACGCCGACCGCGGCGAGAGATTTCGGCAGAAGTGATTCGGACGTGAGCCCGGGGAGCGTGTTGGTCTCGAGGTAATAGACGCCTTTCGGCGCGACGATGAAGTCGCTTCGCGAGTAATGGCGTAAGCCGAGCGCGCGGTGCATCACCATCGCCGCTCGTTTCAATTCCTCGGTAGCAACGCGGGAGAAATGACCGGGACAGATTTCGCGCGATTCGCCGGAATACTTCGCATCGTAGGAGAAGAAATCATCTTTTGGAGGAATAATTTCGACGACGGGGAGCGCGTAGAGCGCTTCGCCGCGCAGATTTTCAACAACGCCTGCAGTCGCCTCCTTTCCACGAATATATTCCTCAACGAGAATGCTCGGTGCACCGTCGGAGAAAAGCCGTTCGAGAGCGGCGAGAACCAGCGCATATCCGCCAACGATAGAAATACCGACCGAGGAGCCCCAGCCGACGGGCTTCACGACGACCGGCTGATGGAAAGCGCGGATGATCTCGTGTGCCGCTACCTCATTGTCGGCAGCGCGCTCGAGATGACGGAACTCCGGCGTGAGCAGTCCAGCTTCTTTCGCGCACATTTTCGCCATGAGCTTATGCATCGCGAGATACGAGCCGAAGGAATCCGCACCTGTATATGGAACTCCGAAGCGTTCTAGGAGTTTTTGCACTTCCCCATCCTCACCGTATTCGCCATGCAGACCGATGAGAACAACATCGAGCTGTCGCAGGACGCGCTCGGGCGTCGTCGGCCGACCGCGGTCGTGCCACTGTCCTCTTTTATCAATATACACATCGCGCGTCGTAAAGCGTTCTTCGGGAAGATTCGCGAGTATCGCGGCGCCGGATTTCAGCGAGACCACGTGTTCGCGCGATGGCCCGCCCCGCAGGACTCCGACGATAGTTTGCATACCGTTTAGTATACCAAACGAGAACGAGCGTGGCGGTGCCGGGCGAGCGAGAAGCGATGTGCTTCGGCATTCGCTAGAACTACATCAGTTTCATCTATGCCAGCGCGTCGTGTGCCGATAATTTCACGTGGGCGGTGCCGCCCATCTTTAACGACTGCCACTACTGATATGGCGACACCCACTTCTTTGAGCACCGACTCTGCCGCTTTTTTATGTGCAGTGCCACCATCCACCACAATCGCTTTTGGCAAGGGCCATTCAGGGTGACCTAGACGCCGCGAGAGAATCTCTTTCAGCGATGCAATATCATCATTTTGCATGTAGGACGTAGTACGTCCTACATGTTTTTTAGGACCGCGGATGCGGAAGATTCGGTATGCCGATTTGGCTGGGGTGCTATTCTCGACTACAATCATTACACCAATTGCATTCGTTCCAGAGAGATGCGCGGTGTCATATGCTTCAATTCTCTGCGAAGCGAATTGCCCCGAGTTTGTCGAGGGGTTCTGTTCCAAATTCTCATCTTTGATAAGCGAAACATCCTGAATATGGTCGAATGCGGAGAGTTGTCGGCGGGCTTTAATCGCATCTTCGAAACGTTCCTCTTTTGCCGCGTGCCGCATGTCTTTCTCAAGTGTCATGCGTAATTCTTTCCCTCGTCCGCTCAAAAAGAGCATTATGTGACGTATCGTACAGCGGTATTCTTTTGCATTAAAATTACGCGGAGATTGTTTGATTTGTACATTGAATTCTCTCTGTGCCGCTTGATGCTTGCTTTTCGTACCGACCGGTTTTGCCGTATCGAAAAAAGGGAAGATGCGACGGATAATTCGCAATCCTTCACGTAACTGCGCGCCAGACGGAAATGGTCCGTATATCGCGCGAAAATGGAAGTCCGACTTCTGGAAACTTGTATTGAAGTCTGACTTCAATCTTCGCGTCTTGAAATCGATATCCTTCCCTCGAACAACGAGTACGCGCGGAATGTCTTCTCGCGTGATTACCACATGAAGAAATGTCTTATCGTCCTTCCCTTCCACGTTCACAACAGAACTGTACTTTTTGATGAGCGTCGCTTCGCGCACGAGCGCCTCGAGCACGGTCGGGGTTGTTTCAAACGTGATGCGATCCGCTCTCGTCACCATATCGACCACACGTGGTCCCCGGGTCAAAATCAATTCATCGTCGAAATACGAACGCACTCTGTCGCGCAGACTCGTCGCCTTGCCGACATACAGGACTTTCCTCCCATGTTTGAACAGGTACACGCCCGGCATATCCGGCAAGTTACTTTTTTGTAGATCGCTTTTTTTCATGGCGTTGTAAGACTTTCGATATATATTCGCCCGTATACGAGCCCTCGATGTCAGCGACCTCTTCGGGTGTGCCCTTCGCGACGACCTTCCCGCCGCTGGCGCCACCTTCGGGACCAAAGTCGATAAGATAGTCGGCATTCTTGATAACATCGAGATTATGCTCGATAACTACGACTGTATTCCCGCGCCGCACGAGCTCTTGCAGAATCTCGATGAGTTTCTTGACATCTTCATAATGAAGACCGACTGTCGGTTCGTCGAGCAGATAGATGGTCTTCATAGCCACCTTTCGATACAGCTCGCTTGCTATCTTTACGCGTTGTGCTTCCCCTCCGGAGAGTGTTGTTGCACTTTGACCGAGCGTGAGATATTCAAGCCCGGTCGCGCTTAAACTCGTCAGACGGTCGGCAATCGCCGGAATATCGCTAAAGAATTTTTCTGCTTCTTCAATAGTCATAGTAAGCACGTCATGAATCGTTTTACCGCGAAAGGTGATTCCGAGTGTTTCTTTCATAAAACGTTTTCCTTCGCACACATTGCAGGTCACATAGACCGTCGGGAGGAAGTGCATTTCTACCGCGATGGAACCGTTCCCTTGACAAGCTTCACAACGGCCGCCGGAAACATTAAAGGAAAAACTGCTCGGTTTCCATCCGCGGGCGCGCGCTTCGGAGGTCGCGGCAAAGAGGTCGCGGATATGGGTGAAGGCGCCGGTGTAGGTCGCTGGATTACTTCGCGGCGTGCGCCCGATAGGCGATTGGTCTATAAGCACAACACGTCCGAGATATTCGGTGCCCGTAAGGGATGCGATGTATTCGAGCTGCTGTTTCCCTCGAGCTAGTCGAGAGGCGATATTGCGGTGCAAAATATTGTAGAGAAATGTCGATTTCCCGCTTCCCGAGACTCCAGTGATGCAGACAAGTTTGCCGAGCGGTACGTCGATATTTTGATTTTTTACATTATGCAGAGTTGCGCCGCGCACTTTCAGCCAGCCATTCTCGCTCGTACGGCGTTTCTCGGGAACAGGGATTTCTTTTTCTCCTCGCATATACGCGAGCGTCAAGGAATCATTTGCATTCTCTTTTGCTGTCAGCAATTCATCCAGCCAGCCGGAAGCGACAACCACCCCGCCGTGAACACCAGCGCCCGGACCGATATCGACCAGATAGTCGGAAGACAGGATAGTGCGTTCATCATGCTCGACAATAAGAATTGTATTTCCGAGCTCTTTCAGTGTGAGAAGCGTCTTGATGAGGCGATCATTATCGCGCTGGTGGAGCCCGATGGTTGGCTCGTCGAGCACATAGAGTGCCCCAGTGAGTCCGCTCCCGAGCTGTGAGGCGAGTCGAATGCGCTGCGCTTCGCCGCCCGAGAGCGTTGCCGCCGAACGATTGAGAGTGAGATAATCGAGACCGACGTTCAACATAAAGGCGATACGGCTTTCTATTTCTTTCAAAATCGGCATGGCAATATCGAATTTCATTTCCGATAGCTTGATACTATCGACGAATTCTTTCGCTTCGCGTATCGACATCGAAGTAAAATCAACAATATTCTTACCGAGCCCATTATCTTTTTCACCCTTTAAATAGACACGCAATGCCTCCGACCGAAGGCGCTTTCCTTTGCAGGCCGAACATTGCTCTTCAGAAAAAAGCGATTCGGTGCCGAGACCGTGGCATGCCGGGCATGCGCCATACGGCGAGTTGAACGAGAAGAGGCGCGGTTCGACTTCCGGAAAAGGAGTTCCGTCGTCCGGACAAATAAATCTTGACGAGAGCGTTTCGAGTGTGCCGTCGGCATGCTGGATCTTTACCAGACCATTTGACTCCTTGAGCGCGAGTTCGAGCGCCTCGGAGAGCCGTTCTCGAGCGTCAGCGGTCGTGCGAGCGAATTCGGAAACGAATATATTATCAACAAGAGCGTCGATGCTGTGCTGTTTATTCCGATCAAGTACAATCTTCTCGCGCAATGAATGAAGTTTCCCATCAATGACCACTTTTTCATATCCTTTTCCAAGAAGGTCATACAGGAGTTGATAGTATTCGCCTTTCCTACCCACGACCATTGGCGCATAGATAGTGACGGCGGCATTCCTATCGATTGCGATGATGCGTGAGAATATCATTTTTATCATTTCTTCTTTTGAAAGCCGCACTATAGGCACATCATGATTCACACAATAGGGCTGGCCAGCGCGCGCATATAGGACGCGCAAATAATCATAAATTTCGGTAACGGTTGCGACTGTCGAACGAGGATTATTCGAACGGCTCTTCTGGTCTATAGAAATGGCCGGAGAGAGACCGGTAATTTCATCCACGTCCGGTTTCGCCATTTGATTGAGAAATTGCCGCGCATATGCGGAGAGCGACTCGACATAACGCCGCTGTCCTTCGGCAAAAATAGTATCGAAAGCGAGCGAGGACTTCCCGCTTCCCGAGAGGCCGGTAATGACCGTCATTGCGCCACGCGGCATCGCGACGTCGATATTCTTCAGATTGTGGGTACGCGCACCCTTCACGACGAGCCAGTCGCTCCCGTGCGTGTGGTGATGCTCCTCTTTAAAGGTATTCGTTTTCTTTGGCATGCCTAAATCCTGCCCGTGGCGGGGCAGGTACGATATGAGTGTATCACTTTCTTTTCTTCCCTTCCAATTTGTACAGCTCATCACGGATGAGGGCGGCGGTTTCGAAGTTGAGTTGTGCCACTGCCTCCGACATTTCTTCCCTCTTGCGTTTAATAAATGCCTTTGGATCGTCTTTATATGCGAGCTTATCGAGTACAAGAAGCTCGTCGATGGTTCGCTGGTGCTCGGTGCGCATACTTGCCGCAATGTCGTGGATTTCTTTATGGATAGTTTTCGGCGTGATGTGGTGTTTCTTATTGTGCGCAACTTGGAGCGCACGACGGCGATTCGTCTCGTCAATGGCGTGCTCCAACGAGCTGGTCATTACATCGGCATAAAGAATGACGCGACCGAGCACGTTACGCGCCGCGCGGCCGATGGTCTGTATAAGCGACGTCTCGCTCCGAAGGAATCCTTCTTTATCGGCGTCCAAGATACCGATGAACTCTACTTCGGGCAGGTCAAGCCCTTCGCGAAGCAAGTTTACGCCGACTAAGATATCGAATTCTCCTTTGCGGAAGTTAGTGAGGATGTCGATGCGATCCATTGTTTTCACATCCGAATGGAGATATCTTGCTTCAATTCCCTTCTCGCGCAAGAATGCTGAAAGATCTTCAGCCATCTGCTTCGTTAAAGTTGTCGCGAGCACTCTGCCGCCGCTTTTTATTACTTTTTCTGCCTCTTCTATAAAATCTGCAATTTGTCCTTTATACTCTTTTGATTCAACGACACCTCGGACTACGAGTTCGGGATCGATAAGACCAGTCGGGCGGATAACCTGCTCAACAACTTGTTCAGAGTGCGCCCGCTCATACGGCCCCGGCGTTGCGCTCGTATACAATACCTGCCCGATCCTCTCTTCAAACTCCTCGAACGTAAGCGGGCGATTGTCGCGTGCCGACGGTAAGCGAAAACCGTATTCAATCAATACATCTTTGCGTGATTTGTCGCCCGCATACATGCCACCAATTTGTGGAACGGTAACATGCGACTCATCGATGACCGTGAGAAATCCTTCTGGAAAATACGAGAGAAGCGTGTACGGCGGCTGACCCGGCTTCCGCCCGTCGAAGTGGCGGGAATAATTCTCGATGCCGCTCGTGTAGCCGACCTCGCGAATAAGAGCGAGATCGTAGAGCGTTCGGCGCTTCAATCGTTCAGCCTCTAGCGGCTTTTCTTCGCGCCTGAAACGAGCGAGCTGCTTTTCGAGTTCGAGTTTTATGTCCTCTATGGCGCGAGTGCGTTCGTCTTTACTCGTGATGAAATGTTTTGCAGGAAAAACGAAAACTGATTTTGGTTCTTTAATCTTTGTACGCGAAATCGGATCGAGTTGTTCAATGTGAGCGACTGCGTCATTCTCGAAAACAATACGATATATAACACGCTCGTTGACCGGCATAAACTCAAGTGAGTTGCCGATAGCACGCACCTGCCCCGGATTCAAGTCGGCATTCGTCCGCTCAAAATAGATACCAATGAGTTTCCGAATAAGCGCCGCGCGATTCTCAATACTTCCATTCGCAATCTTTACATGCACTTTCTCGTATTCTTCAGGTGAACCGAGTCCGTAGATAGCCGAGACAGAAGCAACAATGATGACATCCTTACGCGTCAAGAGCGCCTGCGTCGCAGCGTGGCGCAAGCGGTCTATTTCGGCATTGATCATTGCTTCTTTTTCTATGTAAGTATCTGAACGTGCGATGTACGCTTCTGGCTGATAGTAGTCGTAGTAGGAGACGAAATAATGCACAGCATTTTCAGGGAAAAATTCCCGATACTCTTGCGCGAGCTGGGCCGCGAGCGTTTTATTGTGTGCGAGCACCAAGGTCGGCTTGTCATACTTTGCGATGATATTCGCAATCGTGAATGTTTTTCCGCTTCCCGTCACGCCAAAGAGCGTCTGGTGTCGTAAACCACGCTCAAGTCCTTCTTCAAGCTTCCGTATTGCTTCCGGCTGGTCCCCAGCCGGCGCCCATGGGGTGTGGAGTTTAAGATTAGCCATAGTAGTCGCGGATGAAATCGGCGCGATAGTCGTCGAATCGTCCATCGAGTATCGCTTGGCGCGCGCCGGAGACAAGTTGCAGGATGAATCCGAGGTTGTGCATCGAGGCGATGATAGCGCCGAGCATCTCGTTCGAGCGGACGAGGTGTGAGACATACGCAAGTGTAAACCCTGAAGTCTGACTTCTGGAATTCGTATTGAAGTCAGACTTCAATCCAAGTTCGGAAAGTGAGGTGAAGTCGTTGCGATATCGGCCATTGCGTAAATGGATAACGCCATGAGACGTATAGATAGAACCGTGGCGACCGAGCCGCGTTGGCGCGACGCAGTCGAAGAGATCCATACCGTTTGCAATACCCTCTAACATGTCTCCAGGCTCGCCGATGCCGAGAAAATGTCGTGGTAATTCCTCGGGAAGCTCGTTTACAGCGGCGCCGAGCGCACTGTGCATATCTTCTTTTGAAAACGATCCGCCGATGCCGATGCCGTCGAAGCCAAGAGAAGCAATCGCACGCGCTGATTCTTTGCGCAGGTCCTCGTGTCGGCCGCCTTGCACAATGCCGAATATGGCTTGAGTGGATCGAGATCCGAGATTCGAACGATGAGTTTTCAGAGAACGTTCAGCCCAGCGATGGGTACGTTCCATCGCTTCGCGCTGATATTCATACGGTTCGTTTGGTGATGTGCATTCGTCAAACGCAAAGAACACATCCGCACCGAGCGCGTGTTGGATCTCGACCGAACGCTCCGGCGTGAAGCGGTGGAGCGAGCCGTCGAGATGCGAGGTGAATGAAACGCCCTCATCGTCAATGATTGCGAGTTGTCCGTGCTGGCTCGCCACTTCTTCATCGTACATTGCGAGCTCATGTTTTGACGTAGTACGTCTTACATCTGATGTAGGACGTACTACGTCCTTAAATTTCGAAACCCCCTTCCCGAAAGCGGCACCGAGCGAAAATACTTGGAAACCGCCAGAATCGGTCATCGTTGGCCCCTGCCAGCCCATAAACTTCCCGAGACCTCCGGCATCTTGAACGATTTTCTCACCGGGCTGGAGATAGAGATGGTACGTGTTCGCGAGTACGACCTCGGCTCCGAGCTCTACAATCGAACTCGGCAAAACTCCTTTTACATTCGCCTTCGTGCCGACTAGCGTGAAGGCTGGCGTACGAATAGTGCCGTGCGGCGTTGTGATGATCCCCGCGCGAGCACCTCCGGTGCTCGCGCGCTTTTCTATTTTGAAAGAAATTGTGCTCATTATTTTCTACCTTATCGCATCGGCACGGTGTTGACAAACGATAATAATAGAGTATCCTTATACTAGAAAAGTAATCGACTCATTACGGGTCGATTCAGAAAGGAGATCTTTGTATGAAAAAGAATTCTAGTTTAATTTTGGTCGCCATTCTGGCGACAACAATTCTCAGCGGGTGCGCCGGCATCGATGCCGGTGGCACGATAAGAAAAAACCCTGCCGCTCTGCACAGCGACTATTCGGGGAAAGATTTCTCGGGATCATTCGCTACAATTCGCCTCCCTGGCGACATTCCTGGAGTTCCGGAGTCAAAAGGGAAACGTGCCAGATGGTCTCAAACCGAGGTGGAGCAAGTTCTCTACCTCGATGCTGACTGTCAGAGGCAACTGTTCGAACAGTTGCCTGGATGGGCACAAGCAATTGTAAAAGAGGGCGGGTGGTCTGCCCTTGTAATCGCAGTTGGCCAAGGTGGTTTCGCAGCAGCTTTCCCTGGTGCTAGGATGGCAAACTACGCCCTTGGCGGATTGGGGTATGGTTTTGCGGCCGGAACAAACACTGGCCGCTACCGCCAAGACGGTAGCGAGAAGAGTGCCGTTGGCTACTGCGTTGTCCTAAACGCATGGGAAGCAAAAAAAAGGTACGGGATACTCCAGGGGATTAATTTCACCCCATGGTATGGAAACGGTCATTCAGAATTGCCGAAACCGGCAAATGACCGTAATGCACCAATACTACCTCCAGCGATGTACAATGGACCACCACCACAGTACCGGTAACACCCGGTGGTACCAGATTCGGCCCGTAAGGATTTTCTTACGGGTCGTTTTTTATTTCTTAATTATTGAGCCGTTTTTTGTACCTTTAGCAGTTCAACTTCGAAGATAAGCGCGGAATTCGCCGGAATGCTCGGCGCTGGTGATTGTTCGCCATACGCGAGCGATGCTGGGATTACGAGCTGCCGCTTACCTCCCTCTTTCATACCAACAATACCCTGGTCCCAACCTTGAATAACATTCCCTGCTCCGAGCTGGAAGATGAAGCCGTTTGCAGTTTCTTGATGATTAGTAGATGCGTCAAAGACAGTGCCATCGG
>Ga0100397_1001637_pt1 | contig 13248 bp, 9 predicted proteins | sample CryGeymeta201521_FD_81550 | JGI IMG/M metagenome (GOLD analysis project Ga0100397, IMG submission 81550) | Groundwater microbial communities from Crystal Geyser aquifers in Utah, USA - Crystal Geyser metaG 2015-21 | ecosystem: Environmental > Aquatic > Deep subsurface > Groundwater | place: USA... | reverse complement strand
CATTCCTTTTTTTAAAGATGAGGCTAAAAAATACGGGCTTAATTTTTCATCCTATTCAAACCAAGCGGCTTTTTTTGATTATGGTTTAGATGGTGAGTTAGATGTTTTTTTAATGAAAAATCAGTCTGTGCATCCCAGTGGAACTTACGGCCGATTTAATCGCAATGTTGCCGATGCACCTGCCGGTGATAAATTGATGCGCCATGACGGCGGGCACTTTGTTGAGGTTACGCAACAAGCAGGCATTTTTAGTAGTTTAACGGGTTACGGTTTAGGCCTTGCCATAAGCGATATCAATAACGACGGTTGGCCTGATATTTATGTTGGTAATGATTTTTTTGAAAACGATTACCTCTATATCAACCAAAAAAACGGTACTTTTAAAGAACAAATTTCTCAGGATTTTACCAAATTAGGGCACACCACTCACTTTTCTATGGGCAATGATATTGCCGATTTTAACAATGACGGCTTTACCGATATTTTATCGGTAGATATGCTCTCTGAAAATAGGATGACTTACACTGCTTCGGGGGCTGAATATGAATACGAATATTATAAACAATTTTTAAATAACGGTTATGCACCGCAATACATGCAAAACACCCTGCATGTTAATTTGCAAAATGGCAACTTTAGTGAAATTGGTTTCAAAGCTGGCATTGCAGCTACCGAATGGAGTTGGGCAAGTTTATTTGCCGATTTTGACAACGATGGTCAAAAAGATATTTTTATAAGTAACGGCATTTATGGCGCTACTAATGATATGGATTTTATCAATTTTATTTCTGATAAAGATTACCAACGTCGCATCAATAAAGGGATGACTTCCGATGATATGTTCTTGATTCAAAAAATCCCAAAAGTCGGCACGCCTAACTATCTGTTCAAAAATAATGGCAATCTCAATTTTACAGATATGAAAGATGTTTGGCTCAAAACCAAACCTAGTTTTAGCAATGGCGCGGTTTATGCCGATTTAGATAACGATGGCGATTTAGATTTGGTAGTTAACAATCTCAATGAACCTAGCGCCCTATATAAAAACAATGCACCTACCAAAAATTACTTAAAAATACGCTTCAATGGCTCAAAAAGCAACACAAAAGGTATTGGCGCTAAAGTAAGCTGCTTTGCCAAAGGTCAATGGCAGCTTGCCGAAAACTATACCACACGCGGTTATTTATCGGCTGTTGTGCCCGAATTGCATTTTGGTTTTGATACCATTAAATCAATTGATTCTCTTATAGTTATTTGGCCAAATCATCAAATTCAAGTTTTAAAAAATATTAAAACCAATCAAACTTTGACCTTAAATATTGCTGATGCTAAACCCATAATAACTGATAAAAGTGCGCCAATTGCCCCGGCGATTTTAATTAATTCGGCTTCTAAAATAAAATACAAACAATTTGATTTTCCGTCTTACGGATTTGAACGTGAGCCTACTATCCCTTTTATGCTTTCTAATTTAGGGCCTCACTTAGCTGTAGCCGATGTAGATAATAATGGCTTTGATGATGTGTTAATAGGTGGATCTAAGCAGCAAAAAACAAGTTTATTTCTTCAAAATAAACAAGGCCTATTTTCATTGAGCTTGCAAGCCGATTTAGATAAAGACATCCATAAAGAAGATGCCGATAATATTTTTGCAGATGTAGATAATGATGATGATTTAGATTTAATTATCGTCAGCGGTGGCGACGAATTTCAGTCTGGCAAAAATCTAGAACCGCGTTTATACCTCAATAGTAATGGGCAATTTATAAAACAAAAAGAGGCGTTTGCGGGCATTCAACTCAATGCCTCAGTGGTTAAAGCTGCCGATTTTAACAAGGATGGTTTTGTTGATTTATTTATCGGCAGCAATTCTAAATCGCAACATTACGGCGAAGTTCCTAAAAGTTATCTGTTAAAAAATGATGGCTACAATCATTTTATAGATGTAACAAATTCATCCGCCAAGGCACTCCAAAATATGGGAATGATTCAAGATGCAGAATGGATTGATATTAATAAAGACGGCTTTATAGACCTCATTTTAGTAGGCCATTGGATGCCAATAAGTATTTTATTAAATGAAAAAGGAACGAAATTTAAATTGCAAACTAATAACAATCTTGAGGAAACACAGGGCTTATGGAATCATTTGGCTTTAGCCGATTTTGATAAAGATGGCGACTTTGATTTTTTGGCTGGCAATTGGGGTGAAAATAGCTTGCTCAAGGCTTCGCTTAAAGAGCCGCTCAATTTATACCTCACCGATTTTGACCAAAATGGAAAACAAGAAGCACTCATGACTTATCAATATCAAGGAACAGAAACCTTGTTTGCTACGCGCGACGCTCTTTTTAATCAAATACCTGCTTTAAACCAGCAATTTAAAAGCTATTCCGATTTTGCTAAAGTTGATTTCAATAGCATTTTTAGCAAATCACAACTCAAAAAGGCACAAAAACGTCAAGTGTATAATTTATCGAGTTGTTATATTGAAAATTTAGGAAATGGAAAATTTAAGGAACATCAACTGCCTGATATGTTACAATGGTCAAGCATTCAAACCATGCTAGTAGCCGATTTTAATGAAGATACTTATCAAGATGTTTTAGTAGCCGGAAATTTATATGAAGTCAATACGCAATTAAGTCGCCAAGATGCTTCGCACGGCATTTTATTGCTAAACGATAAAAAAGGTAATTTTTATACGTCTATTAAAATAAATAAAAGCTTTAATATTTCAGGTCCGGCGCGGTCTATCAAAAAAATTAACCTCAAAAATCAGGACTATTATCTAATTGGTATTAACAACGATAGTTTGCAAATGCTTCAAAAAGCTTGGCGTTAATTTAAAGTTGCCAGCCTTCGCGATAATCGCGTTTTACAAATTGATTGGCCGCATCAAAATTAGTGATTTTCATTGCAACACCATCCCACAAAAGTTTTTTTCTTCCGGGATATTCAAAGTTGTTAGGCTTTAGTTCCCTTCGAATTAGGTAGCTTCTAATTGCCAAATTTCCCATTAGGACAGCCTCTGTTAAAGGTCCCGAAAAATCAAATGAAGACGTTAAAGCGCGGTGTTCTTTTTTGCCAAAACCCTCTTTGCAAGCGGCCACCCAAGCCATTTGATGTCCGTTTTCAGGAAGGGTATTTAATTTGGTGTTATCTGAAACCAAAACAGTTCCATCGTTAAAATATATTTTTGGAATGCGGCCATAAGTGCCACTAGTCATTATGCCTTTTTCGCCAAAAAGCATCACGCCATTAGAGCCATCTTCATCACCAATAAAATGATCGGCGGGAATGAGTTCGGGATGAAAAGGTCTTAAACCACCATCGGTCCAAGTCATGATAACTTCAGTTTTGTTCTTTGCCGATGCTGGAAATTTTAACTGCGTTCTTGAAGAAGGAGGACAAGATTCTGGCAAATATTCAGGTATCCAATCTTTGGTATAAACAGCGCCAACGCTACTTTCAACTTCGGTGGGATAGCCTAAACCTAAAACGCGAAAGGGTGGGTCAATTAGGTGACATCCCATATCGCCTAAAGCGCCGGTTCCAAAATTCCACCAGCCGCGCCATTTAAAAGGGTGGTAAAGCGGGTGATAATCTACCATTTTAGAAGGGCCAATCCATGTGTCCCAATCTAAACCCTCGGGCATGGTTGGTTTTTCGGTTGGTGTTGAAATGCCTTGTGGCCAAACAGGCCGGTTTGTCCAAACATCAACTTTATTTACAGTTCCTATTTTTCCTTCGTCAAACCATTTTTGCATCTGTTTAACCCCGTCGCCCGAAGCTCCTTGATTTCCCATTTGAGTAACCACTTTATAATAATTGGCGGCTTTTGTTAACTCACGGGCTTCGTAAATATCGTGAGTCAAGGGTTTTTGAACATAAACATGCTTACCCATTTTCATGGCTGCCATGGCAATTACGGCATGGGTATGGTCGGGTGTTGAAATGGTAAGGGCATCAATATCTTTTACCTCTGCTAATAGCTTGCGGTAATCTTTAAATTTTTTAGCTTTTGGAAATTGCTCAAAAGCCTTTCCGGCGCGTTGCCAATCTACATCACAAATGGCGGCAATATTAGACGCTCCTTTGTTCCAAACATTTATCAAATCAGAATAACCCTTTCCGCCACCGCCAATTACGGCAACATTTAGTTGGTCGCTTGGTGCGATAAAGCCCCTTCCTAAAACGTGCCGTGGAATGATGCTTATTCCCGCAAAGGCTAAGGTCGAATTTTTGATGAATGCGCGTCGTCCAAGATGGTTTATTGAAGTCATGAGTTTAGGATTTATTCGAATTAAGGGGCTAATTCCTTAATTTCTATTTTTTTAAATTCGATGGGATGACTTTCACTTTGCAAGCAAATGTAGCCACTTTTAAGCGCCTCGCCATCGCGATTTTTAAAGGTATTATAGTCGCCTCCAATTTGGGGTTTGCTATAACGCATCACCTCTACGCCGTTGATACGATGGATGATAAGTGAATCGCTATGTACTTCTACCTCGGCGTGAATCCATTGTTCATCATAAAAGGTTTTTGAGGTAGAATTTATGCAATGGGTAGTTATTATTTGGTCATTCATCACAATATCGGTCCCTGGGGTGCAAACATTGCCGGTGGGTCTAGGTTTGCCATCGGATAAACCGCCCAATAATTGGACTTCAACCGATACGGGGAATTCTTGGTTTAAAGCCATTGTTTCGGGCGCTTGTGAAAAAATCATGATGCCACTGTTTTTTGTAGCCCATGACTGGCCACCAATTGCTTGTGCGCCTACAAAGCGATAATCTAATCGCAAAAGATAACTTTTAAAGGGCTTTTTGTAAAAGATATGTCCAAACTGGTTGTTAAAAGAATCGTATGCTGAGTAAGAAACTTTTAACACGCCATTTTCGGCTCTAAAGGTGTTATGAGCATTTACACCAGCCTCATAGCCTTTAATTTTAACCACCCAATTGTTTAAATCTTTGCCATTAAAAAGCGATTGCCACTGATTTTTTTTGGATTGATTTGTCAATTCCGGTTGGTAACCAACTAGCAGTAAGCTCAAACAAGTCCCCAAAAAAAGCGCGAAGGTTTTCATAAATGAGAATTATAAACTCCAGGCTTTTCCTCCAGAGGCTTCCTGTAAAGTAAGGCAGCCCTTATATTCGCCGGGAATTGGATTATAAGCTAAGACTTTTTCGCCAACTTCTTCACTTGTTTTATAGGCCCAAATACTCATACTTCGCAAGGTTGTTAAAGAATTTAAAACCAAAACTTCGGAAGGGTTATTTTTAAAAGCTTCTTGCGCTTGGGCAGTAGCTTTAAAATACTTTTTTAGAAGGCCGTCATAATCGGTAGTTTTTAAATTGGCAACCGATTTGTCAAGTTCTTTTAGAATGGCTGTTAAACCATCGGTAAAATTCTTTTGAGCTTCGGCATTAGCGACTTCTTTAGCATAAGCGTCAATAAACTGAGGCACATTTACATCAAGTGCGCCAGGAGAATCGGCTGTTTTTGGCAAAATTAAATCCACCAAATTAGTTAATACAACAATTTGATTTTTGTCAAAAAAAGCAGGTTGCCAATTGAGGGTTGGCGTTCTGTTACAACTTTGCAACAAGCTAATTAATGAGGGGCTAACAACTACAAATCCGAGTGATAATCCGAGTCCTTTTAATACGTCTCTACGTTCCATAAGTTAGGCTTTAATGTTTTTAATTTCTTTTGCGGCGTGCGCAGCGGCTCTAGCGGTGAGCGCCATATAAGTTAACGATGGATTTACACAAGCTGCCGAAGTCATACAAGCACCATCGGTTACATAAACATTTTTGCAAGCGTGAATTTGATTGTTTTCGTTCAACACCGATGTTTTTGGGTCGCGTCCCATCCTGGCGGTTCCCATTTCGTGAATCCCCAATCCGGGTGCACCAGGTTCATCCATAGGTTTAATATCTTTAAAACCTGCTTTTTCTAGCATAGCCTCGGCTTGGGCAATCATATCTTTGCGCATTTCCCATTCGTTTTCTTTCCATTCGGCATCAAAGGTAATGGTAGGCAAACCCCATTCGTCTAATTTTTCATAATCTAAGGTCATTTTATTATCGTGATAAGGCAAGCATTCACCAAATCCCATAAGGGTCATTCCCCAACCGCCTGGTTTTAAAATTCCGATTTTTAAATCGGTTCCATAACCGGCTTCGGCAATAAATTCTGATACATTACCCCGGCCGCCACCGCCTTGATAGCCATATCCTCTTAAAAATTTTTGTTTGGTTGCTCCATCGCCTAAGTTTTGAAAGCGCGGAATGTAAATGCCATTTGCGCGGCGACCCTTGTAATATTGATCATCAAAACCGTCAAATTTTGCCGTAGCACCGGCTTTAAAATGATGGTCCATAAGGTTGTGCCCTAATTCGCCGGAATCATTTCCTAATCCATTTGGAAAACGGTCCGATTTTGATTGTAATAAAATAGATGCCGATGCTATGGCCGAAGCACAGCAAAAGATAATTTTGGCATTAAAGATGAGCACTTCTTTAGTTTCGGAATCAATGACCTTAACTCCGGTAGCGCGTTTTAATTTGTCATCATAAATAATTTCTGCAACGATGGCATTAGGTCTTAGGGTCATATTCTCGGTTTTATAAGCGGCAGGCAAAGTGCAAGAATTGCTGCTAAAATAACCGCCATAAGGACAGCCACGCATACAACGATCACGAAATTGGCATTTTGAACGACCTTCGTGAGGTTTATCGCTTGTAATATGGGCGGTGCGTCCAATGGTTAGCACGCGGTCTTTATAATTTTCGGCAATATTTTTTTTAAGGTGTTCTTCAACGCAAGTCAGTTCCATTGGCGGTTCAAAAACCCCATCTGGCAATTGAGGCAATCCTAATTTTTCGCCACTTACGCCAATGTATTCTTCAACATAGTCATACCAAGGTGCAACATCTTTATAGCGGATAGGCCAATCTACGGCAATGCCATCTTTTTGGTTGCCCTCAAAATCTAAATCGCTCCAGCGGTAACTTTGACGGCCCCAAACCAACGACCGACCGCCAACTTGATAGCCTCTAATCCAGTCAAAGCGTTTGGTTTCATTATAAGGGTGTTTTAAATCATCTATAAAAAAATGACTGTGAGCTTTGTTAGTAACATAACCCGTTCGGGCTTGTTTTAACTGGTGTTGCGCTTCTTCTTGGGTTTGTTGCCCTTTAAATTTAAAGTCCCAAGGGTCCATATTCATGGTGGGATAATCTTTAATATGTTCAACCATACGTCCACGTTCTAATACCAAAGTTTTTAAACCTTTTTCGCAGAGTTCTTTGGCTGCCCAACCACCGCTAATACCTGTTCCGATAACAATGGCATCATAATTTTTTGATGAATTCATATTTTTTATTTTAGTTAGAAGTATTTAAAAAGCCCTTAATTACATTGCTTATCTTTGTTAACACGTTCAATAATGATAATTATATTTTAAAGTTGTTAAATTAAATAACTTTATTGAAAGAGCTTGTTTGTTTTTTTAGTAATATAACGAAAACGGTTTCGTTTAATTTGAATTTAAAAAGCACTCAAATTAAAAATTAATTTACTTAATTTATAGAAACTAAAATTTATTTAAATATGTCTAAATTTATTAAAATAAGCTTGATTATTATAGGTGTGATGTTTATAATAACTTCATTTAAAACAAGTCGCAAAAACAGTTCTAAAGCAATAGAAGCAAAACCTTATTTTAAATTGTCTTTAGCCGAATGGTCAGTTCATAAGGCTATTGTTGAAGATAAAACTTTAGACCCCATAGATTTTGCTCAAAAGGCTCATGATATGGGCTTTGAAGGCTTAGAATACGTGAGCCAACTTTACACAAATTACCTTAAAATTGGCAATGACCCAAAGGTGGCTATGCAAAACTTGCTCAAAACCTTAAAAATGAAAAGTGATAAATATGGTATGCAAAACCTGACTATTATGGTTGATAATGAAGGTGATTTAGCATCAGAAAATGAAAAAGATAGAAACGAAGCCGTAGAGAATCATAAAAAATGGATTGATGCCGGCGCTTTTTTAGGTTGCCATTCTATCCGTGTCAATTTATTTGGCAGTGATAATTCCGATATTTGGTCAAGCACTTCAGCTAAAAGTTTAAAACAATTAGCCGAATATGCTAAAGCAAAAAATGTAAATGTTATTGTTGAAAATCACGGTTATTTTTCCTCAAATGCCGATTTACTTACAGATGTGATAAAAAAGGTGGGATTGAAAAATTGTGGCGTGCTTCCTGATTTTGGTAATTTTTGTTTAAAACGCGAAGGTGGCGCGCGTTGGGGTGCAAAATGTGTTGAAGAATACAATCGCTATGAGGGTGTTGAAAAAATGATGCCTTTTGCCAAAGCCGTTAGCGCCAAATCGTATGATTTTGATAAAGAGGGCAATGAAACGCTTATCGATTATTATAAAATGCTTCAAATTGTAAAAGATGGTGGCTATAAAGGATTTATCGGAATTGAATATGAAGGCAGCCGTTTAAGCGAAGATGAGGGAATTATTGCCACAAAAAATTTAGTTTTAAAAGCCGCTCAAGCACTTCATTAATCAAATAAAACACAGATGAATAAAACAGTTCAATTTAAACTATCGCTCATGATGTTCCTCGAATTTTTTATTTGGGGCGGTTGGTTTGTAACGCTAGGCACTTTTTTAGGAAGCAATTTACAGGCAAATGGAGCCGAAACCGGCATGGCTTTTTCAACCCAGAGTTGGGGCGCTATTATTGCACCCTTTGTGATAGGTTTAATTGCCGATCGGTTTTTTAATGCCGAAAAAATACTCGGCATTTTACACCTCTTAGGCGCTATTTTGATGTATCAAATGGCGCAAGCAAGCACGTTTCAGGTATTCTATCCTTATGTTTTGGGCTATATGATTACCTATATGCCCACCTTGGCTTTGGTTAATTCGGTTTCGTTTAACCAAATGAAAGATCCCGAAAAGGAATTTTCATTCATTCGCGTTTGGGGAACCATAGGTTGGATTGTTGCAGGCCTTGCCATCAGTTTTTTATTTCACTGGGACGCCGCCGAAAATATAAAGAATGGCTTATTGCAAAACACCTTTTTGATGACGGCTATTGCCTCGGGTATTTTGGGAATTTTTAGTTTTAGCTTACCAAAAACACCTCCCACAGCCAATAAAGATTCTAAGGTAAAACTTTCGGATATATTGGGATTAGATGCCCTTAAATTATTAAAAGACCGCAACTTTTTGGTGTTTTTTTTAGCCTCAATTTTAATTTGTATTCCGTTGGCTTTTTATTATCAAAATGCCAATCCGTTTTTAACTGAAATTGGGATGACAAATCCTACGGGAAAAATGACTATTGGACAAGCTTCCGAGGTTTTGTTCATGTTGCTTTTGCCCGTATTTTTTAAGCGTTTTGGATTTAAGAAAACCCTCTTGTTTGGCATGCTTTCTTGGGCTTTAAGATATGTCTTATTTGCTTATGGCCATGCAGGCGACTTGAGTTTTATGTTGTTGTTGGGCATTGCCCTTCACGGATTGTGCTACGATTTCTTTTTTGTTTCAGGTCAAATTTATACCAATTCTAAAGCGGGCGACCAAGTAAAAAGCGCCGCTCAAGGCCTCATTACGCTGGCAACTTATGGCGTAGGCATGTTAGTAGGATTTAAAGTTGCGGGAATGATTTCCGATGTGTATTTAGTTTCAGAAAATACACACGATTGGCAACATATTTGGTTATTCCCGGCAGCTTTTGCGGCGGTGGTAATGATGCTATTTGCACTTTTATTTAAAGATGAAAAAATAGCCTATAAAAATTAACAATGAGTACAAAAATTAGATTGGGTATTTTAGGAGGTGGTGGCGATTCGCTCATCGGCGTTTTGCACAGAGTGGCTTCATCAATGTTTGATCAATTTCAAATTGTTGGAGGCGTTTTTAATCCAATTTGGGAAGAAAATATTGGCTTTGTTCAAAAAATTGGATTGCCAACAAATCGTGTTTATATTGATTTCGACACCTTAATTATAGAAGAATTAAAGCTTCCCCTCAATGAAAGAATGCAGGTTGTATCAATCCTAACGCCAAATTTCTTACATTTTTCTATGGCAAAAAAACTCTTAGAAAATGGTTTTAATGTCATCTGCGAAAAACCAATGACCACCTCTTATAATGAAGCTAAAATATTAAAAGACATCCTTGAAAAAACAAACACTATTTTTGCGGTAACCTATACTTATACGGGCTATCCAATGGTGCGCCAAATGCGTGAAATGATTTTGAGTGGCGCAATTGGCAAAGTCCAAAAAATAGATGTTCAATATTATCAAGGTTGGATTAATCCCATAATTCACGACAAAGAAAAACGCGCAAATACGTGGCGTTTAAATCCCGAAAAATCGGGAATTAGTTGCTGTATTGGCGATATTGGAACCCATGCATTTGATATGATTGAATATGTTACAGGCCTAAAAGTGCAAACGCTTTTAGCCGATTTGAATTACCTGTATGATGATAATCAAATGGATATTGACGGAACCCTATTAATTAGATGTGGAAAAAATGTAAAAGGCGTGATTCGTGCCAGCCAAATAGCAACGGGCGAAGAAAATAATTTTACCGTTCAAATTTACGGAGAACAAGCTGGCTTAAAGTGGCAACAAGAAAATCCAAATTACCTTACACTTTTAAAAGATGGCAATCCTATAAACCTACTAAAACCTGGTCATATTTATAATAGCGATTTATCACGCGAAGGCACAAAATTACCTCCGGGTCACCCCGAAGGCATCTTCGATTCTATGGGAAACATCTATAAAGGCATTGCAAAAGCCATTAAAAAAGAACCCTACAATGAGGGCGAATTTCCAACCATAATTGATGGTGCTAGGGGCGTCTATTTTATTGAAAAAGCGATAGAATCGCATCAAAAAGGAAATATTTGGGTAACATTAGATAACAATTAACGATGAAAACAATTAAAGGTCCTGCCGTGTTTTTAGCCCAGTTTATGGATGAAAAAGCGCCATTTAATTCCTTGGATGGCATTTGCAAATGGGCACGTGATTTAGGCTATATTGGCATTCAAATTCCAACTTGGGAACACCGACTCATCGATTTAGATAAAGCAGCCACTAGCCAAACGTATTGCGATGAATTAAAAGGTAAAATTGGGGCTTATGGTTTAGAAATAACCGAATTATCTACCCATCTTCAAGGGCAATTGGTAGCTGTAAATCCAGCTTATGATACGATGTTTGATAATTTTGCGCCCAATAACTTAAAAAATAATCCAAAAGCACGCACGCAGTGGGCGATTACACAATTAAAAAATGCAGCACTTGCAAGTAAAAATTTAGGTTTAAAGGTTCATGTTACTTTTTCAGGCGCTTTGCTATGGCACACCATGCATCCTTGGCCACAGCGTCCTGCCGGTTTGGTTGAAATGGGTTTTAAAGAATTGGCAAACCGCTGGCTGCCCATTTTAAATGTTTTTGATGAAAATGGTATTGACCTTTGTTATGAAGTTCATCCTGGCGAAGACTTGCACGACGGCGATACCTTTGAGCGCTTTTTAAAAGCCACCAATAACCACAAACGCATCAACATTTTATACGACCCTTCTCATTTTGTTTTGCAACAACTCGACTATTTACAGTACATTGATTTTTATCACGAATTTATCAAAGCCTTTCACGTTAAAGATTCTGAATTTAATCCGACAGGAAAAAAAGGCGCTTTTGGAGGTTATAACGATTGGATAGATCGCGCCGGTCGTTACCGCTCTTTAGGCGATGGGCAAATTGATTTTAAAAGTATCTTTTCAAAATTAACCCAATATGCTTGTGATGTTTGGGCAGTGATGGAATGGGAATGCTGCATTAAAAGTCCGGAGCAAGGGGCTCGAGAAGGCGCACCATTTATTAAAAACCATATCATTGAAGCTACTCAAAAAACCTTTGACGATTTTGCCGGCGCTGCGGTTGATAAACAACAATTAAAAAAAATATTAGGACTCTAAATTTATAAATTATGACAAAAACTGTTTTACTAGGATTATTGCTCATCATCACTGTTGGATGCAAAAAGCAAATGCCTAAAACCGATATTGTGCCTCAAAAAGAGGAAGTTGCACAAGAACCCACCACGCCCGAAGCTACCGAAATTTGGGAGCCAAAACCAAAAGTTGTTAGCATTGACAGCAACAAAATTCCCTCTGATGCCATTGTGTTGTTTAATGGTAAAAACCTTGAAGAATGGATAAGCGCAAAAGATTCAACCCCTGCTAACTGGACGATCAATAAAGATGGCAGTATGACAGTGAACGATAAAACTGGCGACATTCAAACCAAACGAAATTTTGGCGATGTGCAACTGCACATTGAATGGCGCTCGCCTGTGCCTGTAAAAGAATCGGGTCAACACCGCGCAAATAGTGGTGTTTATTTACAAAACAGGTATGAAATTCAGGTTTTAGATAATAATGACAACGATACCTATGTAAACGGACAAGTGGGCTCACTCTATAAACAAGCAATTCCTTTGGCAAAAGCATCGGTACCTTCCGGCGAATGGAATGCCTATGATGTTATTTTTCATGCACCAGAATTTGATGCTCAGGGGCTTAAAACAAAATCGGCTACCATAACGGTTTTACACAATGGCGTTTTAATTCAAGATCATTTTGAATTATTGGGAACCACCGAATATATTGGTTGGCCAAAAAATATGGCACACGGCCCAGCGCCTATAAAATTACAAGACCACGGTGATTTTAGTGGTGTGAGTTATCGCAACATTTGGGTAAGAGAACTATAAACTAAATAAATTGAAATTAAAACATGAAGTGTGGAAACTAGGTTAAAATTTCGATTTGATTAACTGACTATCTCATGAGTCTAAGGTTAATTAAAAAAAGGTTCAGCCAATTGGCTGAACCTTTTAATTTTATTGAGAAGGCGCAAGCTTTTAAGAATGTAAAAAAGGTGTTTAAATCCTAAAAATTAATACCCAAAATTTTGTTTTAGGTTTTTATTTAAACGCAATTGTTCTTGTGGCATTGGCAATAAATCATGTCCTTTGGGGATGGTGATATTAAAATTTGATTTTATATAATCAATGTGATTACCAGAACGTCGCAAAACATACCAAAGTGAATATTCTCCTGCCAGTTCATGGCGGTATTCATTTAATAAAGCAGGCATCATATCCGTAGGAAATACCGCCTTT
>Ga0100397_1001582_pt1 | contig 13550 bp, 10 predicted proteins | sample CryGeymeta201521_FD_81550 | JGI IMG/M metagenome (GOLD analysis project Ga0100397, IMG submission 81550) | Groundwater microbial communities from Crystal Geyser aquifers in Utah, USA - Crystal Geyser metaG 2015-21 | ecosystem: Environmental > Aquatic > Deep subsurface > Groundwater | place: USA... | reverse complement strand
TTCGTATCTCACGATATCTTTAATTATTTATTTGATGCTCGTATTCTTACCCATTATGGTCTCAATCCCTATACACACACGGCGTTGGACTTTCAAAAAGATTTATGGACTCGCTTTATGCATTGGACTCATCGAACGTATCCTTATGGTCCTACATTCCTTCCTCTGACACTCATTCCTTCTTTCTTGGGGTGGGGAAAGTTTTCCCTCACGTTTTTTCTCTATAAATGTATGAATGGAGTCCTCTACTTATTGGCCGTATATTTCCTTAACAAAACGAATAAACGAATAGCTTTTCAGTTTGCGACACATCCACTCATAATCATTGAAGGGATTATCAATGGGCACAATGATATGATAGCTGTTTCGTTAGGTCTGATTGGTATATATTTGTTAGAAAAAAAATATAAATTGGTGGGAAGCATTTTATTGTTATTTTCTGCCGGAATTAAATATATCACTATGCCTCTGCTATTACTCCTTGCAAGTGTCCGTCATTCCCGAGAAGACGGGAATCCAGTCTATAAATTTCAATTTTTAAAAGATTATTCTCGTCTGGATACCCGCCTCCGCGGGTATGACAATGCAATTTTTATTGCATTTTTGTTTCAGATATCTCTTATTAACTATCTCTGCTATAAAATAGAAATACAACCATGGTATTTTCTCTCCCTTTTTGTTTTTATACCATTTTTCCCTGCGTTTTTTGAAAAACTAAACATTCTTTTCTTCGGGTTGCTTCTTTCCTATTATCCGTTTATCCGTTTTGGTGATTGGACAGCAAAGACAGTCAGCATGAAGAGAGACATCGTATTTATAGCTCTTTTCATCAACTCACTTTATTTTATCTTTATGTATTTTTGGAAGAGAAAATTCTTGAGCAAATGAAATTTAGTCTTCCATGGAGCGTACTTTAATCCGAATTTCAGCCTATTTTTTTCAAGATATTGTTGTTGGAATAGTGAAGCGGCACCGCTGGTTGACTGTCCGTTTTTGTGCCATAGTACGATAGATGGATCATATATCAGAGGAATTTTTGCAGCAAGAGCGCGAGCACAGTAATCAGCATCTTCATAAAAAAGAAAATAACTTTCATCCCAATATCCTATTTTTTCGATAACGGATTTATCATAGGCCATAAAACATCCAGTAATGAACGTCGTTTTCTCCATCTTTTCATATTGACCTTTATCCACTTCATCAACTCCTCGGTGGGTGGTAAACACATTTTTCCAGTCGACTACTCCTCCTGCGTACCAAAATATTTTCCCTTTCTCTTTCTCACTATATCTCTCTTTGTGGTATTCAAAACCTGGAAAATAATAGATTTTTGCTCCAGTAATTGACGTGGGATTAGTTTTTAAACTTTTTTTAATATTCTCCACAAAGTTTTCCTTCACCGTAACATCGCAGTTCATAGCGGCAAATAGTTCATATCCATCCTCAAGAGCCTTCTTTACTCCTTGATTAATGCCATAGGCATAGCCTTCATTCTTGTTATGGATATAAGTGACGAATGGGGGGTAGGTATAGTTCTGTGGTTTGGGAGTAAGGTCGAGCACATAGACATGGAAGTCGGTATCAGTTTGTTTTGACAACGTGGCAAAATAATCGTCCAGAATGGTATAATTCCTGAAGATAACGGTTATAATTGCAAGTTTTTTCATATGGTTCATTATATCAATAAGCTCGTGAAAAAAATTCCTCCTGTCTTTTATCTTTTTGCCGTTATCTTACTTCTTTTTGTTGTCAACTCACAGTATGTCGCCTACCCTGACGAGTTTGTGAACATATTGGGAGGTAAATTTATTCTTGAAGGAAAAATTCCCTATCGAGATTTCTTTGATCACCATCTTCCCGGAGCATGGTACCTTTCGGCGCTTATTCTCTTATTTTCTTTTGGATCATTTGTGAAATTTCGTTTTTTGTGGGGAGTCGTACAGTTTCTCATTCTTTTTTTTGTCGGTAGATTTATCCAAAAAAGAAATAAAGAACTATTTTCCTTTTATCTCGGATTTTTCCTCATCTATCCAATAATCACCATGTACTACTGGACACATCTCTTCATAGCGGATGGCATTGCCTTCCTTTTCTTCAGTTCACTGTTGTGGATGTTACTCGTTGAGAGTTATCAGAAAGAAACAAAACTAAGAACCGCTATATATCTTTCTCTTGCTAATTTTATTTTTGTCTTTTCCTCTCTTACTTATATTTATATCGCGCTTCTTTTTTATGTATGGATAGGTATTTTGTTAATCAAGTCATTAGGTAGTCATTCCCGCGAAGGCGGGAATCCAGTCAAAAATATTCTTCTTTTTATTATTATTTCCGTAGTTCCATATTTACTGTATGGATTATATCTGTTAATTTCCAACTCCTGGAGGGAGTTTTATATCTCAAACTTTGTATACAACACGACGCTCTATATGCATGTTCCAAACTATACACCCGGAAGATACTTTAATCCCATAAAATTCGCTCTAACCATCATTTATAATTTCTATGACACCTACATTCAACTTCTTGTTCGGATAAAGGAGTTCAACTTGTATTTTCCTGTGGATTTAGTCCTTGCGTTATCGACGTTCATTCTATTCATTTATTTATTGAAAGAATTGCCGCTTATTGGAATATTATATTTTTTTGTTCTGTCTTTTTCTGCTCCAAGAAGTAATCTCATGAAAATAGGGGAGACAGACTACCAATCCGGCCTATTTATCGCCATCGGAGCTATTTCCTTCTTTTTTCTTTTATGGAGATATAAATACATACAATTTATCTTTGAACCCTTGGAGATTATACGAAAGTTCCTGGTTGCACTCGTGGTTTTATACGGCATTTTCGCCGGACTATTCCTCGTTCAGAATTCCTATAATAAATTCTATTTGCGTCATACACAAAAAATGCCGAGTATTTATGACCATGCCCCCACAGCCCTTTTTATCAATGAGGTACTAGGAAAAGGAGATTATTATTGGGTGGGCCCTTATGAGCCACAAGAAGAGTTCTTCGTCAAACAGGCACTATTGCCAGGTAAATTTCCTACCCTTCTTCCGCAGTTTCGGGAAAGCGAATACTTCAGTAGTAAATTTATAGAACAGTTTGAAGCGCATATGCCCAAAATAATCATGTACAAGCATGAGGCTTCTATTTTTGGGACACCCGCAATGGAATTTGGGAAATTTTTCACCGATTGGATGGAGGGAAGATATATATCTATCGAAAATATCAAAGGAACAACGGTACTCAAAAGTCCCGAAACATTTACCATGAGATCCGATATTTACCTATTAAAATCAGAAAAAGATATTCTAATGAAGAAAATGAGTGAAAAGGGATACGTAGAAATAAAATGATATGAAGAAATATATTACAAGGTTTTTTCTTTGGATAAAAAATAATACTTCTCTCACGATCCTGATTATTCTCACGGCTGTAATCCATTTCTCTATAATCCTTCCGAGTGGATCTCACTATTGTTTTAACGGTTTTTGTGGCGATTATTATTGGGGTGTGCAAGAACATGATGGAATTTGGCACATTGCCGTTGCGGAGACAGCATTCAGAAACGGTTTTCCAATAAATCCATCATTTAGCGGAACATCCCTTTCGGGATACAATATCCTTCTTGATTATATTATTTATTTTCTTTCCAAGCTTGGGCTGAGTAGTTTTTTTGTTTATTTTAAAATATTTCCTCTTTTTTGGTTTGTCTTATTTACATACACTGCAATACGTTTTATTCAATTGTTTTCGAAAGATAAATTAACTCTTTTTATTTTTTTTCTTTTGTCATATTTTGGAACTTCATTTGGATTTCTTGTTCCATTAATAAAAGAACATAATTTTGAAGGGATAACTGCAATGACGATAATGCAACCAATACTTACCCTCACCAATCTTCAGTTGGCATTTTCATACATAACCATGATGTGGGTAGTAATAACGATGCTCGAATTTAAAAGAGATGTCTATAAAGTTATTTTTATCTCTATTTTTCTTTTTTTATCATGGGGTTTAAAATTTTATGCAGGTTTCCTTGTAAGTATTATTGTAGGACTTTATTACTTAATCGTTGCCATAAAGAACAAAAATTATTTATATTTTCTTTGGATTGTTATATTCTTCACTGCTTCACTAAGTGCTATTATATTTATATATAATCCATTCTTAAGTATTCACTCGTCTGGATCTGCATTTGCCGTTCAGCCGCTTGCTTTGATATGGCCCTATATTGAAGATACGGGAAGTTTTTTCTATTCATCCTATTGGGCCAATGCAAAATATATTTTTTTAAATTCCCCTAAGGTCAGTCCTCGGTTTCTCTTGTTTGAAACACTATTAATTTTTATTTACCTATTTTCTAACTTTGGAATGAGAGTGGTTGGTTTCTTTTATATAGTAAAAAATAAATTAAAGACGATAGACATAACAATTTTTATTTCGATAGCCGCAGGTGTCTTAGCCTCATTATTATTCATACAAAAAGGGGTGTGGTGGAATGTAGTGCAATTTTTATATATTTCTTCATTTTTATTGAATATTTATACAGCCCTTTATATATCAAAACTAAAGAATAAGTTATTTAAACTTACTCTTCTTTTTTTGATTATATTGACTGCAATTCCTTATATATTCGACTCTATTAGGCCATATATTTCAAAGGGATATAATTATGTATCGGATAATGAAAAAAGAGCACTTTCAGTTCTCAAAAAAAATAAAGGGGGGGTAGTATACAGTCCATTATTCAACAAAAATAGTCCTAAAAATAGCGATGTGAATGAGTTGAGGTTGGTAAGTGATAATTCATATATATCCGCTTATACAGGTCAGCAAATGTATTTGCAAGTAACAGGTGCCATACTACTTTCAAATGATTATCAACGTAGGGAAGGGCTAATAAAAAGGGGTAATTGCGTAATCGTCCAAGGGATAAACTACGTTTACTTTAATAGCGATTCAACAGATTTGTTTATACGAAAATGCATTCTAAAAAATACTACATTTTCTAAGACATATTCAGATGGGGGCTATTTTATCTATTCAAAGAAAGACTAGTGTCTGCAATTTTGTTCACTTCTGTATTTTTGTTATAACGTACCAATTTTTATTTTCGAGCATTTTTTTATCTTTGTCTTTATAATCGTAAAAACCATTCGCTTGTGCCATTTCTGATATCGGCTTAATAAAATAAATAAGAGTGTCTTCCCCGCTCGTTGCAATAAGCTCGTTCGTTTTTTTGTACACGATATGCCAATTATTTGATTGAGGAAGTAGGGATTCAAGCGTAAGGTTTTTATCGATAAGATCCTCATGAGACACAACCCTATCCGAAGTAAACGTGAGATTAGGTTTATTAAATTGAATGACGCCAGGAGAATAGAATTCCCTCAATTGCCAAAATTCTTGGACGGAAATAGAATTATTTTTGATTGTATTTTTAATAAAAGATGAAAGACGAAGTGTTCTGATGAAGGGAACCATATTTGACACACGGGGTTGGAGAAGAAAATAAGCTATACCGACAAGGAATAATGATACAATAAGCAATATGATTGGGAAGCGTTTATTCATCGGATTTATATTGTTCATTATATCACTCCTTCTTTGTTTAGATTTGTTTTTATCCAAAGGAAGACCTTCAACTTTTGACGGCCCGTCACATCTAGCAAATATTGCACAATTTACCAAAGCCTTACAGAGCGGGGACTTTCCCGTTCGGTGGATGGATGGATTTGGTAACTATGGCATGCCAATGGCAATCATTATTCAACAAACGACATCATACTTAGGCGCAATTATTACACTCTTTACTCATGATATTTTCATTTCTTACAATATCGTTGTTCTTATAGGTGCGTTTTTTTCTACTTATTTATTATATTGTTTTTTTACACTTCATTTTTCTGAAGAAGCGGCCCTATTAGGCGCGACTCTTTTCAATTTCGCTCCCTACAGGATAATAAATATATATATAAGAGGTGCTTTGCCAGAATTTTTTAGCCATGTTTTTTTCCCAGTAGTGTTCATTGGCTTGTATCTCTTTATAAAAAAAAGAAGCATGAAGGGACTTATTTATTTATTTATTGGTTTTGTCGGTATCCTATTAACTCATCCATTTACTTTTATAATAGGTATGTTCATATGGGTGCCCTACGCAGTTTATCTTGTGTGGGAAAGTGGAAGCGCCAATTTCATCAGAGACAATATCTTATATCTTTTATTGATGTTCCTATTAGTAATAGGAATAAGTGCTTTTTATATAATTCCCCTGTATTTAGAGATTAAGTATTTTTACTATGGAACCGGATCACATTTTATCACTGGAAATTTTTTAACGTTAAAGAATTATCTGGGAGATCAATGGTATTATTTTTATCAAAATGATATAGAGGTAAGAGGCCATGTGATTCATCTGGGATTAATAGAATCACTAGTAATAACTGCAGGAATGATTTCATTATTCTTCTCAAAGAAGGGCAAAGGGAAATTTCTCTACTGGATAGTACCTAGTTTATTGGTCCTGATATTTTTTACCACGCATTATGCTGATTTTATATTTAAAAAAATAAACTTGCTTGGCAATATTCAACATAATTGGCGACTGTTTACTAGTATCGTGTTTATCGCGCCATTGATTCTTGCGTATCTTTTAAATAAAGTAAAATCTAAAACATTGCTGTATCTTATTTTTTTTGTCGTTATCATTTTTCGTTTTCCACAACTATATGGAAAAAATTACCTATTGGAAAAGCAGGATACGTATTATTGGACCAAGTTAAATTTGGCAGGAAACATAATGAATACGGTTTGGACGGGGCCAACTCAGGATTATCCCGTCAAAAAAATAAAAGGGGAGATACTGGAAGGAAAAGGAAAGATTATAAAGAGGAACGAACGTAATTCTTGGAGAGAATATGAAATAAAAGCTGATACGGATCTCCGATTGGTGGACTATACATTCTATTTTCCAGGATGGAAGGTGTATGTGGATAAAAAAGAAGTTCCCATCGAATTCCAAGACATGAACTATCGGGGAGTCATCACCTATAAAATACCAAAAGGAAAACATACTGTTCTGGTAAAGTTTACCGACACAAAAGTCAGACTACTAGCGAATATGGTAAGTCTTTTTTCACTAGGAGCTTTGGGTGTTTATTTCACCATCCTGCGAAGGAGAGCTCCTAATATTTTGTCTACCACTCGTTTTGGGCCCCAGTAAATTGTTTCGGCCAACCCTTGAGCAAAGAAGCGTTTCATATTGATAGCTGGTTCTTCACTATCGGCACCATATTTTCTCTTTTCCCAGTAATAGAAATAGACTAAAAAAGAGTAAAAAAGTTGGAGAATTCCCAGTGTGAATCCAAGCATGCCGTCTTTATATCCCTCACCCGCAAAATACCTACTGATGAATTCTGATATAGCGGTTTGCGTAGCCTCTTTTAGGTGATATTCTTTTTTTTGCTCAATTTTTTCCACCGCTTCAATTTTTGCATACCTCATCATCCTCAAGACAAAGTCATCAATTGAATCGTAGTTATGGTGGAGAATGGCATTTTTTTCTTGCGCGGGAAGTTCATATATTTCCCCTTCCCCCTTAGGCTGTTGATGAATTTTCGTTGGCCATGTCAATGCCGTTTTTTTGAAGAGACGAACTTGATAATCTGGCCACCAGCGGCTGTGCTGCACCCATGATCCAAACACCATATTTTTTCGGGGGATTTTTATCGCATCATATTTTGTACAGAGCTTCTTTAGCCCTTGGGAAAGTTCCAGAGGAATTTCTTCATCAGCGTCTAAGAAAAAAACGTGGTCATATTTAGCCATATTCTTTACTTTCTCTCTCAAGAGTTCGACATAGGGAACTGTATCCATTTGTACAACTCTTACTTTCTTCATTTTTGCTATTTCTTCGGCAAGGGAAGGCTCCATTCCAATATCTGCAACCAGTATTTCATCAGAAATATGATCAAGCGAAGAGAGACACGCATAGATATGGTCTGGACGACCCTTCACAACCGTTATCCCTGTGATTTTCATATGTTATTTGCCAACAAGCGATGTCGCTTCCTTAATTATATTCACTTTAAATACAAAAAACAAAACAAAAAGATAAGTGACTGCGCCGGAGAGAGAAGTAAGAATCACTCCTTGGAAAGTATGGAAATAAATTTGTTTCACAAAAAACATGACAATACCCATTGCTATCGTTGAAAAAAATGGTTTATAAATGGAAGCAAGAATACGGAAGGGAACAAACTCTTGGGCTTTCCTTACCACAAAGACCGATGATAGGGAAATAATCATAACGGTTATGGGAAATCCATAATAGCCAAAGTAATGGGTAAGAAGGGGAGTAAATATCCATGTTGCGATTGTCCAAATGAACATAAAGATAAAAGGTATTTTCGCTTTCCCAAGTGAATTCATCAGATTAATAAGGGGAGAAGAAAAAGATGCAAAGAATGCGGAGATGCAAAAAATATAGAGAAGAGGAAGAGCAGGAGCCCATTTTGCATATTTTGGAATAACATGTACCACATCATCCATTTCCATGGCAAGGCCCAGAATAGTGGGGGTAAGGAGCGCTGTTTGGTAAAACATGATTTTCTCAATAAGCTGTTTAATCTTCTCCTTGTCATGCTGGAGTTGAGAAAGAACAGGAAAGAGTACTTTTGTTATATTATCCATAATGATTCGAATTGGGGCCTCTGCCCATTTTTTTGCCCACCCGATATATCCCACTCCTTCAAACCCAATAACCTTTCCAAGAAATAAAGTAATAAGGTCATCTTTAAAGAGGGCTAAGAAGGAACTTGCTTGAAAAGGAACCCCAAAGGAGAGTAGTACTTGCAGACTTGTTTTTGAGATGCCAAACATGGGCTTCCATGGGGAGATGACGTAAATAAATACCAAACCAACAATCGATCGTAAAAGAACGGCAATAGTAAAACTGGTTAATCCAAATTTCAGAATCGCCAATACGATGATAGTTATGTAAAAAACAGTACTTTCAATAATTTGAACAAGAACAATTTTCTGGAACGCTATTTTCCGTTCAAGCAGAATCGAGGGTATCGTCTTGAGAGATGAAGTAAAAAAACTGATAAGAAGTGCCCAATATAAGTAAATTCCCTCAGGAGGAAGTTTATAAAACGATCGGACAAACTCTGTTCCTAGGAACCCAATGCATACGACAATAATAACGAGGAGCTGTTGTATGGTGAATGTCGTAATGAAATCGTCATGTGATACCTCTTTCTTCTGCACGAGAGAAGCCGCAAGACCAATATCAGAAAAATAATTGAGTACAGAGATGAGGGACATGACGGTAATATACATCCCAAATATTGCTGGGGAAAGAAGGATAGTAACTACCAGATTTGCTATCAGTCCAAGCATGGCAGAATATCCACTTTGAAAAAAAAGACTCAAAGTACTTATGATTCCGTTGCGTTTTATCGCAGAATAGCGTTCATCTTTTTCCATATTTTTTTATTCGTTATTATAGTTATAAGCGTTATAAAGGTTATAACAGTTATAATATTACTTGTCTTTTCTATAGGCGTTTCATTATACCGCACTTCAACAATCGAAGGTAGGGCGAGTCCTGAAAAAATGGGCCGCCCTAATGTATCAAAATATCTTGGTATTGTTTTTTTTCCATTTATACTGATCTCCCAAAAGGGGAAGTAATGAATGGGGAGAGTAATTTGTTCCTGATCAACGGTGATTTCCTTATAAAAAGGTGTGTTGATTTTGTAAGACAACGTATTAGTATAAAATCCAATTTCTGACCTGTCGTACATCCTCCATGTTTTGTAGTCACCTGTTCGGGGAAAATACTCCGGTATTTCATATGCCGCCTTTTGGCCGATATATTTTTCCGTCAGAAACATCGATCTATATTCGTCGGTTGTATATTTCCACGGTTTGGAAAAAAATTTACTCGAAATAAATAAGACTCCCATTGAAAGGACAATTACGATGAGTATTTGCATCTTCTTGTTTGCAAAAATGTGGACAATATATGAAGCGAAAAATCCTGTCCCAAAAACCACAAAGGGGAGAAATCTCCAAGGAAACTGAAAAATAGACATGACAGGAGAAAAGAGGTCCCAAATAGGCCTTGACAATTCTAAAGTGAGAAAGGCACTAAAAACAGTCCATCCCAGTATGAAAAAAGGAATATTATTGTTACCTTTTTTCCACAAAGAGTGAATGAATATACCAAGGCCAATCACTGCAAGAAGTAATTGCACTTTTCCAATTTGGAATGACATATCATCGTTCACGCAACCAGTTCCACTTCCTCCATAACTCCACCTATCAGCCTTCCAGAGCTGCCAAGCGCAAAGAAAATGGTCACTATATTTGGTTTTTGATGCAATTTCAGTTGCGTAGGTCAGCTTATTTTCAAGTAGCGCAGGTACAAGGAAGTATGATGCTAAAAGGAGTCCGATGACAATTGATAATAGCGCTTTCTTTTTATGCGTCAACAATAGGGAAAAGAAAACAATGAAAATAACAGAGACAAGAGAAAGCACATTGTGAACGGTGAATAAGAAAGAAAGACAGATGCATGTGATTGCAAAAAAGAATCCATTTTTATTTGAATCATTTTTTTTGAGAAGATAGAGGCTTAAAGGAAACAGTGCCATGAACCATATTTCACCGATATTTCCCCTCACAAATATTTCAACTGCCATCCAGAGGGATGACGAGTAGATACTTGCGCCAAGAAGCCCTCCCCAAAAGCCAAAGAATAAAGAAGCAAATAGGAAGAATCCAATAAACGATACAAATAAGCCGAGAAATAAAACGGTCTTCAATGAAAGTGCGGACGTTAAACCGACAACTTGAAAGAGCCACCCTACCCAGTAAGTGAATGGTGCATAAAAGTTGAAAACGGGAAATCCGTGTTGAAACGAAAAGTTAGGAGCTAAGCGCGGTGGAATAATACCATTTTTAAGATTGAGAGCAAACTCCTGCAGTCGTGCAGCCTGCGTGTTGTCATGGAAAGAAAATAAATGGGGGTCGAGTGGATTTAATTCCCTTCCAAAAAAGAAGAAGACAGCTATGAATGCAAAACAAAAAATGAGTATTTTTTTCACTTTGTCAGTTCGAATAATTGTAGGGCACTTTTTCCATCGAGTTTGTAATATGCTTTTATTAGTTTCATTGGCCAATCTGCAGGATACTGCAACTCATGAGCCGTAACCACATAAACATGGTCGGTGATTAAGTCCTTTTGATGTTTAAGTAAAACTTCTTTGGTTAGTGGCCAGTATCCCTGGATAAAAATATGATCATCTTTTAGTAAGAATGTATCGAGAATATCTCCAGTCATTCCAAAATCTCCCTGCGCAATAATGCGAACTTGTCTATCCTGTGATTTTTCCCGAGCATATGCAATGATTTCTTTCGCACCAAGTCCTACAGTGGAGCCCGTTATATATTGCCCACGGTCTGTGTCTGGAAAGATTATTCTTGTATAATCCGTCCACATTGGGTATTGAAATAGTATAAATACACCAATGACAAGAGAAATGAGGGGTATAAAGTATTCCTTCCTCTTAATTTCCCCCAAGCAATAGGAGGTCAAAATAATGAGGAGCGTCCCGAAAAAAATAATATAGCGTGGAAATAAAACTCGGGTCATGAAGGAAATACCCAGATAAGGAATCAAAATCCAAGCGAGAAAATAAAGGAATAATCGAATATTCTTCTTGAATAAGAAATAGAGACCTAAAAGGGCAAAAGGAACAACAACCCATCCCGATTCACTGAAAACAAAATAAGGAACAGTTTTCAGGTTGGAAACTAAAACCTCAAACGGGCTTTTGATCCATTCTGCAAAGGTCATAACAAAAGTGGTATTTTTTTTGGACAGATAATGCATGAAGGGCGAAAGCCGTTGCACATTATAAATAATTTGTGAAAGGAGAAACACGATTCCATACAGGAAGATGAAGCTGAGTATGCCAGATGTTTTTCTTTTTTTGAAATCAAACAAAAGGAGGGAGGTAAAAAAGCTTACCGTTAAAAACATCTGTGCCGATGACTTGGTGAGAAGAGCTATACCGGCACATAAGCCAAATATAAGAGCAACGTCAAATCGAATAGTTTTTACCAACACAATAGATAAAAACAGTATCCAAATAAATGCGGCATTTACCCCTGAATCTACCATGGCGATTCGGTCATAAAAAAGAAAGTACGGGGAGAAAATCGAAAGAAATAACCCAATGAAAGCAGTTTTTTTTCCAAAGAGATAATAAAGGAGGAAGAAAATTCCCATAATCCCCACAAAACCCGTTGCAACCGAAAATAGTCGCCCCGCGAGAAGGGCATCATTGGGGAAAAGTTTGAGAAAGGGAATCGTACCCCACGTTTGGAGTGGTTGTTTCCCATCGGTGAGAGAGATAAACCGCCAGCTGGCATCATGCCAAGCCACCTTCGCCCAATGGATATAGATGCCTTCATCATTAAAAATAGGGAGAAGCTTGATGTTATAGAGGCGAGTGGCAAAGTAAAGCAATGTTGCAAGGCTCAGAAGAAGCGAGTCCTTAATCGTTATCCGCTTCTTAATGTAAACAAAAACTGCGGAAATATCAAACATATGGATAAATTATACCATTTTTGGGCGTGTTTTCATTATTTTATGTTATAATTGACCAATGCTAAAAAATATCATTATCACGGCAGCTAACGGAAAGACAGGCAATTTTGTGATTGCTCATTGGCTTACCTCATTAAAACAAAATATAAATCTTGATACGGTAGATATTCTCGTCATAGATTACGGGCTCACACCTGCGCAGAAAAAAAAACTCAAACAAGAAGGAGTAATTATCATGGACGGACTCAGAAAGTATCATATAGTCAATAAACGTTTTTTTGATGCCGCAGCGTATCTTAAAAAACATGTATACAATCAAGTGCTATTCATCGATTCAGGAGATGTTATCTTCCAAGGGGAAATTGCGCATGTTTTTAATATGTACCCTCAATCTTTTAGGGTCGTTCCTTTAGGAAAGAGGATACTCTTCTATAAATGGTTTGTCTTTAATCATTTTGAAAGAGATATAAAAAGAGAGATTTGGAAAGTCATAAACAACAAACCAGTGATTAACGCCGGAGTCATATTTGCTCCCGCAAAGAAATTTATTGAGCTGTGTGACGATATGGAACGTCTTATTCGTGATAAAAAGGAGTTTGGTCCGGATCAAATCATTGTCAACTACCATCTGTATAAAGATACGGTCAAATTCATCGATTCAAAGTACAATTTCATGATGAGCACTGCATATGCGGGATTCAGGATACGAACAGGAGTTTTTTATAAACTAAACGGAGAAAAAGTTGTCATCGTGCATAATGCGGGCCAAGTCGATTTTTTTAGACCCATTTATAACTTTGGGTATGGCAAATCATATAACCAAGTAAAACACGTCATTTATTTTCTGAAAAGGTGCACATACTATATATTAGAAACGTATAAAATAATAACTCTCAAACGGAGAAGATAAGAAAGCCACTTCAAC